>Ga0335069_10005344_pt1 | contig 18902 bp, 9 predicted proteins | sample Lox_Sample_11_FD_206714 | JGI IMG/M metagenome (GOLD analysis project Ga0335069, IMG submission 206714) | Soil microbial communities from Loxahatchee National Wildlife Refuge, Florida, United States - Lox_Sample_1.1 | ecosystem: Environmental > Terrestrial > Soil > Wetlands | place: USA: Florida... | reverse complement strand
GCCGCCCGCCAGCAGAAAATTCCCGCCGACATACAGGTTCCCGCCGTCGGCCAACAGGCGCCCGACGGGGCCGCTCACCCCACTGCCCGCTGCCGACCAGGACGTGCCGTTCCAGGCCGCCAGGTTGGTAGCCCCGCCTCCGGCCACCGTGAACGTGCCGCCGACGTACAGCAGTCCGTTGAACACCGCAAACCGCGTTGCGCCTCCCCCGGTCAAGCCGCCACCCAGCGCCGTCCAGTTGGCGCCGTCCCACTGCGCGACCAACCCCGCCGGCGTGGACCCCGCCTGCGTGAACAGGCCGGCAGCGTAGAGATTGCCGTTGTTGAAGGTTAAGCCAAACACGTTGTTATTGACCCCGCCGCCCACCGCGGCCCAGGCTGAGCCGTTCCATACCGCGAGGTTCGAAATCGCGTACGGACCGCAGTTGGTGAACAAGCCGCCGGCGTACACCCGCCCGCTTTGGAAGGCGATCGCGTTTACGCCAAAGGACAGGCCGCTGTAGGTTCCCACCCCGCTGCCGAGCGCGTGCCAGACGCTGCCGTCCCAGTAAGCGATGTTGGTCGCCACCGTGCCCCCGGCCGCGGCGTTAGTGAACGCGCCGCCTACGTACAGGTTGGTGCCGTTCACAACCAGCGTCGTCACCAAACCGTTGAAGTTCATTCCGTTCCAGTTCGTCCCGTCCCACCTGGCAAAGTTGGTGATGGCCAGGCCGTTCACATTGGTAAAAGCGCCGACGGCGAACAAGGTGTCCCCGAGAAACGCCATGTTGTAAACCTGCGCTCCGGGAGCCCCGTAAATCTGCGCCAGGACCGACCACTGCTCGCCGTCCCAGACCTGCACCGCGACGTTGGTCGTGGTTGTGCCGGTTCCGCTGGCGTAAAGCAGCCCATTGTGCGTGACGATCGCCCCCGCGCTCCCGCCCGTCCCCGGCCATCCGAATTGGTAATCCCAGTGCTCGTCACCGGCTGCGCCGAAAGCGCCCAGCCTGGCGAGCAGCAGAAAACCTAAGATCGCCGCAGCGTGCGGATGCTTGTGCATGGTGTCGCTCACTTTATGCTTTGCATTAGTAAAAACAAGCCCTTTCACTGGACGAGGCCGGCCCTATCATGGGGCCGTGAACCGTTCCAGGATCATTCGTGCGGGATTGCTGGGCTGCGTGGTTGTGCTGAGCGCGCTGCCGGGGAGAGCCGTGGACCGCGCGGCTGCTTTGCGCGGGTGCTTTGGCACCTACGGCGGGGCGCCGAAGCTGGCCGACGGCCATGTGGACCAGCCGAAGCTGATAGCGGAACTGCTGGACATCCACGCGAATACCTACCATTGGCTTTTCCGGTCCAAACAGGCGCAGTTTGATGACTTCCGGGCGTTCCTGCCGCTGGCCCGGGAAAAGCACCTTAAGGTCTGGGTCACGCTTGTGCCGCCTTCCGAGACCCTGCCCAAGGGCACGTCACCTACCGAGGCGCTGAAGCAGGAGTACGAGCATTGGGTGCTCGAGTTCGCCCGGCTCAGTGCCGCGAACCCCAACTTCGTCGCCTGGAGCATTGACGATTTTGCCTACAACCAGAAGTTTTGGGCGCCCCGGGACATGGCCAGACTCACGGAAGCCGTCCACCGGCTGAACCCGCGTTTCGCGTTCGTGCCGTGCTGCTACTTCCGCCAGATGACGCCGGCGTTCGTGACGAACTACGCGCCGTATTGCGACGGCATCCTGTTCCCTTATCGCGACGACTCCACGCCACCGGGCGACCTGCAGAACGCCGGGCACGTCGAGTCCGAGGTCAAGGCTCTCCGGGAACGGTTCGGCAGGCGAATGCCCATTGTGCTGGATGTGTATGCCACGGCCCATAGCCGGCTGGGGGCGTCCACGCCTGATTATGTGGAGGAGGTCATGGTGCGGGGCAGTAAGGTCGCCGATGGCGTGCTGGTCTATTGCCACCAGCATCGGGAGCAGAACCCGGAGAAATACGCCATCATCAAGCGGTTGTTTACCGAGTGGTCGCGTCCGGCGCCGAAGCTCTGCGCGCCGAAGCAGAGCGGCTAAGCCGGGCACCCTTCGGAACATCGTCCTTCCCCCAGACCGCCGCGCGCAAGTTGGGCGCCCGGACCCTCTGCCGCGAGGACCTTTCGCACGGCCAGGAATATGACGGGTTACGGTGATAAACCCATTCCGGGAGCTGGGTTCACGAGCAGGCGTTCACCGCCGGGAGAGCAGGATTCGACTTCCCTGTCACCCTAGCCTCTCCGTCACCTCTCCGTCACCTCACCGTTACCTCACCGTAGTACCTCTAATAGCCTATTAGAGGTACTACGGTGAGGTAACGGTGAGGTGACGGAGAGGCTCCGGCGGGGTGTCGGCTGGGTAGATTGAGTACAGGGCGGCAAACCTTGACGCAGTTGGGGCGTAAATGCTAATGCCGTAGCATGTTACGCACACGGCGCAGTCGGTATCCCGGGTATTGGCGCGCAATGGCGCTGCTTGCGCTGGGGCTGTTGAGCCCGGCGCTCGTAGCTGCCCAGACCAACACCGAGGCCATTACGCGCACGGTTGTCGTTGATGCGCAAAGGCTTATCGGCCTGGATTTCTCCGAGGCCAAGATTGACATGATGCTGCCCGACTTGCGGGACCAGGAGGCCCGATTCGAGGCGCTCCATCGCTTCGCCCTCTCGAATGAGGTTCCCCCCGCGCTGCTGTTCAACCCCATCCCGGTGGGGATGAAGTTCGAGACCCGGCGCCGCAAGTTCCAGATGAGCGCGCCGGCCAGGGTGAAGCTCCCGGCGAACCTGGACGACCTCGGCTTCTATTCCGTGGGCGAACTGGCCGCGCTCATCAAGACCCGCCAGATCACCTCGGAGCGACTCACCCGCCTGGTCCTGGAGCGGCTCAAGAAATACAGGCCGCAGCTTGAATGTGTGGTCACGCTGACCGAAGACCTGGCCTTGCAACAGGCCCGGCGCGCAGACGCCGAATTGGCGGCCGGCAAGTACCGCGGGCCGCTGCACGGCATCCCCTACGGCGCCAAAGACCTCTTGGCCGTGAAGGGCATTCGGACCACCTGGGGCTCCGCTCCCTTCACCAACCAGGTGTTCGGCTACGACGCCACGGTAATCAAACGGCTGGAGCAAGCGGGCGCCGTGCTTGTGGCCAAGACCACCCTGGGCGAGTTGGCCATGGGCGAGGTCTGGTTCGGCGGCATGACACGCAACCCTTGGAACCTGAAGGAAGGCTCGAGCGGCTCCTCGGCCGGCTCCAGCGCCGCCACGGCCGCGGGCCTGATCCCCTTCGGCATCGGCTCCGAGACCCTTGGCTCGATCGTTTCGCCCTGCGACCGCTGCGGCGCGACGGGCCTGCGCCCCACCTTTGGCCGCGTCAGCCGTGCCGGCGCCATGCCGCTGAGCTGGTCCATGGACAAGATCGGCCCCATCTGCCGCTCCGTGGAGGACTGCGCCATCGTGTTTAACGCCATCTACGGGCCTGATGGCATAGACCAGACCGTGTACGACGTGCCGTTCAACTACTCGCCCAAGCTCGATTTGCGGAAGCTGCGCATCGGCTATCTGAAACACGACTTCGAGCGGGAGACAGGCGAACGAAAGGCGAACGACCAGGCCACGCTCGACAAAATGCAGGCCCTGGGCGCCCGGCTGATCCCCGTCGAGCTGCCGGATTACCCGTTGCGCAGCATCTCGTTCGTGCTTTCGACCGAAGCCGCCGCCTCTTTCGACGGCCTGACCCGCAGCAACCGCGACGACCTGATGAAGCAACAGGAGGCCGGGGCCTGGCCCAATACCTTTCGCCTGCGGCGGTTCGTGCCGGCGGTCGAGTACCTCCAGGCGCAGCGCCTGCGCTACCTGTTGATCCAGGACACCGCGCGCGTCTTCGACAGGGTGGACCTGTTCCTCGCGCCCTCCCTCTCCGGCCGCAGCCTTTTGGTCAGCAACCTCACCGGGAACCCGGCCGTGGTCGTGCCGAACGGCTTCACCCACGAAGGTACGCCCACCAGCATTTGCTTTATCGGCAGGCTGTTCGGTGAGGCGGACATCCTGGCCGCCGCCAAGCAGTACCAGGACGCAACGGACTTCAATAAGCGGCATCCGAAGCTCCCTCGGCGCGACGCCTCCTAACCCGGGCGCGCTGGCTTATCCGGGCAGAGGGCGCCCGTCCTCGGGCGCAGCGTTACAGCAACCCGCAGCGGTGCTGGAACACCCACGATGCTGCCTGCCTCCGAGGCCGCTGCGCCCTAGGACGGGCGCTCTCCGTGGGCCTCCGGCGCTTCATTTTTCTCCATGACTTTGGCGCCCGCGGAGGCTAGACTAACCGCCAGACCGTAGCAACACACGCATGCAAGAAGAGCAAACGGAAGTATTGGTGGTCGGCGCGGGGCCAGTTGGGTTGCTCGCGGCTATTCTGGCGTCGGAAGCCGGCCTGGGGGTAAGAATCATTGACCAGGAGGCGCGCACGACCGCCCGGAGCTATGCCTGCGCCCTGCACCCGCGCACGCTCGAGCTGCTCGACGAGGTCGGTCTGGCTGAGCCCATGCTCCACCAGGGGCGGCGCGTCGAGACCGTCGCATTTTACGACCACGCAGCCCGGCGGGCCGAGGTGAATCTCTCGAAGCTGGGCGGCGGCTTCCCCTTCCTCCTGATCTTGCCGCAGAGCGCGTTCGAGGAGGTGCTCGAACAGCGGTTGCGTAAGGCCGGCATTTCCGTGGACTGGCAGCATCGTTTTGCCGGCGTTCAGGAGCATGCCGACGGAGTCATTGCGGATGTCGAGGAACTGGGGGGCACGGGAACCGGCTATATCGTGCCGCATTGGGAAACCGTGGTGAAGCGGCGCATCCCGCTTCGCGCGCGCTACGTCATCGGCGCCGATGGCCACGGCTCCCTTGTGCGCCATCGGCTGGGCATCGCCAGCACGCGCGTCGCCGGGCCACACTTCTTCGCCGCCTACGAGTTCGAGGCCGACGCCCCGCCCGAGCCGGAGGTTCGCGTGGTTCTGGACGACTCGACCACGAACGTCCTCTGGCCGCTGGCCGCCAACAAGTGCCGGTGGACCTTCCAATTGGTCAAAACGGCGGGGGGGATCGAATTCCCCGAGAAGGACCGGCGCCCGGTGCGCTTCGCCCAGCCGCAGGTGGACGAGGAGCTCCGGGAGTACGTCGAACTGGTGGTCCGCCAGCGCGCCTCGTGGTTCTCGGCCGGGGTCAAGAGGATCACCTGGTGCACCGACGTGGCATTCGAGCACCGCGTAGCGAATCATTTCGGGCGCGGCCATGGCTGGCTGGCCGGCGATGCGGCCCATCAAACCGGTCCCGTCGGCGTGCAAAGCATGAATGTGGGCCTGGCCGAAGCGGCGGCCCTTGTCGGCGCGATCAAAAAGACCCTGCGCGAACACGCGCTGACGGCGCCTCTCGAGGCCTATGACCAGGAGCGCCAGGAGGAGTGGCGGCGGTTGCTCGGTCTGGCCGGCGGACTCAAAACGCGTGCCCAGACCGATCCGTGGGTAGCCGAACGCCGGGAGCGGATGCTGCCTTGCCTGCCCGCCGGGGCCGCCGATCTGGGGCGCTTGGCCACCCAGTTGCAACTCGACGTCTGAGACGGAATTCATCCCCCGTTGAATGACCTCCGGGCCCGCCATCCTTGGCCTGATTGCCGGCAACCGTTCCCTGCCGCTGATCCTGGCCCGGCAAGCCCGCCAGCAGGGGGTGCAGCGGCTGATAGCCGTGGCCTTTGAAGGCGAAACCGACCCGGCGCTGGCGCCGCTGGTGGACGAGATGGTCTGGCTCAAGGTCGGGCAACTGTCCAGGATGATCGGCGCCTTCACCAGCCGCGGCGTCCGCCAATGCGTGATGGCCGGCCAGATCGCGCCCAAGAACCTGTATGAACTGCGGCCCGACCTCCGGGCGCTCGGTGTGCTGCTGCGGCTCAAGGAGAAGAACGCCCATACCATTTTCGGCGCCATTGCCAACGAGCTGAAGAAGGACGGGGTCGAGCTAATCGAAGCCACGCCCTGGCTCCGCAGCTACATGCCCGGACCGGGCTTTCGGCTCGGGCCAAAGCTGTCGGCGGCCCAGCAGTCGGACGTAGAGTTCGGCTTTCGCATGGCCAAGGAGGTGTCGCGGCTCGAGATCGGGCAGACGGTGCTGGTGAAGGACGGCACGGTGCTGGCAGTCGAGGCGTTCGAGGGAACGGACCGCTGCCTGGCGCGCGGCGGGGAATTGGCGGGCAGCAGCGGCGGGGCGGTCGCGGTGAAGGTGGCGCGGGAGAAGCACGACTTCCGTTTCGACATCCCTTGCCTGGGATCAAAGACGCTGGAAACGTGCGCCGCGGTCCGGATTGCGGTGCTGGCGTTCGAATCCGGCAAGTCGCTTTTGCTCGAACAAGACGCTTGCGGGCAGCTTGCCGCCAAACATAAGATTGCGGTGGTTACCGTTGGATAACAAGCGACCTAATCTGATTCGCCCCTGCTGAACCCGGCCGCAGGCCTTGCCGGGAGACCCGACCCATTTAACGCTTTAACTTTCCCCAGACACTTACCGCCCGGCGCTGCCATCCCCCCTCGCAAGCACCCCATGCTCACCTCTCACGAACTGTTCGGTTTCATGTCTCCCGCCCTGGCGCTGGAGATCCTGACGTATGCCTTCGAGAACGACAAGCCGCTCTACCGCGCGACGTTGAGCGCCGTAGCGGAGGCGCGCAAGCTGCGGCCCGTGTTCCTCGAGCGCCAGCCCAAGCCGCAGCGCCACGCGGCCATGCTCACTACGCTCACCCGCCCGGCCCTGGACATGGTCACCGCGAACCTGATCCGCGGCTGGCTGCTCAAGAAGCACAAAGACATGCTTTCCGATTACCTCAACGCGCTAGGTATCGCCCACCAGGAAGGCGTGGTCGAAGACCTTCCGACGGCCATGGACGACGCCAAGCTGCGCGCGGCGGTGGACGCGCTGCTGGCCAAGTATCCGCCCGAGATCGTGGCCGTCTATCTTCACGCCTTCAATGAGATGAACGAGAAGGAATGGCCCAATCTTACCGCCCTGCTGAACTCAGATCTGCGGCTCCAGCTCGGCGGGGGCGGGTGATTGAAGCCTGTTGCGTGTTGCGTGTCGGGCACGGTACGCGCAACATGCAACGCGTCTCATTCCCCTTCATTGCGGATCAGGCCGCGGGTTTGCCGACGAACCAGCGAGGCATAGTATCCGGGGGCTCCCGAGTTCGTGCACCCAGTCCTGGATTGGCTCCTCGGCGAGCTTTGTGGCTGTCATCATTGGGAGCCTCTTTTGGATACCGGCGCCAGTGGGCGTGGGGCAGTTCGCCGGGTTGCGGCAAGGCGTTCCGGCCCCTTCACGTTCATATCAGGCCAGCGCTTTCCGGCCTGGCTGCCCGCAAGGTCCTGTCCGCAACCGGGCCATCTGCCCGGAGCGGCGGACAGGAATGTCCGCGCTCCTGCCGGTGGCGGGTTTGCCAAATGTTTAACATGAATGACGTTACGAAGAGGGCATAAGCCATTCGTTGACAGCGGCTTAAGGCTTCCCGCGGTTTCCGCATCTCCACGGCAGTCCGGTTACCCATCCTGGCACCTTTCTCCTTGGTGAACGCCGACTCTCGTCTCCATTTCGGCGGCGCTACCTGACGGCTGTGCCCAGGCTGGCCGCCGTTGCGCAGTGATTGGAGCTCCCCGCCCGGGAACGTTCCTCTGCGGCTTCTGCACGTCGTGAAGCGGGAGCAAATCCTCAGGGAATGTTTCCTATTCGTAACACTGCGCGCTCTGCGGATCGCATACAGTCGGAAAGTCACGGATTGGATGAATGCTCACACACAGGCGTGGAAGTTGCGCCCCCGGGAGCTGGGGCGCGCCTTTACGTTAATCGAGTTGCTGGTGGTGATCGCCATTATCGCGATCCTTGCGGCCTTGCTGCTGCCGGCGCTGTCCTCTGCCAAGGCGAAAGCGCAAAGCGTTAAGTGCTTAAGCAACCTTCGCCAATGGGGTCTGGGCTTCACGATGTACGCCCAGGACAACACTGACTTCGTCCCCGAGGAGGGCAACGTGAATGCCGCGATCAACGATGGAGGGTCTGCCACGGCGACCGACAACTACGATTATGCCTGGTACAACCACGTTGGTCCTACCATTTCCCAGCCACCGCTAGTGAACCTCTATGGCGCGAATGGCTCTGGCAAGACGCCCCCGCTGCCCTCGAGTTCCAGCATATTCTCGTGCCCGGCGGCGCGGCCACCGGATACCGCACTCGGCTACCAAAACCCGCCGGTCGTGGCGAAGGCGTTCTTCATGTATGGGGAGAACGCGCGCCTGTGCATCAACTTCTCCACGCGTCAAAGGACCGGCGTACAGCAGACGAAGCTCTTCAACATTTCCAAGCCCACGGACACCGTCTTCCTGGCCGAGGTGGACGGCGACGCCGTGGATGAGACCGGGCACTCGATCGTGGGCCCGGCCCAGTCGAATGTGACCGGCTTCTACAGCATCGCGCGCCACAACCACAATACCCGCGGCAACTTCTCCATGTGCGACGGCAGCTCGCGGTCAGCCAGGACCAACGACTTCTGGCGGACCCAGGGCGAGGCGGATGACGACTGCACGGTGACCGGCTCGATCGCCCTGGAATGGCAGTTGCCGCGAGCCATGTACTGGTATCCCTCGCCCACCACGCCCAATTAGCGTCCCGCAGATTTCCGCCCCGTACAAGAGAAACCAACAATAGCAGATTCCAAACATGATCCCATGAAGACGAGATTCCTCATCCCGCTAAAGAAACTGGCTGGCACGGTGGCCGTGCCGGCGCTTGCCATCCTTGCCATCCCGATGGGCCGGGCGGCGCCATTCACAACCGGCAATATCGCCGTCTTACAGGAGGGCGATGGCACCACCGCGCTCTCCACTGCCTCCTCGCCCATCGCGATTCTGGAATACACGACCGGCGGCGGGCTGGTCCAAACCATAAGCATCCCCACGACAGGGACAACCCGGCTCACGCAATCGAGCGGCAGCGCATCTGAAGGCTTCCTCGCCCGTTCCGTCAACACGAGCAACCTCACCTTCGTCGGGTACGACGCCGGCGTGGGCACGAATAACATTCCGGGCACGGCCGCAAGCGCCAATAACCGCTACGCCGGGCAAGTGGATTACAACGGCAATTTCACGCGTACGGCGGGCTCTTCCGCGGCCTTCAGCGGCAGCAATATCAGGAGTTCCACCTCGGATGGCACAAACTACTGGATGAGCGGGACTGGCTCGCCCGCGTCTGGCGGCGGCATCTGGTACTCGGCCAACGGAGCGGCGCCGGTACAAATCAGCGGCGGGAACCTGCGAGTGACAAGGATCTTCAATGGCACTCTCTATGGCACGACCGCCTCGGGGCAGGTGGGCCTCTTTGCATTCGCCGGTCTTCCCACCTCAAGTGCCGGCACCAACAGCGTGTTTATAACCGGCGGCAGCCCCTATGACTTTGCAGTCAATTCCGCCGGCAACCTGGCCTACGTCTGCGATGACAGCGCGCTGACGAGCGGCGGGGGTATCGAAAAGTGGACCTTTAGCGGCGGCACGTGGAGCAAGAAGCTGACGTTTGGATCCGCCAACGGCCTGACTGCCGGCTGCCGCGGGTTGGCTGTGGATTTCAGCGGCGCCAACCCCGTGCTCTTCGCCACAACGGCTGACGCGGCTACCAAGGTGATCAAGATCACCGACACCAGCGCTTTCACGGCCACAAGCGATACGACCGACCAGGCGGCCACGATAGCCACCGCCGGCAACAACTACGCATTTCGCGGCGTAGCCCTCGCCCCGGTCAACCCCTCTGCCGGGCCGCCGGTGATCAGCGGCATCGCCCCCCTCAGCATCACCAACGGCTCCGGCTCATCCGTGCAGTTCCTGGTCAGCGCTTCGGGCAGCTCCCCCTTCACGTATTACTGGTACAAGGAAATACCGGGCAGCAGCACCAACCTGATCCCCGGCGCGACCACTGCGGCCCTGGTCTTCCCCAGCGCCGCCGTGACCGACAGCGCCAATTACCAGGTCATCATCTCCAATGCGTATTCACCACCGCTGGCAACCAGCGCGGTCGTTTCGCTCACTATCACGTCGGCTCCGCCCACGATCAGCGGCATCACGCCGGCGAGCATCGCCACCAATGCCGGCCAATCGGTTTCATTTACGGTCACTGCCGGCGGCAGCCCGCCCCTGGGTTACCAGTGGTACAAGGAGACGGATTCGGCCACGAACCTGATCGCAGGGGCCACCACATCCACGTTGACGCTGCCTCAGGTGCTGGCCGCCGATGCCGCGAGCTACCAAGCGGTGGTCACGAACGCCAGCCCTATGGGCGCGACCAGCGCCGTGGTCTCGCTGACGGTGACCGACGACCCGCACATCGCCGCTCAGCCGGCCGACGCCTACGGCCTGTTGGAGGGCACAGCCCAGTTCGCCGTGTCCGTCATCGGCACGGCGCCCATCTCGTACCAATGGTATTTCGCCGACGGCAGCGGCAACCCGGTCGCGCCCGTGACCGATGGCAACAGCACGGCCAGCGGCGTAGCAGTCGTCTCAGGCTCTATGTCCAGCACGCTGGGCATCGTCAACCTGCAGTTGAGCGACCCCACCAACTTCCTGGTCGTGATCAGCAACGCCTACGGCATCCAGACCAGTCTGCCAGCCTCGCTGCTATCGGTCTCCAACACCGCGGTGCTGGCCTTCTGGGACTTCAACGGCCCGGAGTTCACGAATTACCTCATCAACCCGAACTGCGTCTATGACCCGGTCCCCTACATCGGAGTGGGCACGGCCCAGGCCGTCGGCTCTTGCGTCAACCCGGGAAACATATTCACCACCGCTTCTTCGCCGTTCTCCGGCTCGGTGGACCCTAACGACGGGAACGGCTTCACTACTCACCTGCCACCGTTCTCCTGGGGCACAGACAATTACCCCGCCAGCGGCGGCAACAAGCAGAACGGGGTCCAGTTCAACGTCAGCACGGTGGGGGCGAAAAACATCCGCATTGCCTATGAGTCCAGGGTTTCGGCGACGGCGAGCGACTATGAGCGGCTCGAGTACACCACCAACGGGACGACCTGGTTGGACTTTCCGGCCAGCTCCAGCTTTGGAGGCGTGGGCACAACTTACCTGCCGTTCAGCTATGACCTTTCGGGCTTTCCCGGGGTAGCCAACAACCCTGAATTCGGCTTCCGCGTGGTGACTGAATTCCAGAGCACTGCCACCTACGGCGTGTCCGCCAACGCGGGCTACCTCGGCACGGCCAATACTTATGGGACCGCGGGGACCGTGACATACGACCTGGTGACCGTGACCGGCGACGCCATAACCAACAATAACCTCCCGCCCACGATCAGCTCCTTCAGTGACACCAACACGCCGGATTATATACCACTCACCCTGAACTTCACCGTCGGCGACGACACCACGCCGCCGGACCAGTTAACCTATTCGGCTACCTCGCTCAACGCCGGCACGGTGAATCCGAGCTTCGCGTTTGGCGGCAGCGGCCCCAACCGAACCCTTACCATCGTACCCAACACCATTCCGGACGAGATTGACGCCGCCCCGATCCTGGTCAGGGTCACCGACACCAATGGGGACTCCACCGTGACTTCGTTCCTGCTGACGGTTACGTCGGTGAATCTTGCGCCCACGAACACGCTGACGCAGGTCAAGGCTACCAACACCCTGGCCAACACCGCTCTTAGCATTCCGTTCGCCGTGGGCGATGACCGCACGGCTGCCAGCGGTCTCACCTATACCGTCGCCTCCGGAAACACCACGCTGGTGCCCTCCGGCAACATCGTCGTCCACAGCGCCGGGACGGCCAACCCCAGCGTGACCATCACCCCGGCCGCCAACCAACTGGGCGTCGGCGTGGTTAGTGTCACGGTCAATGACAACGACGCGCAAGAACCTCGCAGCACCACCGCCACTATCGCCTTCATGGTCCGGCCCAACACCAACGTCGTGGCGATTGACTACTTCGACTACGACGGCAACGGCGCGCTGGACACACTCTCGGGCGGCTTCTGGCAGCACCTGAGTGGTGTCTATGGGCAAATGAAGGTCGGTTCGGGCGTGGTCACCGTGGACACGCGCAATAACACCGAGAACCTGCAGACGCCGCTGCTGGGCGGTCCCTATAAGACCAACAGCGGCGCGGTGCTTTATGCCAGCTACCTGATCAGCGTCAGCGACCCAACGGCGCTGCCGAACAACAATGGCACCTTCTTCACGACCTTCAACGACGGTTCCGGCATCACCGGCTTCTACGAATGCCTGGTGGTCATCGCCACCAACGGCGCGGCGCCCGGCAGCTATCGCCTGGGCATCGTCAACAGCACCAACGATTCTACCGGCGCGATTACGGCCACGTCCGCCCAGATGTTCCCGCGGGACCTGGTTCCCGGCAGCAATTACGTCGTGGTGACCTCTCTGGCGCTGTCGAACGGCTTCTCTACCTTGTGGGTTGATCCCAACAGCCCGGCCTCCCTCAGCGTTGCCGACACCATCCCGGCCTTGCCGCTGAACAACATCGCCGACTTCGAACTCCGGGAGTCCGGTGCGAACGGCGGTATCATCAGCCTCAGCGAGCTCAAGGTCGGCACCAGTTTCGACTCGGTGCTCCCGGCACTGCACATCCAGCCAGAGCTGCCCAACGTGATAGTGAACTGGTCCGACCCGACCCTGGGCATACAATCGGCCACAAACGTCACTGGTCCCTACGCAGATGTGCCGCAGGCAACGCCGCCTTATACCAACAGCGCCAGTAGCGGCGGCGCACTGTTCTTCCGGTTTAAGCGCTAATCCCCATAGCAGGACTTCCGTCCGCAGCCGGTGAGGGCACCGCGCTTCTCTCGCGCGGTGCCCTTGCGCTTTCGGGTGCCGAGTAGTGCGGCCTTCTGAAGGCTGGCAGGATCCCCATTCATAGGCCTGGAGACGAACGGGGCATTATCATACGTTCTGCAGCGACACGAAGCATAGAAACACGAAACGGCTGTAGCTATGAAACCCCTCCGCCTGCATTCCATGAAAACGCTCGCAACGGTGATGGCGGTGCTGTGCCTGGCAAGCCACGGATCATCGGCGCCAGCGGCACCTCGTCCCAACTTTCTCATCGTGCTGGCTGACGACTGCACCTTCGACGATCTGCCGGTGTATGGCGGCCAGAACGCGCACACACCACACGTGGATTCGCTTGCCACAGAGGGCCTGGTCTTTAATCGCGCTTACCTGAGCATGGCCATGTGCCAGCCCTGCCGTTCGGAGCTTTATACCGGGCAGTTCCCTGTGCGCAACGGCTGTGCGTGGAACCATTCCGCCAGCCGGCCAACGACCCGCAGCCTGCCGCATTTCCTCGGCGCCCTCGGCTACCGCGTGGGCATCGCCGGCAAGGTGGACGTGTTTCCCAAGAAGTGTTTTCCCTTTGAGGACGTTCCGGGCTTTGATTCCAACTGCGTGGATAACCCCACCAAGCCCCATTCGCTTGCCGGCGTTGTCGAGTTCATCGCCCGCAAGCCGGACCAGCCGTTCTGCCTCGTCATCGGCCTGGTGGAGCCTCACGTGCCGTGGGTAATGGGCGACGCCTCGCAGTATCCGCCCGGGAAGATCAAGCTGCCGCCCAATATTGCCGACACCCTCAGGACCCGTGAAGACTTCGGCAAATACCTCGCCGAGATCACCTACATGGATGGGCAGGTCGGTGAAATCATCGACGCCTTGAGGCAGGCGGGCGCCGCAACCAACACCCTCGTGCTGTTCTCCAGCGAGCAGGGCTCGCAGTTTCCCGGCAACAAATGGACCTGCTGGGACACTGGGTTGCACACGGGGCTGATTGTGCGCTGGCCGGGCAGAGTCCCGACGGGCAAACGCACCGACGCCCTGGTGGAGTATGCGGACGTCGTGCCCACGCTTCTGGAGCTGGCCGGCGGCAACGGGGCGGAGATGGGTGTCACCTTCGACGGCACCAGCTTCGCCGGTGTGCTGCTCGGGACCAGGGACAGCCACCGCCGCTTCACCTACGGCCTGCATGACAACCTCCCTGAAGGCCCCGCCTACCCCAGCCGCACGGTGTCGGATGGCCGCTGGCGCTACATCCGGAACCTCACGCCGGGCGAGATCTACATTCAGCGATACGTGATGGGCCTTCAGGGCAAGGGTGAATTGAACAACCCCTACTGGGGCACATGGATGTTCTCCTCCCCCGAGAAGCCGCGCTCGTATCGGCTCATCAAGCGCTACATGATGCGTCCGGCCGAGGAGCTTTACGATACCGCCGCCGATCCCTACGAGATGGACAACCTTGCGGCCAATCCAAAGCTGGCAGACCTCAAAGCCCGCTTGAGCGCCGAACTGGATCGCTGGCTGGCCGCGCAAGGTGACCCCGGCGTTCCGCTGGACACGCCCGAAGCCTTGGAGGCGGCGCGGCGGGGCGAGCACAAATACTCACCCCGGTAAATGTTTCAGCGATTTAGCACGCTCATGAACGCGCCGCTCCGCTCAGTTCGATGCAAGCATTTGCCCATGCGTCGGCCTGGCTGCTCCGGCCCGCCTGTTGGCCATCGGCCATACAGCAGGAGCCGGGCCTTCGCTCTCCTGGCATCGCTGCTGACCGCACTGACCGCCACTCCCACCCGGGGGACAAACGAGGCCGCAACCATTGCCGTCGCGGGCGATCTGCTCGGCCACGTAATCGGCAGCGTCTCGCGCACCAACGGCACCGTCCCCGTCAAAGGTGCCGCCATCGAGGTAACGGGCCGGACACCTGCCGGTCCGTGGAAGAGCGTCTCGCCCGGCGTCGTAACCGGGCGCGCGCGGTTGGTGCTGCGCACTGACAACCATGCGCAGGTGCTCCCCGGCGAGATCCTTGTGGCGCCCTTCACCGATCCGGCCTGGACGCCTTACCTGGTGTCCGCGGCGGGGGTGGTAATGGACCAGGGCGGGGTGCTCTCGCACGGCAGCATTGTGGCCCGCGAGTATGGACTGCCCGCCGTGACCAACCTGGGCTCGGCCACGCAGCTCATCCGAACCGGCGACTGGATCCAGGTGGACGGGGACGGCGGCCGCGTAACGATACTGCAACGAGGCGGGTGACGCGCGCCGATTCATTCGCCGCCACCCGACGCCAACGCCGGCTTGGCCGATATGATGATTGGGAGGGCGGCAGGAGACGAGGCTGCCAAAGGCGGAGCGGATCGTGAGGGCGGCCCCTGGCTGCCCTCTGGCTACAGTTCCGACGGCAGCAGGACCCCCGGGGGCCAAATCTCCGGCCAGAGCCGTGCCAACCTCCCGCCGGCCCGCACCTTGGCTCGTCGGCCCGGGAAGGAAGTTCTTCATTACCGCTGTCAAAAGATTTTGCTTGCACCCTTCATAGCGCAAGATATTCTGCACCATTCCGTTTATTCAAACCGCAACCTGAAAGGGCACTATGATAAATGAAAACCTGACCCTTCGTTCTTCACGCAGCGCGTTCGCCGCGCAATGGACCAACGGCTCCCGCAACTGGCTCTGCCTTTTGGGGGCGAGCCTCCTCTATGTCGCTCAAATCCAGGCTGCTACGTTGACTTGGACTGGCGGCTCTCTCACTAGCGCCAATTGGAGCGACAGTGCGAACTGGGGCGGTGTGGGCACTCCGGCCAACGGGGACACGCTGTTCTTTTCCGGTGGCGTATCCAGGCTTACCAACACCAACAACATCAACGCCCTCATAGTCAGTGCAATCCACTTCGCCGGCGCCAGCGGCGGTTACCAAATCTACGGCAATGCCTTCTTCCTGACCAATCGAATTGACGCCACCAATACTGCCGGGCTCAACATCATCAACAACAACATCACGCTTTCCAACGCGACCATTCTCGTGACGGTCAGCAACAGCCCGGTCCTCACCCTGGCCGGGAGCATCAGCGGGAACGTAGGGCTGACCAAGCTCGGCACAGGCACCCTCAACCTCGATACCCCGTCGGGGTTCAACAGCTTCAGCGGGACAACCTGGGTGCAGGCGGGCGTGCTGACATTGTTCAACGGAGGTCCCGCTGACGGCGGGATTGGCGGCCCCTTGGTCATTGGCACCGGCTCCGGCACCGCCACGGTCCGCCTGCTTTTAGGCGACGAAATCCCGAATGCCGTGCCGATTACGATCAATGCCGGGGGCACGCTGGACCTGAACGGATGGACCGAAACCGTCGGCCCCATCACCCTGGTCGGTGGCGCTATTACCACGGGCACCGGACTGTTGACCATCCTGTCGGACATGACGGTGAGCGCATCGCCGTCCACGGCCAATATCAGCGGCAGAGTGGAATTCACCTCCGGTCTTCGCACCATTACCGTGGACAACGGAACCGCCTTCCACAACATTGATATCCCCGCCAATTTGAGTGATACCGGTTCCGGCCTTAACATCGTCAACGGCCCCACACCCGGCGCCTGGCTGGCCCTTCAGGGCAGCAACTCCTTCACCGGCCCCCTCACCATTTCGAACCTCACCGTCAGCGCGGAGACCCCTTATGCCCTGGGCGCCACCAGCGGCGGCACTACTGTCCAAAATGGAGGGAGGCTCTTCGTGTACAACACCGGCTTCACGAACGAATCGGTGACGCTCAACGCCGGGGCGACGCTGGAATCCCAGTTGAATGTCACCTGGACCGGCCCGGTTATCCTCAACGGAAATGCCACGATCAGTGCCTATGATGCTGGCAACCTCTTCGACATCCAGGGCCCAATTAGCGGCACGGGCAATTTAACCCTGTCCAGCGCGGGCACAGCGATCCAGTTCTCCGGCAGCCAGGCGAACACCTACGCCGGCACGACCACCGTGAACGCCGGCACCACGCTATTGCTGAACAAGGCCGCCTCTGACGGGGCCATCCCGCAAGATCTCAACATCAACGGCACGGTGCGCAATCTGCGCGATTACCAGATCAGCAACTCCTCCACCGTGACCATCGGGGCGGCAGGACTCCTGGACTTGAGCGGAATCATCGCTACCAACACCATTTTGGCATCGCCCGTTGCCAATCAGACCAATACCGGCAGTTGGACGTTGGGCTACGCCTTCACCCCCAGCACCAACATCACCGTCACGCACGTGCGCAGCTACTTCGGCACCAAGGTCTCCATCTGGACCGATACCGGCACGCTGCTGGCCAGCCAAAGCGTTTCCAGCGTGCCGGCCACATGGGTGGAGACGCCCCTCTCCACCCCCATCCAGTTGACGGCCGGCAGCCACTATCGGGTAGCCGCCTATACGGGCGGTGGCACCTTTTACTGGCGAACCGACCTTGGGGGAACCTTTCCCTACGGCACGATTGACCAGAGCTACGAGATTACCGGCGACGCTTTTCCGACCAACATCGACGCCCCGAGGTGGTGGTTCGTTGACCTCCGTTACACCGTCGTCCTCCCCAGCGGCGGAGACGGCATCGGCAGCCTCAACGGAAGCGGCAGCGTGAACCTGGGAGCCAATTACATTGATTCCTTCGGCACCGGCTCTCACACTTACAATGGACTGATTTACGGGTCCGGGGATTTTGATGTGGCCGCAAGCGGCATCACCTACACTCTCAACGGCAACAACACCTACAGCGGCCTGACCCGCATCTATGACGGCTACACGAGCACGGTGAAGATCAACGGTTCTCAACCGCAGAGCCCGGTCTATGTGGGAACCCATGCCACCCTCGGCGGCTCTGGCACGGTCGGAATCATCACCAACAATGGGACCGTGGCACCCGGCAACAGCCCCGGCGTGCTCACCAGCAGCAACGTGACCTTCTCTTCGTCCGCCAGCTTCACCGTGGAACTCGACGGACCGACGGCTGGCATCGGCTATGACCAATTGAATGTCCGCGGCACGGTCTCGCTGGCCAACGCGACGCTCAACGTGCTGCCGCTTTTCAGCAGCACGGCGCATATCGGCGACCAGTTCACCATCCTCAACAACGACCTGGCCGATGCCGTCATGGGCACCTTCAGCGGCTTGCCCGAGGGTTCGACCTTCAGCGCCAACGGCTACAAGTTTACCATCAGCTACGCGGGCGGCACGGGCAATGACGTCGTGCTGACCGTGGCCGACGTGCCGGGCGCGCAGGCAGGATCGAGTGTTACTGCCGGCAACGGCAGCCACTCCATTTCTCCTAACGAATGTAATGGCCTGTTCATCACCATCTCCAACAAGACTGCTTCGGCAATGACCGCCGTCTCCGCCACGTTGACCAGCGCCGATCCCAACGTCATCGTCACCCAGCCCAATTCGGCGTATCCCACCGTCCCTGCCTCGGGTACCAGCACCAACTCCACTCCCTTCCAAATCTCCACCCTCCCGAGCTTTGCCTGCGGCAGCAATATCGTGCTGAACCTCAGCGTGACCGACGCCAGCCACGGCGCGTTCAACATCCCCGTTTACCTCACGACGGGCGGGCCGTCCGCCAGCCCCACGCGCTATGATATGACCGGCAACGTGTCCATCCCCGACGTCGGCACCGTGGAATCAACCAATGTGGTGAGTGGATTCTCCGGGCCGCTCGAGAAGGTGACGGTGTCCCTGTACCTCACCCACCAGTACGACTCGGATCTGACCAATATCTCGTTAATCGCCCCGGATGGAACGACCGTGTTGCTGTCTTCGGCCAATGGCGGCAGCGGCCAGAACTATGGCTCCAGTTGCTCGCCTGATGCCTCGCGCACCACCTTTGACGACGCGGCCGGCACGGCCATTACCAGCGGGAGCGCGCCCTTTGCCGGCACCTACAAGCCGCAAGGCACGCTGGCGAGTTTCATCGGCACCGCGGCGAACGGCAACTGGCGGCTGCACATCCAGGACGGCTTCGGCGGCAGCCTCGGCACGTTGCGGTGTTGGTCGCTGTTCCTCTATCCCGTCACCTGTGCCACGGGCGGCGGC
>Ga0335069_10005343_pt1 | contig 18904 bp, 17 predicted proteins | sample Lox_Sample_11_FD_206714 | JGI IMG/M metagenome (GOLD analysis project Ga0335069, IMG submission 206714) | Soil microbial communities from Loxahatchee National Wildlife Refuge, Florida, United States - Lox_Sample_1.1 | ecosystem: Environmental > Terrestrial > Soil > Wetlands | place: USA... | reverse complement strand
CACCAGATGCGTGCGTGGATTCCAGCCATTACAATGAAACCGGCGATTCCATTCGTTGACGCTGCTGCCCGTCGTGGTCTTCGAATACTGCGGATAGAGAGGCAGGAGCACCACTTCATCCGGCGCGAACGCAGCCATTTCCGCAATGGCCTCCGCTGTGAACGGGTGCCAATAACGCATCGCCACCACCACACGTGCATAAGCATCGCGGCAAAGCTCCGCTTCCAGCGCAAAAGCCTGGCGGCGTGTGAATTCCAGGATGGGCGACTTGCCTCCAATCTCTGCATAATGATGCGCTACGTGCTTCGCCCGCGTGGTGGAAATCAGTTTAGCCAAGGGCTGCCGCGCAATGCGCGCAAACGGGAAATCGATGATGTCGGGATCGCAGAACAGGTTGTAAAGGAACGGTTCGATGGCTTCGAGCGAATCCGGCCCGCCGAGTTGAAACAGCACGACACCGATCTTCCGAGGCATGAGGCGAAAGGGTTGAGTTTACACTATTGGCATGGGCTTTCGCGCACCCTCCCCGGCCGGCTTGGATTTGCGTCCATTCGTCACCACGCTGTTCTTATTCGGTTTTTTGGCGCACGCGCAAACCGTCTGTGGTCCGACACCCGCCTTTTCCCCTTGCGAAGTCGTGTTCGACTTGAGTGATGCCGACTCCTCGGCGAACCCGAGCCCGTACAAGACCGTCGACATTAAAGCCGAGTTCCGCTCGCCGCGGCACCGCACTTTTCTTCTCCCGGCCTATTGGGATGGCGGCCGCCGCATGGTCATCCGCTTCGCGCCCACCGAGGCGGGCGGCTGGGATTTTCGCCTCACCAGCAACCTGGAAAGTTACAACGGAAAAACGGGCCAATTCACCGCGACCGAATCGGAAGCGCCGGGATTCATTCGCGCCGCCAATATGCACCACTTCGCCTACACCGGCGGTGACGGCAACACGCCCCATCTTTGGATGGGTGACACTCTGATGCGCGCGGCGTTTGTGGATGATGCGGCATTCCGGCAATTCGTGGACGCCCGTGCGTCGCAGAAATTCACCCACATTCGCGTGAGCGCCACAGGTGAAGCAGCGGATTTAAACAAAGCTTTTCCGGCGCCCGATGCACCTGACCCTGCCTACTTTCGCACCCTGGATGACCGCCTGCGTTATATCAGCCAGAAGGGATTAACCATCGATCTGGCCCTGGCCGGCAGCGATAATTGCCTGCGTAAGCGTTTCCCCAATTGGGACGAGCGCCAGCGTTTCGTACGCTACCTCATCGCTCGATACGCCGCGTTCAACATCACATGGGGCGGTGTGCTGAATTTTGAGGATTATGACAACGGCCGCGACCTGCTGCGCGAGATCGGCATGCTCCTTAAACAGGAAGACCCGTATGGGCATCTTCGCTCCACAGGCGCGCGCGTCACTTCAGCCCCGCTGCTTGATGACGGTTGGATGAATTTCGTCACGCAGGAATCCACTAAGGATGCTGTAGGTGCGGTTGAATACCAGCTCTACCCGGTGCCTTTCGTCAACATGGCGTTCGCCGGCAAGCCCAGTGCTAAAGGCAGCGAATTTCGGAATCGCCTGTGGAACGCCGCAATGAATGGGCAATACATCACGGCCGCGGGTGTGGACGAGGCCGGCGCCGCGGAGATGAAAATCTACTTCGAATTCTACTCCGGCAATAGGCACTGGGAGTTGGAACCGTATTTCTATGTGGATGGCGGCCGTGGTGTGGCCTTGGAAGATGTCGAGTACATCGTCTACGTCGATAAGCCGGGGCCGATTGAGGTAACCATCGAGCACCACGGTTACGATACGGTCTGGATGAATCCGGCCAACGGAGAGATCGTCAAGCTGAAGGACGTGAAAGGAGAACATTTCGCCGGCGAGCCGCCCGATCGCTCGCACGATTGGGTGCTGCACATTTCGCGCGAAGGCCACAAGCAGGGAATGCTCAAGAGCTACAAATTCGAGTCGCGCCGCGTTCTACTGCAGGAGGTCGAGGTGAGCGCGGAGAAGGTCCCGTTCAAAATTGTTGATCCTTCCGCCGACACGATCTCTTTGCGATCGCCGCCGGGCTATGCAGTGAAGCTGACGCGGGAAACGCATGCCACCCGCTCTGTGCTCTATTTATGGACTGCGGACATTGCCGACGAGTCGCAAGGCTATCGTGTCATCGGCACGGGTGAGAAAGGCGTGTTCGAGATCCTGCCCAATATGTCGCGCCATTTTCCGGCGGTTTTTCACGTCCGCGTTTTCGGCATCAACGCCAACGGGAAAGTCTATTCGGCCGATCGCACCTACCAGCTCACTCAGTGAAGCCACTCATTCTCTCGATCGATACCACGCATGAGTTCGGCAGCCTCGCGCTGGTCGAAGGCGGCGAAGTCCTCGAAGAGGCCCTCCTGCACTCGCCCGATGGATTTGGCCACATCCTTTTTGAGCATCTCGATCGCTTGCTCGGCCGTCACGATCGCCGCGTGGATGAGATCGCGTGTTTCGCGGCGGCATCCGGGCCGGGTTCCTTCACGGGCGTGCGTGTCGGCTTGGCATGCGTAAAAGGCTTGGCTGAAGCCACCAACCGAAAGGTCGTGCCGGTCTCGAATCTGGAAGCGATCGCTCGCTTCGGCTCGGCGAACCGGCGGGCCGTCGTGCTCGATGCGCGTCGCGGAGAGATTTACGGCGCGGTCTACGATGCCGCGGGCGGCGTTCTGCAGGAGCCCATCGTGACTCGGTTTCCCAACTGGCTGGAAACGCTGCCCGCCGGCGAAATGGAGTTTCTCTCCACCGATTTCGAGCCGTTCCGCGCTGCGCTAAAAGGCACGCGATTTGAAACGTCGCGCATAACAACCGCCCCGCGCGCTCTGGCAGGGGCTGTGGGGCGAATCGCGTACGAACGTTGGCTCGCCGGGCTGGCGGTAGATCCTGCAACGGTTGATGCCGACTATGTTCGTCGCTCGGATGCCGAGTTGCTCTGGAAGGATCGATAACGGGTTAGTCGGTGTAACCCTCACCCTTATGGCGTATCCACCTTCACTACAAAATACGTGATCTGCTTGCCCGCCGGAAGCAGGAGCTGGTGCGGTGTTTTTGCCGCAATGTGCACGACGTCGCCGGTGTGCAGTGGTTTCGTCACCCCGTCCTTGATGGAGCTGCCACGCACCTCATGCGGCGAAACCGTTTTCGGGTCGACCACCGTTCCTCCCACTACCAGCGTTGCTTCGCCGCTCTCCACTACAAAAATATCGGCCTGTGTTTCGTGCAATTCCGCCTGCCCGTTCGCTTCCCGGTGAGCCACCATCAAAAGATGATTCCCATAGTTGACCAGACTTTCCGAGGCCACCTTGTTCTGGTCCATCTTCGGCGCGAGCTTCTTGCCCGCTGCCTTCAGCTCCGCGCCCGTCCATAGGCCGAAACCGTCGGGATCAGCCGCGATCATTCCGGCTGCTACTACGATGAATAACGCGATGAGTTTCATTCTGTTCCTCTGTCGATTTACGCCGGCTGCGCGCCGCCCGGACCTGCCACCACCTTCAAATTCGGAATGCGCGCCGCCGCAGGCGGCAGCACCGGAAAGTCCGTGAAAGGCTCGGATTGATACCAGTACGCCACCGAAAAGAAATTGTCCGCGCGGTCGTTGGCGTGTCCGTGCTCCATGGTGTGCTTGAGATATCGCGTGAATGTCACCGGGTTGTCCGCGTGCCATCGGTAGAGGCAGTAACGGCCGCCCGCAACTTCGGGATCGATCATGAGCGGCGCGCCATTATAAAGATGCGCAAACGGAATCGCGCCGTCGCGTCCGCCAAAATCCCAGGCGCCGTTGAAATAGTCTTCTGAGCCCGTGCCGTTGATCACGGGATTGCTCTCATCGTCCACGAAGATCATGTCGTCGCCTTCGCCCATCCAGTGATCGGTGTTTTGCAGAACGCCGAGCGTCACTCCCATCAGGTGTCCGCGCCCGCGCGTCTCGACGTACACATAGTTGTTCCGGCCATCCAGGTTCTTGTCGGACTCCTTATGGGCCGTGTTGGGCGTGGCCTGCCGGTACTGCGCGTGAAAATATAGCGTGTCCTCAGGTAGAGAGGGTACCAGCTGGTAGTCGATATTCGAATAAAAATCGTCCACCTTTTGCTTGCCTTCGTTCGTCGCGGTCAACCGGGCCGATTTGCGGAACGGCATGGCGAAATAGCAATTCAAGGCTTTGATTGAGGAACAATTGAGAAACGCCGATTGGTAAACGAAATACTGGCCTAAATTCAAACCGAAGAAATCGCCCACCGGAACTTCGATACTCGGTTTGCTGTTGCCATCCCAATATACGCGGATGACGACCTCCTTCAGGTGATGCGGGCTGTCCGCTGCGATCGTGAACCAGATGTGGGAAATCACGCCCGGTCCGGCGGAGTTGAAAATCTCTTTCGTGGCGCCGGGCTCGATTGGCCAGGCGTCGGCGTTGCCGCCCGAGCGATCGTAGCTCGATTGCTTCAGCGATTTGTAATTCTGAGCGCGCGCGTAGCGCGGCAGGAACCTCGCGTCTCCGCTACCATCTCGTTGTTGTGCCGACGCACTCTGCGGCGCTGCCGCTGCGGCCGATAAACCTGCGAATCCTGCAATGCGGCGCAAAAAGTTGCGCCGTGGAGCATCTGAAAGAGCCATTCTTCCCCCCTTTGGGAACTAAACATCATACCCGAGAGGAGCAAGCCCGGAAGGAATTAGTTTCCTGACGGCGGATTGATCGGAATGAAAATCGGCAGACTGGTTTTGCCGTTGACCGAGATGGTCACTGGAATCTGTGCGCCCGTGGGTACCGAGGCATCCAGCGTAAACTGCACCTGATAGGTGGAAGTCGTTCCGACTTCGGATACGACCGCTGCCATGCGGGTTACTCCGCCTACTGTCACCCGGACCGTCGTTGGGTCAATCGTGGTTCCAGCCGGCGCAAGCCCGGTTACCAGCAGTGTGAGGCTGTCACCCGGTTGCGGCGCGTTCGCAGCAGCAATGGGAGCCGCGGCGGCGTTCTGCAAGCCCGTAATTACCGGTGGAATCGAAGCCAGTGTTATCACTACCGGCGACGCGTTGGCCGCGCCGTTGTTGAGCTTGAGGATCGCGATTCCTGCTTTGAGCGAAGGCGGAACCACAAAAGTAACCTGTGTTGGCGTGATATTGACGATGTTGGCCAGCTGGCCGTTGAGCGTGATCGCGGTCTGGGAAGTACCCAGGTTCACGCCGTTCAAGTTCGCCGTCGCGCCCGGGAATACGCCGCTAGGCGCCCAGATCGCGTTCACCAGCGCCGGATCTACCACGGGCAGCGTCGGGTTCGGCGGCGCGATTTGTAGGGCCGTCGATTGCGTCGCCACCTGGAATCCCGAGATTACCGTGGCGCCGATGCCGCCTTGCGGCGCGTTGGGCGAGATCTGCACGTTTGCCAGGGCGTGCGTCGGGCTTAATACCCATACCCCGCGAACCAGGACGTCGCTCGATCCGTATCCCACCGTCGTGAGGCCGTTGGCGAAATTTGTGTTCACGCCCTCAATATCGATCTCCGCCTCGGCGCCGGCCGCCAAAGTCGCGGGCGAGAACGTCACCTGTGGGGTGGACACCGCCGGATAGCTGAACGTCGGTGGAGCCGGGTTGGTAAACGTCGAGTCCTGTCCGTCGCTGTTGTACACGATGATCGCCGCATTTTGACTGCTAGCGCCAGGCGGCGGCACAGCCGTCAGGTGTGCGTTATCCACCACGGTCGTGCTCGCCGGCAGCCCATCGAAATACACCAGGCTTTGCGGTGTGAAATTCGTGCCGGTGATGTCCAGATTTCCGTTGCCGTCCGGAGCGATGCTTGCAATGGTCGGCGGATCGCTGTTCACCAGATTCAGCCCGCGCGGCAGCACGTACGCGCTATTGTCCTCGGAAAATATAAAGTGCTGCGGTCCAGGCGCCGCGCCCAGCGAGAAATTCAGGTTCATTGCCAGATACGTGGGCGTCGTACCGTAGGCGTAAAAACCGCCTGCGGGAATCGATGTGAACCCGGCCGAAGTCACATTCAGACTCGCCGCCATCTGCCCGTTCGCCCCTAAGCCCGGTCCCGCAGCGGCGATCGTTGCCGAGCCTCCCGTCAAATTGGCATAAGCCGGATGCGCGCCGTTCTGGCTGGAGTAGCTGTAGGTCGAGATATCGTAAACCGGCATTAAATGCCGTGAGCTCACGGCAAAGTTAATCCCATCGGTTGAGTTTCCCGCCGCCACGCTCACCGCCGAAGCCTTCGTGATATCGATTGTGTTCGGGTAAAACACGCCGTTAAATGGTCCCGACGGGTTGACGTTGTTGCCGTCTGGGTCAACCGGCGGAATGATATTCGCCGTTGGGGGCAGGGGATTCACGTACACCAGGTAGCTTCCCGGCGGAATACCGTCGATCTCATAGGTTCCGTCCGGGTTGGTGAGCGAGCTGATGGCCGGGGCATTCGGCTTCAGCGCCACTACCGACGCCATGTGCACTCCTTTGCCTCCGGCCGTTACCGTGCCCGTGATCGACCCCGTATTCGCGCCGAAATTATTCGGGTAAAGCAGCGACAGTCCAACGATATCGTCGGTGTCGAGCGGCGCGATCGTCGAAGTAGCATTCGTCGTCAATACGGACATCACGCTCGACGTATAGGTGTGCTGGAGCCCGAGAGCGTGCCCGATTTCATGCACCATCGTCCGGAAGAAGGCGCTGAAATAGCTGGGCCCCGGCAGCGTCGTCAAATCGGAATGCAAGTGAATGATCGATTGCGTGATCGGGAAAAACGATCCGTTCGCCTGCGTCACCATCGTATTCGACGACACCGGAACCGTGTAGGCCAGCAAGCCCGGCGGAATCTCGTCGTCAAACACGACTTCGGTGCTGGGCGTCGATTCCGCGGTCCCGTCCACGAACAGCCCGCCGAACGCCACCCGGATGGCGGACGTGCCCACCGAATTCCACGCCTGGGCAGCCTGCCTGATCTGCGTCAAAATCGACGGCATCCCATCGGTCGCCGTCAACTTCTGCGGTCCGTTCATCGAGACGAAAACCGTCATGGTGTTGTTTGGCAGCGCCGTCAGATCGAACTTCTCGGGAACGGGATTGTAGGGTGCTGTCTTACTGGTGTAGTGAACGAAATGGTAATATGCGCTCGCGGAAGAGACCGACATCGCACAGCCTAAAACCAGTGCCGCAACTCTCCGGGAGGCTTGCATGGCTAGCGGCTCGCCCCTTTGCCCAAAGTCGCGGATATCCGCGCGCTAAGCTCCGAGTATTGCATCTGCATCCCGGCATCTTTGATCGGCCGCCAGGTTCCGTGCTCGACCATCGTTTCACTCGCTACTGCCCGTGTCGCCACCAGCTTGCTGGCCTCATTTTTGGATAACTCAAACGCTCCCTGGCCCCATCCCGTCAGATATGTCGCGCCGCTCTTCGACGTCCACAGGAACAGTACATACTCCTTACCCACCGTCAACTGCGGAGCGCCTGGCACCCCCTGCCTGTATCCGCTCACAGTGCCGCCAGGAGACATAACCTCGACAGACCCCTGGCCCTTCCACTGTTCCTGCACTTCGAGCTTCCAATGGGTGAAAATCTCGCGGCCTCGAAAATCGGCGTAGGTTCCCACAACTTTCGCCCGAACGATCGCCGTCGATTTCTGGATCAGCTCGTCCAGCGAAAGGTGTTCGAGCGTCGCTCCCCGAAGTGGCGCGAACCACGAGCCGAAACACAGCACGAGAAGCGAAATGCGCCGCATGATGCTTGGCATAGCATTCCATCTTCCAGTCATATGTACATGATAACAGGTGCCTTATGCTATCGAATGTTAGCCCGCCTGTGTTCGCCCGACACGCTGGCGGGGCAACTTGTCTCAGCAGCGCCGGTCAAGCCGGCCTATTTTAGGGTAGCCCGTACCACCAAAAGTGGGATGCGTAACTTATGCCGGACGGAGTTGATCGTCGCCCCGAAAATGAGGTCCTTCAGGCCCCCGTGGCCGTGGGCTCCCATCACCAGTAAGTCCGGTTGGATCTCGGCGGCTGCGCGGATGATTTCACGCGTCGGCTTCGACGAATGCGCCACCATGGTTTCGACCTCTATACCTTCCGCGCGCAGCGATTCCACAATATCGTCCAGATACCGCCGCCCAGCCTCGACCTCTGCAGTCGAAGACAACGATCCGTAAATCTGGCTGGTCACGCCCTCTTCGACGTGCAGCAGGTAAAGTGTCGCATGGTGCATACGCGCCATGGCCGCCGCGTGGGCGATCGCCAGGTGATCTAACTCCGTGTGGTCGAGCGGCACCAGAATGCGATGGTACACGGGCGCTTCGGCCGCTGAGACGGCGGTGCCCGGCAGCACCACCGGTGCTCGTCCTCCACGGAAGCCCCACCGCGCCAACAATGGCTCCGCGATGACCCATAGCATGAGCAGGCCCAGTGCGCCGAGCAGCGGGACCACCAGCAGCAGCACGTACGGCCTGTACTCGCCCGCCGACGTCAGCCAGCTCGCAACGGACTGCTGGACCAGCCAAAGATCCAGGCCCAGAATCACGGCCGCCGTGATCCAAGCGAGAACCACCACCCACAGTTTGTTGGCAAACTCACCCATGCGCCGCCGGTCGCTCGTGAAATGCAATAGCGGGATCACCGCGAACGGCAACTGCATGTTGATGATCACTTGGCTCAGAATCAGCAGGCGATAGGTTCCCGCGTCGCCGGCAATGTAAATTGTGATGGCCGCCGGTATTACCGCCAGGCTTCGCGTAATCAGCCGCCGCAGCCATGGCCGCATGCGGAAGTTGAGAAAACCCTCCATCACGATCTGTCCAGCGAGAGTCCCCGTCAGTGTGGAGGATTGTCCCGAGGCCAGCAGCGCAACCGCAAACACCACGCTCGCGAGCGTCGTTCCCAATAGCGGCGCCAGCAGCAGGTGCGCCTGCTGGATCTCCGTCACCACGATGCCGCGATTAAAAAACACCGTCCCCGCGACAATCAGGATCGCTGCGTTTACCAGCAGCGCGCCATTTAACGCAACGAACGAATCCACGAAATTGTAGTGGCAGGCAATCCGCTTCTCCGCCAGGCTCGTACCGATCCGGCGCGTCTGCACCAGCGCCGAGTGCAGATAGAGATTGTGCGGCATCACCGTCGCCCCGATGATCGCCACCGCAATATACAAATTGGCGCCGTCCACGCGCGGAATCAATCCCGTGGCCATTTGCGCCCACGCCGGCTTCGCCAGGAAAATCTCGAAACAGAAGCAGCCCGCAATCACGGTGATCAGCGCCAGCACGAAGGCTTCGATGATGCGGATGCCGAAGCGCTGGAACCACAACACCAGCAGCGTATCCGCCGCCGTGACGATCACCCCGATCAGCAACGGCAGATGGAACAGCAGGTTGAGCGCAATCGCGGCGCCCAACACCTCCGCTAGGTCGCACGCGGCGATAGCGATCTCACACAGCACCCATAGCGCATGTGTGACCGCACGCGGATAGGTCTCCCGGCATGCTTGCGCCAGATCGCGCCCGGCCACGATGCCTAAGCGCGCACTCAAAGTCTGCAGCAGCACCGCCATGGCGTTCGACATCACCAGCACCCATAGCAGACGGTAGCCGAAGCGAGCCCCGCCCTCCAAATCCGTCGCCCAGTTGCCGGGATCCATGTATCCCACGCTCACCAGGTACGCCGGCCCCGCAAACGCGAACATCCGCCGCCAGATCGTGAGGTTCGCCGTCCCGACAGACGAGTGCACTTCCGCCAGAGACCGATGTTCTACGGCCGTCGTGCGCAGGGTACCCACAGGCTTCTATATTACTTAACTATAGTTAAGTAGGCAATAGCGGAAACGAGGCTTCGACGCCGGCATATACCGGTTTGCCGGGCCGGCAAAGGCGCGAGCGGACTTTGGAGAAGTTCCCCACCTTCCACGACTAATAACCAAGGGAGGAATTCTTGCCCAAGAGCAAACCATCCACGAATCAGCTGGTACCCACTGAATTAGTAGAGCGGCGGATTCTTCTCCTCCGGGGGCACAAGGTGATGCTCGACCGCCATCTGGCCGAAATGTATGAGGTCCCAACCTTCCGCCTGAATGAAGCTGTGAAGCGGAACCGCCGGCGTTTCCCGGAGGATTTCATGTTCCAGATCACCAAGTCCGAAGCCGCTTCTTTGACATCGCAACTTGCGATGTCAAACCCCGGTCGCGGCGGCCGCCGTACGCTTCCCTACGTATTCACCGAACAGGGCGTCGCCATGCTCTCCACGGTCTTGAAAAGCGAACGTGCCATCGCGGTCAACATCGCCATCATGCGTGCCTTCGTTCGTCTGCGCCAAATCCTGGCCACTCACAAGGAGCTAGCCGCGCGCCTGGACGCCATGGAAAAGAAATACGACAAGCAGTTCCGGGCGGTCTTCGAAATCCTTCGCCAGCTCACTGAGCCGCCGCGGCAGCCCTCAAAACGCCCCATTGGATTCCTTGCGCCGGCCCGTTCTTCGGACTAGTGTTTACGGGTACACGGCCCGCACTTTTTCCCCGTCTTTCAATGTGACATCGGTCGGCAACGCCACGGCATCGCCTTCCGCGAGTCCGCCCGCAATCTGCACCCGGCTGATGCTGCTCGTCCCCGTCTTCACGGCGCGCCAGTGAACCGTATCGTCCGCCAGCACAAACACGCCGGAGCCATTGGCATCGCGCCGCATGGCTTCTTTAGGAATCGTCAGCGCTCCCTCCACCACTCGCGCTCGAATTTCCGCATTCACATTGGTTCCCGGCACGAGCACATGTTGCGGATTATCGATCGTGCAGAGCACCTCGCCTACCTGGCGCGTTCCCAGCGCATGGATCTCGGTCGGCAGTTGTTCCACCGCGCCCGGCCAGCCATGACCCGGCAGCGCGTCCCACGTGATATTCACCGGAAACCCCACCGACACGCGCCCCAGTTCGGGTTCGTCCACGTACACGCGCACGCGCAGCTTGTCCAGTACGCCCACGCCGGCGACCAGATCTCCGGCGTTTAAATAAGTCCCCAGCCGAACCGGCAAGTTGTACACCGTGCCCGCGATCGGCGACCGCACCACGGCGTCCGCGATGCGGCGCTGCGCGAGCCGTATGTCGGCCTCCGCTTCGTGCATTCTGGCCTCCGCGACGGTTTTGTCGGAAGATGTAATCAGCGCCGCGCGTTTGTGATCGAGCGACTCGATCTCGAGATCGGCTTGCCTGACCTTGCTCTGCGCCAGGTCCACTTCTTGCCTCGTCGCGGCCTGCTTTTTCTCCAATCGCCCGAGTGCATCGAAATTGCGCTGCGCTGTGTCCCGGTCCAGCTTCGCGCGCGCGATTCCGCCGTCGATTTCCACCAGCTCTGCCTTGCGGCCCCCTCGCTCGATGTTGTCAAGAGTCGCCCGCGCCTGCTCCAGACGGGATTGCGCGGCCGCGAGCTGTGCGTCGAGATCCGGTACCTTGAGCCGCACCAGTTCCGCGCCCTCTGCGATCGTCTGGCCTTCCTTCACCAGCAGCTCCGCTACCGATCCCGCCATGTCCACGCGAACCAAAGCGAACCGCAGCGGTTCCACTTTGCCGTTCGTAATGAGATTGCTGACGAGGGTTTCCCGTCGAACTTTTGCAAACGGCGCTTCCGGTGGCTCATTCTTCTTGGTGTAAGCCCAAAAACCAAGCGCGGCCAGCGGCACGAGCACCAGCATCACGATGTAGCGTCTCTTCAATCGCGGCTCCGTCGGGCGCAGTAATCGAACAACAACTGCCACTCGATGCGCTGTACTTCCATCGCGGCGGCCTCCATCTCCGAGCCCGGTTGGCGGCGCGCTCGCTCGCAAACTTCTATGAATGCGAACGGGTCCCACACGCCCGATAAGTCCAGCTTCGCTGACGGGCTCGCCGCCTCAACGGCTCGCGCCCCTTCCAGTAACGCCGGGAAAATCGCGTGCTTGCCAACTCTCCGGAACCAGTACGACGAATTGCCGGGGTCGGGTTCCTGCCGATGCACAATGGCGTGCCAATAACTGCCCTCCGCCGAGCCGTCCGATTGCGCAACCTCATGCGCCTCATCGCGGCATGAGAAATACAAATACTGGCCCGTCAGCGCACCCTGGGGAGCGCGAGCGGATGCGAAGACATCTTCGAGTTTCGAATCCCCGATTCGGCGCCGCGCCTCCTCGGAATAGCAGACACCTCCGGCTAATGGCATCAGGCGCGCCCCGTTATTGGCCAGCGCGAGAATCTCCGCCACTGTGGCGCCATACGTCATTGGATTCCAATGCATCAAGACCGGTTTCACTCTGTGAATCGGGTCGGAACGCTCCAGCCTCTGATGAAGACGGATGCTTTCATTGTCTACCATGTAAGTATGGCGGGTACAGTGGCGTGGCAGTGAAGACCGCATTGGTGCTCTCGGCGGGCGGGATGTTCGGCGCCTATCAGGCCGGTGCCTGGCGGGAGCTTTCCACTTGGTTTCAGCCCGATTTGGTCGTCGGCACATCGGCCGGGGCCTTAAATGGCTGGCTGATCGCCGGAGGCTGCACGCCCGATGAGCTGATTGACCTTTGGGCCGATCCCTCCGCAGCGGCATTTCTGAAGTTGCGGCCGCCGCTCGATCGTTGGCGCGGGCTCTTTGACGGCCGTACGTTTTGCGCGGGTGTTCAGGCACTCTATGGGCGCCACAGGCCTCGCATTCCCATCGGTGTGGTGCTGACGGAAGTGCCACGTCTCGTGCCGCGTCTTTTTCAAACCGACGAGATCACCTGGCAGCATCTGGCGGCGGCTTGCGCCATCCCCTTGGGATTGCCCCCGCAACGCATCGCCGGCCGGTGGTATGTGGATGGCGGTCTGCTGGGAGCGTTGCCCCTGTGGCCGGCGCCGCAAATGGGCGCAGCACGTGCCATCGCCGTGAATGCGCTGCCGTTTCTGCCTTCGCGCGGCATGCGTACAGGCGTCGCGGCTCTGCGCCGCGTGAGTCCACGCCTGCCGGCGGTTGGCGCGCTAGACGTTGTGACCATCGTGCCCGAGGGCGGACTGGGAACCGTCTCGGATGCCATTCAATGGAGCCGCGAGAATGTCCTGCGAATGATCGAGCGCGGTTCCGCTGACGCCCGCCGGACGATGGCCGCCGAACAGGCCGGTCGCGATTCCGCTCAGCGCGTTTTACAATAACCCTTAATGCCGAACTACCGGATCTATCGCATGAAGGACGGTCCCCGCCAGCACTTTCGCTCTGCGCCGCATGTTGCCGGCGCGGCCAACGTGAAGCGGAAGGACTACGAGGAAGCCGGCCAGGTGGAAGCTCCCAATGAATATGCTGCGTGGGAACAGTTGCGCCCATCCCGCCAGCCACTCGAGGTTGGCGACCTGCTGGAAACCGATAGCGGTGAACTGCGCATTTGCAAGTACATCGGCTTCGAATCCGCCGCATGGTTGCTTCCGCCGGATCCCGCTCTGGCGCAGGAAGGCCAGGTCGCGGCGCCGATCGCCGGAGAATCCCATGCGTGAAGTCCGTTTGGGCGACATCATCGACGATTACTGCGTGAAGTGCAAGCGCATCATGAATCACTCGGTCGTCTCGATGCTGGAGCGCGATCCCGCCAAGGTTCGTTGCCGTACGTGCTACAGCGACCACGACTACCGTCACGAACAGGCCCCGCCACCCAAGGTCGATACCCGCAAGGCCGCCCTGTTCAACGAGGTCCTCGCGAAGGTGCAACCCGAAGCTGCACCAGCTGCTGCTGCGCCGGAGCCTGAGAAATCCAAAGCCAAGCGAAAAAAGTAAGGCAAGCGCGGATCTACGCGAATGAGTGAGCTTCGATGGCATCCTCTGCTGCGCGAGTGGGTCGGTGTGGCGGCGCACCGCCAGGGCCGCCCGCAAATGCCCAAGGACTGGTGCCCGTTCGATCCCGGTTCCGGCCGCGTGCCAGACCACTTTGACGTCCTCATCTACCCCAACGACTTCGCAGCCTTCAGCATGGATTCCGCGCCATTCTCGGGTGAAACGGGTCTCTACGCGAAAACGGGTGCGCGTGGCGCTTGCGACGTGGTCATTTATCACCCCGAGCACAATCTCGCCCCGTCGCAACTCTCGGCCGGGCATTGGCGCAAGGTGGTCGAAACTTGGATCCGGCGGCACCAGGAACTGGCCGCACAGCCGGATATCCAATACGTCTATATCTTCGAAAACACCGGAGCGGCGATCGGCGTCACCATGCCGCACCCGCACGGCCAGATCTATGCGTTTCCTTTTATTCCGCCGCTAGTCGAACGCGAGCTCGATGCCGCGGCCGATCATCTGCGGCTCCATGACGAATGTATCTACTGCTGCATCTTGCAAGAAGAGCTGGTGGCTACCGAAAGACTTGTCACCGCGAACGCCGATTTTGTAGCCTTCGTTCCGTTTTTCGCGCGCTGGCCTGGCGAAATCCAAATCTGCGCCCGGCGCCATTTCGGCAGCCTCCCAGACCTCACCGATGCGGAAGCCGCTAACCTGGCGGCCATCATCAAAAAGGTACGGATGAAGTACGACAACCTTTGGGGATTCCAGATGCCATTGATGATGCTGCTGCGTCAGAGTCCGGCCAAAGGCGAGCATCCTTACTTTCACTTCCACATCGATTTCTATCCTATCCAGCGCAGCCCCACTAAACTGAAATACCTGGCCGGCGTGGAAAGCGGCGGAGGAACTTTCCTGAACGATACTCTCGCCGAGGACAAAGCCCACGAACTTCGCGATACCGAGCCGCGAGACTAGCTCACTGCTCCCTGGGCTTGAATCCGTTCTCGCGCATCACCCGATGTGTAGTTTCGAGCGCTTCGGGCAGGACGTAGAAGAAAGCGCCCACACGCTCGCTCTGGAATATGATGCCGCCACGATAGTTGTCCGCCTCGACGCCGTAGTCGATGCCCGCAGCCGTGAGCACGGTTTCCAGTTGCCTGGCTTCCCGCAACCGTTTGGCAATGTATACCAACTCGGCCCGATCTTCTCCGAAAAATGCGGCGTCCCGTTTCATTGAGTTGAGATTCCGGGCCAATAGCGCCCACCAACACATCTTAGGAAATGCCTGTTCAAGCCGCCAGCCGGGAGGAGGAGCTTCATTGGATCGCCTTAACGCTCGTTCCCGGACTCGGTACCCGCAACGCCGGTAAACTCATTTCGCGGTTCCGTACACCACAAGCCGTTTTTCGCGCGTCGCGCACGGAACTGGAAGGCGCAGGTGTGAGCGGCGCGGTGGCCCAGAGTATCGCCAGCGGCTGCTCGTTCGAAGATGCCGTCGTGCAGCAGGAAAAGATGCTCGAAACCGGCACCGTGGCGATCACCTTGACCGATCCGCGCTATCCGGCGCCATTACGCGAAATCTACGATCCACCGGTCATGTTATTTGCCCGCGGCCGGGTCGAGCTTCTGCAATCAACGCTTTTTGGGGTGGTTGGAACGCGGCGTCCCACGCCTTATGGTCTCGCCGCTACGGAACGCTTAGCAGGCGATTTGGCGCGGGCAGGGCTGGTAATCGTCAGCGGAATGGCGCGGGGCATTGATACGACAGCACATAAGGCCGCCTTGGCCGCCAGCGGCGACACCGTTGCCGTTCTCGGCTGCGGCGTGGATGTGGTTTACCCGGCCGAGAATCGCAAACTGGCGGAAGAGCTTGCAAAGAAAGGGCTAATTCTATCGGAGTTCGCCATGGGTTCGACCGCGTTTCCGCAGAATTTTCCGATTCGCAACCGTATTATCAGTGGGATAGGCGTCGGCCTGCTCGTAGTGGAGGGAGCGCAATATAGTGGTTCTGCCATTACCGCGCGCCTGGCGATCGATCAGGGCAGAGAAGTGTTTGCGGTGCCGGGGAATGTCACGTCGAAGATGAGTTGGGGGCCTAACCTACTGATAAAACAGGGCGCTAAGCTGGTGCAGGACTGGAATGACGTGGTTGTCGACCTGCCGCCCGAGGTTCGGCGACGGCTTGTAGAAGAAGGTAAGAAGCGCCTGCTGGATCAAGGGGTTACAGACGCAGATGCATCCTCTCGGAATGATCAGGCATCACTACTAAGCAATCAGGGTCAGGCCGCACGCCAGCTTCTGGAAAAGCTAAAACCCGATGCCAGCACGCACCTGGATACCTTAGTTGAAGCGCTAGAAGGGTTTACGCCCTCCGAACTGATCGCTGCCCTGTTTGAATTGGAGATGAACGGCCTGGTAAAACAGCTTCCAGGGAAGAACTTTGTTAAAGTGTGGTAGGCAGTTCTCGCTCCTGGTTAGAAGTTTCCGTTGTCTATGGCAAAAGCTCTCGTCATCGTAGAATCGCCGGCTAAGGCGAAGACCATTAATAAGTACTTGGGGAAGAACTACCTCGTCAAAGCCTCGCTCGGCCATATCAAGGATCTCCCTAAAAAAGACCTTGCGGTAGATGTGGATCACGGTTTTGAACCGAAATACGAAGTGATTGAAGGCAAGAAAAAGCTGATCCACGAGCTGAAAGAAGCCGCCAAGAAAGTCGAGCAGATCTACCTGGCGGCTGACCCGGATCGAGAAGGCGAGGCCATCTGCTATCACCTCCAGGAAGAACTGGACGGTGGCAACGGCAAGGGTAAGAAGAAAAAAGCCGGCCCGGAGATTTTCCGGGTGATGTTTAACGAGATCACCTCACGCGGGATCAAGAAAGCGTTCGAGAAGCCGGGGCAGGTAGACATCCACCTGGTGGAAGCGCAGCAGGCACGGCGGGTGCTCGATCGCCTGGTTGGCTACAAGATTTCGCCGCTGCTCTGGGACAAAGTCCGGCGCGGGTTATCTGCGGGCCGCGTGCAGACGGTGGCTCTGCGGCTGATTGTCGAGCGGGAACGCGAGATCCGGGCATTCGAAAAGCGGGAATACTGGACGATCGACGTCAATCTGGGCGCGAAGAAGCCGCCAAACTTTGATGCACGGTTGTTCAAGGTTACGGCCGCAGCGGATGGAGCCCAGCAAGAAAATCCGGAGATCGGCAACCAGCAGGCGGCGGATGCGATCGTAAAGGCTCTCGAAGGCACCAATTACGTCGTCAAGTCGGTCGGGACCAAGGAGAAGCGCCGCAATCCGGTGGCGCCCTTCATCACGTCCACGCTGCAACAGGAAGCGGCGCGCAAGCTGCGATTCAGCGTAAAGCGCACCATGATGCTGGCGCAGCGGTTGTATGAAGGTATCGAGCTCGGCAAGGAAGGCGCGGTCGGCCTCATCACCTACATGCGTACGGATTCGACGCGCATTGCGGCGGAGGCGATCGACGAAGTCCGCGGGTTCATCGGCGATAAGTACGGAGCGCCTTACCTGCCGCAAGCGCCGAACGTTTACAAGTCGAAGAAAGAAGCTCAGGATGCGCACGAAGCCATTCGGCCATCATCGGTTTTACGCACGCCGGAAGAAATCGAGCGCCATCTTTCCGACGACGAATTGAAGCTGTACCGGCTAATCTGGATGCGGTTTGTGGCATCGCAAATGATGCCGGCGGTTTTCGATCAGACCACGATTGACGTGACAGCGCAGGGAAAAGACGGGGCCGAATATACTTTTCGCGCGACGGGATCGGTGGAGAAGTTCGACGGATATCTGCGGGTTTACAAAGAGGGCAAAGACGAAAAGGACGAGGACGACGAGGAGCTGCGCCACAAGCTGCCGCAGGTGGAGGAAGGTGAGACGCTGAAATTCCGCGGCATCAAACCGGAACAGCATTTCACCGAGCCGCCGCCGCGCTACAACGAAGCGACTCTGGTGAAGAAGCTGGAATCCGACGGCGTGGGCCGGCCTTCGACATACGCCTCCATTCTTTCTACGATTCAGGAACGCGAGTACGTCACCAAGGAAGGCGGCAAGTTCAAGCCGACCGAGCTGGGGATGGTAGTGACCGATTTGCTGCTGGAAAGCTTCAACGACATCTTCGAAGTGAAATACACGGCGCGGATGGAAGAGGAGCTGGACGAGATCGAGGACGGGAAGATCGACTGGCGCGAGGCCATGGGCGAGTTCTACGGACGCTTCGAGAAGGATTTGAAGCGCGCTGAAGAGCACATGACCGACATCAAGCGCATGGAAAAGCCTACCGATCTGATTTGCGAAAAGTGCGGCAAGCCGCTGGTGATCAAGTGGGGCAAGCACGGCAGCTTCATCGCCTGCACGGGCTATCCGGAATGCACGAACACGCGCGAGGTTCCGACGGAACTCGCTGACGCTGATAGCGGGGACCTCACCGAACAGGGCGACGAGGAGTACTGCCAGAATTGCGGCCGCACCATGGTGCTGAAGAAGGGGCGGTTCGGACAGTTTTACGCTTGTACGGGTTATCCGGATTGCAAGACGACGCGGCCGATCGGCGGAACGCAGAAGAAGGCCGATGTCGCGCTGGACGAAAAATGCCCACAGTGCGGCAGCAACCTGGTGATGAAATATGGCCGGTTCGGCGAGTTCACGGCGTGCAGCAATTATCCGACGTGCAAGTTCGTCAAGCAGAAAACCGTTGGCGTGAAGTGCCCGGAGTGCTCGGAAGGCGAAGTGGTGGAGCGGCGTTCGAAGCGCGGCAAAACGTTCTACGGATGCAGCCGGTATCCGGAATGCAACTTCGTGGCATGGGCGAAGCCGGTGGCGGAGAAATGCCCCGAGTGCGGCAGTCCGTATCTGCTGGAGAAGTGGCTGAAGGACGGCGCTACGCTCCAGTGCCCCAACCAAGAGTGCAAGTTCAAGAAGAAGGTGGCTGAACCGGAGCTGGTCAGCCACTAATGGCCGCATCCAGGACCGTCTCCCACCTGCGCTGGTGGATTGGCGGCCTGCTGTTTGCTTCTACCGTCATCAACTACATCGACCGCCAGACGCTGAACGTGCTGGCGCCCTATCTGAAGGCCGACTATCACTGGACCAATTCTGATTTTGCGCTAATCGTGATCGCG
>Ga0335069_10005342_pt1 | contig 18910 bp, 14 predicted proteins | sample Lox_Sample_11_FD_206714 | JGI IMG/M metagenome (GOLD analysis project Ga0335069, IMG submission 206714) | Soil microbial communities from Loxahatchee National Wildlife Refuge, Florida, United States - Lox_Sample_1.1 | ecosystem: Environmental > Terrestrial > Soil > Wetlands | place: USA... | reverse complement strand
CACACGAGGGTGCCCGCGATCGTCAGATCGTCCGAGTACCCCAGGCCCTGCGCGATGCGGCGCGCGCCGAAGTCGTAATAGTGCCCGTCCCACACCGGCTCGCCCGCCCACGCGAGCGCCACGTACAGACGCGGGACGAGCGCCAGGGCGAAGAGGCCCGCGCCGAACAGCGCGTCGCGAGGTGGTCGCGCACTCATTTGGTGTTGCAGTCCGCTCTCTGACGAGCGTGCGGACTGCATTTACACGAGCTCCTTGCCCCTCGCCGCGAGCTCCTCGCGCAGCCGCCGCAGGTACGTGCGCTGCACCTGCATCGGGTCGAGCCGGAGCTGCTTCGCGAGCTCGCCGAGAAACCCGCGCGTGTAGACGAGCGCCGGGAGCTCGTCGAACCGCTCGTCCTCGATGGCCTGCAGGTGCGAGCGCGCGATCTTCGTCTTGTCCGAGATGTCGTCGATGTCGAGCCCCAGCGACTCGCGAACCTTGCGCAGCAGGCCTCCGCTGAACTCGGTGTCCGGGCCGATCTCGCGCTGCAGCTCCTCCTGCAGCATGATGAGCTCCGCGGCGAGCGCCGGTCGCGTCGCCGTCGCCGCGAGGGCCATCGGCTCGGGCTCGGGGAACGTCGAGAGGTCGTACGCGCGGCGGCGCACGGGGTCGAGCAGCGTGTCGTACGCCTCGTCGAGCTTGCGCTGCGCCGCCACGAGCTGCTTCTCGGTGAGCAGCGACACGGTCGCCAGGCTCCCGGTCGCGTAGATCTCGCGCTGCCGCTTGTAGGCGCGACGGATCTCCTCGTCGCTCGCCGTGCGCGTCACGCCGAGCACGGCGTGCAGCGTCGGCTCGTCGACCGGGATCGCCGGCGTCGCCGGGCGGTCACCCGTCTTGCTCGCGGTGAGCGCCAGCACGCGTCGCGCGATGCGCTCGAGGTTGCGCGCGCTCTTGGTCGTCGGGCTGTCGACGAGCAGCGGCTTGTTGCGCCGCACCGTGATCCACACCGTGTCGTCCTGCTCGATGTGCCCGAGCTCGTCGAGCCCCACGCCGTAGTGGCGCGAGACGAGCCCGCTCATCCAGCTCCCCAGCTCCGCGTCGGTGCGCACGCGCGTCTGGTTGACCACGAGCTGCACGCGCATCGCGCACGCCTCGGCCCAGGCCAGCTCGCTCAGTGTCTTGTCCATCTTGGCGAGCTTGTTCACGAGGTCGATGGGTGCCGGCAGCGCGCCGAGCTCCGCGAGCCCTCGCTCGAAGAGCGACGAGCGAAGCTTGTCCCTCACCAGCGCACGCCGCAGGCGACGGCGAAACATGGCGCGCAGGAAGCGGTACGTCGTCTCCACCGCGGGCGGCTCGGGAACGGTGACCGCGATGGGCACGTCGGCCGCGAGCATCACGTCGACGGCCAGATCGCTCTGCCCCGGCCCCACGTCGACGACGAGGTACTCGGCGGGTAGCGCGCGCAGCGCCGCGAGCCAACGCATCTTGCGTCCCGCGCGCAGCGACAGCCCGGGGGACACCGCATCGTGCGCCGCCGGCAGGAGCGAGAGCCCCGGCACGCTGGTCGGCACGAGCGCCTTGGCGATGTTCCCCTGGCCGCCGTCCTCCACCTCCAGCTCGCTCCGGCCTGCCTTCAGCCCGAAGTGCGCGTGCAGGTTCGACCCGGCGGCGTCGGCGTCCACGAGCACCACCGGCTTGCCGAGCTGCGCGAAGTACACGGCGAGGTTCACCGCGACGAGGCTCTTGCCCACGCCGCCACGCCCGCCGCCGACCGCGATGAAGCGGCCGACGCTCTTCACGCCCGTCTCGCGCTGATCGTTCCCGCTCGTCATGCCGCTCGCTCACGCCCCGGGCGAGGCCATGCGCGCGCGCCGCAGCAGGCCGAAGATGCGCGCGCCGAGCTCGGGCGCGCGGAAGGGCTTCACGACGTAGTCGTCGGCGCCGCTCGCGAAGGCCTCGACCACGTCCTTCGACGACGCGTGCGCCGTGAGGAAGAGCACCGGCAGCGTCGACAGCGCAGGATCGCGCCGGATGAGCCGGCACAGCTCGATGCCCGTCATGCCCGGCAGGTTCCAGTCGAGCACCACGAGGTCGAACGACGAGGCGCGGACGCGCTCCAGAGCCTCCTCGGCGCTCGTCGCCGATTCGACGAGCAGACCCACGGCATCGAGCATGGCGCCGACGACGTCGCGGATGTCCCGGTCGTCGTCCACGAGGAGCACGCGCGCGCTCGGGCCCGCGGCGAGCGGGTCGCTCGCGCGCCAGTGGTCGAAGCTGGGGGAGCTGCCCCGCGGTTTGGATGCGGCAGGGGTCGTAGTCCCCCGGGTGAGGGATGAAACCGGCGGCGTGGGCAGCGCCCCCGAAGAGACCGCGGGGCTCGAATCGGTGTCCGCCGGATCGATGAGCGACGGCATGGTGGGCGCCTCGTCCGGAAGGGCAACCGCCACGGCGGCGCGCATATGGGCGCTCCCGGCGTCGGCGAAGTGCTCGAGGCGCTCCCAGTCGCGACGTTCGAAGGCGATGATGCAGACGCCGTCGTCGTCCCTCACGACGCCGCGGCCGGCGGCCGCCGTGGCCCGTCGCCTCTCGCCAATCTCGAACATGGCGAGCACCCATTCGCCGTCGTTCACCCGCTCGCCGGGGGGGACCAGCAGCTCCTGGTCCCCCTCGCTGAGCGCACGGCCGAAGGCCGCCGAGTCCGGGAAGGTGAACACGACGTTGCGCAAAGCGCGTGCAACGTAGCATCGGGCGCCCCAAACGGCGCAAACGGGCCCTTCGGGGCCGCCGAGCCTCCTTTCGGCCGCGCAGGGATGAGTCTCGGGGTCGCAGATGTGCCTTCGAGGCTCTCGAGGATGACTCTTGGCCGTTCAGAGCTGTCTCGCGGCATCCGAGAGGTGGCCTCGAGCCTCCAAGGGATGACCTTCGGCCTCGCGAAGGTGCCTTCCCGAGGCGCGAGGGTGCGGCGCGAGAGTCCGTTTCGGAGGCGCGAGGGCGCACTTCGGGCGCGCGAAGGTGCCTTTCGGGGTCGCAAGGGCGCACTTCGGAGGCGCGAAGGCGCATTTCGGGGCAGCGAGAGTGCAGTTGGGGGGCGCGAGAATGCCTCCGGACGGCAAGGGAGTGCCCTTGCACGGTGCAAAGGCACTCTTGACGCGTCCAAGGGCACCCGCGCGACGTCAAAAGGCACCTCTGCACCTCCAAAACGCACTCGTGCACTTCCCGAATGCACTCTTGCGACGTCCGACAGCACTCGTGCGACGTCCGAAAGCACCTTCGCGACCCCGAGAGGTACCCTCGACGCTCCGAAAGTCACCCTCGAGACCCCGAAGGGCGCTCTTGCGACTTCCGATGCGACCTTGCTCAGCGCCTGGCCAGCAGCGCCAGCGCGAGGATCCCGGCACCGATGGCGCCCAGGCCGAACCAGCGCTTGTTCATCGAGGCCCAGGCCTGCACGCTCGTGCGGCGCGCGCGGTCGTCGAAGACGCCGTGCGCCCCGTGGTCGCCGGGGACGGGCGCCCACAGGTCCGTCGGGCGGTCGTGGGGGTCGAAGCCGTCCATTTGCTGGCTCGAGTAGGCCGTCTTCGCGAGGTACCGGTCCAGCAGCGGCGCCGCCACCTTGTTGACCATCACCGCCTCGAGCGTGGGGAAGCCGACGTACAGTTCTTTCTTCCTCCCGTGCTTCGACGCCCACACGATGGCCGCCGCCGCGACCTCGGGCTGGTAGATGGGCGGCACCGGCTGCGGATAGTGCGGCAGGCGCGACTTCGACCACCGGAACTGCGGCGTGTTCATCGCCGGCAGGTGCACCAGAGTCACGTGCACGTTGCTGTCGTCGTGGAGCAGCTCGCACCGCAGTGACTCGGTGAAGCCCTCGATGGCGCGCTTGGCGGCGCAGTACGCCGACTGGAGCGGGATGCTCCGCTTCGCGAGCGCGCTGCCCACCTGGACGATGGTTCCGCTCTTTCGCGGCAGCATGCGCCTCAGTGCCGACAGCGTGCCGTGCACGACGCCGAGGTAGGTGACCTCGGTGACGCGCCGGAACTCGCTGGAGTTCATCTCCTTCACGGGAGAGAAGACGCTCGCCATCGCGTTGTTCACCCACACGTCGATCGGGCCGAGCCGCGCCTCCACCTGCTCGGCCGCCGCCTCGACCTGGTCGGCGTGGGCGACGTCGGTCGGCACGACCAGCGCCTCGCCACCCGCGACCTCGACCTCACGCCGCGCCGCCTCGAGCCCATCGCGGCCGCGGGCGAGCAATCCGATCCGGGCGCCCTCGCGCGCGAATGCCCGCACGGTCGCGCGCCCCACACCTGCAGAAGCTCCAGTGACGACGACGACCCGCGGCATACGCTGCTCCTTTTCGACGAGGTGCAGCAATCGCGAGACCAGCGGGGAGCTCAGCCGTCGTCCGACGCCACGTGCTCATCCGGGTCGGCTCGCTTCGTGCACGCCGTCGGGTGTGCGCTGGGTCTGTGCCGCGGTAGTACTCTCGATCGCGGCACCGGGCTGCGCGGCCCGTGACAGCCATCCCGCATCGCCGCTCGGCGGCTCGCGCACGAGCTGGCGGTACGACGTCGTGCCCGTCGCCGACGGCGCCGAGCTGGCGATCGAGGCATGGCTGCCACCCGGATCACTGGCAGACCTGGTGGTCAAGACGGGTGCCGATCCGTTCGTTCGCGACCTCGAGGTGGAGGACGCGGACGGGTGGAGCGACGTGCCGCGGCGCGGCGCATCGTTCCACGTCCCCGAGTGCTCGCGCGGGTGCCACCTGCGTTACCGGTTCGCGCTCCGGCGAGCCGCGGGCGCGCTGCACTCGATCGACGGGGCGAAGGCCTGGGGGCCGGTGCTCGAAGCGTCGCCGTCGGTCTGGCTGCTGCACCCGACGCTCGCACCGGAGGGCACGCGCTATCGCTTCCACGTGCCGACGCCCTCGGGCGGTGAAGGCACCGCGTTCGTCACGGGCGTCTTCGCCGCGGAGGACGGCCCGCCGGACACGTACGAGGCGGAGGCCGCGAACATCGGCGTCGCGCCTTACGCGGCCTTCGGCCCGATGCGCGTGCATCACGTCGAGGCGGTGGCCGGGACCACCCTCGACGTCGCGGTCGTGCCGAGCCGGCTCGCGGTGGACGACGAGGCGATCGTCGGCTGGGCCTCGCGCAGCGCGCGCACCATGGCGCGCTTCTTCGGCTGCTTCCCCATCGAGCGGGTCATGGTGCTCGTCGTGCCCGACGAGGGGACCACCGTGCGCCACGGCGAGACGATGGGCGACGGCGGGGCGTCCATCGTCGTCGAGGTGGGGAGCCGCGCGACGCGCGAGGCGCTGGACGCCGACTGGGTGCTCCCGCACGAGATGACGCACCTGGCGGTGCCGAGCGTCGCGCGCCGCCACCACTGGCTCGAGGAGGGGCTCGCGGTCTATCTGCAACCCATCGCGCGCGCGCGCGCCGGAGAGATCTCGGCGGAGGAGGTGTGGCGCGAGTTCGCGGTGGGGATGCCGCGAGGCGTGCCTGCGAGCGGGCCGCCGGAGGCGCTCGACGGCGCGCGCGACTGGGCGCGCGTCTACTGGGGCGGAGCCACCTTCTGTCTGATGGCAGACCTCGAGATCCGCCTGCACACGCGCAACCGCCTGGGCCTCGCCGACGCGCTCCGCGGCGTTCTCGCTTCGGGCGGAAGCGTCGCGAGCGTCTGGGACTTCCAGCGCGTCCTCGAGACGGCCGACGCGGCGGTCGGCGTGCCCGCGCTCGAGACGATGCACGAGGAGATGAGCCGCCGCGCGTGGGCGGTCGACCTGCCGGCCCTCTTCGGCGCGCTCGGCGTCGTCGTGGAGGGACAGAACGTGCGCTTCGTCGACGACGCGCCACTCGCGGCGATGCGCCGGGCCATCACCGAGCCGCTGCCCGAAGGCGCGCCCGAGCCGGCGGCGTGCCCGTGGGCGACGCCGAGTCGCATGGCGCAGCGCTAGCTTCGCCTGCTAGCGTGCTAGGGCGTGATCGGCCGACTCACCGGCAAGGTCGTCGCCGAGACGTTGGACGGCGTCGTGATCGACGTGGGCGGCGTGGGCTACGAGCTCGCCGTGCCGCTCGGCACTTTGGGCCGCGCGCGCGCCGACGACGCGGGGCGGGTGACGCTCTGGGTGCACACCCACGTGCGCGAGGACGTGCTCGCGCTCTACGGCTTTGGCGACGAGACGGAGCGCGCCGCGTTCCGCGCGCTGCTCGGCGTGTCGAACGTGGGGCCCAAGATCGCCGTGGCGGTGCTCGGCGCGCTTCCGGCCGCGGAGCTCGCGCAGGCCGTCGCCCGGCAAGACCTGGCGGCGCTCAAGGGCATCTCCGGCGTGGGCAAGAAGATCGCCGAGCGGCTCCTCCTCGAGCTGCGCGACAAGCTGCCGGCCGTCGCCGCCACGCCGGCGGCCGCGGCAAACGGAGCGCCGGTTCCCCGGCCGCCCACCGCGGCGGAGGAGAAGCTCCGCGCGATGCTCACGGGCATGGGGTTCAAGCCGAGCGAGGCCGAGCGAGCCGTCTCGACGCTCGGCGCGCGCGCCGCCAGCGAGCCCATCGAAGCGCTGCTCCGCGAGGCGCTATCGCTGCTGGCGAAGTGAGCTACCTTCGTCCGCCTCATGCAGGACGTGACGAGCTACATCGACGCGAACCGAAAGCGCTTCGTCGACGACTTGATCGAGTGGGTGCGCATCCCCGCGATCTCGAGCGACCCGAAGCACAAGCCCGACCTCGTGCGCAACGCCGAGCACCTCGCTGCGGCGCTCCGGGCGCTCGGTGCGGGCCGCGTCGAGATCTGGCCGACGCCGGGCCACCCCGCGGTGTTCGCCGAGTGGATGAAGTCCCCGGGCAAGCCGACGCTCCTCGTCTACGGCCACCACGACGTGCAGCCGGTGGATCCGCTCAACGAGTGGATCTCTCCGCCCTTCGAGCCCGCCATCCGCAACGGCCGCATCTGGGGGCGCGGCGTCGTCGACGACAAGGGTCAGGTGCTCATCCACGTGAATGCGATCGAGGCCTTCGTGCGCACCGTGGGCGCGCTCCCCATCAACCTCAAGATGATCGTCGAGGGCGAGGAGGAGATCGGCAGCGACAACCTCGAGAACCTGATGCGCCAGCGCGAGCGCGACCTCACGGCCGACTTCGTGTGCGTGAGCGACACGGCGATGTTCGGCCGCGGCATCCCGTCGCTCTGCGTCGGCCTACGCGGCCTCGCGTACGTCGAAGTGCACGTCGACGGCCCCGCGACCGACCTGCACTCGGGCAGCTTCGGCGGCGGCGTGCTCAACCCGGTCAACGCGCTCGCGAAGATGATCGCGACGCTGCACGACGAGGACGGACGCGTCACCGTCCCCGGCTTCTACGAAGCCGTCCGCGCGCTCACCGACGCCGAGCGGCGCGAGATCGCCGCGCTGCCGTTCGACGAGAAAGAATGGCTCCGCTCCACCGGTGCGCCCGCCACGTGGGGCGAGAAGGGCTTCACGACGCTCGAGCGCATCTGGGCGCGGCCGACGCTCGACTGCTGCGGCATCTCCGGCGGCTTCCAGGGCGAGGGCGCCAAGACGATCATCCCGGCGCGCGCCAGCGCGAAGGTGAGCTGCCGCCTCGTGCCCGATCAGGAGCCGGACGACATCTCGCGCAAGCTGGCGGCGCACTTCAAGCGCGTGGCACCGCCGGGGGTGCGCGTGCGCGTCGAGACGCTGCACGGGGGCCGTCCGTACCTCGCGCCGACCGATCACCCGGTCTTCGAGGTGGCGAAGCGCGCGTTCACCAAGGCCTTCGGCAAGGAGACGGTGTTCATGCGCGAGGGCGGCAGCATCCCGTTCGTCCGTACGATCGCCGACGCGACCGGCAAGCCGTGCCTGCTCATGGGATTCGGTCAGCCGGACGAGAACGCTCACGCGCCCAACGAGTGGCTCGACCTCGACAACTACCACCTGGGCATCAAGAGCGCGGCGTACCTCTACGACGAGATCTCCAGGATGGCCTGAGGTCCCGCCGCAGGCGGGCCGGTGGTCCCCGCCCTCGCCGGGCGGGCGCGAAGCGCGCACCAGAGCTGAGTCCGGGTGGCCCGGAAGCCGAATTCGGGTTAGTTCCTGCGCGCGATGGCGAAGAAGACGAAGGGCGGCGCGAAGAAGGACAAGGCCAAGGTCCGCAGGGAACGGCGCTTCGAGCCGCTGTCGGTGATGTCGGCGCGTGTCGTGTATCTCATGGGCGCGATCGGCGCGATCCTGATGGGCGCCGGAGCATGGGGGCAGTTCGGGGCGCTGCTCCAGGAGTCCGCGCCGCCGCCGCTCAAGCTCGCGCCGTACATCCTCGCCGTCGGCGCGCTGCTCGTCGGCGCGGCCATCTGGGTGGGCACGAGCGGCGAGCCGGCCCTGCGCGTGGGCGACGGCGGCATCGCCGTCGAGAAGCGCGGACTCTTGCGGATGCCCTGGTACGAGGTCAAGGAGATCTCCTGGAACGGCGAGGGACTGCGCCTGCTCGGCAAGACCGACATGGGCGCGACGCTCGCGTACACGGCGAAGCTCGCGAGCCACCCGCAGGCCATCGCGTGGATCGTGAAGGAGGCGCGCGAGCGCATCCCGGGCACCATCGATCTGCCGGAAGGGGCGGGCGTCCCCGACCCGCTCGCGAGCGTCGGCGAGGTGCTGACGCTCGAGCCGCCGCAGGTCGTCGGCAAGCACTGCGCGGCGAGCGGCCGCGTCATCGCGTACGAGCCCGACGCGCGCCTCTGCCCGCGGTGCGAGCGCGTGTACCACAAGGCGAGCCTGCCCGAGACGTGCGAGTGCGGCGCCTCGCTGGCCGAGGCGCGGGCGACGGCGCAGTCGGCGTAACGCGTCGCCATGCTTGGCCTCGAGGGCAAGCGCGTTCTCGTGACGGGCGCGAGCCTCGGGATCGGCGCGTCCGCGGCGACCCTCTTCGCGCGGCTCGGAGCGCACGTCGCCGTTGCCTACCGGTCGAGCGTGAACGAGGCGGCGCGCGTCGTCGAGCAGGCGCGCGCCCACGGCGTGCAGGCGCACGCGTTCGAGGCGGACCTGGCGCGCTGGGACGAGGGCGAGCGGCTCGTCGCCGAGGTCGAGACGCGCCTCGGGCCGATCGACGTCGCCGTGCTCAACCACGGGATCTGGAAGGAAGCGGCGATCCACGCGATGCGCGCGGCCGAGTACGACGAGACGCTCGACGCGAACCTGCGCGGTTACTTCAGCGTCGCCGGCGCCGTCGCGAGGCGCATGAAGCCCAGGCGCTCCGGCCGCATCGTGTTCGTTTCGAGCACCGCGGGCCAGCGCGGCGAGGCGAAGCACTCGCACTACGCGGCAACCAAGGGCGCGGTGATCAGCCTCACGAAGAGCCTCGCGGCGGAGCTCGCGCCATGGGGCATCCTCGTCAACTGCGTCGCGCCCGGCTGGGTCGCGACCGGCATGACGGAGGCGACCCTCGCCGACGCGCACGAGCGCGACGCCGTGTTCCGCACGATCCCGCTCGGACGCGTCGGGACGCCCGAGGAGATCGCGTGGCCCATCGCGTTCCTCGCGAGCGAGGGGGCCACGTTCGTCACGGGCGAGATCTTCAACGTGAACGGCGGCGCGGTGCTGGTGGGCTGACGCCGTGGTAGGAAGCGCCGCGTGGACGCCAGCGCCGCCATTCGCAAGGTAAGCATTCTCGGCTCGGGGACGATGGGGCAGGGCATCGCCCAGGTCACCGCCTCGGCCGGCCTCGCGACGTGCGTGTTCGACGCCGTGCCCGGGCGCGCCGAGCAGGCAGCGTCGGCGATCAAGGCGCAGCTCGAGAAGCTCGTCGCCAAGGGCAAGATGGACGCGGCGCAGCGCGAGAAGACGCTCGCGGCGCTCTCGGTCGCCGCCGACGTGCCGCGCGCGTGCCACGACGCCGACCTCGTCATCGAGGCGGCGCCCGAGTCGATGGACCTCAAGGTGAAGCTCTTCGGCGAGGTCGTCGCCGCCGCTCCCGCGCACGCGCTGCTCGGGTCGAACACGTCGTCGCTCTCGCTGACCGAGATCGGCGCGCGCATCGGCGCGCCGGAGCGCACCATCGGCCTCCACTTCTTCAACCCGCCACCGCTGATGGAGCTGCTCGAGATCGTGCGCGGCATCGGCACGTCGCCGTCGACGGTCGAGCGCGCCCTCGCGTTCGCGCAATCGATCGGCAAGACGCCCATCGTGGTGCGCGACGTGCCCGGCTTCGCCACGAGCCGCCTCGGCGTCATCCTCGGCGCCGAGGCCATCCGCATGCTCGAGAGCGGCGTCGCGTCCGCCGGGGACATCGATCGCGCGATGGAGCTCGGTTACCGCCATCCCATGGGCCCGCTCAAGCTGACGGACCTCGTCGGACTCGACGTGCGCCTGGCGATCCTCGACCACCTGCATCGCGAGCTCGGCGAGCAGTTCCGCGCGCCGGCCCTGCTGCGGCAGATGGTACGCGCCGGCAAGCTCGGGAAGAAGAGCGGCGAGGGCTTCTACGTGTGGAAGGACGGCGTCGCCCACGCCAAGTGAGGCACGCGCGTTGCTGACGCCACACGCGTGACCACACCCGCATCCCTCGTCACCCGCCGGATCCCCTCGGACTCACGCCACGCGAGCGAGCACGCCTCGCCAGGCACGTCGGTGTCGCGGCCGCCCCTTCCGCGCCTCGGGGCGCGCGCGTACGCGCACCTCTATTCCGACTTGCTCTGGCCGGCGTGGGAGCGGTTCGCGCGACACCGTGCCACCGCCGAGTACCTGGCGCTGCTCGAGCGCAGTCAGTGGACCGCGCCCGAGGACATCGAGCGCCATCAGCTCGCCTCGCTTCGGGCGCTGCTCGCGCACGCGGGAGCGAACGTCCCGTACTGGCGCGAGACGTTCCGGCGCCTCGGGTTCGACCCGCGCGACGTACGACGGCGCGAGGACCTCGCCGCCCTGCCCGTGCTCACCCGGGACATGGTCCGCGAGCGTTACGCCGAGCTGGTGGACCCCGCGCTCGCGCCGACGAACCTCAAGAAGGGCACGAGCGGGTCGACCGGCACGCCGCTGCGGTTCGAGTACTCGCGCGAGAGCGAGTGCTGGCGGCAGGCGGCGAAGCTTCGCGGCTGGGGGTGGGCCGGCTACCGGCCGGGCCTCCCGACGATGCACTACTGGGCGCGCCTACACGAGCTTCCGCCCGGCGCGCGCGGGCTCAAGATGCGCGTCGACCGCGCCTTCAAGCGCGAGGTCTACGTCGACTCGATGCGCCAGGACGAGGAGGGGCGCCGCCACGCCCTCGCGGCCCTGCGCCGCCAGCGGCCGTCGGTCATCATCTGCTTCACGCAGTCGCTCGCTCAGTTCGCCCGCTGGGTGGTCGACCGCGGGCTGCGTGACTGGGACGACATCTCGGTCGTCTGCGGCGCCGAGGCGCTGCTCGCCAGCGACCGCGCCGTGCTCACGCGCGCCTTCGGCCCGCACGTCTTCGAGACGTACGGCGCGCGCGAGACGATGCTCATCGCGAGCGAGTGCGAAGCCCACGACGGGATGCACCTGACGCAGGAGAACCTGCTCGTCGAGATCGTCCGCGAGGGCGTCCCCGTTCCGGTGGGCGAGAGGGGCGAAGTGCTCGTGACCGACCTGCACAACTACGGCATGCCGCTCATCCGCTACGCCATCGGAGACATGGCGCGCATGGCGCCGGAGGGGCACTGCGCGTGCGGCCGCGGCCTGCGCAAGCTCGTGAGCGTCGACGGCCGGCGCGCCGACATCCTCACCGACGGAGAGGGCAACCCGCTGCCCGGGATGTTCATCCCACCGTTCTTCGTGGACCCGGACGCCGAGGTCGCGCGGCAGTTCCAGTGCATCCAGAAGCCCGGGGGAGAGCTCGTGATGCGCATCGTGAAGGGCCGCGACTGGTCGGCCGAGCGGATGGAGCTCAAGCTGCGGCAGCTCAGGCCGTACCTGCGGGGACTCACGATGAAGCTCGAGTACGTCGACGCGATTCCCCCGGGCCCCTCCGGCAAGATGCGCTTCGTGGTGGTCGAGCGCTGAGCCCCGAGGTCCCGCCGAAGGCGGGCCGACGGCGCGAAGCGCGCGCTAGACTGGCGCCCCATGCCGCAGCTCCGCGACGCCTTCATCGTCGACGCCGTCCGTACGCCCATCGCACGCTTCAAGGGAGGACTCGCCTCGGTTCGCCCCGACGACCTCGCCGCGCGGGTCATCGGCGCGCTGTGCGAGCGCAACGCGTCGCTGCGCGAGCGCGTCGACCAAGTCGCCTTCGGCGCGACCAACCAGGCCGGCGAGGACAACCGCAACGTGGCGCGCATGGCGGCGCTCGTCGCGGGGCTCCCCTTCGAGGTGCCCGCCGTGACGCTGAACCGCCTCTGCGGCTCGGGCCTCGAGGCCGTGTGCGACGCCGTGAGGCGCGTCTGGACGGGCGACGCCGACGTGGTCGTCGCCGGCGGCGTCGAGAGCATGACGCGCGCGCCGTTCGCGTTCGGCAAAACCGACGAGAGCTTCTCGCGCACGCCGCCGAAGATCTTCGACACGACCATCGGCTGGCGCTTCGAGAACCCGGCGATGGCCGCCAGGTTCCCGCTGCTCTCGATGGGAGAAACGGCCGAGGAGGTCGCGGTGAAGTGGGGCATCGGACGCGAGGAGCAGGACGCCTTCGCGGTCGCGTCGCAGAAGAAGGCGGCCGCCGCGATCGCCGCCGGCGCGTTCGACCGCGAGATCGTGGCGGTGTCGGTGCCCGCCAAGAAGGGCGAGACGGTGGCGTTCACCAAGGACGAGTCGCCCCGTCCCGACACCACGCTGGAGGCGCTGGCCAAGCTCGCGCCCGTCTTCCGCAAGGGGGGCACCGTCACGGCAGGCAACAGCTCGCCGATCAACGACGGCGCGTCGGGCGTGCTCGTCGTCAGCGAGGAAGTGCTGCGCGCCGAGAAGCTCGAGCCGCTCGCGCGCGTCGTGGCGCACGCGACCGCCGGCGTGCACCCGAACCTGATGGGCGAGGGGCCGATCCCCGCCGGCAAGAAGGCGCTGAAACGCGCCGCGTGGACCGTGAAGGACCTTGACGTCGTCGAGCTCAACGAGGCGTTCGCGGCGCAGTCGATCGCGTGCGTGCGCGGCCTCGAGCTCGACCCGGCGCGGGTGAACCCCAACGGCGGCGCCATCGCGCTCGGTCATCCGATCGGGTCGAGCGGGGCGCGCATCCTCGGGACGCTGCTGTGGGCCATGAAGGCTCGCGGGGCCAAGCGCGGGATGGCCGCGCTCTGCATCGGCGTCGGCCAGGGCATCGCCATGCTCGTCGAGCGTTGAGCGCAAGGGCACGCTCGCCCCAAAAGGCACGTCCGGCGATGACCTGCTAAACCACGCGCTCCCATGGCCGTGGCAGCCGAGCACCCGTACGCGTCCTTCGTGCACCGCGTGCAGAAGCCCGCGCGGTACCTCGGCGGCGAGCTGAACGCGCGCGTCAAGGACTGGAACGCAGTCGAGGCGCGCGTCTGCCTCGCCTTCCCCGACGTCTACGACATCGGGATGAGCCACCTCGGCTACAAGATTCTCTACCGCATCCTGAACGACGACCCGCGGACGCTCGCCGAGCGTGCCTACGCGCCGTGGGTCGACATGGATCGCGAGCTCCGCGCGCGCGGACTGCCGCTCGTGACGAGCGAGAGCGCCCGGCCGCTTTCGGATTTCGACGTGGTGGGGTTCTCGCTGCAGTTCGAGCTCACGTACACGAACGTGCTGCTCATGCTCGACCTCGGGGGCGTCCCCCTGCGCGCGAGCGACCGCGGCGAGGGCGACCCGCTCGTCGTCGCCGGCGGCCCCACGGCGACGCACCCCGAGCCGCTCGCGCCGTTCCTCGATGCGGTCGTCATCGGCGACGGCGAGGAGCGAGCGACCGAGGTGGCGCTCACGTGGACGCGCCTGAAGCGAGATGGGGTGCCGCGGCACGAGCGCCTGCGCGCGCTCGCAAAGCTGCGCGGCGTGTACGTGCCGTCGCTCTACGCCACGCGCGTCGACAGCGACACGGGCTTCCACGTCGTCGACCGCGCGCTCGCGCCCGAAGCGCCGCTGCCCGTCGTGCGCACCCTCGTCGACGACCTCAATCGCTTCCCGTTCCCGGACGACAGCCCCGTGGGCGGACCGGAGGCGATCTTCGATCGCATGTCGATCGAGATCGCCCGCGGCTGCACCGAGGGTTGCCGCTTCTGCCAGGCGGGCATGATCTACCGCCCGGTGCGCGAGCGCGACCCGGAGCAGATCGTGCAGACCGTCGCGAGCGCCGTGCGCAAGAGCGGCTACGACGAGGCGAGCCTCACGTCGCTGTCGACCGCCGACTACTCGTGCATCGCCCCGCTCGTGAAGCGCGTGGCCGACGAGCTGACGCCCAAGCGCGTCTCGCTCGGCGTCTCGAGTCTCCGCGCCTACGGCCTCGGCGAGAACGTGCTCGACGACATGGCCCGCGTGCGCGCCGCCGGCGTGACGTTCGCGCCCGAAGCGGGCAGCCAGCGCATGCGCGACGTGATCAACAAGAACGTCACCGAGGAGCAGCTCCTCGAGACGGCCGAGCGCATCTTCTCGCGCGGCTGGTCGAGCATGAAGCTCTACTTCATGATCGGCCTGCCCACGGAGGAAGAGGAGGACGTGCGCGAGATCCCGCGGGTCGGCGGGAGGGCGCGCGCGATCGGCCGGCGCGTGAAGAAGGCGGCCGGTGCGCCGGGCACGCCGCGCGTGACCGTCAGCGTCTCGACGCACGTGCCCAAGCCGCACACGCCGTTCCAGTGGTGCGCCATGGACGCGCCGACGGACGTGCGACGCAAGCAGGGTTGGCTCGAGGAGGAGGCGCGCGCTGCGGGCGTCGACCTTCGCACGCACGACTGCGACACCTCGTGGCTCGAAGCGGTGTTCGCGCGCGGCGACCGGTCGCTCGCGCCGGTGCTCGAGCGCGCCTACCGCGCCGGCGCGCGCTTCGACTCGTGGGAGGACCAGAAGCGCATGGACCTCTGGGAGGCGGCGTTCGCGGCCGAGAGCATCGACCCGGCGCGGTACCTGGGGACCATCCCGGTGAGCGCGCGCCTGCCGTGGGACCACATCGACGTGGGGCTCGAGGAGGGATTCCTCCTGCGCGAGTACCGCAAGGCGCTGAAGAACCGGCTCTCCCTGCCGTGCGGCAAGGTGGCCGGCACCTTCGTGCACGCGACGAACCTCCAGGACGCGCACGCCGAGACGCGCCGGCTCGTCTGTTACGACTGCGGCGTCGCGTGCGACCTGTCGGCGATGCGCGAACAGCGCGTCGTCTACCTGCGCAAGCTGGGAGCCGAGGCGCCGCGGCCCGTCGAGCCGCCGAAGCGCGCGCAGAAGGGGCCGCCCCCGCGCCTCGTGCAGGGCGAGCCGAGGCGCTACCGGTTCGTCTACGAGAAGACGGGGCCGGCCGCGTTTCTCTCGCACCTCGACGTGATCCGCGCGCTCCCGCGCAGCTTCCGTCGGCTGGAGATCCCGCTCTTCTACTCCTCGGGCTTCCACCCCAAGCCGGACATGACGTTCGGCCCCGCGCTGTCGCTCGGCGTCGCGAGCCTCGCGGAAGCGGTGGACATGCGCATCGCCGCCGACCTCGAGCCGGCGCAGATCCTCGAGGATCTCAACGCGGGCGCTCAGCCGGGCATCCGCTTCATCGGCGGCGCGCGCCTCGGCGCGCAGGACGCGGGCGTCACGCGCATCGTGGACGGCGCGCGCTACGCGGTGGGCATCCCGCGCGACGTGCTCGCGTCCCGCGGCGGCGAGACGTGGCTGCGCGAGCGCATCGACGCGGCGATGGCCGCCCCCGAGCTCCCCGTCGTGCGGCGCATCGACGGCATCGGCAAGCGCGTGGACGTCCGCTCCTTCCTGCGGCGTCTCGCCGTCGGCGAGGGCGACGCTGCGTCCGCGATGTCCCGCGCCGGCATCGTCGGCGACCTCGTGGTCCTCACGGCGGACGTCGAGGTCCGCGGCAACGGCGGCGTGAAGATCGCCGAAGTCGTCGAGGCGCTCACCGGCGACACCGAGCTCCCGCAGCGCGCCGTGCGCACCTCGATGGGCCTGCGGACCCCCGCGGGCGACCTCGTCTCGCCGCTGAACCTCGCGACCATCCGCGAGTCGAAGGCCCCGCCCCCGCGGGCCGACGCCTCGCCCTCGACCGGCGACGCCTAGAACAGGGCCAGGCCCTCAGCGACCCTTCGTCGTGGCCGTCCGGCGGGCCGTCGCCACGGGCGCCCCGAGCAGACGCAGGGCGCGGCACACGTCGGCGTCTTTGCACGGGCCGATGTTGCCCGCGGCGTTGGGCCACGTGACGGCCCAGGTGCCGTCGTCGGCGCGCGCGAGCACGGTGCGGTCGCGCACGTCGGGGCCGCGCCACGAGGGAGGAGCGTGCGGCAGCGTCGCCTCGCGGTCGTCCGCATCGGCGACGGGGAACGGGTACTTCACCGTCGGCGCGAGGCCCACTCGCTGCACCGGCGAGCCGTCGGGCAGCGCGTAGAGGAGCGTCGTCAGGCGCAGAACGCCGGCATGGGCGTCGTCGTCCAGGTACTCCTGCGCGCATCCCTTGCCGAAGGTCTGCGAACCGACGACCGGGCCGCGCCGGTAAGCCGTGAGGGCGCCCGCGATCATCTCGGCAGCGCTCGCCGTGTCCGCGTCGACGAGCGTCGCCACCGGCCCGCGCCAGCGGTCCACCGCCGGCGGCTCGGGCGCGCGGTCCGTCTCGAGCGACCCGTCGCGGCGCTTCATGGGGAAGAGCGGCGCCCCCGGGATGAAGAGACCCAGCGCGTCGATCGCCCCGTCCGTCGAGCCGCCCCCGTTGCCGCGCAGGTCGAGCACCACGCCGTCCAGCGGCCGGCCCTCCTGCTCGCGCGCCCTCAGGATCGCGCGCGTCAGCTCGTCGCCGAGGTCGTCGCGCACGTCGTGAATCGCGACGACGATCGCGTCGCCGTCGCCGTACTCCACACGCTCCACGGGCAGATCGTCGTCGTCGTCCGCCGCCGGCCCGCTCGCGCGCGTCTCGGCTGGCGCGCCGTCGAGCCACGTCGTGATGGGGAGCTTCTCGCCGGCGCGCAGCACGACCGCCTGCGCCGGCGGGCGCGCGTCGCTGGCGGCGTACCCGAGCTGCTCGGTCTGCTCGAACGAGAGCCCCGCGGTCGGCACGCCCGCGAGCGAGAGCACCACGTCGCCGTCGGCGAGCGGCGGCGCCGCCCCCGCCTCGATGCGCACGCCGATCGCGGTGCGCTCGGCCTTGTCCCAGAGACGCGAGGGCGGGCGCGCCTCGAGGTCCACCTCGTACACGCTGGACTCCTCGTCGAGCGGTGCCCACGCCCCGTGGGGATCGATGGTCGGCACGTACGCGCGCACGGCGGCGGCGAGCACGACGCGCCCCCAGCCTTCCGCCCCGAGCGCGGGGAAGTACCTCGCGCGCGCGGCGTCGGCGTAGCTCTGCGCGGCGGCGCCGAGCTCCCGGTCGAGCGCCCCGATGTGCCTGCCGAGCGTCGCCGCCAGCGCGCGCGCGGGCCGCGTGACGGTGGCGCCCTCGAAGGCGATGGCCGACGCGGCGTTCTCGGCGTCCTCTCCCGGCGTCGGATCGGCACGAGCCGCGTCGAAGACGGCGCGAAGCTCGTCGACCCACGTCACGAGGTCGGCGCCGAGGGCGCGGGCGGCGCTGCAGTCGCGGCCCCCGCCGCGGGACTCGAGATCCGCGAGGAGCTCGGCGGCGCGCGCGTCGAACGCATCGGCGACGGGCGAATCGGGCGCGACGCTCCAGAGCCCGTAAGGGTCGAGCCAGTCCGCCGCGGCGTCGGCGAACGCGCGCGAGTCGACGGGGTCCGGCGCGTACGCGAGCTGCCCGCGCGTCTGCGCGACGACCGCGCGCGCCTCCTCGCAAGCGAGCCCCGGCGCGTCCCCCGTGGGCAGCCGGAAGGCGTGGACGCGCGGATCGTCGGCTCCCGGCGCCGTGGCGGCACCAGGCCCCGGCGGGTGGTCCTCGGCCGCCGACCCCGTGCCGGCCGCCGGAGCCAGCGTCGCCGCGAGCGGGACGGGCGCCGGCCGGAACGACCAGAGGAGCGCGGTTCCCACGGCCATCAGGCTGCCGCCCACCCAAAAGCCGCGCCGTACCATGGGGAAGTGAAGCGTAGCAGGCGCCGTTCGCGCGGCAGCAGTTTGTCGCGCCGCGGGATAATCTCGCCTCACCGGAATGATGCGCCACTCGGTGCTCGCCTGTGCTCTCGCCCTCGCGTTCGCGGCGCTGCCCCGAACCGCGCGCGCCGAGGACATCGACGAGGGCATCCCGTTCCGATCGATCGTCCTCCAGGGCGCGCTCGACGGCGTCGCCATCGGCCGGTACGGCGCGGAGCTCGAGTACCTGCCGGCGCCGCACCACGCACTGCGCGTCGCCCCGTCGTACTTCTACGCCCTGCCCGGGACCGACGATCAGCTCACCGGGTTCGGCGCCGAGATCGGTTACCGCTTCTACGGCGGCCGGCACGGCCCGCACGGCCTCTTCGCGGGCGTCTCGTTCCTCGTCGGCGAGTACGAGTACATCCATGGCAACCCGAACAACACGCCGCTCGATACCGCGGTGGACACGCAGTACGTCTCGCTCGGTGGCGCGCTCGACGTCGGCTACGCGATGGTCCTGCTCGGTAACTTCTCGATCGCCGTCGGCGGCGGGGCGCAGCTCACGGCGGACACCCTCACCCCGCAGTTCGAATTCCAGAATCATCCCTGGCACTCGCTGCTGTACGGCCCAGGCCTCCGCCCCAGGGCTCTGCTGGAGGTGGGGGCTGCGTTTTGAGGGGCCCCCATGGCCCACCGGGCGAGGGCCATGGCCTGCCCGGCGAGGGCCATGCTAGAGCGATCGCCCATCGCCGATGCCGAACCTCACCGAGGCCCTGACGGGAGAAGCCAACAAGAGCGCGGTCGTCGATGACTGCCTCGCCCTCATCGACGCGGAGGTCG
>Ga0335069_10005341_pt1 | contig 18919 bp, 17 predicted proteins | sample Lox_Sample_11_FD_206714 | JGI IMG/M metagenome (GOLD analysis project Ga0335069, IMG submission 206714) | Soil microbial communities from Loxahatchee National Wildlife Refuge, Florida, United States - Lox_Sample_1.1 | ecosystem: Environmental > Terrestrial > Soil > Wetlands | place: USA... | reverse complement strand
CGGCCTCGAGCGCTTGGCGGCCAACCCCGACGTCGTACGCGTCGACCTCGATCCGATCGGCGGGGCCGCGGGCGACAGCGTGTCGCAGATCCGCGCCGACCGGGTGCACGCGCGCGGCGTGACCGGCTTCGGCACGACGCTGGCCGTCGTCGACAGCGGGGTGAACGGCGGCCATCCCGACATCGCCGACGCGCTGGTGGGGGAGGAGTGCTTCTGCAAGGCCGGCCGCCTCGCCGACCGCACGCGCCACGCCTGCTGTCCGGACGGGACGGACCACCAGTCGGGTCCGGGCAGCGCGGCGACGTTGGATCCGCACGGGCCGCACGTCGCCGGCATCGCCGTGTCGCGCGGACGGGTCGCGCCGCTCGGCGTCGCCCCCGGCGCGCAGCTCATTGCGGTGCGCGTGCTCGACGATGTCGACCAGGGCTTTCTGTCGGACTGGATCGCCGCGCTCGATTGGCTGTTGACCGAGCGCCCCGAGGTGCGCGTGGTCAACATGAGCCTGGTGAGCGAGGCGGTGTACGCTGGCGACTGCGGCCACACCTGCGGCGATGGGTCCGGCTGCGCAGCCAACCTGCTGCTCGCCGACGCGATCGACCAGCTGTGGCGGCGCGGCACACTGGTCTTTGCGGCCTCCGGCAACAACGGGCGCCTCGCGGCGATGACCTCGCCGGCCTGCATCGCCCAAGCGATCGCCGTCGGCGCGGTCGATGCCACCGATACGGTTGCGGCGTTCAGCAACAGCAGCACCGGCCTCGACCTGCTCGCGCCGGGGGTGGACATCGAGTCCGACGGCCTCGACGACGGCACGGAGGTCATGTCGGGGACGTCGATGGCGGCGCCGCACGCCGCCGGGGTGGCCGCGCTGATGTTGTCGGCGCACCCCGGTCTGGGCGCGCCGGAGGTGGCGCAACTCCTGCACGACACCGGCGTGGCGGTGCGCGATGCGCGCACGCAGCGGACGACGCCGCGTGTCGATGCCTTTGCCGCTCTGCACGCCGCCATGCAGGGCGTAGAGCTCGAGCGCGGCGGCGGCGGGCGCGATACCGATTGTCTGCTGGAGTGGAACTTCGTCCCACCCACGATCGTGCGGCACCGCGGCTGGCCGCTTGCCGTGTGCCGCGACAACGACCCGCTCTGCGATGTCGACGAGACGCTGGGGCGCTGCACGTTCGTGTTCTCGCCCTGCTTCAACATGCACGACCCGCTGCTCCCGCAGTGCGCGGTGAACGAACCGCTGCTCGCCTTCGACATCACCTCGCCGCCCATCGACGCACCGGCCGGCACTGCCGATCGCCTCAATGCCGACGCCCTCGCCTTTGCGCTCCCCGCATTTCCGTTCGGCGACGCGGATGCGTGCAGCGCGCCGATCCTCTTCGTCGTCGAGCGCCCGAGCGCCGACGCACCGGGCCTCGCGCACCTGCGCGTGGCCGTGCAGACGGCGACGCGGCGCGATTACGATCACCTGGTGCTCGAGTGTCTGCCGCCGTGAGTCCGCCGACAGGTGTCGGTTGGCCGGCGGCGCGCGGCTGTGCCAGAATCCCGCGCGGGAATCGGAGATGCGCGGGCTCGGTAGCGGACTCCTGCTGGTGGCGCTGTGGGCGGCGCCGGCTGTCGCGCAGCGCCCATTCGGCGCGGGCCAGGATCTCCGCCTCGAGGGCATCGTCGAACCCGACGCCGCGGCCAAGGCGCAGGCGCTCGGAACGATCAAGATCCGCGCCGGCACGACGGTGCGGAAGTTCGGCGTCATCCGCGCCCAGACGGCGCGCAGCCAGGGCATGAGCCTCTTCAACCGCTCCATCCTGCGGCCGGAGCAACTGCTGTTGCGCGGCGACCGGACCATGCTCGACACGTTTCGCAACGCTCCGGCGGGTACCCGCCTGCGCATGCTCGGCCGCTACACCGGTGACGACTACATCCTGGCCGAGGTGACGCCGGTCGACCCGAACGCGACCCCGGCCCCGCGCTGAGCGAGTCGGGTCATCAGAGGCGAGGGCTCGACCGGCGATGATCGACCGCAGCCTTCTGGACGCCCTCGCCGCGCTCACCACCGGCATCTACGTCCTCACCGTCCGCGACGGCGACCACCGCCACGGCATGTCGTCGTCGTGGGCGACGCAGGTGTCAGGCGACCCCGCCCTGCTCATGGCCGCGGTCGATCGCCGTGCCCACACCCACGACGTGCTGGTGCGGACCGGACGCTTCGCGCTCAACGTCGTGGGCCGGTCCGGTCGGCAACTCGAGGACTACTTCTATTCCGCCGCCTCGCGCCGGCCGGACAACCTCGACACCGTCGTGTGCGACGCGTCGCCGCAGGGGCTGCCCTACCTCCGCGACGCCTCGGTGAGCCTCGAGTGCAGGGTGGTCGCGCGGCACCCGGCCGGCGACCATACGCTGTTCGTGGCCGAGGTGACGCACGCCGTGACCAGGACCGCGGACCGGCCGCTGACCTCGTTGGACCTCGACTACGTCTATGTCGGCGAGGTGATTCCGCGGCCAGGTCTGAGCAAACCGTCGCGGCCGTCGTAGTCGCCGCGACGATCTTGCGCCCGCGGGTCCTCGACCCTATCCTACCGGCGTGCCCGCGGAGGGTTTCCTCGTTCCGGTCGACGATGACGCCATTCGGCGCGAACGCGCCAAGGCGCGGGCGCTGCGCGCGTCGCAGTGGTGGAAGCGGCGCTGCGCGGCGGGGACGTGCCACTACTGTGGCAAACAGGTCGGCGCCAAGGCGCTGACGATGGATCACCGCATCCCGCTCGTCCGCGGCGGGCGCTCGACCAAGGGCAACCTGGTCCCGGCGTGCGCCGAATGCAACGCGGCCAAGCGGCATCGGCTGCCGATGGAGCTCGACGCCGGCTGAGGGTTCCTGCGGTCAGCGCGAGAGATCGCGATAGCTGATCAACTCGATGCCCTCGCGCTCGATCGCCGCGCGAACCCGTCCACTGGTGAGCGCGGCGAGCTCCTGCCCGCTTTCGTAGTCCGCCGGCCGCCAGCGGCGTGCTTCGTCGTCGACCACGGCCGGGTGACAATAGAGCTCGTTGACCCCCGCTGGCAGCGTCGCCAGCAGGCTGAGCACATAGGGCTCGGAGACGTGGCCGGTTTGGTGCAGGCCCGACATGCGGTCGGGGTGGCGCACGCCGGCGCGCCGCAAGCGGGGTCGGGCCCAGCGCGACAACGCGCTGAACGCCGCGCCTTCGAAGACCTTGCGCACCAGGTGACGGCGGTCGTAGCGCAGTGCCCGCGCCAACGACTCGCGCGGCAGACGCACGGCGCGAATGCGGTAGCGCTCGGCGAGATCGATCAGGATCTCGGTCACCGACGGGTGCATGTGGATCGTCAAGTGCCCATCGACATGCGAGAGCGTCAGCCCGGTGGCCGCGAACTTGTCGAGCTGGGCGGTGATCTCGCGGCGCAGTTGGGCGCGCAACCCCGGCGTGAAGAAGAAGCGCATGCCGCTCCAGATCGGCGCGTTGCTGAACATGCCGTCGGGCCCGGCCAGCAGCGGGATCGACGCCGGCGGTGCGGCGGCGTGTCCCTGCACCAACATGAGGTGGAGGCCGACGCTGAGCCGCGGGTGCGCGCGGGCGAGCTCGACGGCCTCGCCGAACGCCTGGCCGTTCACCATCAGGCTCGCTTCGGTGAGGATGCCGTCGCGGTGGGCGCGGATGATTCCGGCGTTGACGCCCGCCGACATGCCGAAGTCGTCGGCGGCGACGATCAGACGGCGGCTGCCGCTCACCGCGCCGCAGCCCGCTGGCGGGCGTGGTGGCGCGCCAGGACGATCAGGCCGACCATCGACCAGCTGAGCTCTCGCAGCCGCCGGATGATCCCGAGCGCCAAGCCCTTGGCGGGATCGAGCCCGAGCATGTCGAAGATCAGCACCTTGCCGCCTTCCTGGGTGCCGGCTTTGGCGGGGACGAAGAACAGCAGGGCGTCGAACGCCACGGACAGGACCTCGATCGTCACCGCGCGGCTCACCGTTGCGCCAATCTCCAAGAAGTGGAGGACGATGTACACCTCGACCACGCCCATGCACCAGCCGACGAAGAAGCCCAGCACCGAGAGCGCGAACGCCCCCGGTGCGGCGTAGAAGCGCACGATCTCGTCGTCGAGGCGCGCCAGCTGTTCGACCAGTCGCGCCGGCACGCGAATCCCGAAGCGGCCGGCAATGCGCGCTGCGGCCGTGAACATCCCGCGGCGCTGCAAAATGATCCCGGTCAGCAGGCCGCTGGTGAGCACGCCGAGGCCGATCAGCAGCCCGCGCTCGAAGCCCTCCGGCAGCGGCGTGCGGCGCACCACCACCAGCAGGCCGAGGAAGACGAAGCTCATCTGCGCGAAGGTCTGCATCAGCTTGGCGATCGCGATCGAGGCCCAGGCGGCGCTGGGGCCGACGACGCTTTCGAGCATGCGCCCGCGCACCACCTCGCCGCCGATCGTCGCCGTCGGGGTCAGGTTGTTGATCGCTTCGCCCGCCAGGCGCGCGGCGAGCAATTGGCGAAACCGCACCGGCGGCCGCGGCGGCGGGAAGGCGAAGCGCCAGCCGGTAGTGTTGGCCAGGTACGAGAGCCCCTCCTGCGCCAGCACCAACACGAAGCCCCACCCGATCATGCGCAGGTTGGCCCACACCGTGGCCGGCCCGAGCCGGCGCACCAGCACGACGAAGAGCGCGATGCCGGCGACCAGCAACCCGCGCTCGGCCAGCGCCATGATGCGCGCGGCGCCGGAGCGGGGGGACGGCGCGATGGCCGCGGCCGGCTCGGCGCGAGCCGGTTCGCTACTCGGCATCGCGATAGCGGTACACGACCACCAATACGGCCGCGTACACGTATGTCCCGAACGCCGCACCCCAGAGGAACCAGTCGAGCCGGCCGATCAGGGCCAGTCCCACCAGTCCGTAGGCGAAGTCGCGGTTCATGAGTGTTTCGAGCCCGCGCAGGAGTTGCCGGCGCAGCTTCCCGCGGCGCGAAACGGGCGGCCGACCCTGGGGCGACGGGTCGCGGACGAGGGTGAGCATGGTGGCGGCGGTGGCACAGGCGAAGCCGCCGACCAGCAGCGCTGTCAGCCACACGAGGCTGTCGTCCGGCGCCGCACGGTGGAGCCCGACGCCCAAGCCGATGAACAGCGCCACGTGGACGAGGTTGTCGGTCGTGATGTCGAACAGATGGCCCAGACGCGATTCCTGGAACTTCAGCCGGGCGACTTCGCCGTCACAGCCGTCGAGGATCACCGCCCCCCAGAAGAGCAACGTGCCGACCACGCCGGAGGCGTAGGTTCCCTTCGCCAGCGCCCAGGCGCCTCCAAAGCCGATCAGCGTGCCGATGGCGGTGATGTGGTTCGGCCGCAGCGGCGTACGCACCAGGTAGCGGCTCAGGCGGGTGGAAAGGGCGCGATCGAGGCGCGCGATCGGCCCGTCGCTGTCGGCAGTGGCAGCGGCGATCTGTCGCACCAACTCGCGCTCGGCGACCTCGGCGCTGCGGGGGTCCGGTACCGGGATGCACAACGCGCCGTCGAGCGAGGCGCTTTCGGCGGCGCCTGCCAACGCGGCGCTGCCCAGGTCTGGACCATGGAGCGATTCCAAGTAGGTGCGCGGGGCGAGCACCAGACCGCTGCCGCCGTCCCCGCGCAAGACGAGCGGCCGCCCGTTCCGCGCCGTGCCGTGCGCCCGCGCGAGCGTGACACTGTCGACCAGACAATCGGAGGGGATGAGAACGACCCGCTCGGTGGTGACGGCCGCATCGATCGCGCCGCCGATGACCGGGATGGTGGCCGTGCGCTGGTCGCCCGCAAACAGCCGGCGTACCGCCCGCCCGTCGCCGGGCGCGAGCGCCACCACCGCGTCGAACCCGCCGCGCAGCGCGCTCAGCGCGATGCGCTGGATCAGCGGCACGCCGGCGATGGGCTGAAAGCTCATCGGCGTCGGCGGCAGGATGACGGCGGTGCAGCTCATCTGATCCTCTGCCATGGCGGGGCGTCGATCTGGTGCGGCCGCGTCACGCGGTCGCGACCGCTTCTCCCGTCGCCGAGGGGCCCCGGACAGCCAGCACCCGCCCGCCCTGCGCGCCCGACTCGTACGCCAGCGCGGTCAACTGCACGCAGCGCTCCGCCTCGCGGAGATTGCGGCCGTGCTGGGCTGGGTTGGTGATTTCCGCCAGGAAGTCGTCGATCACGGCGCCGAACCATTCCGGGTGATGCGAGCCGGCCGACAGCGAGCGCGCGAACGCGAACTCGCGCCGGCTGCGGCCCTGCTGCAGCTCGCCGCGGTCATCCAGCAGCGTCAACGTCCCCTCGGTGCCCTCGGCCTGCCAGCGGGTGTGGCGCGTGGCACCGGCCCACGTGAGGAAGAACTCGCCGCGCAGCGACGAGAACTCGATCTCGCAGGTGGCGGTGTCTTCGACATCGGCAGCGGTGTAGCGCCGGCGCTCGACGGTCGCGCGGATCCGCTGCGGCGCCTCGTTGGTGAGGCCCAGCAGCAGGTAGAACGCGTGCCAACCATGGTCGACCAGGATCCCGCCGCCCGCCATCGCGGCGTCGCCGCGCCATTCGCGGCCGACGCTCGCCGCGCGGCCGGCGCGAATGGTCTCGAGGCGCAGGCGGGTCGGCCGCCCGATCGCCCCGGCTCCGAGCAGCTCGGCGAGCAGCGCGAACTGATCGGAATGCCGCCAGTTGTGCACCGTGCACAGGGTCACGCCCGCCGCCTGCACGGCGGCCAGGAGCGAGTGGTACTCCCGCAGCGTGGTGGCGAGCGGCTTCTCGCACAGGATGTGGCAACCCGCCTGCGCCGCGTGGATGGCGAGCGGTGCGTGCAGCGCTGGCGGGGTGGCGATGTCCACCACTTCGAGCTGCTCCTCGGTCAGCGCGGTCACGGCGTCGTCGTAGACGCGCGCGGCGGGCAGGAGGCGGCGGGCCGCGGCGCGCCGCTCGGGATCGGGATCGGCCACGGCCACCACCGCAAACTCATCGCGCGCCCGCCAGGCCGGCAGGTGTCCGTGCTCGGCCACATGGCCGAAGCCGAGGAGAGCCGTGCGGCGCTGCCTCATACGCGATGATGACCGTGGCGCGCGACCTCGGCGAACACCTCGTCGAGGATCGTCACGCCGTCGCGCGCCTCGCGTTCCGTCAGCACCAACGGGGGGTTGATCCGCACGCGCGAGAAGTAGCCCATCACCAGCAGCCCGCGGCGCAAGGCGCCGAGGAAGATCGACTCGGTGATGTGACTCGGCAGCGGCTCCTTGGTGCGGCGGTCGGCCACCAGATCCATGCCGATCAGCAGGCCCTTGCCCCGCACGTCGCCGATGAACTCGTACTTCTCTTGCAGGCCGCGCAGACCCTTGAGGAGCACGGCGCCGACGCGCTCGGCGTTCTCGACCAAATCCTCGTCGAGGATGGTCTGCACCGTGGCCAGCGCCGCCGTGGCCGCCAGCGGATTGCCGCCGTAGCTCGACGACGACGAGCTCGGGCGGGCGAAGGGCAGCGATTCGGTGATCGCGTCGGTCGAGATCAGCGCGCTGACCGGGAACCCGCAGCCGAATCCCTTGCCGATCGTCATCACGTCGGGCTCGGTGTCGGTGTGCTCGCAGCCGAACATCTTCCCAGTGCGGCCGAACCCGGTGATCATCTCGTCCGCGATGAGCAGCGCCCCGTGCTGCTTGGCGATGGCCTGCACGCCGGGGAGGAACTCCGGCGGCGGGATGACGTTTCCGGCGGTGCCCTGCATGGGCTCGACGACGATCGCGGCGATCTCACCCGCAGTGGCGGCGGTGAGCTGGTCGCTGACGAAATCGAGGCACGCCATGCCGCAGCTCGGGTATTGCAGCTTCAACGGGCAGCGGTAGCAGTCGGCGTACGGCACCAGATGCGTGCCGCTCGGCAACGGACCCCAGTGCTGCTTCCATGGGTCGCCGATCAGCCCCAGCACCCCGCCGGTCTTGCCGTGGAAACCGCCCCAGAAGCCGACCACCTCGAACTTCTTGGTGTACGACTTGGCCAGGCGCAGCGCCGCCTCGACCGCCTCGGCGCCGCCGCTGTACAGCTGAGTGCGGCACAGCGCGCCGGGCGCCAGCTCCGCCAGCAGCTCGAGCAACGCGAGGCGCGCCTCGCTGGTGAAGCTGCCGACCGTCCAGCGCTCGAGCTGCTCCTGCAGGGCCTTGACGAAGCGCGGATGGGAGTGGCCGAGGCTGGCGACGGCGACCCCGGCGAAGAAGTCGAGGAACTCGTTGCCGTCGGTGTCGACCAGCGTGCAGCCGGTGCCGCGCGCGACGGTGAGCTCGGAGAGCTGCGCGATGCGCTGCAGACCGGGGGCGATGTAGGCGCGCTCAGCCTGGTGCGCGGCGCGCGATTGCGGCCCGGGCACGATGGCGGGCGTTGGTGCCGCGCGATGGGCGGTCTTCACCGGGGGTCCCTTGGTGTTTGCAGGTACGAAGCAATCGCCTCGGAAGCGCCAAAGCGGCAGCGAGCGTAACTAGGCCAGTCGTTCAAGTCAATCAACCACACCGTGTGCTGGCGGTCGACGATGCAATCCCCGCCGAAGACTTCGAGGGCGAGCGCCGCGGCGCCGGCCTCGGCGAGCGCGTGCACCGCTGATTGGATCGCGGCGGGAACCGGCTGCGGGGCTCCCAGCGCGGCGAAGCAGGCGAAGAATCGCCCGCGGACGGCGTAGAACTTGACCACCTCGCCGTCGACGTGGCGCTGCACGAGCGCGCTGCCGATGCCGCGCCGCGACAGCGCGGCGAGTTGCGTTTGCGCGCCGCGGCGGTCAGCGACGCGCACGACATCGTCGGGCTCGGTGGCGTGGACGTCGCCGCGCTTCACCCAGGCGCCGCCATCGACCCAGTCGGGCAACGCCTGCGGCGCGTCGGTATCCAACACGTGGCTCGGCGGATGCGCGATGCGATGGCGCTCGAACGCCGCCAGCATCGGCCGTCGGTGGGTGCTGGCGATCGCCGCCGCCGAGTTCACCACCCGTACGCCACCGGCTTCCCAACGCCGCAGGGTGGCGAGCGCGGCAGGCCCTTGGCACATGGCGAAGACGCGCGTCGTCGCGGCGATATCGGGCAGCGGCTGGTCGGCGCTGACGACGCGTACCTGGTGCGCGGTCCCCAGTCGCGCCGCGACGGCATCGAGGATGGCGCGGTCGTCGTCGACCTTGCCGGGCGAGTAGACGCGCTCGCGCGCGATGCCGAGGAAATCGAGGGTCACGGCGCGAACCCGCTGCGCACGAAGGCGTCGGCTGCGGCAATGTCGCGCGGCCGGTCGACGTCCACGGTCTTGCCCGCTCGCACGCCAACCAGGCGATAGCCGCGCCGCAGCAGATGGGACAAGTACTGGCGCAGCGCGGTGAAACCGGCGGCGCGAGCCGCGTCGATCTCGGCGAACACCCCGGGATCGACGCGATAGAAGCCGGAGGTGACGAGGGGGCTTCCGTCGGCGCCGTCGCCGAGCGCCGTCACCGTCCCGTCGGCGCCGAGGGTGAGCCGGAGCGGCTTTTCGTCGTCGACGAAATCGGTCGCCGCGAGAACGACGGCCGCGTCCGCATGCCCGGCTGCGGCGATCAGGAAGTCGCGCAGCACCGCGGGGGCGAAGACCGCGTCGACGGTCAGCAGCAGGAACGGACCGTCGCGGAGGTGCGGCGCCAGCGCAAACAGGCTTTCCATGGAGCTGGGCGTCGTGCGCCGCACGATGGTGAGCGGCGGGCCGCCGCGACGGCCGCGGCAATGGGCCTCGACAGCGTCGGCCTCGTCGTTGAAGATACAGGCCACCTCGTCGATCCCGGCCGCGGCGGCGGCGTTCAGGACGTGGTCGATCAGCGGGCTGCCGGCGATTTCGACCAGCGGCTTGGGGACCGTGATCCCGGCGTGGCGGAGCCGCTCCCCCTGACCGGCGGCGATCAGGCCGGCCTTCATCGCGGCCCCGTGGGCGACTCCACCGCTGCCAGGCCAAGTCGGGGCAGGAGCTCTTCCAGCGACACGATCGTCAAGTCGGCGGCCGGCTCGGGGGCGAGCGCGCGGGCGTCGGGCCACGCCACCCAGGCGGTGCGCAGGCCGACCGCTTTGGCGGCACGGACGTCGCGCGCGTAGGAGTCGCCGACGTGCAGCGTGGCCGACGGCTCGGTGCCGAGCGCGTTCAGGGCGTGCGCAAAGATGCGCGGGTCCGGCTTCCTCCAGCCGACGCGCTGAGAGTCCGCCACCGTGGTCAGCAGCGGCGCGATGCCCGCGTCGGCCAGGATGCGATGGACGTTGCCGTAGAAGTTCGACACGACGCCGAGCCGGTGGGACCCCGCCAGCCGGGTGAGGACCGCGCGGCTGCGCGCTAGCGCCCGTTCCGATCGCCTCACGAACGCGGTGGCCACTTGTCGGCGGAGCGCGGGATCCTCGACGCCGAGGCCCCCCAACTGCGCCCCGACATGGAAGTCCATCAGCTCGGCGAGCGACATGTCGGCCACGGTCGGGTCGCCGTAGGCGGCCTCGTCGGCGCGGTAGAAGGCGTCCTTGATGCGCTCGAACGGCAGTTCGACACCGGCCTCCCGGTACAGCTCGACCATGCGATCCAGCCAGTGGCTCCCCGGTCCATCGAGCGTTCCGCCGTAATCGAAGAGGATGCCGTGCAGCTGCACCGGGCGATCAAAGCCGGCTGCCAGCCGGCGAGTCAACCCGGGTTGGGCGCGCGGGGCCCCGGCCTCCGAACGCGGAGAGCGCAGGCGCCCAAGCACCTCGCGCGACGTCCTAACGCGTTGACAAAGCAGATTTGCCGGTGAGAAGGTGGTGAGAATCGCCATGGCGCGTCCCGCGGAGTTCTCCTTCCGGTCGCGAACCAAGAGCCTGGGCGCCTTGGCTGAACAGCGCTTCGACGTAGTGATCGTCGGCGGCGGGATCACCGGAGCGGGGGTGGCGCGCGATGCCGCGTTGCGCGGGCTCTCGGTGGCCCTGGTCGAGCGGCGCGACTTTGCCAGCGGGACCAGCAGCCGCTCGTCGAAGCTGATTCACGGCGGCCTTCGCTACCTGCAACAGGGCGACGTCGGGCTGGTGCGCGAAGCGGCCACCGAGCGCTACGCCGTGCGCCGGTTGGCGCCGCACCTGGCGCGACCGGTCCAGATGTTGGTCCCGGCGGGCAGTCGCGCCACCTATGCGAAGCTGAGCGTCGGCCTGTGGACCTATGACCGCTTGGCCGGCGTCTCGGACGACGAGCGCTATTCGATGCTCAGCCGCGAGGAGGCACTGGGGCTGGAGCCGCGCCTGCGTGCCGACCGTCTCTACGGCGCCGGCGTCTACTACGAGTATTTGACCGACGACGCCCGCCTGGTCATCGAGGTGGTGAAATCCGCCGCCGCCCTCGGCGCCGTGATCGCCAACTACGCCGTGGCCGAGGGCTTTTTGGTCGAGCGCGGCCAGGTGACCGGGGTGGAGGTCCGCGACCAGCTCACCGGGGACGTGGTGACGGTCCGCGGCGGCGCGGTGATCAACGCGGCCGGTCCGTGGGTTGATGCCGTCCGCTTGCTGAGCGAACCGGGCGACAAGCCGCGTCTGCACCTGACCAAGGGGATCCACCTGTGCGTGCGCACCGAGCGCATCGGCCTGTCGCGTATCGTGGTGATGAACGCCCGCGACAAACGGGGGGTCTTCGCTATTCCGCGCGGCGCCGTCACCTACCTCGGCACCACGGACACCGACTACCCACAGCCGGAGGACTACCCGGACATCACCAATGGTGACGTCGACTACCTCCTCGACGCCGCCAACCGAACGTTCGACGTCGATCCACTGCTCACGCCGGACGACGTCGTCGGCGCATGGGCGGGGCTGCGCCCGCTCCTGCACCAGGAGGGGAAGAAGCCCTCTGAGCTGTCGCGCAAGGACGAGGTCATCGTCGGGTCGGGGGGACTGATCTCGGTGGCCGGCGGTAAGCTGACGACCTTCCGGCGCATGGCCGAGCGGGTGGTCGACCTCGCCTGTGAGCGCCTGCAGGCGCAGGGTCGGAAGATGCCGCCGCGCCACGGGACGAGCGAGGAGACCCTGCTCGACAGTGGCGATACGGGCGACAACATCGGGACCTTTGCCGAGCGCCTGCGAGCGCGCTGGCCGCGCGTTTCGGGCGACGTCATCGACCGCCTGGTCCATCTCTTTGGCAGCAACGCGGAGCGGCTCACCGACGGAATCGCCGCGGACCCGGTCCTGGCCGAGCGCTTCGCGCCCCACCTGCCGCTGACGCGCGCCGAGGTCGAGTACGCGGTGCGCGAGGAGATGGCCCTGACGCTCGAGGACTTCATGGAGCGTCGCAGCCGCCTGCTGTTGTGGGAGCCCGACAATGGTCTATCGGTCGCCGAGGGTGTCGCCCAGGCCATGGCGGGGCTGTTGGGTTGGAGCGCCTCGCGTGCCGCCGACGAGGTGACCCGCTACCGTTTGCTGGCCGAGCGGCTGAAGAGCTTCGACGGCGACGCCACCGAGATCGGGTACTCGAAGGCGGCGCATGGGTGACCTCGACGCGCACCGCGTGCGCGCCGAGCTCGCGCGCGCGCTCGGCAGCGAACGCGTCGATTTCAGCGACGGGGCCCTCCGTGAGCACGCCCACGACACCTGGCCGCTCTCCCTACTGCGCATCCACCAGGGGCGGCTGACCAATCGACCGGCGTGCGTGGTGACGCCCGGGACGACCGAACAGGTCGCCGCCGTGCTGCGCTATGCCAACGAGCGGCGCGTCCCCGTGGTCGCGTACGGCGGTGGATCGGGGGTCTGCGGCGGCGTGCTGCCGACCGACGCCGCCATCGTGGTCGACCTGCGGCGGCTCGACCGGCTTCTCGACCTCAACGAGACCGCACTGCTGGCGCGGGTCCAGGCCGGCATGTATGGCGACCGGTTCGAGGCCGAGCTCAGCGCGCGCGGCTACTCCATGGGACACTGGCCGCAGTCGGTGAGCCTGTCGACGGTCGGGGGCTGGGTGGCCACGCGGGCCGCCGGCCAATTCTCCACCCGCTACGGGTCGATCGAGGACATGCTGCTCGGGCTCGAGGCGGTGCTGGCGGACGGGCGCGTCGTGCGCATCGCGCCGATCCCGCGGCGGTCGGCCGGGCCGGATCTCCGACACCTCTTCCTCGGGGCGGAGGGGACGATGGGGATCATCACCGAGATCACGGTGAAGGTGTTTCCCACGCCCGAGAGCCGAAAGTTGCTGTCGTTTGGCATGCCCGACCTCGAGGCCGGCCTGGAGGCCCTGCGCCATATCGTCCGCGTCGGCTGGCGGCCGCCGGTGTTGCGCTTGTACGACGCCATGGAGAGCGGTCGCCACTTCGGCCAGTGGCAGAGCGAAGACCGATGCGTCCTGCTGGTCGTCTCCGAGGGACCGGCGGCGCTGGCCGCGGCCGAAGCCGAGGCGTGCCATGCGGTGTGCACCGGGCTCGGCGGCGAGGCGCTCGGCGAAGCGCCGGCGCAGCACTGGCTCAACGAGCGCAACAACGTGCCCTCGCTGATGTCGTTCATCGAGCGCGGGTTCGTGCTCGACACCATCGAGGTCGCCGCGACGTGGGATCGCATTCACGCGCTCTACGTCGAGGTGTGCGCGGCGCTGCGACCCATCAAGGGATTGGTCGTCATCTCCGGCCACAGCTCGCACAGTTACGCACAGGGCACGAACATCTATTTCACCTTCGTCGCCCGCCCCGAGGATCCGGCGGATGCGGAGGCCACCTATCTGGCCTGCTGGGAGCAGGCGATGGAGGCGACGCTGCGCGCCGGCGGCACCATCTGCCATCATCACGGCATCGGACGTTCGCGCGCGCGCTGGATGGCGGCGGAGCACGGCGAAGGCCTGGCGATGCTGCGAGCGGTGAAGCGGGCGCTCGACCCGAACGGGATTCTGAATCCCGGCGCGCTGCTCCCCGAGGAGTAGGCGACCGTCGTGGGAGGGCCTGCGGCCCATCCCCGACTGCGTTGAGATTTTCGCTCCGCACGGCTAGAAGGCGCCGTCGCACGATGTACGTCCTCGCGATCGACGAAGGCACCACCGGCGTTCGCGCCATGGTCTTCGACCGGCACAGCGTGCTGCTGGGGTCGGCGTACGAGGAGATCAACGCGGTCTTCCCGCGTCCGGGCTGGATGGAGCAGGATCCCCTGCACATCTGGGAGGCGACGAAGCGGGTGGCGGGCGACGCCCTGCGCTCGGCGCGCCTGGCGCCCCGCGACCTCGCCGCGATTGGCATCGCCACCCAGCGCGCCACCACGGTGGTGTGGGAGCGAAGCACCGGCAAGCCGATCTATCCGGCGATCAGCTGGCAGGACATCCGCACGGCGGAGCGGGTGGCGGAGCTGCTCGGTCAGGGCGTGTTCACCAACACCATGGCGTCGGCGACCAAGCTCGAGTGGGTGTTGCGCGAACGCGGCCGCGCGCCCGCCGGAGCACTCTGCTTCGGCACCCTCGACAGCTGGCTGGTATGGCAGTTGAGCGGTGGGCGCGTGCACGTGACCGATCACTCGAACGCCTCGTGCACGGGACTGTACGACTTCCTCACCGGGGGATGGGATGCGACTGTGATCGGCCACCTCGGAATCCCCGAGGCGATCCTGCCGGCGATCGCGCCGTCGAGCCACCGCTACGGGGAGACCGACCCGCAGGTGTTCGGTGCCGCCGTGCCGCTGGCCGGGCTCGCGGGCGACCAACAGGCCGCGATGTTCGGCGAGCTCGGCGTCGACGTCGGCGCCGTCAAGGTCACCTTCGGGACCTCGGCGATGATCGACGTCAACACGGGTGACATGCCGGTCCTGTCGCTGCGCGGGGCCTATCCCCTGATCCTCTGGGGGTTGGGCCACGAGCGCCGCTACTGCCTGGAAGGTACGGTGATGACCGCCGGGGCGGCGGTGCAGTGGCTGCGCGACGGCCTCGGCGCCATCGCCAACGCCGCCGAGTGCGGCCCGCTGGCGTCCTCGGTGCCCGACAGCGCCGGCGTGTGGGCGGTGCCGGCGTTCCAGGGGCTCGGCACACCGTACATGGACCCGGCCGGCCGCGCGGTGATCGGCGGGATCTCGCGCGGCACCGGCCGCGCGCACGTGGTGCGGGCGGTGTTGGAGGGCATCGTGTATCGGACCCGCGAGGCGCTCGATGCGTTGCTCGGCGACGCGCACGCGGCGCGACCCGAACGGCTGCGGGTCGACGGCGGTATGGCCGCGAACGACGTCTTTCTGCAGTGCCTCGCCGATGTCCTCGGCTCGCCGGTGGAACGGCCGGAAACCGTGCAAGCGACGGCGCTCGGCGTCGCCTACTTGGCCGGCATGGGGGCGGGTGTGTGGAATGGGATCGACGACGTCCGCGGTGCGTGGCGTTCGGGTGGGATATTTGCCCCGCGCGTCGGCACCGACGAGCGCGAGGGGCGCTTCGCCGCCTGGCAGCGCGCGGTGGCGGCGGCGCAGCTCGGGCCTGGACCGCGGGGGGCGTGACGGTCACCGCGCGTGCGCTGGTCGCCGGCGTGGCGCTGCTGCTGGCAGCCGAAGCCGTCCGCCCGCTCAGCGCCGACGATCTGCGCGCGGTGGAGCACGAGTCCACCCTGCAGCTCACGACCAGCGGTCGCCGCACTGGGCAGAGTCGCGCCGTGACGATCTGGTTCGTCCGCGACCGCGATCGGATCTACGTCCAGTCGGGCAAGGAGGGGCAGACCGACTGGTACCGCAACCTGGTGCAGAACCCGTCGGTGGTCGTACAGCTGGGCGGGCTGAAGCTGCGCGGACACGCCCGCCCGATCGACGACGCCGCCGAGACCGCCCGCGTTCACGAGCTTTTTTCGCAGAAGTACCTGAGCGCGCGGGTGATGGGCTGGGTTGGAGGCGGCTTCGGGCACGGCAAGGTCGTGCTGATCGACGGGCTCGAACCAGTGACGTGATCACCGCCGCGCGGCTGCACTCAGCTCCTTCTCCAGCGCGCGAACCAGCGCCAGCGGAACAGCGCCGGGGCGAGCACCAGGAGACCGAGCACCGCGACCGCGGTGACGAAGCGTCGCGAGCCGACGTCGAGCAGTGAGTCGCCGAAGAAGCTGTAGGCGAAGGCCCGCGGGGTGAGGCCGCCGATCACGGCCAGCGTGTAGTGGAACAGCGACACGCGCGACAGACCGGCGCCGTAGTTGACCGGGGTGATCGGCACGATGGGGACGAGGTTGAGGAAGAAGATCAGCCCAGCGCCCCATTCGGCCTCATGGAGCTGGCGGAGGCGATCGGGCAGGTGCGCCTGAACGAACTCGCGGCCCAGCCAGCGTGCCAGAAGGAACGTCAGCACCGCGGCGGCGGTGCCGCCGGCGGCGGCGTACAGGGTGCCGAAGACGGGGCCGAAGGCCAGGCCGGCGGCGATGAACAGCAGGGTGGAGGGAAAGAAGAGGAACGGCCGCAGGGCGACGATGATGACGTAGGCGAGGGGGGCGAGCGAGCCCCAGCTCAGGACCTCGGCGCGGATTGACTCCGGGGTGAGCGGAATGTCGCGCAGGCGCACGAACGCCACGAGAGCGGTCGCGATGACGAGGGAGACGAGATACGCAAAGCGCCGCCTGGCGCGAGCCGCCGCGACAGGGTCCACACCGTATGAGTAGAGGGCTGGGAAGAGCGACGCAAGCGATGCGCGACGGTCGGTCCAACCCCGCTCGAGCGCGGGTTCGGCGGTCCTGCGTGGGGCGAAATCGGCGCGCGAGGCGCGTGGGGAAGTGGCCGGACGCCGGGGCGATCGGACGGCTTGCCGGCGGCGAGCACCGCGGAGTAGAGTTTCGCCGCGTTCCCCTCCTGGCTCCATGTCGCAGTACATCCCAGAGACCGGCGCATCGCCGGACGTCGAGCGGCGCGAGCAGCTCATCGAGTCGTTCGTGGCGGCGGCCAAGCCGCCCGCGCAGTGGCGGATCGGCACGGAGTACGAAAAGGTGGCCGTCCAGCGCGCCGACGGCCGGGCGGTGCCGTTCTCGGGACCGCGCGGGATCGAGACGCTGCTGCGCCGGCTGGCGGAGCGCTACGGGTGGGAGCCGGTCGAGGAGGATGGCCGCACGGTCGCGTTGCGCGGACGACAGGCGTCGGTCACCCTCGAGCCGGGGGGCCAGCTCGAGCTGAGCGGACAGCTCTGCGAGAGCGTGCACTGCGCCGCCGCCGAGTTCAGCGAGCACATCGATCAGATCGTCACCGTCGGCGACGAGCTCGACATCGCGTTCCTCGGCCTCGGCATGCAGCCGATGACGCGGGTGGCCGAGTTCGAGCGCGTCCCGAAGCGCCGCTATGGGATCATGTGGCCGTACATGGCGCGGGTCGGCTCACTGGGCCAGCGGATGATGACCCAGACCGCCACCGTCCAGGTCAACCTCGACTATGCCGGCGAGGCGGACGCGATGCTGAAGATGCGCGTGGGCATGGGCATCACGCCCCTCCTGACGGCGCTGTTCGCCAACTCTCCCCTCTGCGACGGCGAGCTGAACGGATATGCCTCGTTCCGCGGCCACATCTGGACCGACACCGACAACGCGCGGTGCGGCCTGCTGCCGTTCATCTTTCGGCCCAACGCCGGTTTCGAGGACTACGTCGACTACGCCCTCGACGTGCCCATGTACTTCATCGTGCGCGACGCGGCCTGGGTGGACATGACCGCGTTCACCTTCCGAAAGTTCTGGAGCGATGGGTTCCGCGGCCACCGGGCGACCATGGCCGATTGGAGCGCGCACCTGACGACGCTGTTCCCGGAGGTCCGCCTCAAAGGGTACATCGAGCTGCGCGGCGCCGACAGCCAGGCGCCCGAGCTCATGCTCGCCGTGCCGGCGCTCGCCAAGGGCGTCTTCTACGAAGCCGACTGCCTGCTGGCCACCTGGGACTTGGTCAAGGCGTGGAGCTGGGAAGAGCGCCTGGAGCTCTACCACGCGGTCCACCGCCGTGCGCTGCAGGCCCGCGTCCGCCGGGTCTCGCTGGTCGAGATCGCCCGCGAGCTGGTCGCCATCGCCGCCGAGGGCCTGCGCCGGCAGCAGGCGTTGAACGCCGACGGACAGGACGAGTCGATTTATCTGGAGCGGCTCGAGCATCTGGTGAAGCGCGGACGCTGTCCCGCCGATGCGATCGTCGAGAAGTGGATCGGTGAGTGGGATCGGGACATCTCGCGGTTGATCGTCGGCAGCTCGTACCGGATCGCGGCGTGAACGGCCGCCCGCCGCGCAGGTGGCTGGCCTTCGCGGCCGTTTGCGTTGCCGCCGTCATCGCCTACGCGCCGTCCTTTCTCGTTCCCTTCCAGTTCGACGACCACTCGCGCCTGATGGACAACCGCGCCCTTCAAGAAGGGCGGCTGCTCGACGCGGTCCTGTGGCTCGGCAATTCGCGCGTCGTGCCGTCGCTCACGCTGGTCTGGAACTATCGGCTCGGCGGGCTCGACCCGCTCGGCTACCACATCGTCAACTTCGCGGTGCACCTGCTCGCCACCCTGGGTGTCTTTGCGCTCGCCCTGGCCCTCTGCCGAACGCCACGTCTGCGGGCGGCGTGTGCGTCGGAGCGCGCCCTGCTGCTCGCAACCGCGGCGGCGCTGCTGTTTGCCTGCCATCCCCTGCAGACCCAGGCGATCACCTACGTCATCCAGCGCTACACCTCGATGGCCGCGCTCTTCTACGTGTGGGCGGTGGTCTGTTATCTCCGCGCACGTCTCCGACAGGTCGGCATTGATCGCGGGCGGCCCGGATTCCAGTTCGGCGCCGTCGCCGTCCTCGGCGTGTGCGCCGTGCTCTCGAAGGAGAATGCCGTCAGCCTGCCGGCGGCGCTGCTGCTCGCCGAATGGGTCGGCTTTGGCTGGCCTCGACGCTGGCGGGCGATCGGAGTCGGCGTCGCGGTGACGTTGGTGGTGCTGGCGGTGCCGGTGGTCTGGAAGACGGCCTTCTGGCAGCCCTACAAGAAGGGCTGGTCGGCGAGTTGGACGCCGCTCTCCCAGCGTGTGATCGACGCGATTC
>Ga0335069_10005340_pt1 | contig 18919 bp, 16 predicted proteins | sample Lox_Sample_11_FD_206714 | JGI IMG/M metagenome (GOLD analysis project Ga0335069, IMG submission 206714) | Soil microbial communities from Loxahatchee National Wildlife Refuge, Florida, United States - Lox_Sample_1.1 | ecosystem: Environmental > Terrestrial > Soil > Wetlands | place: USA... | reverse complement strand
CATCTCGTGGCTGCTGCTGAAGGGGTTCTTCTGGCGGATGTGGCAGAAGTACGTGATCCGCGACTTCCATCCGCTCGTGTTCTTCTACGCGTTCGGCCTCGTCGCGCTCGCGGTCGGCTTCGTGCTCGGCCTCGTCGAGCTCGGGTACCGGCTCGCGGGCAACGCGGTGAGCGTCGGCACGGTCGTCCTCATCGCGCTCCTGCTCATCTCCGGCTTTCAGTTCACCCTGTTCGCGATGTGGTTCGACATGGAGTCGAACAAGGACCTCCGCTAGCGCGGCGGCGCGACGAGCACGTATGCGCTCATCGCCGGCAGCGTCGCGAGCAGCACCTCGCCGTGCGTGTGGATCACGTTCGTCGAGCCGGCGATCGCGAGCGTCCGGCCGTCGAGGCCGGGGACGTCGAGCCGGACCGGCGTCGAGCTCCGTGCTGCGTTGACGGCGATCACGTAGAGGGCGCCGTTCAGCTCTCGCGCGCTCACGCGGACCGACGGCGTGCCGAACTCGATCCGTACGGGAATCGGAGGCTGCAGGAGCGCCGGCTCGAGCTGCCGGATGCGCGCCGCTATTCCCCTGATCGTGCGACCGATGGTCGATCCCCAGTCGCTCGGGAAGAACCCGAGCCCGTGTGCCCCCGCGGCGATCGCCAGCCAGCTCTCGACGCGGATCGTCCCGGGAGAGACGGCGGACGCCCGGCCGGGACATCCCATCTCCCGCACCTCGATCCACTGGAACGTGGGGCGTGTGCCGGCGAGCCGCTGGAGCTGGAGCTGCGCGTCGAAGACGCCGGGGAGGAGATCCGGGCGGCACAACGCCTGAAGCGGGTAGAGGTCGAACCCCACGACATCCGAGCGTGAGATCAGCGCCGGGTACATTCCGCGACCGGCGGGAAGCCGCGCCGCTCCCGACCAGAAGTGGCTCGTCAGCGTGAGGAACCGCAGGCCGGGACCGCCCGGAGTGAGACCCGACGCCTCGAGGCCGCGACCGTCGGCCTCGTCCGCGTAGAACCAGCCGAGAAGGCCGGCGCCCGACACTCCCGGTGTGTCGTCCGCGGTGCCGGCCGCGAGGGCTCGTCCCTGCACAGCCGTCAGCAGCGACGCGAGCCCGGTGCACGGGTTGCCCGCGAACAGATCGATTCCGTCGGCCATGTCGGTCGTCCACTGTCCCGGACACTCCTGCCACGTGAGCAACGGGAAGAACGGCTCTCCGTTCACGACGACGGTCCGGCCGCGCGTGGAGCCCGAGACCGCGCTCGGGGCAGGTGCCGTCTCGAACGAGATCGTCGCCGACGCCGCGTCGCCGCTCGGCGAACGCGCGTCGACCTGCGCAACGTACCGCGTCGATGCTGCGAGACCGCTCAGCCTGACGGTGGGTGCGGTCGACGGGCGGCTCGAGTCGACCCAGAGCATCGGCCGCATCCCGGCGGGCCCCCACGTCACGCGCGCCGTCGCGGGCGCTTTCGTGTGCCACCGCAGCGTCGCAGCGTAGGCGCCCACGTCCGACGCTGCCGCGCGCGCTATGCCGAAGGGAGGTGGAGCGGTAGGCGCTGTGGTCGGACTCGGCGGCGGAGGACGATGTCGCGGCAGGAGCACAACGGCTCCGACCACCGTCGCTCCGAGCAACGTAAGGCCGGCGAGGAACAGCGCGCGCGGACCGGGCACCCGCACGACCGACACTCTACTCGGCGCGGCGTCGTCCTACGATGCTCCGAAGCCTCGTCACAGGAGATCCGGGTACGCGGCCTCCCGGAGCACACGGCGAAGCTCGTGACGATCAACGTGCGCGAGCCGGGCCAGACGCCGGGCCTCGCGTACCGGCTGCACGCGGTCGGCGTCGACGGCCGCTGGGCGTGGATCCTCGGACCGCGCTTCCTCGACTCGATCGCTCGCGGACGCCGCCTCGACGGCTCGAAGCTCGGCGGAGCGAACGCGTAGCCGCGAGCGCGGGCCGCCGTTCATCCTCGACCGGTTCCTTCCGCTCTCGAGAGCTGCCTCGTGACGGTGACGTCGCCGAGCGCGGTGAGGCCGACCGCGAGACCGGCCGCTGCGATCGGGACGAACGTGAGCTCGAGGCGGAATTCCGTGTAGTTCGGCTGGAGCGCGTCGAGGACGATCGAGCCCACCGCCGCGGCGCGGAAGAACCGGACGAAGCGGTCGCCGTGCGAGCGGACGACGAAGAGCGCGAGATAGCCGCCGACGAGGTAGAGGGCCGTGAACGGGTGTGTCTGCAGGTACGTCAGGTTGTGCCGGACCAGCGAGCGGATGTTCGGCCAGTACTGCGAGGCGATCCAGCCCCAGCTCGCGTCGGTTGGGCGGTCGAAACCGTTGAACGTGTACGCCATCGCATCGCGAACGGGCGCGCCGAGCGCGAGCGGGACGGGCGCCGCCGCGGCGACTCCTGCGACGGCGACGAGCAGTGTCCTGCGGGACCGCTGGCGGAGCGCGACCCAGACCGCGCCCACGACGAGGATCACGGCCGAGTCGCGCGTGAGCGACAGGGCGACGAGCGCCGCCACCCACAGCCCGAGCCAACCAAGGCCGCGCTCGAGCGCGAGCATCGCGCCGACCGCGGCGATCGTCTCGAGCGTCGCACCGCACGCGTCCATGAGCGGCTGGCCCGCTTCGGCGAGAGCGGGCGCCAGGAGCAGCGCACCGCCGGCGACGACGACCGAGACGGCGCGATTCGTCCGCAGCCGCAGGAGAACGTAGAGGACAGGTCCGAGCAGAACGTAGAAGAGGAGCGAGGTGATCCGGAGCGAGTCCCTCCCGTCGACCGGGGACAGGAGCGCCGCCACCGCAGGAACGAACCAGCGGCGCTCGTAGAAGCGCTCGCTGTAGTCCACCCACCCCGGGTTGGTGACCCTGTGCCGCGCAACCGGGAGCGCGAGCTCGAACTCGCGTCTCGGAAGGCTCTGCGGTCCGGTGAACGCCTTGCGATAGGCGATCGCGTGAGAGTCGCCCTCGACCTGATAGACGTGCGCCAGGTAGAAGAGGCTGTCCGGCTTCCACTGGGCCGGCGACGTCCAGAACGCCGCCGCCACGACTGCGAGCGCGACGAGGCCGCCTGCCGCTGCGAGCTCGCGGCTGAAAGGGTGCGTGTGGACCTCGTTCGGCATGATTCCGCTCCAAGCGATGCGCACGACGGCGGCGAAACAGAAGGTGAACCTACTCCTCGCGGCGGCGGCAGCGTCGGCGCCGGACGCGTAGTGCCCTCTCCTCCGCTGCGCGGGTATCGCTCGGAGCTGCTCGTGTTGCTGCTCGTCGCGCTCGCCTCGCTCGCGGTCGTCAACCTGACCACCCCACAGGATCGGACCCGCTACGAGCTGACGCGGCACGTCGTCCTCTACCACACGATCACGGTCGAGCCCGGGCTCTTCGACCGGGCCGTCCACGGCGGCCGCTCGTACTCGGACAAGGCGCCCGGCATGTCGTTCCTGGCGATCCCGGCGTACGAGCTCGAGCGCCTGCTCGGCGTCGCGAAGGCGCCCGGCGACTGGCAGTCGGAGGGCGACCTCTCGCTGTGGGGGATCCGCATCGCGACGAGTGGGCTCTTCTTCCTGCTCGCGACGTTTCTCGTCGGGCGCGTGGCAGAGGCGCTCGTTCCGCGCACCGGCGCGATCACGGCGGTCGTCTTCGGGACGGCGACGATCGCCGCGCCGCTCGCGCCGACGCTGTTCGAGCATGACGCCGCGGCCTTCTGGGCGTTCCTCGCCTTCGTCCTCGCATGGCGGCAGCGGCGGCGCGCGCTGCTCGCGCTTGCGGGGCTCGCCGCGGGCATCGCGGTCCTCTTCGAGTACTCGACGGCGATCGTCGTGCTCGCCGTCGCGATCTACGTGGCGGTCCGAGCCGGACGCCGGGTCGGCTGGTACCTGCTCGGCGGCGTCCCGGCGGCGCTCGCGCTCGCCGCGTACGACCGCGCCGCGTTCGGCTCGCCGTTCCACCTCTCGTACCGCTACGTCGCGAACCGGTACGCGGAGGCGCAGCGGCACGGCTTCTTCGGGATCGGCGTGCCGACGCTGCACGGGCTCGCCGACGTGCTCGTCGTCGATCGCGGGGTGCTCGTCTTCTCCCCCGTCCTCGTCGCTGCCGCGGCGGGCCTCGTCCTCATGTACCGGCGCGGCTGGCGCGGCGAAGCGCTGCTCGCGGGCGCAGTCGCCGTCGCCTTCGTCGCGTCCGACGCCGCGTACTTCCTCCCGTACGGCGGCACCTCGCCGGGCCCGCGCTTCCTCACCGCCGCGCTGCCGTTCCTCCTGCTCGGCCTGCCGTTCGCGCTCGAGCGGGCCCGCGCCGTCGTGATCGCGCTCGCAGCCGTCTCCATCGTCCTGACCACGGGAGACGCCGTCACGTGGGGCGTGCGGAACGAGCACGACCGCTGGTACCCGGGCCACCGGTTCAGCGATCTCTCGAAGACCGTCTGGGTCTGGCTCGGCGTCAACCGGATCGACGGCGCGGGGATCGTTCTCGCGTGCGCGCTCGGTGCGCTCGCCGTCGCCTGGTGGGGCTCGCGTGAGCCGGCTCCGGCGACTGCGAGGATGGCGGCATGACGGAGCGTCGCTATGCGACCGTCGCGGCGCTCGCGGGCGCCGCGCTGTTCGTCGTCTGCTCCCTCTTCGCGCAGGGCGGCCCTCTTGCACACGGCTCCTACGGCGACGTCTACGAGTACCACCGATACGAGCAGCACATGCGCGCGGGCCTGTGGCCGTATCGCGACTTCTTCGACGAGTACCCGCCGTTCGCCCAGCCGCTCTTCTACCTCGTGGGCCTGCTGCCCGGCAGCTACGCGCACGCCTGGCGCTGGTCGATGGTCGTCCTCGGCGCGGGATCGCTCGTCCTCCTCATGGCGACGCTGGCGTCGATCGGGGCCTCGCGCCGCCGCATCGCGATCGCCGCGGCGACGGTCGGGGTGACGCCGCTCCTCCTCGGCCAGTCGGTCTTCGACGAGTTCGACTTCTGGCCGGCGTTCCTCGCCGCCGCGGCGCTGCTCGCGTTCGTGCGCCGGCGCGAGGCGGTCGCGTACGTCCTGCTCGCGCTGGCGGTCTCGGCGAAGACGTATCCGCTCGTGTTCCTTCCGCCCGCGCTCATGGCGACGTGGGAGCGAGGAGGGCGGGACCTCGTGAAGCGAGGCCTCGCCTGGTTCGTCGGCGCTCTCGTCCTCGCGCATCTGCCGTTCGCGATCGCCGGGCCGGGTGGGCTCCGCTTCAGCTACTGGGTGCAGCTGAAGCGGGGGCTCGAGGTCGAGAGCCTCGCCGCGGGTGCCCTGCTCGTCCTCGACCGGCTCGGCCTCTACCACGTCCACCTGCGCTCCGCGCCGCCGGGGCAGACCGAGGTCGCGGGCGGGCTCGCGCAGGGGCTCGCGGCCGTCACGACGCTCGTCTCGCTCGCCGCGCTCGTGCTCGTCTGGGTGCTCTACTGGCGCCGCCGGAGCCAGCCGATGGTGCTCGCCTGGGCCGCCTCCGTCGTGGCCTTCGTCGCCTTCGCGAAGAGCTTCTCGCCGCAGTACGTCGACTGGCTCGTCCCGCTCGTCCCGGCGGCGGGGGCGCTCGCGTCGGGCCTGCTGCTCGTCATCGCCCGCCTCACCTACTCCGAGCTGCAGCGGTTCCTCCACACCCCCGGCTTCCGGACACCGCACTACAACCACGTGCTGACCTGGTGGGTGGTCTCGCGCGACCTGCTGATGGTCGTCCTCTACGTCGTGCTCGTCCGGCTCCTTCGGCGGAGCCCGGCGAGAAGCAGCCCGTAGAGCGCGACGAGCACGAGGTTCCGCGCGAGCACGGCCCAGATTCCCTCGCCGAGGTGCACGGCCCGGAGGTACGGCTCGGGGAACCGCGCCCAGACCTGCGTCAGCCCGAGCGCGAGCAGCAGCCCGATCCAGGCGGCGACCGAATCGGCGAGCGGCACGAGCGGGACGAGGAAGAGGAGGTACTGCGGCGACAGCACCTTCGCGAACGCGACGAAGCCGACCGCCGTCGCCGCGGCCGCGCGCAGCGTCCGGTCGCGGTCGACCGGGCCGGCGCGTGCGAGCAGCCACCACGCGGCGCCGGTCGCGGCCAGGACGAGCAGCGATCCGATCGTGGCGAGCGTGCCGGCCGTTCCGCCGGCGATGTTGAACGAGAACGGTGCGTGCGTGACGACGACGTGGTAGCCCGCGCCGAGCCGGTGCGCCGCGCCGAGGATCGAGCCGCCGAGGCTCTCGACCTGGAGCCCACGCGTCGCCTGCTCCTCGAGGCTGTAGTTGAGCCCGCCGGGCGCGGCCGCCGCGAACGGGAGGAAGATCGCAGCGAGGACGCCTGCCCCGGCGAGGAGCGCGCGCCCCGCTTCGCGGCGTCCGCGTTCGCGCACGACGTACGCGAGGAGCGCGGGCGCGAGCAGCACCGGATAGAGCTTCGCCGCGGTCGCCGCGCCGAGCAGCGCAAGCCCCCAGCGCGGATGGCCGCGGACGACGAGAGCGACCGCCCACGCGGCGAGCGCGGCCGGCCAGAGGTCGAAGCTGTTCACCGCGATCGGTCCGAGCAGCGCGGGCGCGACACCCGCGACGACGACCGCGCCGTAGCGTCGACGCTCGGGCGTTTCCGCGAGGGCGAACGCGACCGCCGCCACCGCGGCGAGCCCGTAGACGAGCGCGAGCCCCTTGAACCATGGCACGTAGTGCGAGCGGGGAAGCGCCGGGAGCGCGAGCGCCGGAATCGCTCCCGGCGGGAACTCCATCGCGAAGCCCGAGCGGTACGGCAGGTGGCCGTGGACGATCCTCGAGCCGTAGAGCGAGTAGAGGCCCGTGTCCGCCTTCCCATGCGGGTCCCACAGCCCCACGCTCGGCAGCGAGCACGCCGCCACCAGCACGACCCAGCCGAGCGCGATCGCGCGGAGCGTCTTCACGAGTCGCGCGCCGCCGCGCGCGCCGCACGGTGCTGCGGTGCGAGCGAGACGATGACAGCGACGCCCGCGGCCCAGAGCACGAACAGCTCGGGCAGGCTCGCGTAGAGGAAGCGCGGATGCTGCGGCGTGACCGCGTAGAAGCTGTAGAAGACGGGGTTCAGCAGCAGGAATGCCAGCACGAGCGCGAGCGCCCACGGACGGCGCACGCCCCATACGCCGACGATCGCGAGCGGCACGATGATCGCGAGCGTATGCGGCGTGAAGATCGACGAGTGCGTCCAGCTCGAGACGACGTGCGCCGGGTCGAACGGATCGGACGGCCACGAGTTCTTGTTGCCGAACAGCTTCGGGTACGACTTCGGCCAGTAGACGAGGACGACGGGCGCGAACGCGAGTACGCCCGCGAGGAACGGCAGCGTGTCTTGCCGCCGCCCGCGCAGGAAGACGACGACGAGCGCGGCAACGGCGAGGAGCGCGTTCGAGATCTTCGTCGCCGTCGCGACGCTCAGCGCGCAGCCCGCGAGCGAGAGTCGCATCGGCGTGAGCCTCGGCGAGAGCAGCAGCGCCGCGCCGGCGGTGACGAGCAGCGTCGAGAGCGGCTCGTCGTAGAGATGCAGGCCGACGTCGATGTCCCACTGGTTGTTCGCCCACGCGCCGTGACCGGCGATCAGCCCGACGAGCAGCGGCCACGCCGTCCAGAACGCGGCCGCGAGGATCCCGACCCAGCGCCGTCCGCTCGCATAGCGCCCGAGGTACGCGACGGCGGGGACCGTGCAGGCGACGACTGCGAGCGAGGGGACGAATCCGAACCACCAGCCGAGGTGGTGCGAGATTGCGAGGCCGACTGCGCGGTACGGCAGCATCACGAGCCCCCAGAGGAGCGGCCAGCCGACGACCTGAGCGCCGCTGAACTCCTGCCAGTGGATGTCGACGCACACGACGAGCCCGAAGGCGAACAGTGCGAGCGGGACGAGCCACGGGCGGAGATCGGGGCGCCGCCTCCAGGCGAGGACGAGCGCGACGACCGCGGCGATCGCGGCGATCGCCACGAGCGCGAGCAGCGGGCGCGGCACGCGTCCCCACGCCGCCATCACCTCGCGTGCGCCCGCGTAGAAGCTCGTCGCATCGCCCTGGAAGCCCGCGTACGTCCAGCGGGGCATCCCGGGCAGCTTCGAGCCGGAGTCGGCGTAGGCGGCCAGTGGGATCGCGAGCCGGATCGCCGCAAGCAGGCCGATTGCGCCCCACCAACCGCTCGGCCTCGGCGTCCGCATAGCCGGAGCACGGTACATCGTGGAGAGGCGGTAAATCATTCGTAAAGGGAAGCACGTCTCCCTTTGGCCGCCGTTACCATCGGGAGCGATGCCGACGGCTGTGGTCACAGGAGGTGCCGGCTTCCTCGGGTCGCACCTCTGCGACACCCTCGTCGGCGACGGCTATCGCGTTATCTGCGTCGACAACCTCGAGACGGGATCGCTGCAGAACGTCGAGCACCTGCGCGGCGATGCCTTTGTGTTCGTGAACCACGATCTGACCGCCCATCTCGAGATCGACGAGCCGGTCGACTACGTCTTCCACCTCGCCAGCCCGGCGAGCCCGATCGACTACCTGCGACTCCCGCTCCAGACGCTGAAGGTCGGCTCGTACGGCACGCACAACGCGCTCGGGATCGCCAAGTGGAAGCGCGCCCGCTTCCTGCTCGCCTCGACGAGCGAGGTCTACGGCGACCCCGCCGTCCACCCACAGCCCGAGACGTACTGGGGCAACGTCAACCCGATCGGCCCGCGCGGCGTCTACGACGAGGCGAAGCGCTACGCCGAGGCGCTGACGATGGCGTACCACCGCCAGCAGGGCGTCGACACGTGCATCGTCCGGATCTTCAACACGTACGGCACGCGCATGCGCCCGCACGACGGGCGCGCGATCCCGACCTTCGTGCGGCAGGCGCTCGGGAACGAGCCGCTCACCGTCTTCGGCGACGGGTCGCAGACGCGCAGCTTCTGCTACGTCGACGACCTGATCCGCGGTCTCGTCCTGCTCGCGCGCAGCGGCGAGCACCTGCCGGTGAACATCGGCAATCCGCAGGAGCTGTCGCTGCTCGAGCTCGCGCAGACGGTGATCCGCGTCACCGGCTCGAAGAGCGAGATCGTGTACGAGGCGCTGCCCGTGGACGACCCGCAGGTCCGTCAGCCGGACATCACCCGCGCCCGGCAGCTGCTCGGGTGGGAGCCGCAGGTCACGCTCGAGGAGGGCCTGCGCCGGATGCTGCAAACGAACGAACGGGAGACCCTGAGTGTCTAAGCGCATCGCCCTTCTCGCCGCCGCAACGGCACTCGCCCTCGGGCTCGTCGTCCAGGCTGCGACCGCGTCGCCGGCGAAGCACGCCGCGAAGCAGTCGACCCATCTCCTCGTCGGGATGAACGACGAGCCGGACACGCTCTACGGCGACCCGGCGACCGCGTTTGCCGTGCTGAAGACGCTGAAGGTGCAGGTGCTGCGCGTCAACCTCTACTGGGGCGGGAACAAGTGGGCGGTGGCGAACTCGAAGCCGTCCGACCCGACCGACCCCGGCGATCCCGCGTACAACTGGGCGCTCTACGACCGGCTCGTCCAGTATGCGAAGACCTACAACATCCCGGTCATGTTCTCGATCCTGTTCACGCCTGGATGGGCGAACGGCAACCAGGCCCGTACCGTCGCGCCGACGGACATGCAGGATCTCCAGAACTTCGCGTATGCGGCAGCCGAGCGGTACAGCGGCCTCTGGACGCCGCCGAGCTGGCAGCGGAACGCGTCGCTCGGCATCGGCAACGGCCCGCTCCCGAAGGTGAGCCTGTGGACGGCGTGGAACGAGCCGAACAACCCGATCTGGCTCTCGCCGCAGTACAAGAAGGTCGGCAAGAAGTGGGTGATCTGGAGCGCGAAGTCGTACGCGCAGATCTGCAACGCGATCTACTCCGGCGTCCATTCCCCGGCGCTCGGGCCGCTGCCGGGCGAGCAGGTCGCGTGCGGCGTCACCGGACCGAGGGGGAACGACGCGCCCGCGACCGCGCGCGCCTCCGTCGACCCGCTCTCGTTCCTGTCCGCGGCGAAGGCGGCGGGGATGAAGACCTTCGACGTCTATGCGCACAACCCGTACGCGAACGACGGCAGCCAGGGGCCGAGCTACGTGCCCAAGGGCAAGCAGAAGCGCCAGGTGCAGCTCGGCAACATCAATGTCCTCATCGCAAAGGTGACGCAGCTGTACGGGCCGAAGCATCTCTGGATCACGGAGTACGGCTACCAGACCAACCCGCCGGACACGACCATCTACGGCACGAGCTGGGCCAACCAGGCGAAGTACATGCAGCAGGCGTACGCGATCGCCCGCAAGAACCCGCGCATCGACATGCTGCTCTGGTTCCTCGTCCGCGACGAGCCGAACATCGGCGGCTGGCAGTCGGGCCTCGAGACCGTCGCCGGCAAGAAGAAGCCGAGCTGGAACACGTACATCAAGCTTCCGCGCGGCTGAGCTGGACTAGCCGACGAGGGACTCGATCGTGCGACGGAGGCCTTCCTCCAGGGTGACCGCCGGGCGGTAGCCGAGCAGGCGCTCCGCCTTCGCGAGTTCGGCCCACGAGTCCCGGATGTCGCCTGCGCGCGGCGGCAGGTGCGTCCGCTCCACGGGCTTGCCGAGGATCGCCCCGATCGTGTCGGCGACCGCGTTCACCGTCGCCGGCGCGCCGGCTGCGACGTTGAAGATCTCGCCGCTGACGCCCGGCGTGTCGGCCGCACGCAGCGTCGCGTCGACGACGTTGCCGACGTACGTGAAGTCACGCGACTGCTCGCCGTCGCCGTTGATCGTCACCGGCTCGCCCGCCGCGATCGCCCTGATGAACAGCGGCACCGCCGCCGCATACTGCGAGAACGGGCTCTGCCGCGGGCCGAAGACGTTGAAGTAGCGGAGCACGACCGTCTCGAACGCCTCGTAGACACGGCTGAAGCTCACGCAGTAGCGCTCGGCCGCGAGCTTCGCGACGCCGTACGGGGAGATCGGGTCGCACGGCTCCTCCTCCGAGGTCGGCAGGCTCCGGCTCGAGCCGTAGACCGACGTCGACGAGGAGAAGACGACCCGGCGGACGCCCTCGTCGCGGGCGGCGAGGAGGACGTTGAGCGTGCCCTCGACGTTCACCGCGCTCGACGTCAGCGGGTCCTGGACCGACCGCGGCACCGAGCCGAGCGCGCCGAGGTGATAGACGATCTCGGTCGTGCGCACGGCGTTGTGCACGCGCTCGTAGCTGCGCAGCTCGCCCTCGACGATGTCGACGTCGAGCCCGTCGAGGTTGGCGCGGTTGCCCGTGGAGAAGTTGTCGAGCACGCGCACGTCGTCGCCGCGCTCGAGCAGCGCGCGCACGAGGTTCGAGCCGATGAAGCCCGCACCGCCGGTGACGAGGACGCGCGTCACGCGACGGCCTCGACGTGGTAGTTCGCCGCGAGCGAGCCCGGGACGGGGTCCCGGAGCAGTGGGACGGCCCGGTCGAGCGCTTCCCCGCCGGCGTTGAGCAGCGCGACGATCGGACGGCCGGCCGCGCGCGCGTGGGCGCGCTTGAAGAGCAGGTCGACGAGATGGGCTACGAGCATGGCAGCGGTTGCGGCGGTCCCGGCGCCCGCGAGCACGGAGACCGACGACCAGTCGCCATTCTCGCGGAAGAGGCGGTCGAGGCCGCTGTGGGTCCAGCGCCAGAGATCCTCCGGGTTCGGGTGGTACGGGTAGATCCCGTGCGTCGACGCGAGCACGCGTCCGCCGGGCCGGACGACGCGGCGCAGCTCGCGCACGGCGACGGCCGGGTCGGGCACGTGCTCGAGCACCTGGAGGCAGAGGACGACGTCGAAGCTCGCGTCCTCGACGGGCAGCGCGTCGATCGAGCCGTGCAGGTCGGCGTGCGCATTCCCGGGCACGTCGAAGCCGACGACGCGCGAGGCGCCGTCCAGCAGCCGCTCGTAGGGCCGGTCGCCGCAGCCGACGTCGAGCACCTCGAGCCCCGCGACCCGCTGCGCCGTGAGCCAGTCGATCAGCGGCCGGCGAACGGCGTACTGCACCGACGTTCGGCTCGGATGCAGGCGGTCCACGCTCACTCCGCCGCCGGGAGCGTCGCCGCGAGCCCGAACGCGAGCCACGTGAGCGCGTCGAGCGGGATGCCCGCGATGTAGCCCTGTGCCGTCCAGAGCCAGACGAGCAGCGCCGTCCAGACCAGCCCGAGGAACGCCGTCGCCGCCCCGATCCGCACAGCCGTCCGCGCCGCGATCCAGGCCGCCGCCGCGAAGACGGCGAGCCAGAGCGCGAGCCCGACCACGCCGAGATCCGCGAGGGACTGGATCCAGACGTTCTGCACGCCGTAACGATGCTCCGGCGCGGGCGACGGGAAGGCGCTCGGCGACACGTCGGTGAACTTCCTCCTCGCCGCGGGGATGTACCGCATGAAGCTCGCCGGCTCGGCCGAGCCCTCCCAGCCGACGCCCATCAGCGGGTGATCCTTCCAGATCTCGAAGCCGATCCATGCGAGCACGGTGCGATGTGCATACGTCTGGATCTTCGTCGGATGCGCGGCCTGCCGCCCGGGCGACGCGCCGAGGAAGCGGACGAACGCGTCGAGATCGCTTCCGCGGATCGCGATCGTGCCGACGAGCACGATCGCACCGGCCGCCGCGACAGCCGCGACGCGTCGCGTCTCGAGCTCGTGCCGCAGGACGAGGACGACGAGGAGCACGACGAGCGCGGTGGCGAGTCCGAGCACCGAGGCGATCGCCCCGGCGGTGATCGTCCCGAGGACGCCGCTGACGAGGGCGACGGCGGCGAGCGGGCGGCCGAGCCGGAGCCGCGGCGCCGCGAGCGCGACGAGCCCGACGAGCAGCACCGCCCCCGAGAGCGCGGCGTAGTCGGCCGAGGAGAGGAACGACGCCTGCCGTCTGCCGACGGTGCCCGCGAGGAAGATCTCCGCGCCGAAGAACTGCGCCACTCCGACGACTGTCGCGAGCGCGCTCCAGAGGACGAGCGACCACAGCGGGACGACGAGATCGCGCGTCCGCCGCAGCAGGAGCGGCAGCGCCGGCGCGAGCAGCGCGTACTCCGCGAACTTCGCGGCGGTCACCGCGTGCGTGTGCCAGGCGTACGACGAGGAGTGGGCGCGGCCGTAGCCGACCTCGACGAAGACCCACGCGAGGAAGAGCGCCGCCGCGAGCCAGAGCCACCGCCCGTGTCGGAGCGGCGCGACGCCGTGGCGGAGGCCGCTCCAGGCGGCGGCGAGGACGACGGCGAGGACGGCGAAGTCCGAGAGGTACGCGTTCACGGTCGTCGAGCCGAAGCCGACGCCGAAGCCGGGCTGGTAGTGGACGTGCAGGAAGAGGATCGGGATCGCCGCTGCGAGCACGAGCGCGCCCGGCGACACCGTCGGCGCGAGACCCCGCTCCCTCCGTCCATTGGTGGACAAAGAGCTGGTGGCCAAGGACCGGCAACTATACTTGCGTCGCCCGATGAGCCGGCTCCTGGTACGCCGTTCACTGACGGCCGTCGGAATCTACGCTTCCGTTCTCCTCGGGTTCCTGTCGACGGTCGTCGCGGGACGCATCCTGACGAAGCAGGAGTTCGGCGACTTCGCGACGGTGATCTACGCGACGGCGTTCTTCCAGTCGTTCTTCGACCTCACGGTCGAGGAGGCCCTCGTCAAGTACGGGTTCCGCTTCGTCACGCTCGGCGAATGGGGACTGCTGCGCGGACTGTTCCGGAGCGCGTTCCGGTTCAAGCTCGTCGGCTCCGTGCTCGCGGGCGTCGGGCTCCTCGTCTTCGCGGCGTTCGCACCACCGCGGCTGGCCGGCCCGCTCGTCGTCGCGTCGCTCATCCCGCTCGGGCAGTCGCTCGAAGGGCTCGCCGGATCGGCGCTGTACCTCCGCAGCCGCTACGACGTGCGGGCAGCGTTTCTCGCCTGGTCGATGGTGCTGCGGCTGGCCGGCGTCGCCGTCGGCGCGCAGATCGGCGTCGTCGAGGCCGTCGCCGGCGTGCTCATCGGGCAGCTGATCGCGACTGCGTCGATCGGCGTCGTCGGCTGGGCCGCCTTCAACCGGTTCCCGCGTGCGGTCGCGGACAAGCTCGGGGAGCGGCGTCGCGAGATCGTCTCCTTCATCGTCCAGTCGAGCGCCGCGACGGGCGTGCTGTCCCTGCGAGGCGGACTCGCGCCGCTGCTCCTCGCCGGCGTCACCAGCACGACGCAGACGGGCATCTTCAGGATCGCGCAGGCGCCGCAGTCGGGGTTCCAGGCGCTGTCGGCGCCGGCGCGCATGGTGCTGCTGACCGAGCAGACGCGGGAGTGGGAGCAGGGCCGCCAGTCCGCCGTGCTCCGGCAGGTGCGACGCTACAGCGCCGCCGCTGCGACGCTGTGCGTGATCGCGGTGCCGGTGCTGTACTGGCTCATGCCGCACCTGATAACGCTCGTGTACGGATCGCAGTGGGCCGGCGCGACGAACGCGGCGCGGCTCTTCCTGCTCACCGCCGCCGTCCAGTTCGTCGTCGGCTGGACGAAGTCGTTCCCGGTGACGATCGGCAGGCCGCGCCTCCGGATCTGGACGCACGGGCTCGAGACGCTCGTCGTGCTGCCGCTCGTGCTCGTGCTCGGCTCGCGGTGGGGCGCGACCGGAGCTGCGGGCGCGTTCCTCGCCGGCATGGTCGTGTTCGCGCTCGTGTGGGCGGTCATCTTCGTGCGGATCCGGCCGGAGGACGTGCAGCACCCGGCCGACCTCGCCGAGATGTCGGCCGAGGAGGAGTCGGAGGCCGGCGTGCTCGTCCGATGAGGGTCCTCGTCGTCTCCGGCATCTGGCCGCCCGACGTCGGCGGGCCGGCGAGCCACGCGCCGGACGTCGCCGCGTTCCTGCGCTCGCGCGATCACGCCGTCGAGGTGGTCACGACCGCGGCCGCGCCGCCGGCGGAGGAGGAGTACCCGGTGCACTGGATCCCGCGCTCGTTGCCGAAGGGCGTGATCCACGTTCGGACGGCGGCCGAGATCGCGCGGCGGGCGCGGGCGGCCGACGTCGTCTACACCACCGGCATGTTCGGCCGCAGCGCGTCCGGCGCCGTGCTCGCCCGTCGTCCGTTCGTCGTGAAGCTCACCGCGGATCCCGCTTTCGAGCGCGCGCGCCGTCGCGGCATGGTCGGCGGCGACGTCGACGCGTTCCAGCGGTCGTCCGGGGACGCGGCGATCCGTGTGCTCCGGCTCGCCCGGAACGCCGAGCTGCGGCGGGCCGCACACGTGTTCACGCCGAGCGCCTACCTCCGCGAGCTCGCCGTGTCGTGGGGGGTCACGGCGGACCGGGTGTCCGTGCTGCCGAACCCGACCCCGCCGCTTCCGCCGCTCCGGCCGCGGGACGAGCTCCGTTCCGAGCTCGGGCTGACCGGCCCGACGCTCGCCTTCGCCGGCCGGCTGACCGCCCAGAAGTCGCTCGGCGTCGCGCTCGACGCGGTCGCGGCGACCGACGGCGTCACCCTCGTGATCGCGGGCGACGGCGACGAGCGGGCCGGGCTCGAGCGCCGCGCCGGGGAGCTCGCCCTCGGCGACCGCGTCCGCTTCCTCGGGCCGATGCCGCGCAGCTCGGTCCTCGATCTCTTCTCGGCCGCCGACGCCGCCGTGCTCTCGTCGGCCTGGGAGAACTTCCCGCACACGGCGGTCGAGGCGCTCGCGGTCGGGACGCCGGTGATCGCGACCGCCGTCGGCGGCCTGCCGGAGGTCGTCGCCGACGGGGAGAACGGGCTGCTCGTGCCGCCCGGCGACCCCGAGGCGCTCGCGGCGGCGATCCGGCGCTACGTCGGCGACGACGCGCTGCGGAGCCGCACCCGGGCCGCGGCGGCGGCGTCGGTCGAGCGCTTCTCGCCGGAGCGGATCTTCGCGACGCTCGAAGGCGTGCTCTCCGAGGCGGCGAGGCGATGAGGCCCCGCGTGCTGTTCGTCTCGCCGAGCCGGCAGCGCCTGCCGCTCGACGCCGCGCAGGCGCGCAAGTGGGATGCGCTGCGCGAGGAGCTCGACGTTCGCGTGCTCGGCACGGGTGCGGACGGTCCGTGGCAGGACGAGACGTTCAGCCTCTCCCGCGACAGCGGCCTCGCCGGGTACTACGCGAGCCTCCCGCTGCGCATCGCGCGCGAGGTGCGCGCGTTCGATCCCGATGTCATCGTCGCGCAGAGCCCGTACGAGGCGTCCGCTGCGCGACTCGTGCGCGGCCGGGCGAAGATCCTGCTCGAGGTGCACGGAGACTGGGACACCGCGACGCGCCTCTACGGCTCGCGGGCGCGCATCCTGCTCGAGCCGGTCAGCAGGCGGATCGCACGGTCGGCAGTTCGGCACGCGGACGGCGTGCGCACCGTCTCGCCCTTCACGAGCGCGCTCGTCCGGCGCGTGGGCGTGGAGCCGACGGCGGAGTTCCCCGCGTACTACGACGCGTCGGTCTTCACCGGCCGTTCGCGTGTCCCGCTTCCCGAAGGACGGACGGCGCTGTTCGTCGGGGTGCTCGAGCGCTACAAGAACGTCGACGGGCTCGCGGCCGCGTGGCGGCTCGTCGTCGACGAGCTCCCGGACGCACGGCTGCAGATCGTCGGCAGGGGACACGAGGTCGCGACGATCACGCGGCTCGCCGGCGGGCTGCCGGCAAACGTCGAGTGGACGCCGCAGCTCTCGTCGGCGGAGGTGGTGGACGCGCTCGACGCCGCGTGCGTCCTGCTGCTGCCGTCGTTCTCCGAAGGCCTGCCGCGTGTGGCGATGGAGGCGTTCGCACGGGGCCGCCCGGTCGTCGGAGCTCGTGCGGGCGGCATTCCGGACATCGTCCGCGACGGCGTGAACGGCGTGCTCGTCGATCCGCACGATCCGAGGTCGATCGCCGATGGGGTCCTCCGCGTCTTGCGCGACCGCGCGCTGCTCGAGCGGCTCGCCGCGGCGGCGGCGGACGAGGCCGCGCAGTGGTTCCAGACGCCGGAGGGGTTCGCGCAGCAGATGCGCGAGCTCGTGGAGCGCCTCCGATGACGCGGCTCGTCTTCATCACGCAGGCCGCGGACCCGGCGCATCCGGTGCTCGGCGCGACGCTGCCGAAGCTTCGCGCGCTCGCGGAGCGCGTCGACGAGGTCGTCGTCCTCGCCGACTCGGTCGTGCCGGAGGCGCTGCCGGAGAACTGCCGTGCGCGCAGCTTCGCGGCGGCGTCGCAGGCGGGCCGGGGCGCGCGCCTCCTCGCCGCGCTCGCCCCGGAGCTCGCCGGCCGGCCGGTCGCGGTCGTCGCGCACATGGCGCCCGTCTACGCGCTCATCGCCGCGCCGCTCGCGCGCCCGCTGAAGGTGCCGCTCCTGCTCTGGTTCACGCAGCAGGGCGGCGGGCCGCTGCTCGACGCGGCCGAGCGCGTCGTCGACGCGGTGCTCACGGTCGACGAGCGCAGCGTCCCGATCCGCTCGCCCAAGGTGCGTGCGATCGGGCACGGGATCGACGTCGACGCATTGCCGTGCGTGCCGGAGCGGCGGCCGCCGCTCCGCCGCCTGCTCGGGCTCGGCCGCTACGCGCCGGTGAAAGGCTGGGAGACCGTGCTCGCCGCGATGCCGGAGCTGCCGGACGCGACGCTGGCGCTGCACGGGCCGATGCTCACGGACGCGGACCGGGCGCACCGGCCGCGGCTCGAGCGGCTCGCCGGCGAGCTCGGCGTGAGCGACCGCGTCACCTTCGGCGACGAGATCCCGTACGCGGAGGTGCCGCATCTGTTCAACCTCGCCGACGGAGTCGTCAACGCGACGCGCGGCAACGCGGCTGACAAGGTCGTCTACGAGGCCGCCGCCGCGTGCCTGCCCGTCTTCGCCGCCTCGCCCGTCTTCGACACGCTGCTGCCGGAGCAGCTCCGCTTCCACGGCGACTTCCCCGGCTCCCTCGCCGAGAAGGTCCGCGACTACTCCGGCGGCGCCGGTCCGGAGCTACGGGCGCGCGTCGCGGCCGGGCACTCGTCCGGGCACTGGGCCGACCGCCTGCTCGAGATCGCCGCCGGATGAAGCCGCGCGTGCTCTTCGTCGCGCGCGAGCGGTTCTCCCTGCCGCTCGACGGCGCCCAGAAGCGCAAGTGGGACGCGGTCGCCGAGGTGGCCGACCACCGCGTGCTCGCGGCCGCGCCGGAAGGCAGGCCGACGCGCGACGCTCGCTTCCACCTGGTCGGACCGGCGTCGCCTCGGCTGCTCGACGGCGCGCTGTACTACCTGCTGCTGCCGTGGCGGATCGCGCGCGAGCTGCGCGGCTTCCGCCCGGACGCCGCGCTCGTCCAGGGCATCCACGAGACGGTCGCGTTCCTGATCGCGCGCCGGCTCGCGGGCGCGCGGACGAAGGTCATCCTCGACGTGCAGGGCGACTGGCACGAGGCGACGCGGCTGTACGGCTCGCCGCTGCGGCGGCTGCTCAACCCCCTCAACGACGCGCTCGCGCCGGTGGCGGTGCGCGGCGCCGACGCGGTGCGCACCGTCTCGACGCAGACGACGGGACTCGTGCGTGAGCTCGGTGTCGAGCCCGCGGCAGTCTTCCCGTCGTACGTCGACGCGGAGGCGTTCCTCGAGCGGCCGCCGGCGCCGCTGCCGGAGGCGCCGCGCGCCGTCTTCGTCGGCGTGCTCGAGCGCTACAAGGCGTTCGACACGCTCGTCGACGCGTGGCGGCGGGCGGCGCCGCAGGTGCCCGGTGCGACGCTGCACGTCGTCGGCGACGGGACGATGCGCGAGCGGGCGCGGCGCCTCGTCGCGGACCTTCCGGAGCAGGTCGAGTGGTCCCCGCGGCTCACGGCGGACGAGGTGGCGGCGGCGATGGACGCGTCGTGGCTCGTCTGCCTGCCCTCGAGGTCGGAGGGACTCCCGCGCGTCGCGCTCGAGGGCGCCTGCCGCGGCCGGGCGATCGTCGGCGGCAACCGCGCCGGCATCCCCGACGTCGTGCGGGACGGCGAGAACGGGCTGCTCGTCGATCCCGACGACGCCGGCTCGCTCGCGGCCGCGCTCGTCCGGATCCTCTCCGACCGGGCCGAGGCGGAGCGGCT
>Ga0335069_10005339_pt1 | contig 18921 bp, 11 predicted proteins | sample Lox_Sample_11_FD_206714 | JGI IMG/M metagenome (GOLD analysis project Ga0335069, IMG submission 206714) | Soil microbial communities from Loxahatchee National Wildlife Refuge, Florida, United States - Lox_Sample_1.1 | ecosystem: Environmental > Terrestrial > Soil > Wetlands | place: USA... | reverse complement strand
TCTAGAAAACCGCGAGGCAGCGCGAACTGTAACAATCCTCACCAGCAAACGGCCCGCTTACTATTGTCTAATACACTTCATAATGATTTAATACGGTTTAAATGCATATCTAATACTGTTAGCACACATTATGGAACTAGGTGTGCACAGCTCAATCATAGAGGCTGGGGGGGGGTGGGTCTATTAGGAAGAGGGAAGAATGTGAACAAGACACGAACGAGTGGTGAAGGGGACTTAGAGGCGCCGCTAAGTCTCTTAACCACGGTGTGGAAGTTCGCTTTTCTTCTCTTCTCCTGGGTGGGCCTCTCGCACCTGAAATCGGGAGTTCTATGGAAATTGACTTATTGGATTTGACCCATTGAAATTGATTACGTAGCCTCACGAAATGCAATTGTAAAGATGGTTTTCAGTAGAAAAGCGGTGATTGAAAAGAGGGCAGAAAGTAGGAATGGACGCGTCTGTTCCTCTTTAATCTTTCCCTCATGATCAATTGCTGGAGCTTTTACTTTCTTGCTTCTAATTTTGGGATTTGCTTTCCATAGGATTTTGCATAAATCCTGAGGACAGGGTTTCAAACGCTATGGAACTTTGTAATGTCTCGAGCACCATTTCAAAGAAAATCCCATTAAATTAAAATCAAGAAATTCTGAATGTAATCATCTCAATTGGATTTCTTTTTTTAGGTCGACGACAGCAAGCGACCTCCAGATAGATTCTTGTTCAACTCAAGAATGCTATCACGGTGTCGACTGGGATAGGAAATTAAATTTTCCTATGACAGACAGCTTGCTATTGCACGGGATGGTGGGAGAATATTGTGTATTGCATACAACGACAACAACGTTATGACAAATTGACCCTTGCAAAAGAATATGGGCATTTTTCCAAAGTCCTAATGAAGGCTCAGTGAACTTTGGAAACATGTTCGTGTTTTTTATAACCTTGACCTCTTGATTGCTACTTGATTGCCATTTGTCCTTGAGATTTCTGGTGGCTATTGTTGTTGTAGGTGATGGACGAAAAGCATATTCAAGATGAAGACTATGTCTCCGAAAAAGCGCACGAAATGGCTCTCGTGCGCGAATCGGAGCGTGACAACGCTGATGACTGGACTGCTCACGAAAATACAGCGATGGAATGGGCAAAGGCGAATCCTGATGACCCGCTGGCGAAAGAAATCGTCGAGAGTATGCGTATTATTGAAGAATGCGGAGCTGCACGTGATGAATTGAACACGATGCGCGATAAAGCCGACGTCACCGATGGCTACACGACTCCACCTCCCAAAAAGAGCCCGCGCCGTTCGAATATAGGCCCGTCTTCGACTTCTTCTTCGACGTCTTCCTCTTCTTCTTCTTCCTCTTCTTCTTCCTCTTCTTCTTCCTCTTCTTCTTCTTCTTCATCTTCGAGTTCCTCTTCCTCTTCTTCTTCTTCGTCTCGATCTGTTGGAGAGTGGTCAATTTCATCAGTGTACGATTCTCCTCAATGTCGAAGGTTCTGGAGAATGGGAAAGAAAACAAATAGAAGCAAGTGGCAAGAAGCACCACCTTATTATAATCACCCAACATGGTATCAAATTGATTTAGAAGGTCCAGAAAAAGAAAATCGCCCTTATGGTACTACTTTTGATTTGGAGAGTTGGCGTTCGATGTTGCGGCCGTGGCCCAAGGATTTTGACTTCCTTTTAGCGTCTGAAATGAACGTTTCTCACTTTCCGCCTCTTCGAAAAGCTCGTTTACGAGACTCCAATCTTACCTGTTGTGCAGAAACTTGGAATAAAGCGGTTGCACCAATTCAGTGTTGTACGAGAGCTGCCATTGATTTTTTTTGCATCTCTGGATATCAAAGCTATATGAAGATTCGAGAGAATTTGGGTCTCGTCAGTCCAAGTGCTCTTGAGAATTCTATTGCTAGAATACGGCAAGATTTGCATCACACACAAAAGATTGCCACTCCTGACAATGATGATGTGCTTTTATTTTTCTACTTTGTCCCTCAAGCTCCTCTTGTTTTCGAAATTGTATTGGAATATCTACGCCCGCGAGAACGTTCATGGCTCGGCATACTTACGAGGTTTTGGACGTGTAAAAAGGGAAGACCTGGACATTTTGGGAATTTATTGGAGATGGCATGCGCTTCAAAAGTTGAATATCGGGATTTTCTAAGTTTTCATGGTCAAGAAATATGTCGTAAACCTGGAATGCTAATTCATCGCTTTTTTAGTGTTAGCTATAATTTTCCTTTTTGGAGGCAGGCAAGAATTGGAGGTGTTGTAGAAGCAACTTTACTTCAAAAACTTAATCTTACTGAAATTTTATCTGCTGTTACTAAAGCTCTGTGCGCGGAAAGAGGAATTGCTCTTCGCACAATCTACATCCTTGTTAGTGCTCTTGAGAAAAAAATTAATTTAGAAAACTCACAAAATGCAAAATTTGCTCACGTAAATAGTATAGCAAATTCTGCGGGAAGACAAGGTGAAACAATATATGTTTTGCTGCAGTTGTATCAAGTCATTTTAACTTTACTTCGTTTTAATACCGAATCCGGATTAAAGGCTTACATTGGTCAAAAGATCTGCCATCCAATGTTTGCGCGTCCTCATTTGCTTCCGGAATGGTTACAACCCGTCGCAGTGCAAGCTATTTTTGATTCTGTTTGGGTTAGTATCGATGAAGAACAAGAATTTTTTCAAGCTTTTGGTGAAGTTTGTGGCGGTTTGTGGTCTCTTCAATGTCGACAGGGTCAAAAATTGCCTTTTATTATTTTAACTGCTTATCAAATGGCGATTGCTCAAGATCACATTTCTGGGTTGACGCATGCAATAGATGAATACAATCTCACAATTCCTCCTTCGACATGGAATTATGAAGATAAATATTTTGCGGATGTCAAGGATGATCATCAAAGCGTAACATCTACCGCCAGCACTGTTGATATTCGAGAGGGCTCTCCTCTTGATGATGCTTGTGGCCAAATTTTAGAGCAGCATGGGGACTTCGCTCTCGATCCCGAAGAAAAAGAAGCTACTTTGCGAAGAGTAGAGCCAAAAAAGAAAAGAAAGCTTGAAGATGTTGAGGAATTGCTCCCAAAGAATGTTAACGTTCCTGACTCCGATGAAGAAGAAGAAGAAATTCTTGCGCAGGACCCGCGCGAGATTTTCATTGACTTGACTCTGTCACCGAATCAATAAGGAGTTTGCCTTTGTTCCTTTGTGTCTTTGAAGATTGGAGAAGAAGAACGGGAAAACTAAGATGCATAAGAAGTGTAGAACTCTCCTCTATTCAATCTTTCTCAACTGTTCAGTCTTTCTCACTTTCTCTTTCTCTAGGAATGTGGCCTTCGTCCCCAATGAAGAAAATACGCAATCCGTCAATTTCCATGGATTTGGCAACAATGGAGTAAAACCGATTGGAATGCGCGCTTTTCTCGATTCCTGTGGTCTCAATCAACAATCTCTGTGGCTGCGCTCGAAGGAGTTTTTTAAAGCTGGTCTTCTCGTCCCTCGCACTGGTGGAGCATCTATGGCTACTTCTCGTCTTTTGAAAATGGAATCCCTTTATCCCGTTTCGTTTTCGAGGAAAGCTCTAAGCTGCGCGGTTATGGAGGGGGTCAATCTCCGAGGTTCACATGTATTAGGAGATGATGATGATGTCGCTGCTTGGTGGCTCTCTCTCTATAAAGGAGAATCTCAAATTCGCGGTTTTGATATATGCACGCAAGCTATTAGTTGGACTGCTATGGTACCTCATTCCGTTTTCGTCCCTTACTTGGATTTTGATGAACTTTCTCCCTCTCAAGATGTTGATCAAGTATTGGCAGAACGCATAGTTCCCGCTCTCGATTTAATAAAAGCTGCCCTCCGTACTTTTGGAGCCTCTGAACAAGATTGCGAAACTGCTATTTTCTATTGCTCTCGTGAAGATGATTTGAAACTTTGGAAGCATTCTTTTCATGTTCATTTCTTCAAAATTGGGATTGAAAACATTGCTGATTTTCACTCTCTTCTCTCAAAAATGAACGATCTCCCTCGAAAATATAAATGGGAAAAAATAGGAGAAGAATGGAAAATATTCGAAAAAACCGGTCCTCTTATTGATCTTGCAGTATATGGGGGTAGAAATCAGCTTTTTCGCGGACCCTACTGCGGAAAACTCGGAAATGCTTTAGCGAGGTTTTGTCATGTAAAGCTCCTTTTTAATCAATCCAGGGGTCAATGGGAAGCGGTCCCTCATGAAGATCGAGCTTCAGTGCGTTCTATTCTACTTTCAAGAATTGCTGCATCTCCCTCAGAGGTCAAAATTATTCAATTAAATTCTCAATCCTCTCTCAGACCTGAATTGCATTCGAGAGCTGAAGTTCGAGAAAATGCTCAAGAGAGGTCCGCTCTTTTCGAATTTGCTTCTCCTTTGATTCATAACTTTGTCATTCCTGCTTGGCAGGCTTTTCGAGCTCGTCAGTTATTACTTCATTGTAGTACAGGTGCTGGTGGAGCTGTTGTACCCACGAAGGATTTTACAATTGGTAAGTTTTCTCCGGATCCTCACAAAGTTGGAGTGTTTTACTCGAGAGTTATAGGGGATACTTTTTGCATGTTCGACCCTTCGCATTTTCATCGTCGTAGTCCTCACACTATTGGAATTGCTCTCGATATGGCTCGTTGTGGAATTAGACAGACCTGTTTTGCTTGTTCAAACTCTGTAGCTGGTGGAACAATTACTCGACCTTATTTCAATTTTTTACATATTAATAATGAGATTCGAATTGCAGAGAAGAAAGAAATAGCTCAGACATTTATGACAAATTGGGAGCCTCTTAAAGTTCCTCATCAATTTGTTTTGGATTATTTTAGAAATGATTTCAGTTTTCACAGAATTACGGATCGAGTTTGGGTGTTCGATTATGATTTCAAAATCTGGAGGGATGGTAGTTCGGGAAATCGAATTGCTGGAGATATGGTTGATTTGTTGAATACTCGTTATAGTGGTTATTTACGAGTGGTAAAAGAAATTCAACTTGAGTATGAGCTTTCGAAACTTCAACCCCCTGAAAATATGGAGGAAAAGGAGCCTCAGAGAAAAGCTCGAGAAAACAAAATTAAAAAAGCAAAAACAGCGGCTCGAAAATACTTGGAAAAAAATTCGGTTTTTATTAAATTGGCCCCTGATACGAGAGGGAAACTCCTTGATCAATTCAAGCATTTTCGAATCTCCTCCGAAATTACGAATTTCAATCCTTATGAAAATCTCGTACCTATGAAAAATGGTTACTGTTTGAATGTTTACAATATGGAAATCAGTGAAATTCGAAGAGATCATTATTTCACTGGAATTTTAAATGCTGAATACGTTCCAGAAGGTGATAAAAAAGCTGTTGAGGATTGGTTTCTTGAGATTTCTTCGGGGGATTTAGAAAAAATGCGATATTTAAAAATTATTGCTGGTTACATGCTTACAACGGCTGTTCACGATAGAAAATGCTACGTTCTTAAAGGAACTGGAAAGAATGGAAAAGGCGTTTTTAAACAATTTATTTTGAATATTCTTCAAGGTCCTGATAAAACTGTCCCTCGCTGGCGCTCCTTTCGTCCTGATTTTTGGTCTCGAAAAGGGAATTCGAATATGGGGGCGGAGCAAGCTGCCCCTGGAATGTTTGGAATGTATAATGCTTGCGTTTATTACACAGATGATATGAGTAGAGCTGAAGTCGACGGGGATAAAGTCAAAACTGTCGTAGCTGCTGAAGTTATTAATTGTAGAACGCTTTATGGCTCAAATATTCAATTCCACCCTACTGGTAAAGTTTTTTGGACCACTAATTGGGTTCCTGATGGACCAGGAAATGACAATGCCTATTGGGAGCGTTTTGTTCTCATTCTTTTCCTTGCGAAGTACGTGAGTGACCCCTCTCGTGTGAATCCTTCGAAATATGTCTTTCAAATGAACACCTGTAAAGTCAAAGAATTATTAACCATGTTAGACGCTTTTTTCACTATAGTCATTCGAGCTCTCTCCGATTATTACAAATCCTTGCCTTTTAATGAAGCTACTAATCAACCTGCAATTTTGGGGAGTTTTCCAATTCCTAAGACAGTTCAAGAAGCTAGTGATGAAGCGCGAGATACACAATTACCACTGTCTTCTTTTATGCGCGAATACACTCGAAAGACAGAGCACCCCCTCGAATTCGTTACAATTGAGAAGTTGTTTCACAATTACATTCAATTTCTTGAAAATGCGAATGAACGTCGAAAAAAGAATGAAACAAGTCAAATCTCTTTTTCGAAATTGTGTGTAAGTGCTATGGATTTGAATTTAACTGCTACACATGTAGAAGGAGTCGCTTTAGTGAAAACATGTGTGCCTACTAAAGAAGCAGAGGGAAAACAACCTTTTATTGTTACAGGTGACGTACGCTTTTGAACTCGGGAACGCGGGAACGATTTTTGGGAACAAAAAAAGGGTCAAAATCTCATATGTTCCCGTCCAACTTTGCGATTGCTTTCGTTTGGGTGGAGTGTTTCGAAGTTTATGTTGCACGAATTTATAAACTGTGAAAGTCGGGAACGAAAAAAAAAAAAAAAAAAAGCTCTTCGATTGTTTCTCTGGCCTCCACGTGGCGAAGAGTGGGCATTTTTTTATTCGAAAAAATGGCGAACAAGAGAGCATTAGCTCAAGTCAGGCACATTTTCAACAAAGTTTTCACTGGTTTGCTTCTTAAGAGGAGGCTCCGAGACATCGTCTTCTTCTTCCTTTTCTTCTGGCATAGGCCTTTTCAAGAAGAATTTTGCATTTTGAATGCATTCGGGGCAGGCTGGATCCATAAGTGGCCGTCGAAGATGCGTAGCGCGTTCTTTCGGGCAGAAAGGGCACGTTCCATGCGTTTTTTGCATTTTCTTGACGTAGCATTTTCCACATGTCTTGGCGAACGGTTTGGCGTCCAAGCGAAGAAATCCGTCACAAGTCGTGCATTGCCGTCTTTGAGTCATATAACAATCAAAACAATGCGTTTTCCATTGATCCCCCTTGTTGTCGAAAAGCTTTTGGCATCCTTTGCATGGTTTGCACACTTCCAACTGCTTTGCTAATTCAACTAGAGCTTTTTCCCTCGCAGCTTTTTCCTCTGCACGCACATCTACGATTTCCGTCGTCATTTGCAGCCAAAAAGTAATTATTAGAGCACAAAAAAATGCAACTGTCTTATTCTTTATCGACTGTGCAGAAGAGGCACGTTTTGACCTCGGGGGGGAGATAGTAAAAGATGAAGTTCCAGCAGTGCAAATTCTCACAGTAGCGCACGGGGATTTGACCACTCGGATCACTGCAGTTGTCCATATTAAGGGGACCGAGTTCCATATCGCGACCTTTGATCGCAAAGCTGAGTCGTTCTCGCTGCTTCTTGATGCGATCTGATCGCGCGTTTTGTTCCACATGATCAACTAATTTTGTTTTTTGCTCTGCATTCAGAGTCTCGAATATCTTATCGAATTCCTCTAAATAGGCATCTCTTACTGGTGCATAGAGCTGCCGTTGAACCATGTCTGCTATTATTTTGTCATTTTCGAGATGTCGATCGAGGAGATGTGACATTTCTCGATTACGTTGATCAGCTCTTTTTAGGGCGCAAAAACCACACTGTGGGAGCGCGCACATAACTTCGAATTTCTTGCAATCTGTGCAAAACTGCTTTCCATGATCTTTGCACTTCTTGCAAATAGTTAAAGGCCATTCGTCAGAAACGTAAGGGTTCATACAGCACCCACAAATAGTATCTACTTTGAGTGGCTTCCCTTGATATAACATTTGGATAGGGCCGTTGAATGTGAGGGTCTCGTATGGGGCTTCCATCGTGCTGAAGACCAAAAAGTAATCAATAGAGCACAAAAAAATGTATGCTTTTATCACTCCCATAATAACGATTTCCCTTTTCGCATTTCTAAATAAGTAATACAGTTCAGGATTTTCACTTTTTGTGCTTTCCCTGCCAGGCCACTGAGTACAAAAAATGGCATGGCCGGCAAATTGTTAGAACGTTTTCTTCTCCGCCACGAAGCCGCAGGCAAAGCGCCCCTTCGCACGAAAAAGCCAAAGGAGTATTCTCTCGAAGAGCTTCTGACTACGGATGTCAGCCTCAAAATTGACTGCAGAAATGGCAGTTCAAGCTTATGTGCAGAACTCGGACCCCGCGCTGCTGAAGGCAACCCTTTCGAATATGAACCGAGTCGCGATCCAGATTCTGCCGAAAGCCTCTCAGATCAACTATCTTTTGTTTGCCAGCGAATTTTTGCAGAAAGAGAACTGGGAAGATTGGTGGAGATTCTTTCGACAGAATGTCGAGTTCCCGGAGCTCCAATTTCTTCTCCAAATGTTGGAAAGCCGTATAGTCCTGGAGATGAAGCTGGGTTTGAACCAGTTACAGTTCCTAGCCAAGAAATTCTCTCCTCAAGCAGCACTACCACAGCGGGTGCAGCAGTGCCGGTGCGGATCCAGCGACATCATCGAGGATGTGAACGAGGGGCATGTTGTGTGTACTCAATGTGGAACGATCCAGCCTTCCTTGGTCACCGAGAGTGCATTCACAGATGTAAAAGTCATGTCTGGGACGGTTTCAAAATATGTGGTCCATCGCTACTCGAGGTGGACTTACCTCCGCTCGATCATCCTTGCCGAAATGGGCGAGACCCAGCTCCAAATCGAGGAAATACACCTCCAAGTGATTCAAAACTATGCAAAAGAGACAAACTCTTGCTCTGTAAACTCCGTAAAAGGCGCTATTCGAAAACGGCATCTACCGTATCGCTTGATGCGCCATGCACCTACAATCGCACTCCGACTCTGGAAAGGTCAGGCTCAAGTGAGGAACCTGAGCATAAGCCAAAGCGAGCTCGAACGGTTATGTCTCCGGTTCAGAGAATTCGAAAACGTATGGGACAGCGCTCGTTCGGTCGCCTTACGAAACGGCCGCAAATCCTTCCCCTCGTATCGGAAACTGTTTCGAAGCCTCGCCGAGGATTGTGATTTTCCGCATTTGACGGATTTCTTCCCTGGAATGAAAAGGGAAAAGACAGACAAACAGCAGGCAGATTTGATTCAAAATATTAAAGCTTTGATTTGATTGTTTTCGTTTCTTTCTCCTCTTCTTCTTTCTCTCGAGACACCAGAGAAACATTCTTTTTTATTTAAATTAAAATCTCGCTTTCGCCTGGAAACAAAGTTCGTAAAGCAGCCGGCATTGGCATCTTGCTCTCGGGATTTGCTTTTTTGAAATCGTAGGTTTTTTCAATGGCTTGATTCAACTCTAAGAGGATTCGATTGGATGTTGTTGTGGTGATTGCTCTTTTAATGGTTGCGTCCTGCCCGAAAGTGAATGTATAAGGATGCTTGAGCTCCAGATAGGCGTACATCTCAAGCGTTCGTTTCCGTAAATATTCTGTCATTTTCGCATAGGCTTCTTTGTACTCAGGCGTTCCGACATCAGGAGCAGGTTCTTTCAACTCTGGCAATTTCGATTCCGTCGAGGGCACTGGTTCTTCTGGTGGTTTCGGACCCCATCGTGGCTTTTTTTTCGGAGGCAGCACTTCAGATTCAGCTTCATTTTCAATGTGAGGCGCGAGCAAATCAAGAAGTGATGACGGATGAGGAGGAGATGGAGGTTTCGAGGCAGGTGAACTAGGAATTGAAGAAGAAGACGAACTTACAACTGAAGAAGTAGGAGAGGGGGGAGAAGCAATGACTGCAGGAATATTTTCAGTTGGAGGGACAACAGGAGGACTTGCAACAGGAGGACTTGCAACAGGAGGACTTGCAACAGGAGGACTTGCAACAGGAGGACTTGCAACAGGTGGACTCACTACAGGAGGATTCACAACTGGAGGACTCACAACTGGAGGACTCACAAGTTTCCGAGGAATATTTCGAAAAACTGCCCATTCTGGATTATGATTCCACTCAGCTTCGACGATTTTCACTAATTTTTCTTGTACCCAGATGATCATTTCTCTGTGTTTTTTCAGGGGATTTTTCGACATCCATGTCTTTGTTCTTATTTTTTCTCGTAATTTTTCAATCTTTTTCGACAATTTCTCAAGAAGCGTATCTAACATTTCTTGCATTATCACTCGAGCATCGTGGACCTCGCTGCTGTTAGCTTGAACTTCTTCGAGAGCTGCTTCAAAGGATGTACCTGGTTTTTCTCTCAGAAGATTGATCGCATATGTTGCAATCCATTTTAAATAGTGCCGGTATAGTTTATCCTTCGCGCCAATGTAGACATTTTGCAGAGCCTGCTCTTCAGGGGCATGTTTCCAAAAAAGTCGAAATCGAAGAGTTTTTTGCCTAAATGCAGCTGCTGTTATAAGTTCTTTTTCGAACTCGGTAAGCATTCCTTGTGGCCTCTTCGCGACCACATAAAGCGAAAAAGCTTTGGTTACAATTTCTCTTGCGATCTTTCCGACTCCAGTTTGAAACTCAATCCATTTTCTGAATTCCGAGAGGAGAGAAGAAAAACTTAAGGGTATTTCTCCAAAATGTTGCGTATGATAAAGAACAGCTGTGAGCAAACCTGCCAAGCGCCCAGTTTCGAAAGGCGCATTTTCAACCATTGTTGCTCGAAACTCATTGAGAACTATGCTTGTTTCTGCTTGTAGGCGTTCTTCTTCAGCCTTTTTGAGTTTTCTGAATTTCAAACGTTTGTTTTTAAATCTTTCGAGAGTTCGAGCGTAGAGGGTGCCCTCCATCCAGCCGAGAAAAGCCGGAGTTATCTCGTACGGAATCTTGGCTTCGATAGTTTTGAATTCCGGTTCGGGGATGTCCGGCGCTGATTCTTCAGATTCGGAAGGTGGTTCCATTGCAATATCTGGCTCTTCGCGAGCTTCGGGAAGAGGCTCAATAACTGGCACTTGTGGGGTGGGCATTATGGAAACATCGGGAGGTTGAACGAGAGGTGGTTGTGAAGGAGGCTGAGGAGGAGGAACTGCTGGAGGGGGTTCTGGAGATGAAGATGGAGGGGGTGCTGAATGAGGAGGACGAATAGGAGGAGCAATACTTATATCCGGTTTTCTTCCCTTATCCATCCATCGTAACATTCTGTCTTGACCGAGAGGCAGAAGATACCGAGTCGGCACTGTTGTTTTCGCTTCCCGTAATTCGGCAGCTGTAGGGACGAATTTTAACGGATCTTCATCAATTGTGTCCTTCTCCAATACTTTCATTTGGGCTTTAGTAATATATCCTCCTTTAGTTCCTTCATGTCGGAGTCGTGACCATCCTGCAGCCATTTCGCTTTCGAGTGGAGACCCACTGTTAAAATCTTCTCCAATGGAATAATGCGGACGCCGTAAGCGAGCCCATTGTCGTAATCTCCATAGAGAAGCGACATATACGCGTGCCTGAATTAACTTTATAGTTTGTTGTTTCCAATCTCCCGAAAATTCAACGCTATCTTCATTAATCTCTTCGAAAACGTTATCCCAATCGTAATAAATCAATTCCATTTCGAAGAATTGCAAAAAATTTACAAGCAGATTCTTGAATCTAAATCTACTTTGTTGATGATGAGATGACAAATAGGCAAAATTCTTCGTGAAGGTCGCATCATCAGAAAAGTACTGAAAGTATCGGCCTACAAGAATACGATCGCGAATGCTTGCAGCTCTTTCCGAATTGAAATCTAAATCATCTAGTGCTCGATAATCACAAAGGACGGTCCACCATGCGATATCTTCTTCTTTATTGACTTGATAGAGAAGCATTCGCAATGCTTTTTTAACTGCATATTCTTGAGCTACGCAGACATTTTGCATGAATTTAGCCACAAATGATTTATCTCTCATTGGCTTTACTAACATATCTCTCATTGGACCTGAATTAAACCAGCCACATAGCAAAGAGAGAGGTTGTTGTGGGTTAATTTGTTCAACCCATCCGTCAATTCGAGAATCCAGGCTTTCCATTTCTTTGTTGCTCAGGTCGTACATTCCCGAGAGGACTCCGACTTGAACTTCGAGTTTAATAATATCCCTCTTTTTCTGAATGCGCGAAGCTGTGAGAAAGTCGTTTTCGGCAGTGAGGTACTTACCTTTTGCTTCCTTTGTTTCTTTCCCTTCGGCATCTTTCTTGGCTTCGAATTGTTCGATGGTGACACCCGCTGCATGAGCTTTAAAGATCATCCATTTTCTTCTTTTTTCAGCATCAGGAAGATTTTTCTTCTTTCCGAGTGGATCCATTAACTTTTGAATTAGCGCCTCTGAATAAGGAATATCGAATAAATTGCACGGGAGAGCCTCTTTTGTAACACGTGTAAATCGAGTGTTTCCCTCTACATACTTATCGATGGGCATTTTCTTTTCTTCTGGAGGAAATGGTGTGGGCTTTTCCTCTTCTGTTGGAGTTGCTAAAAGCTCCCGCAAATCTTTCCGGGGGGGGGATTCAGGAATCGCTACTGTCGAAGGGAGACTCCCAAGACCGGATGAAATAGAAAATCCAGAAGGAGAAGAAGGAGTAGAAGGAGGTTTAGAAGGTGTCACTGATTCAAAGGCTTCGCTTTCAGGTTCGAATGGGTTGATTTCATGGAAAAGGTGAGGTTGTGCTAAAGGTTCAGGAGCTTCCTCAGTAAGATCGACTTGCTCCAAAGATTCGGGCTCCAAGTGCACCGGGGATCCGAAGACTTCTTCACTTTCCTCTTCCACTTGTTTCTCTTCGTACAAATCTTTATCGAAAATGTAGAGAATAAAGCTAGTGCGCGATTCTCCAACTTGTGCATTAATCAGAAAAGCTCCTGATTCTTCTGGAGTTCCTATGATTGCATTTCGTTCATGTCTCATTCCTGCAGGTAAACCTCGCATTATTACGCGCGGAAGAAAATGAGTTCCAAAAAAAGCATTTACGTGGAAAAAATATCGGTGGCCATACCGCAAAAAATAAGTGCGAGGTTTATCCACCCAATGAGGTTTTTGTTCCTCAGGGTCTGCAATGGGTTCGATAACACTTACAGCAGGAGTATCTTCTTGCTCCATCCTTTTCGAGTATCTAATACTCAAAACAAAAGTAATCTAATACGCATAAAAAAAAGAACAAGGAGATGAATCCATTTATTAGAACAACGTCAAAAATTGGCGCGGGTCAGCTTTTCAATAAAGTCCTTTCTCACGTTCGCATTTAGCTCTTCACGAGCCATTTCAAGAGAGGGGTGGTAGGCGAGCCAGGCTTCGCGATAGATGCGTTCGAAGCTTTTCTTCTTTCCCTTGGGGCCAATGTAGCGCTTGCGCGCTTCAATGAGAGCATCTCCCCGACTGAGTTCTGGATGATCAGCTGCGTACGTTTTGAGGAATTTTTGCCAGGGTGCGCACGTAGTTTGAGTTAATTCTCGATCTCCCGGCTTCCTTTTCTTGGTCTTTCCATTGGTTTTGCTGTTATCGTCATCTTTTGCAGCGGGAGAAGCGCTTGTCTTTTCCACATTGACTTCCATTTTATTGATTGAATACGAAATGATAATAAGGAGTGGCTCCAAAAAGTACTCCTAGCTGCACAAAAAAATGTTTAACGATCTGTGTACATAACTTGAAGAACAATGTGCACAGGAAAATTCCGAGGCAGGACTAACTGTCGAAATTTTCTATCCAGCAGTTTCACTTTAAAAGCTGTAACATGTCTCGAAGAAGAAAAGAGAATTCCCTCGGAAACCCCATCGCGAATTTCTTTCACACTGTTGAACCCAAAATCAACATCAGTCAGATCGACTGTAGTAATCACGTCCCATGTAACCCCCGTCTTTGCATCGATTTGTGAGTTGTCACCGAGATCTTGAAGGATAACTTTGACAATTGTTGGACCACTTATATTTGGAGGATTGTAACGCGGTGAATGCCACACTTGGCTCCAAGCTAAAATGTCATGTAATGAAGGATCAAAGAGTGGTAAAGCGACAATTCCTTCTAGAGATGAACCAACAACGGCGTCAAATGTTGTAGAATTGTAAAGGCTAAAATTCATATTTCGAGATTCAGCTGCGGACGCGATTTGCGCGGGTCCCTGTAATCCGAGAGTGTCGAAAAGTTCGCTATCCCCATCTGTAACATAACACAGTGTCATGTATTGATGTACAAATGGTGGGGGACCCACGGAATTTCGAATTCCGTACGTTTCATAGTTTCCATCAAATTCAATGGAAATCGTTCGGAGATTCGAATCGTACGACCAGATATTAGTGGCGCCGAAAAAGGATGCTAATCCCGTGTTGATGAAACTGAGGATATCATTTATATTCCACTGTCCAGTCGGGAGCGTGAGTGTGAGAACAGGTTCCCAATCCCCCACCGTCTTTAACCACATGTTCGGTCCCATTCCTGAAATGGGAATGGAAATGTTGGGTCTTTGCCAAAAAATCAAGGTGTTGTTATATGGTCCAATTGTTGGAAACATTCGAGGAATGCTGACGAGATTGTAGCAGACTCCTGATACACATTGTAATTTAATTGTGTTGGGAATGTTAATTTGGAAATTGGCAGGATTAAAATCTCCGCTTTCTGCATTAGGATCACTCAAACTATCAATTGACAAAGTTGCAACTCTTTCTCCATCTCGAGCGCGAAGAAAAGCCATTTTTTATTCGGAACCAGCGAGATGCTTCTGAGGGAATCACAAAAGTACCTCGTTCCCCACAAAAAAAAAAGTGTCTTTAAGATTCAACCTCAGCGTTAATGAGGAAAACGCGAGCGAGGCGCACAAATTTGAGATAGACATAGAGAGTTCCAGTGGTGCTGGATCCTCCGAAATTGAAATCACCTCGAAGAGCGAGGACGCGGGAGTTGTTGATTGGGATGCCACTCAAATCGAACATCGAGCTTCTTTCCAAACTAGTTGCTACAGTGAGAGCTCCATTCGCGAAAGAGCCATATTTGCCGTAGTCGCTGGGCACAATGAGATAAGGATCGGGTTTTGTTTCTTTTGGGATGACAATGGAAAAAGTTCCCGATTGACTCCAATCGAAATCATCTCCATGAAGACTCATCATTGTTGGTGCAGCTTTGGGATGCCAGCGATCCCATGCTTCCGCTGTGTAGGCGTACGTAATTTCAAGCATGTTATCCACTTGTTCTTTAGGAACCGTAGAAACTTTGCTTTCAACTCGTTGTTGCGGAAAGTACAGCGCGCCCAATTGCCATTGATAGTTGGTGAAGTTGCCGCCCGCAATGCTTGCAAAGCTGTTTCGAGTGAAAATGTTGCTGGGTGTCGCATCTGTCATCACAGCGAAGACAAAAAGCGCGCGGCTCGCAGCGCGACGTACTTCTGTGTAAATGGGGGACGAAATTCCGGAGTAGGGCGAACTTGTGCGATCCCAATCGGCGTAAACGATTTCGAGACCATTTGTCGCAGAATACTCGTTTAGGTGACGTTGAACAGCATCGGAGAGCTGAATGGCTTTGTAGACCAGAGTGGGTTCGTTGATAGTGTATCCTGAAAGAGGGGTCGCTCCCGTGAATTCTCTTCCTCTCGCAATTGGGGCTCCGAATTGACGCTGCGTGTTGTTTTGGTGAGGAAAACGCGAATGCCGGAACCAACCGACGCCATTAAATGTGCCATCCGCATTGATATTGCTGGATGCACCTCCAGCCAAGGGGTATTGATTGGGATTTCCCACAATGAGAGTTTGACCGGTGTGGTAAATAGCTTCAACTGGGAAGTCATATTGGGCTTGATTTCCATCAATAAACGAGAGGACATCAATGCCGGGGATGAAAGGAGGACGACTGGGATAGTATCCATTTTGGGTCTCATTTGGAAACGGACCGGAGGCTCCTGTCCAATCCCAATAAGTTCCTCCTCCGCCCCCTGGTTGTGAAATAGTAAAGTAAGCTGCAATCACGCCGTTTTGAATGGTAAGATTGGAAGTGTGCGACATTAGCGCGTCAAGTCCCCCTGTTCCAATTTCTGTTTGCGCTGCACTCGAAGCGCCAGTCAAATTTCCCATTAGATACACTAAGTCATCAGTTAGGTTGAAACGGTTGTATCGAGGATCTTGAGATGCGTTGAAAAGTGGTCGTTCGAGTGGTGTGTTTTCCCAGAATTGTTGCACAGCAACACTGAGTGGTTTCCACTTGATCTCGATTTTCATTCCGCTGCAGAGCATAGAAGGAACAAGTCGGCCGTAGGTGAAAACGGGGGAAACGAGGTAGAGAGGAATTTGAAAGGTTTTTCGATGATTTATAGAAACTCCCACCCCAGTTGTGTAATTAGCATTTGTGTTATACCCCCCAAGATAACCCCCCAAACCAATTTCTTGACCGACTGTGCGTGCCCAGTCTTCTCCAAAAACCCAGGGAATCATGTTGTACATTAATTGACCGAAGTCAAAAACACGAGAGAGTTCATCCCCTGAGCGTGTGTAACAAATGACACTATCAATGAGGTTGAGAACGCTTCCCTGGGGTCCGAAAAAGCACGAAATGAATGCGTTGTACATATAATTCGTGCTCACGGAAGTGACAACTGTTTGAGGAATTTGGATGTTGAGTTGGAGAAAACTTCTTCGGGTGTCAATGTAGTCTGCACCGGAGTTAAGAATGATGATGGAAGTTTGAGTGTCGGAGTAGGAGCTGTTTTGAAAAAACCCATTCTTGTGGGTGGCATTAATAGCTACGCTTAAATCCGCTTCGAGTTTGTAGACGAGGTCGTTGATTTCAATTAATCCCATTCTATTTGCTGTCGCCTCATCTCTTCCTCCTTGAGAATTTCCAGGAACAGCCATTTCAGCCATGTTTATTCGAAAATGGAAAACTTAAGAGAAAAAACGGTTCCTTTGCCAATCGAAAAGTATCAGTTGAAACATAAAAAAAAAAGAGAGAGAAAAGTTCAAGAGCTCTAAGCCTCTCAAACACCGACAGGATTCACCAAATCGAAGCGAGCGCGGCTTTTTTGGAAATTCTTATAAGCTGTTTCGACAAGTCCCAATTGCCCAACAATCATCTCATCTTGAGCTCTTTGATAGACCTCTGGAATTTGAACACGATTTTGTTCTCTTTCGATTGCGTCTTCCCACTTAAAGCGCGGGTTGCCACCATTGAATAGCTGTTGAGTATAGGTAGAAAGCGTTCTTGTAGGATGGCGTCTTTTGCGATTTTGTTTTTGAGCGAAAGCCATCTCTTGACCAAGAGCTTGCTTTTGCCAATCTGTCAAATCCGTTTGTACATCTCGTCCAGCTTCAACGGAAAAAATCGATTGCTGGTTGACATTTTTAGTATATAACTCGGCCTCGAGCGCCTTTATGCGCCCACTCACCGAGGACCCTGTCCGCTTGTTCTGAAAGCCGCTTGCCTGCATCCCTTTGTTTTCGAAATTTAACCACCTGCGCGAATTGAGATTGAGTGTCAGAAAATTCTTTTTTATCGCATTGATTTGTGGCAGACGGTTTTTGCATTTTCTTTTCGTTTTCACCTTTATTTTCTTCCGCTTCCAATCTGGTTAAGTGAATGAATTCACCGAGATTATGTCGAAATCGGTATCTCCAGGGCATGTGCATGTTGATCGTGAGAAAGTCATAATCTGCCGCAGTAGCTTGACTTATAACTTCCATGAATTCCTTTTTTGTGTATTTCGGAGGTGCAAATTCCTCAGCGATCTTTTCGACTTCGATTGCGGAACCTGCAAAAAAACAAATGAATTTGCCTTGAAATCGACATATTCGAGGTACGCGAGTCCAATGTTGAGTGCAGAGGAAGGTTGTGCAAGCAAGATGCCTCACCATATAAAACATTTTTTTGAACTCTCGAGTATTCATGAACTCGGTTTCTCCTATGACATCTTCGAAAATGACTGCGAACTGCTCTATAGTATGAGCTTTTTGACCTCCTTTGAGTTTCTTTTTTTGGCTTTCTTGAATGACGTGAAGAGCTGCACAGAACTCCTTTGGATCATCGAAGACGTGATCCGGTTTGACACCAAGACTTCTTAAGATATCATCAGAAGCCCCTGTAGGTGCGAAAAGAAATATTTTATCAAACCAGCCTTTAGGTTTTGTTGGACAAGGTCCAAAGAATCTAGCATCTGTGAGGAGGTTTTGAAGCAACGTTGATTTTCCGGATCCAGACTTGCCGCAGAGAATGACGCAACTTCCCAACTTTGGAATTATCATTCTCTCGTGAGCGGCGAGGGGAGGTTGTTCAATCTTATCTTTAGAAGTTTCCACTTTTCTTATTTCGAGACCCTTTCCCACGTTTTCGAAGACGACGTCTGCTACAGAACCAGGAGTTCCAGTAATTGCTTCATTCTTTTCAGCTTGCTGTGATTTAGCTTTTCTTTTTTTCGAAGCTAAACGCAGGGGATCATACGCGGATGTGTGAGGCTTGTTTCGTTCATTTCCACAAACACTCATAATGCGTCAAACGAAAAGTAACTTTACCGGCACAATTTTTTTTTATGGGTTATTTATTACTTTTTCTCTGAATCCACACGCTTAAAAATGGCCGGAAAAGGTTTCAGTTTTCCCCTTCCGTCCTTCCGAGGTGCACGAGTGCCTGAAACTAAGGCCCCGGAAGCGAAAAATCCTTCCATTCAAAGCCCTGGAACGACACGCGAAGGCCGCGTATTTTCATTACCTCGGAGTCAATTCGGAATCGAAGAAGAATATGAGGAGGGAAAAGAGACTCCACCGGATCTTCGCCGAAGACACGAAGTCCGCGCTGAGCAAGGCCGGGCTTATTATCAATCAACAGAAATAGTTGAGGATAGAGGAGAATATCCAAGATGGTACGACAGTACAACGGCGAGGCCTTTCGATGACGAGACTTCGTTTTTTTCCTCTTCTTCCTCTTCTTCCTCTTCTTCCTCTTCTTCCTCTTCTTCCTCTTCTTCCTCTTCTTCCTCTTCTTCCTCTTCTTCCTCTTCTTCCTCTTCTTCCTCTTCTTCCTCTTCTTCCTCTTCTTCCTCTTCT
>Ga0335069_10005338_pt1 | contig 18921 bp, 20 predicted proteins | sample Lox_Sample_11_FD_206714 | JGI IMG/M metagenome (GOLD analysis project Ga0335069, IMG submission 206714) | Soil microbial communities from Loxahatchee National Wildlife Refuge, Florida, United States - Lox_Sample_1.1 | ecosystem: Environmental > Terrestrial > Soil > Wetlands | place: USA... | reverse complement strand
ACGGCCAGCGCGCCCTGCGCGGCCGCGGGCAGGAGCAGCGTCGGGTCGATGCGCTCCGAAATGCGCGCGGCCGCGTCGAGGCGCTCGAGCCCCGCGCACGCGAGCACCACGGCGTCGAAGCGCTCCTCGTCTAGCTTGCGGATCCGCGTCGGCACGTTTCCGCGCAGCGGCGCGATCTCGAGATCGGGTCGCAGGCGCCGCAGCTGCGCCGCGCGGCGCACACTGCCGGTCCCGACGCGCGCGCCGCGCGGAAGTCCCTGCACCGTCGCGCCCGGCTCCCGGGCGACGAGCGCGTCGCGCGGGTCGGCGCGCTCCGGGAACGCGACGAGCGCAATCTCGCGCGGCAGCGCGGCCGGGAGATCCTTCGCGCTGTGCACCGCCACGTCGGCGCGACCGTCGAGCAGCGCCTCCTCGATCTCCTTGACGAAGAGCCCCTTGCCACCGACGCGCGCCAGGGATCCCGACAGTCGGTCGCCGCTCGTCTCGAGCGCGACGATCTCCGTCTCGTCGCCGAGCTCTGCCGCGATCCGACCGGCCACATAGCGAGCCTGCCACAGCGCGAGATCGCTCCCGCGCGTGGCGATGCGCACGAGTGTCACGGCTCGTCCGGGCCCGGGCCCTGCGGATCCGGCGGCGCCTCCGCGCCCTCGCCGGTCGTGTCCCAGTCGGCGTCGTCGAGCCCGAAGAGCAGCCGCGCCACCTCGAGGTACGCCATGCCCTCTTCCCGCTCCGCCTCGCGGCGCAGTCGCGCGAGCGGCGCGTGCAGGATCTTGTTGACCAGCGAGCGCGTCAGCAGCTCGATGGCCTCGCGCCGCTCCGGATCGAGCGCGAGGCGCGACAGCGCGCGCGAGGTCTCGCGCGCCCGGATCGCCTCGACCCGGCCGCGAAGGTCGCGGATGGTCGGCACCGCGCGCAGCGCCGCGAACCAGCCCTCGAATCGCTGCTGCTCCTCGGCCACGATCGCCTCGGCGCGCGCCTGCTCGCGGCGACGCTCCTCGGCGTTCTCGCTGGCGACCGCGCCGAGCGCGTCGATGTCGTAGCGGTAGACGTCGTCGAGCCGGTCGATCGCGGGGTCCGCGTTGCGCGGCACGCCGATGTCGATCACGAAGATCGGCCGCCCGCGCCGCGCGCGCAGCGCGGGCTCCAGCGTGTCGACGCGAAGGATCGGGCGGTCGCCACCGATCGACGTCAGCACGACGTCCGACTCGGCCAGCAGGCGCGGAAGCTCGTCGAGCCCGTGCGCGGTCGCGCCGTACGCCACCGCGAGCTGCGCCGCGCGCTCGGCGCTGCGGTTCGCGACCGCCAGCGACGCGAGCCCGGCGTCGCGCAGCGCGCCGAGCGCGAGCTCGGCCATCTCGCCCGCGCCGATCAGCAGCGCGTGCTTCCCGGTCATGTCCTCGAAGATCTGGCGCGCGAGCGCGACCGCGACACGCGCGACCGAGAGCGGACCCTCGGCGATGCGCGTGTCGGTGCGCACGCGCTTGGCGGTCGCGAATGCGCGCTGGTAGAGCCGGTCGAGGATCGGCCCCGACGCGCCGCACTCGACGGCGGCGCGGTAGGCGTCCTTCGTCTGGCCGAGGATCTGCGGCTCGCCCACCACCATCGAGTCGAGCGCCGCGGCGACGCGCATCACGTGCCGCATCGCCTCGCCGTCGCGGTACTCGTAGAGCGCCTCGTCGAGCGCGCGCGGCGTGAGGTCGGCCGCGTCCCCGGCGAGCTCGCGGCGGAAGAAGGAGCGCAGCCGCAGCTTTGCGGCGTCGGGCCTGCGCGTCAGCGCGATCACCTCGACGCGATTGCAGGTCGAGAGCAGCACGGCTTCGTCGATCTCGTCGCAGGCCACGAGCTTCTGCAGCGGCGGCGCCGGATCCGCGACCGCGAGACGCTCCCGCAGCTCGAGCGGCGCGGTGCGGTGGTTCATGCCGAGCAGCAGGAGCTTCACAGGACCCCCATGCCGACAACCACGGCCGAGAGCAGGGCGAAGCCGGCCAGCGCGGACGCGGCGCAGCGGCGCGCGCCCTGGTGGGCCGCGAACCGCTGCAGCACGAGCAGCCCGTAGACCGCCCAGGCCACGAGCGCGCCGACCTCGTGCGGGCTGCCGGTCAGCGCGTTGCCGTGCAGGGTGTGGACCCACATTGCGCCGGTGATCACGCCGAGTGTCAGCAGCGGGAAGCCGGTCGCGAGCGCGACGGCACCGGCCCGGTCGAGCGACTCGAGCGAGGGGAGTCCGCTCCCCGGCAGCGCGCGGTGTCGCTTGAGGCGGCGGTGCTCGGCCAGGAAGAGGGCTCCCGAGAGCCCGGCCAGCCCCAGCAGGGCGAAGCCGGCGCTCGCCAGCAGCACGTGCGCGTGCGGTACCGAGCCGCTCGCCGGCGCCGTCGCGGGCACGGCCTCCGGCAGGTGGAGCGCCGCGAGGAAGACGCCGAGGAAGGCCATCGGCGCGACCAGCACCGCGAGACCCGACACCTTCGCGCGTCGCAGCATCGCCAGGTACGCGATCGTCCCGGCCCAGGACATGAACGAGGCGGCCGACGCGAGATCGGTCAATGGCGGCGTCGGCTTCGCGGTGTGGAGGAGCGAGAGCGCCAGCGTATGCAGCAGAACGCCGGCCGCCAGCGCGCCGATCGCGAGGCGCGCGGCGCGGGCGCTGCCGAGAGCCAGGCCGACGCCCGAGGCCAGGCAGGCCACCAGGTAGATGGCGGCAGTGAGCTGATGGATCGCTACGACCACGGGATCCCCGGCAGGAGACGAAGCTAGGTCCCGTGCGGCGAAAATGCCCGAGGCAAGGAGACCGCCTCGAGGCGGCCGACGCGCAGTGACCCGCAGACGAGCGAAGCTTCAGAGAGAACGACCCGGTCCGCGACGAAGCCGCTCCATCTGCTCGCGCACGCGCGCGGCGTCGTGCGCCATCTCGAAGACGCGGTACATCGGCTCGCCGAAGAGCACGAAGCGGATCTCCTCGAGCGCCTCCGGACCCCGGAGCTGCGCGCGCGCCTCCTCGATCAGGATCTCGGCGCAGCGCTGCGCGGAGAAGCCGCCGATGCCCGCGCCGATCGCGGGGATCGCGACGGTGCGACACCCGTGGCGGACGGCGAGCTCGAGGCTCCGCCGCACGCTCTTGCGGATGCTCTCCTCGCTGGCCGAGCCGCCCGGCGCCATACCCGCCGCATGGATCACGTAGCGAGCCGGCAAGTCGCCGGCGCCGGTCACGGCGGCGTCGCCGACCTCGATCGGGCCGATCGCGTCGCACTCCGACTGGATCGAAGGCCCGCCCTTCGCGCGGATCGCGCCCGCCACCCCGGCGCCGAGCACGAGCGCGCTGTTGGCCGCGTTGACGATCGCGTCCACGGCCTGCTCCGTGAGGTCGCCCTCGCAGATCGCGATGCGCCCGGCCACCGCTCGTCCTCCGATCCTGTGCGTCGCGCGCAACTTGGGCGAGGATGCGCGCAGGGACAAGGGGCCCGGCGTCGGCCGCGCACCGGAGTGCGATCCGCTAAGGTCCGTCCCTCCGTCAGGAGAAACGCCATGGCCGACGTCATCGAGGTCACCGATCAGTCCTTCGAGCGCGAGGTGCTCCAATCGGACAAGCCCGCGATCATCGACTTCTGGGCCGAGTGGTGCGGCCCCTGTCGGCAGATCGCGCCGATCATCAAGGAGCTCGCGGCGGAGTACGGCGATCGGATCAAGATCACGAAGATGGACGTCGACGCGAATCCGGCGACACCGGGCCGTTACGGCGTCCGCGCGATCCCGACGATCCTCGCGATCCGCGGCGGAACCGTGGTGCAGCAGATCCAGGGCGCGAGGCCGAAGGCCGACTTCGTGAACCTGGTGAAGGGCCTGCTCTAGCAAGCCGCCGGAGGCGGCGCGCAGCGAGCCGCAGGCGAGCGAAGTTCGGAACTAGGCGGGCGCCACCGGGAGTTCCTCCTCCCACCTCGGCGCCTCGAAGAAGCGCACCGGCCAGCTGCGCCGCACCGCCTCGCGGTAGAGCAGTGGATCCGGATTCACCGCCACCGGGTGTCCGACGAGGTCGAGCAGCGGCCGGTCGGTGATCGAATCGGTGTAGAAGTACGAGCGCGCGAGGTCGATCTGCTGGTCCTCGATGAACTGCTGGAGCCAGTAGATCTTCCCCTCCTCGAAGCAGATCGGCTCGATCACGCGGCCGGTGAACGCGCCTTCCTCCACTTCGAGCCGCGTGTACAGCATGTGCCGGATAGCGAGCCGGGCGGCCAGCGGCCGCACCACGAACTTGGTCGCGCCCGACACGATCGCGACGACGTGGCCGGCGCGCTCGTGCTCGCGCACCAGGCGCTCGGCCTCCGGGTAGATGGTCGCGGCCACCATCTCGTCGAACCACTGGAGCGCTTCCTTCTCGAGCTCGGATTCACTGCGGCCCCGAAACTGGATCATCATGTTCTTGGTCCAGTTGCGGATGTCGAGCACGCCGAGCTTGTACTGGAGATAGGCGCCGAGACCGCGCAGCAGATCCATGCCGCCGATCTCGCCGCGCGCATAGCGATACTTCATGAAGAGGCTGCCGGAGTTCTCCGCGATCAGCGTCTTGTCCATGTCGAAGAAGGCGCCGATGCAGGGCAGCGCGCCGCGCGCGGCGGAGATGGACATGCCGGCGAGCCTATCATGCGCGCTAGAAGACGTAGCGGCGCATCGACACGTTCATCAGCAGCCCGATCGACGCGAGCGTCGTGACCATCGCCGAGCCGCCGTACGAGAAGAGCGGCAGGGGCACGCCGATCACGGGCGCGAGTCCGAGCACCATCGCGACGTTGAGCACAGCTGGCCAGAAGAGACAGCCGACCACGCCGATCGCGAGCAGCGCGCCGAAGTCATCCTTGCTGCTGCGGGCCACCACCAGGCCCCAGAAGAGCAAGGTCGCGTACAGGCCGAGCACGACGCAGGAGCCGGCGAAGCCCCACTCCTCCGCCACGACCGAGAACGCGAAGTCGGTGTGCTGGGTCGGCAGGAAGCGGAGCTGCGTCTGCGTGCCCTGCATGTAGCCGGTCCCGAAGAGCCCGCCCGAGCCGATGGCGATCCGCGACTGGTTCATCTGGTAGCCCGAGGCGAGCGGATCGCGTCCCGGATCGATGACCGTAAGGATGCGCTCCTTCTGGTACGGAGCGAGCGAGAAGTTCCAGAGCGCCACGAGCGCCGCCACCGCGGCCACCGCGACGCCCGCCCACGCCCGCCACGGAATCCGCACGAGCGGAAGGTAGGTCGAGGCGATCAATAACGTGAGCAGCGCGACGCCCATGTCGCGCTGGCCCAGGATCATTCCGACCGGCAGCGCGACGATCACGCCCGGCCAGAAGAGATCGCGCAGGCGCGACGTATCGCCGGGCGGATTGCGGTGGAAGTAGCGCGCGAGCGCGAGCACGAGGGCAATCTTCGCGAACTCGGCCGGTTGGACGCGCCCGCCGAAGAGCCAGCTCCGCGACCCGCGCGTCACCGGCGCGATCAAGAGGGTGAGCGCGAGCAGGCCGAGCGAGCCCACGAAGAGCGGCAGGGCGAAGCGCTCGTAGTGCCGGTAGTCGATCATGGTGACGATCACCGCGGCCGTCAGGCCGACACCGAGCGCGATCAGCTGCCGGCGCATCTCGTCGGAGAGTCCCTCCGGCTGGTGCGTCGCGGAGAAGAGGTTGACCAGGCCGAGCGTCGCCAGGATCCCGGCGAGCCCGAGCAAGGTCCAGTCGAAGTTCTGGAGCAGACGGCGGTCAATCGCCGGCATGCGGATCTTCCGGGGCGTCGCCTTCGGTGGGAGCGGCCGGCACGCCGTCTGCCGCGTCGGCGTCGGGCTGGTCCGGCGGCGGCTGGGGGGCGACACGCGAGGACGTCACGGGCGCCGCGGCCGCGCTCGGCGCCGGCGGCTCGAGCGACACGCCGAAGTACGCGGCCAGCACCTTCTGGACCACCGGACCCGCGGCCGAGCCGCCGTGCCCGCCGTGCTCGACGAGCGCGGCCACCACGATCTCGGGCGCGTCGGCCGGCGCATAGCCGACGAACCAGGCGTGGTCGCGGTGGCGCATGCGCACCGCCTCTTCGCTCAGGTTGTCCGTGTGCTCGAGCCCGACCACCTGCGCGGTGCCGGTCTTCCCGGCCACGCGGATCCCCGGAACGCGCGAGCGCCCGCCCGTGCCGCCCGGCTCGTTGACGACGCCTTCGAGCGCATTGCGCACGCGCGCGAGGTGCTCCGGCGACACCGGCACGGTACCGACCACCTCGGGCGCCGGGCCATCCGTCACGTTGCCGTCGGGGTCGACACTGCGGAGCACCAGGCGCGGCTTCAGCAGCTGGCCCCCGTTCGCGATCGCCGCATACGCGGTCGCGAGCTGGATGGGCGTCACCAGGTCGAAGCCCTGCCCGATCGAGGACGACACCGTCTCGCCGAGCATCCACGGCTCGCCGAAGCGCCGCTCCTTCCAGGCGCTCGTGGGGATCAGACCGCCCTGCTCGTTCGCGAGCGGGATGCCGGTCGTGTGTCCGAGCCCGAAGGCCTTGGCGTAGAACGCGAGGCGGTCGATGCCGATTTCGAGGCCGAGGTGGTAGAAGTACACGTCGCACGATTCCACGATCGCGCGGTGCAGGTCGACCGCTCCGTGACCGCCGTCCTTCCAGCAGCGGTAGGTGCGCCGGCCGAGCTTGAACGAGCCCGGACAGAAGACCTTCCGGTTCGGATCGATCAGGCCCTCCTGGAGGGCCGCCGCGGCCACGATGGCCTTGAAGGTCGATCCGGGGGGATAGTTGCCCGCGATCGCGCGGTTCTGGAGCGGGCGCCACTCGTCCTGCACGAGCGACTTCCAGGTCTCCGCGGCGATGCCGCCCGCGAATCCGTTCGGGTCGTACGAGGGCTTCGACGCGAGCGCGAGCACGTCACCCGTGCGGACGTCGAGCGCCACGACGGCGCCCATGCGCGGCGGACCTCCCGCCACCTCCGGATCGAAGGCCTTCTCCGCCGCGCGCTGCATGTCGAGGTCGAGCGTCAAGGTCACGCTGCCGCCCGACACCGGCTCGATCTCGTCGAGCATGCCCTCGACGCGGCCGGCCACGTTGACGACGAGGTTCCGTCCGCCGGCGCGGCCGCGCAGCTCGTCCTGCATCAGCGATTCGATGCCCGACTGCCCGATCACCTCGCCCTGTCGATAGTCGGCATAGCGCCCCGTCTCGAGCTGGCGGCGCTGGATCTCGCCGATCGTGCCGAGCAGATGCGCCGCGAGTGGACCCTCGACGTAGAGACGGCGCGGGCGAACGTCGGTCACGACGCCCGCGAGCGCGTAGAGGTGGGACTCGACGCGCGCGCGCTGATCCTCGGAGAGGTCGGCGACGAGCTGGATCGGCTGGAAGCGCGCGCGGCCGCGCGGCGAGCCGATCGCATTGCGCAACGCATCGGCGTCCTGGTCCACCAGCGACGCGAGCGCGCGCAGCGTGCGATCCGGACGCCGCAGCTCGTTGGGGATCACCTGCACGGCGAAGGCGGGGCGGGTGGTCGCGAGCACGCGGCCCTTGCGGTCGAGGATGTCGCCGCGCGGCGCCTCGAGGCGGACGGTCCGCACGTAGTTGCGCGACGACTGGCGGCGCAGGTCGTCGGTCTGGACGAACTGGAGCTGGAAGAGCCGCAGCAGGAAGACGCCGAAGGCCAGCACGATCAGCGCGGCCAGCAGCGGGATCCGGTCGGCGATGGTGGAGTCGCTGCCGCCGAGTCGCGCGCGCCGGTCGCCGATCACGGCGAGAGCCTGCGCGGTTCCAGGCGCAGCACGCGGCGCCCGGAGTCCTCGTCGAGACGCGCGAGCAGCCCGCCCACCGCGGCGATCGCGAGAGGCGCCGCCAAGGCATTCACGGCAGAGTGTCGCAGCAGGGCGACCCCAGCGGAGAGACCGGGCCCGGACTCGGGCAGGAAGAACGCGGTCAGCGCGCCGAGCGCCAGGGCGGAGCCCGCCGTCAGCCCGGCCACTAGCGCCATCTGCGTCGGAGCGCTGTGGAGGTTGAAGTGCACGCTGAGCATGCGCGCGCTGCCGAACGCGCACAGCGAGATCAGCGCGTGCTGCCCGATCAGCGAGCCGGAGAGGAGATCCGAGACGAGGCCGACCCAGACCGAGAGCAGCAGGGCCGCGAGCAGCGAGCCCGGCCAACCGAGCCCCAGTGCGATGACCAGAAGCAGCGCGGCGTCCGGGATCCAGCCGGCGGGCGCGAAGAGCGCGAGCGCGCCCTGCACCATCGGCGCGAACAGCGCGAGCAGCGCGATCGCGACGACCCGCTTCAAGACCGCGGCCGCTCCGCCGGCTGGCTCGCGTCCGCCGAGTCGCCGTCCTCGGTCGCGTAGAGCAGATCCATGGTCGGGCCGCGTCGCAGCATCACGAACACCTGCTCGAGTCGGCCGAAGTCCACCGATGGATGCACCGCCGCGGTGCGCAGCATCTTCGAGTCGGAGTCCGACACCTCCGTGACCTCTCCGACCCGGAGTCCCTTCGGATAGACACCGCCGAGCCCCGACGTGACGAGCACGTCCCCGAGCTGCACGTCGGCGTCGCGCACCACGAACTCGAAGATCAGGTCGTCGCCGTGCGCGCCGCGCACGATGCCGCGCGAGCGGCTGCGCTGGACCATCGCGTCGACGGCGCTCTGGCGATCGATCAGCAGCATCACCTTGGCCGCGCTGCGCGAGGTCGCCGTGACCAGTCCGACGAGGCCCTGCTCGTTGATCACCGGCATGCCCGAGAAGACGCCGTGCTGGCGGCCGCGATCGACGAGTCCCGAGCGGAACCAGGCCGACACGTCGAGGCCGACGAGCTCGGCGGGCAGCATCGGGACCTCGAAGTCGTCGCGCATCTCGGCGATGCGCGCGAGGCGGCCGCCGGCGACGAGCGCCTCGCGCAGCTGCAGGTTCTCCTCCTCGACTGCGGCGAGGTGATGGCGCAGCTCGGCGTTCTGGTCGCGCACGTCGAGGATGGCCATGTAGTCGCGCACCGCGTCGCGCACGAAGTCGATCGGCGCGGCGACCGCCTTCTGTACGGGCACCGCGAGATCGAGCACGGCACCGCTCCACCACGAGAACTCGTGCCCGGCGCTGCGCCGGTCGATCAGCATGCTGACCAAGGCGCCTCCCGCGAGCGCGACACTCACGAGTGCGATGGCGATGCGGCTGCGATTGTCCGTCATGGCCCCCGCCCGGGACCGGGCGGTCAGGATCGGATCGCGACTTCCCGGAGAAGCGAGATTTCGTCCAGCGTGCGCCCGGTGCCGATCGCGACCGCGGTGAGGGGCTCCTCGGCCAGCATCACCGGGAGGCCGGTCGCCTCCCGGAGCAACACGTCGAGATTTCGCAGCTGCGAGCCGCCTCCGACGAGCACGATGCCCTTGTCGACGATGTCCGCAGCGAGCTCGGGCGGCGTGCGCTCGAGCGCGAGCTTGGTCGCCTCGACGATCGCGTTGACCGGCTCGGCGAGCGCCTCGCGCACCTCCTCGGATTTGATCTCGAGGATCTTCGGCACGCCGGCCACGAGGTCGCGGCCCTTGACCTCCATCGTCTCGATCTCGTCGGTCTGGCACGCACTCCCGATCGTGATCTTGATCAGCTCGGCCGTGCGTTCACCGATCAGCAGGTTGTACTTGCGCTTGATGTAGTTGATGACGGCCTCGTCCATCTTGTCGCCGCCGACGCGCGCGGAGTTCGAGTAGACGATGCCGGAGAGCGAGATCACCGCGACCTCGGTGGTGCCGCCGCCGATGTCGATGATCATGTTGCCCGAGGGCTCCGTCACCGGGAGGCCGGCGCCGATCGCCGCCGCCATGGGCTCTTCGATCAGGTAGACCTCGCGCGCGCCGGCGGAGATGGCCGACTCGCGCACGGCGCGCTTCTCGACGGAGGTGATGCCGGAGGGCACCGCGATCACGATGCGCGGGCGCACCATGCGTTTGCGGTCGTGCACGCGCGCGATGAAGTAGCGGAGCATCGCCTCGGTGATCTCGAAGTCGGCGATGACACCGTCCTTCATCGGGCGGATCGCGACGATGTTCCCGGGCGTGCGCCCGAGCATCTCCTTCGCGGCTTTTCCGACGGCGCGCACCTTGTCGACGCCGCGACCGTCGCGCGAGACCGCGACCACGGAAGGCTCCGAGACCACGATGCCCTGCCCCTTCGCGTAGACGACGGTGTTGGCAGTGCCGAGATCGATCGCCAGGTCGTTCGAGAACCAACCGAGGATCGTGTCGAGAATCACAGGAACCCCCTTGGTTCGCCTAGGACGATGAGACACCGCCGAGTGTCCGACGTCGTCGGCGCACCCCCGCGCAACCCCCCGGGGCATCGCGCAGAGGTCATCCTAACTACGCGATTCAACAAGCCCTTTGGTCGCCGTTCGACGACCAGCTCCGATGCTAACAACCAGCCCCCGGGGCTTCAAGCGCACGGCCGCGACCCGGATGCCCGACTTGCCCGCCACCACCCCGCTCCTTAGCCTCCGGCGCTTCGTTTCGTCCTCTCATCGTCCGGAGCGTCGTCCGGGCTGAGCGACGAGTCGGAAGCCGGAGGCCTCGCTGCATCCATGCTCGAATCCCTGCGCGGCGGTCAGCGCTGGATCGTAACGGTCATCATCGGCGGCATCGCGCTGATCTTCGTGCTCTTCCTCGGCCTCCAGGGCCCGCTCCGCGGCGGCAGCAGCGCCGGCAGCGTCGTCACGGTCGGCCCCTATCAGTTCGGCCTGCGCGAGTTCGAGCGGGCGCGCGCGCGCCGCGAGCGCGCTCTCCAGGAGCAGCTCGGCGATCAGTTCGACGCCCGGCAGCTCGGCGACACGCTCGACCAGATGACCGCGCGCGAGCTGGTCGACCGCGCGCTGCTCGCGCTCGAGGCCCGGGACCTCGGCCTCTCGGTCTCGCGGCAGGAGATCGAGCGCCTCGTGCTGGCCGACCCGGGTCTGCGCGACGAGAGCGGGCACTTCGACGTCAAGCGTTTCGAGGAATGGGCGCAGTACGAGTACGGCTCCCAGACCGCCTTCATCGAGGAGCGCCGGCTCGCGCTGCTCTCGTTCAAGATGATCGAGCTGCTGAACGAGCAGCCCCACGTGTCGCCCGGGGAGGCGCGCGACGCGGTGCGACGCGACCTCGAAGAGGTGCAGATCGCCTTCGTCGCCGTCGGCGGCGACGAGAAATCCGACGCGAAACCGGACGACGAGGCCGTGAAGCGCGCCCTCGCCGAGCGCGGCGAAGCGCTGCACGCGCTCTACGAGGAGCGGAGCGGCCTGTACAACGTTCCCGAGAAGATCCGGGTGCGGCACATCCTGTTCGCGGTGCCCGCGGGCGCGGACGACGCGGCGGTCGAGAAGGTGAAGACCGAGGCCGAGCAGGCGCTCGCCGGGCTCCGAGCCGGCGCGGATTTCGCAGCGCTCGCCTCACAGCGCAGCGACGACCCCGGCTCCAAGAGCCAGGGAGGCGATCTCGGCTTCTTCGGCCGGGGCCAGATGGTGGCCCCGTTCGACGAGGCAGCCTTCGCCCTCCAGGAGCCGGGACAGCTCTCGGACCTCGTCCGTACCACCTACGGGTTCCACATCATCCGGCTCGAGGAGCGACAGCCGGCGACGAGCCGCTCCTACGACGAGGTCAGCGAGGAGCTCGCGCGCGACCTGCTGACGCGCGAGGCCGCCAAGGCCCGGGCCCACGAGCAGGTGGACAAGCTGGTCGCGGCCATCCAGGGCGGGAAGTCGCTGGAGGATGCGGCGCGCGAGGCCGAGGTCCCGATCCAGCGCAGCGGCTGGCTGCGGCGGCGCGCGGACGGCTACGTGCCGGGCCTCGGCGCCGCGCAGGATCTCCTCGCCGCGGCATTCATGATCGAGCCGGGCCGCAGCCTGCCCCGCGTGTTCGAGGTGGGCGACCGTCTGGCGCTGCTCCAGGTGCTCGATCGAAAGCCCGCGAGCCCGGAGCAGATCGAGGCGCAGCTCGACGCGCGCGAGAAGCAACTGCTCGAGGAGAAGCGCGACACGCGTACCAGCGCGTGGATCGACCGCCGGCGCAGCGAGCTGATCGAATCCGGCGAGCTGCACGTCGCGCTCGAGAACCTCGGGCGGGCCCCGCGCCCGGCCGCGCCACCGGGTCGCCGCGTCTCACCCTACTAGGCGAACGACGGTTTCTGGCGTCGGATCAGGTCCATGAACTCCTGGCGGGTCTTCGAGTCCTGCTGAAAGACGCCGTGCACGGAGCTCGTCACCGCCGACGCGTTCTGCTGTTGCACGCCGCGCATCATCATGCACAGGTGGATCGCCTCCACCACGACGGCCACGCCCTTCGGCTCGAGCACGCGCTGGAGCGTCTCCGCGATCTGCGTGGTGAGGCGCTCCTGGACTTGCAGGCGGTGGCTGAACATCTCGACGAGCCGGGGGATCTTCGAAAGCCCGAGCACCTTACCGTTCGGGACGTAGGCGACGTGCGCGCGGCCGAAGAAGGGCAGCATGTGGTGCTCGCACAGGCTGTAGAAATCGATGTCCTTCACGATCACCATCTCGTCGTACGAGACGTCGAAGAGCGCGTCGTTGAGGATCGCGACGGGATCCTGCGAATAGCCCTGCGTGAAGAAACGCATCGCGCGCGCGACCCGCGACGGCGTGCGCAGCAGCCCGTCGCGGCCCGGATCCTCGCCGAGCTCCTTCAGCATCTGCGTGACCAGCCGTTCGAGAGGGTCGGGGGCATCGTTCATCGCAGCTCTCCCAGCGTGAAGGCGTTGCGGCGCGTCTCCTCGACGCGCACGCGCACGAGTCGCGCGCCGGTGTCGGCGATGCGCGGCGCGAGATCCTCGTGGATCACCGCGCAGACGTTCTCGGCGGTCGGCACGCGATCGCGAAAGGCCGGATCGTCGTTCAGCATACGGTGGCCGAAGCGCGATACCACGCGGTCCTGCACCAGCGCGTCGAGCTCGGCGCGCGCCAGGATGCTGCCGTCGCGCGGGTCGACCGGACCGGTGACGGTCAGCTCGACCGCGTAGTCGTGACCGTGGCCCGCCGGGTTCGCGCACTTGCCGTAGATGCGCCGGTTCTCTTCCGGGCTGAAGCGATCCGATGAGAGCACGTGCGCGGCGGGAAAGCGGTAGCGGCGCGTCAGCGCGATCACGGCGTGTCCTCGCGCGGCTCGAACCACTCGACGAATGTGTCCGCGTCCTCCTGGAGCCGCAGGCGATCGAGGGAGCCCGGAGGAAGCGCCGCCACCAGCAGGCGGCGGATCACCATCACGAAGTTCTCCGGCGTGGCCGGCTCCTTCTCGAAGTAGGGCGTGTCGCGGTTCAGGTCGCGGTGATCGAAGCGGGTCATGATCTCGCGCTCGAGGATCTCCTGGAGATCCTTCAGATCCATCACCATGCCGGTCCGGGGGTCCGGCTCGCCCCGGATCGTCACCTCGAGCCGGTAGTTGTGACCGTGCTGCGCCGCCTTCGCGCCGAACAGGGCGCGGTTCGCGGCGAGGTCGAGCTCGGGGTTCCAGTAGCGGAGCGAGGTCGAGAACTCGATTGTGCGACTGAGCCGGATCTCGGCCATGTCGTCTCCCGCAAGTATCCGAAAACGCTACGGCTCTGGCCCGAGGCGCGCCAGCGGGGGCCGCGGCGGGCTCTAGTAGCGGCGTAGCAAGCCGCGCACGACGCCGCGGATCTGCACGTCGCTCGCGTGGACCTCGATCGGTCGCATGCTCGCGTTGGCCGGCTCCAGGCGCACCTGGCTGCCGCGCCGGTAGAATTTCTTGAGGGTCGCGTCCTCGCCGCGCAGCAGCGCCACGACCGTCTCGCCGTCGCGCGCCTCGGGCGAGCTCTCGACCACGACGTAGTCGCCGTCGCGGATCTGCTCGTCGACCATCGAATCGCCGCGGACCCGCAACACGAAGCAACGGCCGCGCCGCGGCACGAGCTGCTGGGGGACGTCGACCGACTCCGAGAGCTCGATCGCCTCGATCGGCGCGCCCGCGGCGACCGTGCCGAGCAGCGGCAGGGACACCACCGGACCGGCCGGCTCCTCCACCGGCTCGACGGAGCGCGAGCGGTGCAGCGCCTTTCGGAGGTAGCCCTTCTCGACGAGGTGCTGCACGTGCTTGTGGACCGTCGCCACCGACGAGAGCCCGAAGCGCGCGCCGATCTCCTCGAGGCTCGGCGAGTAGCCGCTCGAGTCGACGAACTCGCGCACGAAGTCGTAGATCTCGCGCTGTCGCCGGGTCAGTGCCACGCGCGCAGAGTCGCGAAACCGAGGCGAAAGTCAACCGGCCGCGCGGATTCTTTTCCGACTCCGAAACGCGCACTCTTGCGCCGTCGGAGGGCCGACCTACATTGCGCGACCGTTTGGCACTCGTTGGTCGAGACTGCCAACCAACCCACGCGAGTCGACATCCGGGTCGCCGACCCGGGGCCCGGGGCCGACCCCAACCAGCGCCTCGAAGCCGCTCGCATCCGCCCGCGCCGAGGGCGCAGGAACGGAGGAACTACCCCATGAAGATCCGTCCGCTACAGGACCGGATCCTCGTCAAGCGCATCGACGAGGAAGAGAAGACCAAGGGCGGGATCATCATTCCCGACACCGCCAAGGAGAAGCCGTCGGAGGGCAAGGTCGTCGCCGTCGGCAAGGGCAAGGTGAACGAGGACGGCAAGCTGACGCCGCTCGACGTGAAGAAGGGTGATCGCATCCTCTTCAGCAAGTACTCGGGCACCGAGGTGAACATCGAAGGCGACGAACACCTGATCATCCGCGAGGACGACGTCCTCGGCGTGGTGGAGTGAGGAATCCATGGCCAAGGAAGTCCGATTCGACCAGGACGCGCGCGCGCGCCTGCTCTCGGGCGTCGACCAGCTCGCGAACGCTGTGCGGGTGACGCTCGGCCCGAAGGGCCGCAACGTCGTCATCGAGAAGAGCTTCGGCTCGCCGACCGTGACCAAGGACGGCGTCACGGTCGCGAAGGAGATCGAGCTCGAGGACAAGTTCGAGAACATGGGCGCGCAGATGGTGAAGGAGGTCGCGTCCAAGACCTCCGACGTCGCGGGCGACGGCACCACCACCGCCACCGTGCTCGCGCAGGCGATCTTCCGCGAGGGCAGCAAGCTCGTCGTGGCGGGCATGAACCCGATGGAGATCAAGCGCGGCATCGAGAAGGCCGTGGCTGCGATCGTCGAAGAGCTGAAGAAGATGTCCAAGCCGACGCGCGACACGAACGAGATCGCGCAGGTCGGCACCATCTCGGCCAACAACGACGCGACCATCGGCAAGATCCTCTCCGACGCGATGGCGAAGGTCGGCAAGGAGGGTGTGATCACGGTCGAGGAAGCGAAGTCGATGGAGACGACGCTCGACGTGGTCGAGGGCATGCAGTTCGACCGCGGATACGTGTCGCCCTACTTCGTGACCGACCCTGAGCGCATGGAGGCGGTGCTCGAGGAGCCGGTGATCCTGCTCCACGAGAAGAAGATCAGCTCGATGAAGGATCTGCTGCCGCTGCTCGAGCAGGTGGCTCGCCAGGGCAAGCCGCTGCTGATCGTGGCCGAGGACATCGAGGGCGAGGCGCTCGCTACGCTGGTCGTGAACAAGATCCGCGGCACGCTCGCGGTCGCGTCGGTGAAGGCGCCGGGCTTCGGCGACCGCCGCAAGGCGATGCTGCAGGACATGGCCGTGCTGACCGGCGGCCAGGTGATCGCCGAGGAGCTCGGGCTCAAGCTCGAGAACGTGACCCTGAAGGATCTCGGCAAGGCCAAGCGGATCAAGATCGACAAGGACAACACGACGATCATCGACGGCTCGGGCAGCAAGAAGGACATCGAGGGCCGCGTCAACGAGATCCGCAATCAGATCGAGGACACGACGTCCGACTACGATCGCGAGAAGCTCCAGGAGCGGCTCGCGAAGCTCGTCGGCGGCGTCGCGGTCGTGAAGGTCGGCGCGGCGACCGAGACCGAGATGAAGGAGAAGAAGGCGCGCGTCGAGGACGCGCTCCACGCGACCCGCGCGGCGGTCGAGGAGGGCATCGTGCCCGGCGGTGGCGTCGCGCTGCTGCGCTGCCAGCGAGTGCTCGAGGGCATCGGCGAGAACGAGGAGCAGCGGGCGGGCGTCAACATCATCCGCCGCTCGCTCGAGGAGCCGCTGCGGCGGATCGCCGAGAACGCGGGCATCGACGGCTCGATCGTCGTGGACAAGGTCCGCAACGCCAAGGGAGCGCAGGGCTTCAACGCGCAGACCGAGGAATACGAGGACCTGATCAAGGCCGGCGTGATCGATCCGACCAAGGTGGTGCGCACGGCGCTGCAGAACGCGGCGAGCGTCTCGTCGCTGCTGCTGACCACCGAGGCGATGGTGGCCGAGAAGCCCGACGAGAAGAAGGAAGGCGGGGGAGGCGGCATGCCCGGCATGCCGCCGATGTAATCCTTCGGCCGCCACTGGAAACGCGAGGCCCCGGAGCGCTCCGCTCCGGGGCCTTCGTATTTTTCAGGAGGCGTTCTGCCCGCCGATCCGGTTCATCCGACCTGCGAGCGCGCCGTGGAGATGTCGCCGTCCATCATCGTCTTGCGCTTGTTGCTCTCGGCGGACTGCTGGGCCGCGCGCGCCAGTCGGCCGATGTAGGCCTCGGTGGCCGCCACCGCGGCGTCGAGCGCGGGACCGGAGACGCGCAGGCCGCCTCCATGCTCGGTCATGAGTCGCTTCACTACCGCCTTGGGCAATCCAGCCATGTTTCACCCCTCCGTCGAGCGACCTCTGCTCCGCCGCGGTCGCGGCGCCAGCGCGGTCCTCCTTGAGGCGCGGGAACGTAGCAGCAGGCCCCGCGGCTAGGCGAACCGCGCGCAGTGCATCGCCACGGCCGCCGCGAGCCGGGGTCCGTCCCGATCGACCGGCACGACGTGTCCGGACGACTCGAGCCACAGGATCTCGCGTGTCGCAGAGCCGACCGCTTGCAGGATCACGCGCGCGTCGTCGGGGTGCGCGGTCGCGTCGAGCAGGCCGTGCGCCACGAGGATCGGCGCGCGCACCTGTGCGAGCTGGCGCCTCACCAACGCCTGTAGCGCGCGCAGCTGCTCCACACTCGCGAGCGGCATACGGTCGTAGCTCGGATGCCTCGCGCGCGCATCCGCGTCCCGGATGTCGGAGCCGGCGGCCTTGCGCACGAAGGGCTTCACGCGCCGGACCGCCGGCAGCAGCGGCAGCAGCGGGATCCGCAGGCGCAGCGGCGTGCCCACGACGGCGATCGCGTCGACGGCGCGCTCGGCGGCGAGCGCCAGCGAGAGGAGTCCGCCGAGCGAGAGCCCCACGACGGCGACGCGACGGTGCGTCGCGCGCAGGCCCTCGAGCGCGTCGCGCGCCGCCTCGAGCCACTCGCCGTGGCGCACGCGCGAGAGATCCTCCGGCGTCCGCAGATGGCCCGGCAGCGCGGGTCCGAACGCGCGCAGACCCGCGCGCGCGATCGCCTCGCCGAGAGGACGCACCTCGTAGGGCGTGCCGGTGAGCCCGTGCAGGCAGAGGACCGCCGCCCGCGCGTCGGGTGCGCCGAGGTCGAAGGCGTCGAACTCCACGCGCTCGGCCGCGCCGCTCACGACGGCCTCCGCGCGGCGTCGAGGTCGGCGCGCGCCGCCTCCTCGGCGACGCGCACCACCTCGCGCAGCGGCACGCCGTGCTTGCGGGCGGCGCGCTTACAGTCGTCGTACTCGGCCGACGCGTGAGCGGCACCTTCCACGTCCCACACGATCTTCACACCGATCCGACCCCACGGCGTGTCGACCTCGCGCGGCTCGCGCGCGAGCACGACGCGATCCGTCTCGCTGACCCGGACGCCGATCGCACTCGACTCCGCGAAGAGCGTGCGCGCGAGCCGCAGCCGCTCCGCCGGCCGCGCGATCACGCGCACCAGGAAGCCCGGCCGGTTCTTCTTCATCTGCACGTGCGCGATCGAGACGTCGAGCGCGCCCTCCTCGAAGAGGCGCTCCATCAGGTGGTCGAAGTGCTCGGGGACCAGGTCGTCGAGATTCGTCTCGAGACAGACGACGCGGTCGGCACCAGCGCCCGACTCGCGGCCGAGCACCGCGCGTAGCACGTTCGGCATGGGCCCCGGCCGGTCGTTGCCCGCGCCGTGGCCGATCGCCTCGATCGTCATCGCCGGCAGCGCGCGGAACTCCTCGACCCACGTGCGCAGCAGCGCGGCACCAGTCGGTGTCACAGTCTCCCACTCGACGTGCGCGGGAACCGTCGGGATGCCGCGCAACAGCTCGAGCGTGGCGGGCGCAGGGAGCGGCAAGCTGCCGTGCGCGGTCTCGACCCGGCCGCCGCCGAGCGCTACCGGGCTCGCGGTCACGCGCGCGATGCCGAGCCGCGAGAGCCCGATCGCGGCGCCCGTCACGTCGACGATCGCGTCGACCGCGCCGACCTCGTGGAAGTGCACCTGCTCGAGCGGGATGCCGTGGACGCGCGCTTCGGCGCGCGCGAGCGCCTCGAAGGTCGCGAGCGCGCGGGCGCGCACCTCCGCATCGAGTCGCGCGTGCTCGAGCACCCGCACGATCTCCAGGTAGTGACGCCCCGGAGCGTGATCGCCGTGCGCGCGGTCGCCCCGGTCGCGATCCGCGCCGTGATCGTGCGTGGGGTGCGCGTGCGGGTGCGCGTGGGCTCGCTGCGCCCGGCGCGCAGGAGGGCGCGCGCGCGCACCCGGCGCCTCGACGTCGACGTGGTGCGCCGCGATCGCGCCGCGCTGCACTCGCCGCACGACCAGGCGGTGCGGCAGCCGCAGCCCGGCGAGATCCGCCTCGAGCTGCTCGCGCGGCAGCCCGAGGTCGAGCAGCGCGGCGAGCAGCATGTTGCCCGCGAGGCCGGAGAAGCAGTCGAGGTGCAGCACTCGCGCACCGGGTGCCGGCCCGGGCGCGGATCTTCGCCTAGAGCCGGTTGACGAGCGTCGCGACATACGCGGCTCCGAAGCCGTTGTCGATGTTGACCA
>Ga0335069_10005336_pt1 | contig 18923 bp, 15 predicted proteins | sample Lox_Sample_11_FD_206714 | JGI IMG/M metagenome (GOLD analysis project Ga0335069, IMG submission 206714) | Soil microbial communities from Loxahatchee National Wildlife Refuge, Florida, United States - Lox_Sample_1.1 | ecosystem: Environmental > Terrestrial > Soil > Wetlands | place: USA... | reverse complement strand
AAATCCCCACCCCCCCCCGGCAACTTCCCCCTCTCCTCCCCCTCTCCTGCTTGCCTTCCATCCGGCCGCGCCTTACCCTCCCGCGATCGATTGCTTTCACCCCCTCCCGGGAATCCGCCATGCTCATCGACATGATCCACGACAACCACGGCGAACCGCCGTTCAAAACCCGCTACCGCGACCCCGCCGCGCTCCAGGCCCGCGGATACCAGGCCATCGTCATTCCCGATGCCCTCGCCCACATCCCCGCCGCCTACCCAACAGGATTGCGGCAGCCGTCAACGATCAACACGCAGGACCCCGCAGCGATCGAGGCGGAAATCAACACCCGCGTCCAGGCCGCGCTCGCACTGAACATGCAGGTCTTCTTCTACGCCGACGCCCTGCTGCTCCCCCGGCATATCGTGGAAAAAAATCCGGCGGCCTACCTCTGCGAAGACAATTCCGGCCGCCTCTGCGCCGCGAAACCCGCCGTGCTCGCAGCGCTCGCAGACCAGGTACACGAACTCTTCGACCGCTGGCCCGCCGCCTCCGGTCTGATCATGCGCACCGTCGAGGTCTACCCCGAAGCGACGCCCCACATGATCGGCTCCCCGCTGCACGCATCCAACTGCCCCCTCTGCCGGGCGGTGAGCCTCATGGACCGGCTGACCGGTTTCATCCGCGCCATGTACGACGTCGTCGTCGGCGAATTGAAAAAGTCCTACATCCATCGCGCCTGGCAGCCGTCGATCGCCAACCTGCCGAACATGCACGACGATCCCGAAGCCTATCGGCAGATTTCCAGCCGCCTCCCGCAGTCGCCCGACCTCGCGTTCTCCTTCAAGTTCACCCGCGGCGATTTTCTCAATGGCCAGCGCTTCAATCCCTGCCTCCTGGCGGACGATCGGCCGAAGTGGATCGAATTCCAGTGCGAACGCGAGTACGAGGGCAAGGGGGCGTTTCCGAATTTTCAGCCCCCCGTGTGGCAGCAGTTCCTCACCCAACTGGCGCGGGACGCCGGCGCGGCGGAGTTCTCCGAACTGCACAAGCGCTTCAACTTCTGGGGGTGGTCGCGCGGCGGCGGATGGGGCGGCCCATATGTCCAGCGCGAAGAATGGATCGACGCGAACGTCTACGGGCTGTCGCAGTTGTACAAGTCGGCGGATGCGGCGATGCAGGACATCGCGGCATCCTGGATTGCAGCGACTTTTGGCGTGGCGGAATCATCTCCCCAGTCGCCGGCGATCGCGGAGCTGCTCATGCTCTCGGCGCCGACCATCCGAAAACTCCTCTACGTGAGCGGCGTGGCGTCGGAAAACATGCCATGGCTGAAGGATGATCTGCTGGATGTGAATGCAATCTGGGCTTCGGCGATGCAGGTGCTCGATGCCGGCAATGCGGAGGAGGCGATTGCCGAGAAACGCGCGGCACACGAAGGCGCTGAGCGCATCCGGCATCTGTTTGATCTGGCGGCGCCGGGCTTGCCGAACCAGAGCCAGACAAAGGCGCTCTCGAACTCGCTGGCGTATTACAGCAGCTTCGCGGGATCCGTCGTGAGCCTCTTCATCGGGTTCATCCGGTTCGCACAGTGGCATCGCGGCGGGCGCACCGATTCGGCCCTCGCCACGGAAGCGACGGATCTCCTGGAGCACGCGCAGGCGCACTGGCAGCATCACACCCAGCGGCACGCACTCCTGGCCGGCGCGCCGAGCGTCTTCCAGGAGAACACGCTGTGGGATCGCACCAACGACTGCCTTGAGCAGTTGCAGAACGCGGAGTGATTCTCAGGGGCGGGGGTTTCGCCAATGGGGACGCACATTCCGGCGATGTCATCGCCGGCTTTATTCCGGATTCATCTCCAGGATTTCCTGCGCGAGCACCCCGTAGTCCGCGGCGCCCGCACTGCTGGGAGCGTACTGGAAAATCGAACGTCCGAACGACGGTGCCTCGGCCAGCTTGATGTTCCGGCGGATGCGCGTCCGGAAGATCACGGCGTTGGCCGCCGGGTGGGTGGTCCCCTTGGCCTGGGTGAGGAAGTTTTCGACCTCGTCCGCGACTTCCGCCGTGAGTTTCGCGGCTGGCTCGTACTGGCAGAAGAGAATGCCCGAGATGTGCAGGCGCGGGTTGAGCGCCTGGCGAACCATACCGATCGTGTCGAAGAGCTTCTCCATGCCCTGGAGCGCCAGAAAATGGGCCTGGAGAGGCACGATCACCTCCGTGGCATACACGAGCGCGTTCAGGGAGAGCAATCCGAGCGACGGAGGGCAATCGATCAGGACAACGTCGGCATCAATCTTATGAGCTTCGGCCATCTTGCGCAGCAGCGTCTCGCGGCCGACGACGGAGACGAGCTCCACCTCCGCGGCCGCGAGTTCCGTCACCGCTGGCGCGACGTGGAGCTTGCTCTGATCGCTCTCCACCTCTTTGAGGGATTCGGCCAGCGGAATGCCGTCCGTCAGCACGCGGTAGGTCGAAATGTTGATAGATTCGGGATCGATGCCCATGTGCGTGGTCAGGTTGGCCTGGGGATCGAGGTCGACGAGGACGACTTTTTTGCCGGCGTCGGCGAGGGCGGCGCCGAGATTGGCGGTCGTGGTCGTCTTCCCGACGCCGCCTTTCTGGTTGAAGAGTGCGATGATGCGCATGAGCGAGGTTCCGAAGAGGAGGACAAATCTCGTGAGGAGTAGTTTGCGGCAAGGGGGCTTGGGAATCCAGTGCGCGAGAGAACCAAGCCTTCACGGCTCCCCTCACGTCATCCCCATTGTTCTCGGCGTCCCGGCAGTCCAGATCTGCGGGCCGCCGGAGAAAACGAAAAACCCGCGATGGAGAAACCACCACGGGTTTTGTGTTTCGGTCGCGAGGGGATCGCAACGGAGCGGCTTACTTCTTCTTCTTGGCTGCTTTCTTCGCCGGCTTCTTGGCTGCTGCTTTCTTCTTTGCCATTGCTATCACCCCCTTTCGATTGGGTTGAGTGACATGAAAAAAACTTTTATGAACTCATTGTGTGTGCAGGAATAAATTTGTCAATGGAAATTATCGGATTGCGCGTGCGATCTTCTACATTTTTTTTGTGATGCGGCGCGCATGCGCGCCGAAAAAAATGCATCAGCGCGCCAGTCCGAGCGCGCGAAATTGTTTGAGAACGAGGTCTTCGAAGTTGCTCGCGGTGCCGGCGAGCACGTACGAGCAGCCATGCTTGCGCGAGAACGTCTGGAGATCGTTGAGGAATGCCGCGAGCCGCTTTGCATAGGCCTGCAGCACGGCGCGATTGGCCGAGATGTCAATGCCGGCGTCCGTCTCCATGTCGATCAGACGCACATCGCCGACCAGCTCCGGCTTGAGTTCCTGCGGCGCGAGCGTCTGCACCAGGACCACATCGTGCTTGCCGTAACGAAGTCGCTTCACGCCTTCCTCGTAGCCGTTTTCGGACAGGAAGTCGGAGATGAGAATGACCATGCCGGCTCGCTGCGTGCGAAGGGCGAAGCGGGAGAGTGAGGCGTTGAGGTCGGTTCTCCCGGCCGGTTTGAGGCCCTGGAGCATGTCCATGAGACGCAGAATGCCGGCCTTGCCGCGCATGGTGCCGGAGGGCGGGCCGAGGAAGGTTTCTTCTTCGGTATCGACGGAAACGGGCGTGAAGGTCACTTTGTCGGTGTTGGCCAGAGCGATGTAGGCGAGGGCGGCGGCGAGGCGGCGGGCGTAGTCAAACTTCACGGGGTCGCCGTAGTTCATCGACAGCGAGCAGTCGAGCAGGATGTGAACCGAGAGCTCCTGTTCCTCGACGAACAAGCGGAGCATGAGCGTTTCGAACTTGGCGTAGGCGTTCCAGTCGATGCGGCGGAAATCGTCGCCCTGCACATACGGGCGAAAATCCGCAAACTCCACCGATGCCCCGTGCGCCGTCGATCGCCGCTCCCCGCGGGTGTCGCTGCGGAAAAGCTGGCGCGCGACGAGCGTGAGCATTTCGAGTTTTTTGAGGAAGGCGGGGTCGAAGAGTTGGTCGGGCATTTTTTTACCGCAGAGGACGCGGAGGACACGGAGATGATTGTAAGCGGGGAGCGGGGGAGACGAAACACGAAGAGCACGAAGGAGCACGAAGAGGTTGGAGTCTTGTGACGGAGTTGGGGGAGGCGAATTAGCCCGCGGCGACCGACGAAGTGTGCTTACTCGATCGGCGACCAGAGTTGGGCGAGGGAGATTTTGCACGTCGGGAACGGCGGTGCTTTGACGATGTCCCGTTCACGGCCTGATGCCGCCTTTACATATTTTTTGCTGGAGAGTTTGTAGGCGTCGAACGTGTGGCCTTTAGGATCGACGATCCAGTAGTGGGGAACGCCACTTTTGGCATAGAGATCGAATTTGTCGGTCTGATCAATGGTGGCGCTGGAAGGGGAGAGGATTTCGACGCAGAGATCGGGGACGATCGGGATGCCGTGACCTTTGATCAGGTGGAGGCGGGATTTGGCGATGAAGAGGATGTCGGGGCGGCGGACGTTGAGGTCGTCGAAGATGGTGTCGACGTCGCCCAGAAGCATGCCAAGATCATGGTCATTGATATGGACTGTCAAGATTGCCCGAAGTTGGTTATCGGCGTAAGAATGACGAAGAGAGGGGCTTGGGCTCACGACGATTTCTCCATGGACGAGTTCAAGCCGCAGCCCGGGCGGATCTTCGCCGAGCATGAGAAATTGTTTCGCGGTCATCTTGGTGGCGGTACTCATGACAGGTTCCCTTTGGTCGGGACTATTGTAGCAGGTTGGAGCGGAATTGGAGTGCCGCATTCGGGGCAGCTGCCGCCGAGGTTGTGGGCGCGGAGGTCGTAGCCGCATTCAATACAGGCACCGTTGCGGAAACGGGAGTATCGAGTCCATTTCTTCGTCCAGCCACGAAGCAAGAAGAAGTCGAGGAACAGAACCCCTATTCCCAGCGAGAGCGGGACGAATTCATTCAGATAGACGTTTCCCACAATATCCAAGAATAACAATGGACGAACGCGAGCGCAGAACCACATCGTGCCCCATATTCCACTCGTGACAATGGTCAGCGTGGACAGGCATACGACGATTGGGAAAATGAGCGAAGGTTTCGGCGGGTAAGTCATCTTTCACCCTACATCGGCGAGGGTAATGGAGTCGGCGAATTTCGTCAGCACTTCCGTGCGAAGCTGCGCGTGCGACGGATCGAGCAACCGCGGATCGGCGGCAATCATGTTAAACGCATCGCGGCGCGACATCGGGAGCAGATGCGGATCAAAGAGCAGGTCGGCAAAGTGGAGGTCAGTACGCCCGGACTGCGCAGTCCCGATCAACTGCCCCATGCCGCGCAATTTCAAATCATCCTCCGCAATCTTAAACCCGCTCGAATGCTTCACCATCGCCTGCAGCCGCGCAATCCCATCATCCGTCGTCTGATCCCCCAGCAAAATGCAGTACGACTGCTTCTTCCCGCGCCCCACACGCCCGCGCAACTGGTGCAACTGCGACAACCCGAACCGATCCGCGTGTTCGACAATCATCGTCGTCGCATTGGGCACATCCACGCCCACCTCAATCACCGTCGTCGCCACCAGCACATCGATCAAGTGCTGCCGAAACCGCTCCATGATGTGCTGCCGCGTCTCCCGCGCCATCCGCCCATGAATCAGGCCGACGCGATACTCCTTGAGCCAGTCCTTCTGCAACTCCTCCTGCACGCCCGCAGCAGTCCGCAATTCCAACTCCGATTCGTCGATCGCCGGAACGACCACATACGCCTGCTCACCCGCCTTAAGCCGCGGCGCCAGCCATTTGTAAACGTCCTCGCGGTTCGCGGACGGCGTGGTCTTCGTGAAGATCGGCTGCCGACCCGGAGGCAGCTCGTCGATAACCGAGACATCCAGATCACCAAAGGCCGTCATGGCGAGCGTGCGCGGAATCGGCGTCGCCGTCATCACCAGCGTGTGCGGAGCAATGCCGGAGCCGCTCCCGCCACCGGCGCCGCTCTGCTTCGTCCGGATGAGCGACCGCTGCTCAACGCCGAATTTGTGCTGCTCGTCGATGACGATCAGCGCCAACGACTTGAATTGCACCGCCTCCGACAGCAAAGCGTGCGTGCCCACCACCAGATGCAGCGAGCCGTCGGCAATGCGTGCCAGCGTGCGTTCGCGATCCTTCCCCGTCACCGACCCGGTCAGCAGCCCGATCTGCACCTTCTTCCCTTCGAGCAGCCTCGACAGCGTGATGAAATGCTGCTCCGCCAGAATTTCCGTGGGCGCCATCAACGCCGCCTGATGCCCCTTAAATTCTGAATTCTGAATTCTGAATTCTGAATTCCTCGTCGCCGCCGCAGCCAGCATCGCATACAGCGCAACGACGGTCTTCCCCGACCCAACGTCCCCCTGCAACAGCCGGTTCATCGGCTTCGTCCCCGTCAAATCCTTCCGGATCGACTCAATCACCCGAGTCTGCGCATTGGTGAGCCCAAACGGCAACAACTTCCGAATCCGCGCATCCACCGCATCATCCACGCGCAGCGGAATCGCCGGACTGCTGTTCCGTTGATGAAACCGCTTGATCGCCACCGCCGCCTGATGCAGGAAAAACTCGTGATACGCCAGCGTCCGCTTCGCCGTAACCGCCTCCTTCAGCGTCCCCGGCCGATGGATCTTCCGCAGCCCCTCCTGCCGCGTGTAGAAATTCCGTTCCTTCAGAAACTCCGCGGAAAACCATTCCGGCACCTGCGGAATCAGCGTGTCGAGAACGCCGGCAATGACCCTCGCCAGAACCGCAGAGGGAAGTTCCATCGTCGCCGGATACACCGGCTCAATCCGCGCCGACTTCGGCCCCTCCTCCTCCTTGCCGTCGAGAATCTCAAACTGCGGCTGCACCATCTGCCGGCGCTCGCGAAAGCTCGTCACCTTCCCCGTCACCCGCACCAGCATCCCCGGCTGCAATTTCTTATCCAGCCCGAACGGATTGAACCACGTCAACACACACCGCCCCGCCCCCCCCCCTACCCCCCCGCCCCCCGCCTTCTCACTCCCCGATGCATCCTCCAGCAGCGCCTCAAACCGCCGCGGCTTCCGCGGAATCAGCCGGGTCTGCAAAAGTGTCCCCCGAATCGTCGCCATCTCCCCAACCCGCATCTCCGAAATCGGCGCTTCATCCGCGTAATGCACATAATCCCGCGGCAAATGAAACAGCAGATCCCCGCACGTCCTGATCCCCAGCGAATTCAACTCCGCCGCGCGCACCTCGCCCACCCCCTTGGCGTAGTTCACAGGTGTTGACAGCGTCAGCGGCAGTTGCGACATCAAAGTAGTGTCCGAAAAGAACCAGAACGCGACCCAAATTCTAGCGACGCACTCCCGCCATGACGAATCCCCGACCAGGTGCCATGCCCTTTGCGGCAGGGGCCCCAATGGGCATGCCCATCCAGCTTCCTTATTCCAAAATCGTTTCGCGTTTCATGTTTCTCGTTTCGCGTTTTGCGTTTCCCCGAGCGTCCGAGAATTCGCCCCTCGACAATACTGACTCATGTGACTTCCCCAATCATCCGATCTTCTCATCAGCCCCTTTTCGGAGTCTCCATGCTCACCCTGCGCCCACCCCCTGCCGCCACCCAACTGCGACTCTCCGAGGTCGTCTCCGCCCTCTCCTACGCGCTCGACATCACCGAAGGCCAGCCCGAAGGACACGCCGTCCGCACCTGCATCATCGGCATGCGCCTCGCCAGGGAAATCTACCTCACCCCCAAACAACGCTCCGCCCTCTTCTACGCACTCCTCCTCAAAGACCTCGGCTGCTCCAGCAACGCCTCCCGCGTCTGCTACCTCTTCAGCGCCGATGACCGCCGCGTCAAACGCGATGTCAAAACCGCCAACTGGACCCGTCTCTCCGGAAAACTCGGCTACATCCTCCGCAACGCCGCCCCCGGCGGCAGCTTCGCCGCACGCATCGCCAGCTTCATGCGCGTCGCCCGCGCCGGCGCCACCGCCGCAAAAGAACTCGTCGAACTCCGCTGCGACCGCGGCGCCACCATCGCCCGAAACCTCTCCATGCCCGAAGAAACCGCCATCGCCATCCGCGGCCTCGACGAACACTGGGACGGACAGGGTCACCCCTACGGCCTCGCCGGCGACGATATCCCCATGCTCTCCCGCATCCTCGGCCTCGCGCAGACCGCCGAAGTCTTCCACCACCGTGACGGCCTCAATGCCGCACTCGCCGTCGCCAAGGCCCGCAGCGGCACCTGGTTCGACCCCGACCTCGTCAAAGCCTTCCACTCCATCCGCAACGACACTGCCTTCTGGGATCGCCTCCACGCGTCAGACCCGCTCCAGGAAGCCATGACCTTCGAGCCCGAAGAAACACGCCTCACCGTCACCGAAGAACTGCTCGACAGCATCGCCGTCGGCTTCGGCCAGGTGATCGACGCCAAGAGTCCCTGGACCTACCGCCACAGCGAGGGCGTCGCCGACATCGCCGCCGGCATCACCGAAGTCATGGGCTTCACCCCCGAAAACACCCGCCTCCTCCGCCGCGCCGCACGCCTCCACGACATCGGCAAGCTCGGCATCTCCAACCTCATCCTCGACAAGCCCGGCAAACTCGACCCCCACGAACTCGCCCTCATGCGCAAACACCCCCTCTACACCCGCCAGATCCTCGAACGCGTCTCCGGCTTCCGCGAACTCGCCCCCATCGCCGCCGCCCACCACGAACGCCTCGACGGCACCGGCTACGACTGCGGCCTCGACGCCTCCAAACTCCCCACCGAAGTCCGCATCCTCTCCACCGCCGACATGTTCGAAGCCCTCGCCGCCAAACGCCCCTACCGCCAGGACCTCACCGAAGAACAGGTCATGGACATACTCACCCGCAACCTCAACACCGCCCTCGACCCCGCCTGCGTCGAAGCCCTCAAAATCTTCCTCGAAAAAACCAACTACGAACCCATCGAACTCGCCGCGTAACGCGGGCATCCTGCCCGCAATGGCCGCAGCCCCTCCTTACCGCCCGGGCGTCACGCTGAAACCGCTCAACCCGGAGGCACGATGAAATGCGGCAACAAAATCGCCGCCGCATCAGGGTCTTCCGGCGTAATTTCCGACAGCATGCGGAAATGAATCTCGTTTTTGATAATTCCAAGTTTTGGCTCGACCCAAAGCTGCCCATCAGGCTTCCGAACGACAGGTGCAAGTAAAAATTCCTTGTGCTTCGCAAACTCTCGCTTAAACGCGGGCAATAATTCCGGCACGCCGGGAACCGGGTAGTGCCGATTCCACTGCCCAAGAAACGGAACAATGGCTGAATCCACGACAAAATCTTCCGCGGTCGCATGGGCGGCTAGTGCTTCGGGATCCGCACATATATGCACGCTGTAACCAGGGCGCATTCCCCCCCCCGCCATCGGACCTTCGATGATCGAAACCCGTATTTCCTCGAACCGATCCGAATGGTTCATCTGCCGCTCGGCCTCGCGGAAGATTTCCAACCCGGCTTCGGCATCATCAAACACAATCCCCATGATTGGAGGTGCTTCGCTTGTTGGATGCCAGTGAAAGGTCGTTCCGGACCATTTGGCCTTCGCCCAAAGCTCATGCGTTGTAAACGCCGCCGCCGGCATCGCCTTCAGGTGCTCCTGAACACTTTGGGAAATTCGATAAAATTGCTGGCGAATCAATTGCCCGACAATGGCCTTTCGACCCGGCGGGAAAAAATCGGGAACGCCGCTCGGGAGTGTAACTCTTAGCCCCTTCGTCGCGTGGCATGACGAACATCGAGCGTCCACCACGGCCTCTCGGACTGCAACGTTTACTACATGCCATTCGGCGAGCAACGATTCTGCATGACATATTGGGCACTCGACACCGCGTCCCGGCGCTGTGAACGCCCTTGCGACAGCGTTCTGCCAATCGCTCGGCCCTTGGTCAATCATTCGTTGATCCTGGTCCATTTCGTCCTATTTCTTCTCTCTGGTATTGGAATGAGCATCCGAGGGCTCAACCGGAAACGCACCTTTCAATTTGTCTCTGCGGTATCGATGTGCCGAACGAATGCACAGCACCATGACCAAGGTAAAGACGCACACGAGCGTGCTACCAACAAATACGAACATAGCTCCGAATGCTGTTAAGACCATAATCAGCGTCGCCGCATTGAGCTGCTATTTCCGTGCATCCCAGTTTTCCTGCGCAATCGTCCAAACCTCATCTGGGTCAGCCGCCGCAGGCGCAATCGGACCACCCCCCGGACCGGTTCCCAAACCACCGCTGGTGGTACGCCCGGAGCTTTCATCAAAAGTAAAATTGACGGCGTCTAGAATCGTGAAAGCGCGAGTGCCCGTCGTGGCACCGTTGTCGACCAACAGGGCGGCCGCGGAAAAATCGTCCGTTGTTGCCCCTTTCGGAGCATCCACGTACGAATACGTCGTCGCCCCACGGGCAGGATTAATTCCTCCGGGATAATACGATTCAAGATAGCCAACTGGAGGGATGCCATTCGCGCTAGCCTGATTAATCCCCATCCAATGAGGGTAATCATAGAGATCAAACTTTGCCCCGCCGGAGCTAAACACCGTGGTCAACAAATCTACGCTCGAAACATTTGAACGTGCCGCCTGCACTAGCACAATATGCTTTCCCGGCGGCGGCGGTGCCCCAGGAGTGTACTGCACCTGAAAGCCATCTCTGCCGAATTTGTTATCGTAAAGAAGTGTGAACTGACCGGTGTGCAGAGACCCTCCCGTGGGACCGGGATGGAATATATGGTGATACGCGATTGCCTCCGAGGAGGCCAATACCGCGATAGTAAACGTCACAAACATAAGATCGGGAAGATCAAAGCGGCCGCTTGGGTCACGGCCATTCGTCGGGTCAGCATCAGCATAGAGGTATTTATGGAGGCTGGCCGGGTCGCTGATGACGCCTTGATATGTGTCCGGTTCCACAAATCGGATCGAGGGCCGCACCGACTGCCTCGCGGAAGGAGAGAGAGGATCTAATGCACGGGCGGTGGTCATGGCAAAACGCTCCTCAATGGGCTGATGTATCGGTGGCATCCACAGTCGCGGCAGCACGGCTCCGGGCGCAACACATTGCTTCAACGGGAGACGAAATAACTATCGGCTCCATGCGAACAAAGCAGTCCAGATTAAACGTCGCCCCAAGCCGATCAACGCTCATTTTTACGAGTAGTTCGTACTCAAGACACCCGCAAGCCGGATTGACCGGATCAAATCGCTTCGCCGCCCTAACAGCATCAAGCGACTCGGCGTATCGCCCCTCATCCCGAAGTTGAAAAACCCGGTTGCACAAAAACTTCGACACTTCCTGCCGTGCCGTCATCGACCGCAACCACACGCCCGCACGCGCATTCATCGCGAATTCGCTCTCAGTCCACTCGATGGGCCATTTGTGATAATACTCGTCCGGCTGTATATCGCCTCCCCCTTCGTGGTGCTGGTAATTGAACTTTTCTCGCTCGTCATGCCATCGATACAAGCCGTGAAGCGGCACGCGCACGAAATAAAGCGGATACCCACATCGGCGACCGACCGCCACCGCAAATACCGGCAGCGTTGAACACGTGCCCAAACGCTTGTCGCTCAGAATGCCATGAACAAACGTTTCCGTCGCGTCGGTCGAAAACCACGGCTTGCCGGTTCTGGTGTATTCCGCCACAGCCGGATCGTATCCCACGCCGAACCCAACCCGCAGCACATGTTCCATCGTCATTACGCGAAACACTGCCTCGGAGTTCTTGAACTCGGCAGGCTTGAGCCGAAACAGCCGCGCGCTCTTCTCCACTCGCACGCGCACCGCAGCAGCCATCTCATCGAGCAACGCAAGATACTTCGGAGCATCAATCGGCCGCGTGCTCGAAAGCCCTTCAGCGCACGCCATATTGACAGCGGCAATATCCGTGTATTTCGCAACGAATTGATCAGGATCGGTAGTGAGGACGTCTTGAAGTGTGGGAATAAAAACCGGATCGCCCGGCTTGAACCGAATCAGCGGCGGCTTTTCAACGGCTGACTGAACGTTTGTGTCCGTGGTGTCCAACCGAGGTGCCTCCAACGAGGGACCGCGTGTTCACGTACAACAATAGGCGGAACATTCGTCTATTGGTTGGGATACTATGCGAAGCGGTTGAGCACTGCCAGCAAAATCCCCGGTTGAATCTCAAAATGCGCCATGCTTCTGGCCACAACCTCGGTGGCCAGAAGCATGCGTCATGTGCTCTCACTATTCATTGCATCCCCCCCAAATCTCTCACGGCCGATTCCCACCCCGATTCTCATACCCATCATTCCCCCCCGGCCCACGCCCACCGCGCTGCCCCTTCCAATTCCCACCACCAGGCCGCGACCCGCTACCCCCACCACCCGGCCCGTGCCCAAACTTCTTCCCAAACCGCTTCCCACCACCCTGGCCCGCTCCACCACCACCGCCACCATGCCCACCAAACCCACCACCAGGCCCGCCCTGCTGCGGCTTCCCATGCGGCCGTGCCCCCTGCCCGCCACCCTGCTGCGGCCGCCCCTGCTGACCATGCCCTCCACCCTGCATCTTCTGCTCCCGCCGCGAACGCTCCAGCGCCTTCTGCGCCCGTATCGCCGCGATCCGCTCCGCAATCGGAATCTCCAGCTTCTCCGTCGGCTTCGCGCTGTAATCAAATCCCGGCAACGTCACCCGCGGCAACCGCTTCCCAATCGCCCGCTCAATCACCCGCAAATCCCCCTCCTCCTCCGGCGAAACAAACGTAAACGCATCCCCCGTCGCCGACGCCCGCCCCGTCCGTCCCACCCGGTGAATGTAATCCTCCGCAATGTGCGGACAATCAAAATTGATCACGTGGCTCACCGCCTGCACATCAATGCCGCGCGCCGCAATGTCCGTCGCCACCAGCACCCGGAACCCGCCCGACTTGAACCCCGCCAGCGCCGCATTCCGCTGCCCCTGCGTCCGATTCCCATGAATCGGCGCACACGCAATCTCATTCCGCCGCAGAAAATCCGCCAGCCGATTCGCCCGATGCTTCGTCCGCGTAAAACAAATCACCGACTGCATCCCCTCATTCTTCAACAATTCCAGCAGCAGCCCCGACTTCAAATGCATCGGCACCGGATAAATCGCCTGCGTGATCCCCACCGCCGGCGCCGCCTGCCGCTCAATCTGTATCGTCGCCGGATTCTTCAACAACTCATGCGTCAACTGCCGAATCTCGTTCGGCATCGTCGCCGAGAAAAACAGCGTCTGCCGCTTCTCCGGCGGCGGCAGCACCTTCAAAATCCGCCGAATGTCCGGCAAAAATCCCATGTCCAGCATCCGGTCCGCTTCATCCATGATCAGCACTTCCAGCCCGCTCAACTTCGCATACGGCCGCTTCAAGTGATCCAGCAGCCGCCCCGGCGTCGCGATCAGAATATCCACCCCCATCCGAAACGCATGCTCCTGCGGACCCATCCCCACCCCGCCATACACCGGTGCCCCCGTGATCGGCGTGTGCGTCGCCATCTCCTGCAAATTCTCGTAAATCTGCGCCGCCAGCTCCCGCGTCGGCGTCAGCACCAGCGCCCGCACCATCCGCCCACCCCCGTGCCCCGCCCCATGCTTCGGCGGATGCGTCATCAGCCGATGAATCGTCGGCAACAAAAACGCCGCCGTCTTCCCCGACCCCGTCGCCGCGCACGCCAGAACGTCCCGCCCCTCCATCGCCGGCGGTATCGAATCCGCCTGAATCGGCGTCGGCCGCGTAAACGCCAGATCCTTGATCCCCTTCACAATATCCGCATGCAATCCAAAAGAAGAAAACGGCATCATCGCTCCAAAATGGCCACCCCCCAAAAACGTCGCTTCAAGCCGACCTCACCGGTCGGAAACGCCAGCGGTTTGAAACTCAATACGGTAAGATCATCGCCGGGAGGGAAAATTTCCAGCCACCAAAGAATACTCCCCAGCCTCCCCTCAGGCAAACGTACTCCGCCTCCTCGCTCCCCTGATCTTTGGCCCGGCTCTTGCACATCCCCCCGGCATGAACATCCCACACCCGCACCTTCTCGCCCAGCAGGCCGATCTCTCCTCCTCTCTCATCAACAACATCTTCTGGGCAACGATCCTTCTCATCTTCCTGATCACGATTATCTCCGCCGTCCTGCGCCGCATCGCGAAAGACAAAGCCCTCAAACTCTTCCATAAGTATCACGTCAGCTTCTTCTCCGAGAACCGCTACACCACCTGGGGCGACCTCTGGGTCTTCTCCCAGGGAATCGAACTCATTTTCGACAAACCCTACAAAACCAGCCGCGGACTCCTCAAATCCTCCTCCCTCGTCTACGACGACGAACTCCCCGCCATGATCTGCATGACCCGCTCCGTCCACTGCATCAATGAACGCGAACGCGAGCACCGCCGCCGGCAGATTCAACGCACTTTCCAGCCCAATGTCTACTACCGCTCCCGTCGCTGGTTCCACACCACTCTCAACACCCTGCGCGACGCCATCAGCAAAACCATGGGCCTCATCATCGGCCGCATGTCCAGCCGCGCCGCCGCCGTCATTTCCACACAGGCCGTCGACTTCGACAACCTCACCGGTTCCGTCATCAACCTCGCCGCCAACGCCTACGAGCCCATCCTCGAACGATACATCGGAAAGGCCGTCGTCGTCGAAATCGTCGTCCCACAGCTCCCCGGCGCACTCCCCCCTCCACCCGGCTCGGGGGGGATGGCCAACACCGTCGAATTCCCCGGCTACCTCGTCGACTACACCCAGCAATTCCTCGCCGTCTTCAACGTCGATCAGAAACCCCTCGAAACCATCGAAATCCACCTTCAGCCCGGAATCCCTCCCTCCCCCGACCTCCCGGATCTCAAGTTCTCCCTTTCCGACCAGTCCACACTCATCGCCTGCGTCGGACGCGACGCTTTCGCACTCCGAAAACTCTGCTCCACCCCCGACGCCACCACCGACCTCGGCATCGCCATGATCCCCGGCACCACCGTCCTTCTCCCCGCCATCGACAAGCCCACCGTCATCACCGTTGAACGCACCCGCAGCATCGACATCGTCGTCCCACGCAGCCGCGCCCGCATTCACTTCGGCTCCGCACCAGATTCCCATCACCACGCCTGGCGACGCCGTCGCCACTGGTCCGGCGTCGCCCCCGGCATCGAACAGCATGAAAACGCCCCCACCATCGCCCATTCCCGCCTCCTCACCCCCCAACCGCTTTCACCTTCCCGTCTCCCCGTCGCCGCTAAAAATGGCGCCACCCCGGCAAGCCAGAACGGTTCCCCCGCCTCCCACTGACCTCCCCCCCCAAAAAGCAAACTCCCCCGGGATACCTGCCAGCACGCATCCCGGGGGATTTGATCGATCCTTCCACTCTGCAGTTCCTCAGGCCGTCCCCCCCAGCTCCTTCGCCACCGGATCAAACACCCGCCTCACCATCGCCCGCTCATCCCCGCTCAGCACAAACCCCAGCGCTCCCGCATTGTGCTTCGCCTGCTCCGCATTCCGCGCACCCACCAGCGCCGCCGTGATCCCCGGCTCCTGTATCGTCCAGTTGATCACCACCTGCGCAAAGCTCGCCTTGTACCTCTCCGCAATCGGCCGTATCTGCTCCAACGCCCCCAGTATCCTCTTCCGGTTCTCCACCGTGAAATATTTGTGCGACCGCCGATGATCCCCCTCCGGAAACTCCCGCTCCGGAGGCACCGCACCCGCCAGCAACCCTCGCTCCATCGGCGAATACACAATCATCCCCACCCCATGCTCCCGACACCACGGCAACACCCCCTTCTCAATCTTCCGCGTGATCAACGAATACGGCGGCTGATCGCTCGCAATCACCCCCACCTTGCTCCCCTTCTCCAGCCACTCCACATCATAATTGCTCACCCCAACCGCCCGCACCTTCCCCTCCGCGCGCAACTTCTCCATCGCACGTATCGACTCCTCCACCGGCGTCGAAACATCCGGCCAGTGTATCTGATACAAATCAATGTAATCCGTCCCCAGCCGCTTCAGCGACTGCTCGCACTCATACGCAATCGACGCCGGCTTCGAATTCTTCCGCACCACCACATCCTTCCCCTCCGGCGTCTTGTTCGGCCACGGCTCCACCCCCTCCTCCGTGTTCCACCGCATCCCGCATTTCGTCGCGATCACCACCTTGTCCCGCTTCCCCGCAATCGCCCTCCCCACAATCTCCTCCGACGCCCCCATCCCGTAAATCGCCGCCGTATCGATCGTGTTCACCCCCGCCTCAACCGAAGCATGAATCGCCGCAATCGCCTCCTTCTCATCCTGCCCGCCCCACATCCACCCGCCTATCGCCCACGCCCCAAAAATAATCGGCGACACCTTCACTTCCGATTTCCCCAGTTGTCGCGCCGCTGCAAGAGTCGTTGTCATTTTTCAACCTCCACAATATAGATGAACATCAATACCGTATCTCTCCCCCTGCCACACGTCAATTGCCGCCCACGCAATTCACGTGCCGTATTCTACCTATGCCGATTGGCCGATCCTGCCGCCTGCACAGCCCAGCTCAACCGCGTTACAATGCCGCCACACCTCTCAGAGGTTCTCTCATATTCAAATGGCCTTTCGTGTCTTTTGTGTCTTTCGTGGCCATTTATGGGTTTTTCAAACAGCGTCTCAACCAAGGAGCACCCCATGCCCGTCATGACCGGCCTCTCCGGCAACGAAATCTACTGCCTCCACCTCAAAAATATGACCCCCGGCGAACTCGTCGTCGGCAACTCCGTCTACTCCCTCGGCTTCGTCGGCAACATCGGCGCCGGCCTCCGCAACATGATGGGCGGTGAAGTCACCCAGGTCACTCAAATCATCCACGAAGGCCGCACCCAATCCTTCCAACGCATGCAAGCCGAAGCACAAAAACACGGCGGCATCGGCATCTCCGGCGTCTCCTCCGAGCTCCGACGCTTCCACGGAAACATCGAATTCCTCTCCGTCGGCTCCACCATCCACGCCGAAGGCCAGTCGCGCGGCGCCGCGGGGGGGGTCGAATCCCTCGCCTTCTCCACCGCACACGACGCCCAGGAACTCTACTGCATCCTCGACGCCAACTACTCCCCACACCACTTCGTCTTCGGAAACGTCGCCTACTCCGTCGGCATCACCGGCGGTCTCCTCGGCTCCCTCAAATCCATGGCCCGCGGCGAAGTCAAAGAGTTCTCCGACATCTTCAACCACACCCGACACCTCGCACTCCAACGCATCTCCGCCGACGCACAGCAGTACGGCGCAAACGCCATCCTCGGCATCGAAACCTCCGTACTCCCCTTCCAGGGCGTCCACGAAATGATGATGATCGGCACCGCCTGCCACAACCCCAACCTCCCACCCCCCAACCCCGCCACCGGCCCAGTCACCTCCGACCTCACCGCCGAAGAAACCTGGAACATGGCCGCCATGGGCTACGCACCCCTCAAACTCGTCCTCGGCACCGCCGTCTACTCCCTCGGTATCGTCGGCGGTTTCATGGCCGCCCTCAAATCCTTCTCCCGCGGCGAAGTCAACGACCTCACCTCCCTCATCTACGACGCCCGCGAACACGCCATCGGCCTCATCCGCGCCGAAGCCAATGCCATCGGCGCCGACGACGTCGTCGGCATCAAAACCCACATCCACGACCTCGGCAACCTCCTCGAATTCATGGCCATCGGCACCGCCGTCAAAAAACTCCCCAACCTCACCCCCCAATCCGCCCTCCTCCCCCCACAAGCCATCATCAAAGACAAAGACACATGGATCACCACCGACAACAACCTCTTCCCCACACCAACCAAGTAGTACCGCGACCGTCAGGGAGCGCACCGGGATCATCCCATAGTGTCACCCCTTCATCTCGGCGCAGACTTCCTGTACCGCGACCGTTAGGGAGCGCATCGAGGCGCACCTACTGGAGATTGCTCACATAGTGGATAGCAGACAGGAGCGCAGATTCGTCGTATAGATGCGGCGTACTGCCATGCCGCGACCAAACCTTAGCATCCGACCCGATGAGGCCCGCCTCGCGCAGCCGCCGAGTAGCGTACGACTTGAAATCATTCATGATCTTCTCAGGCGACACATCGACAGCACTCACGATCACGTGGACATGATTGGTGCGCACGTTCTGGACGTGGAGGAGCCACCGTCGGTGGGTACAGACCTCGACGATGGTCTCCGCAACGACATCACGCTGATCGCGCGTGAGTTCAACCGGAGGCTGAGACATCCGATCCCGTTCGCTGCGTTGCTTAGCCTCATTGGGTTCAACAAACGGCATATCAAAACGGTTATTCTCCCGATCCACCGATCCGCGCAAATCACCATGAAGCCACGTCCCATACGTCCGAAACGAAATAAAGTAAGCCAGCGGCACACTCATACACGCTCCAGTCCGAACCGCCGAAATAATACGCGATCCCCGAGGCGCTCCCTAACAGTCGCGGTACAAATCACCCACACACGCCGCCGACCAGTACCGCGACCGTAAGGGAGCGCACCAAGACTCTCCCCACCAGACCCCGCGCCGCCCCACCGGCCACCACCATTAGTACCGCGACCGTGAGGGAGCGCACCAAGACCCCCGCCTCCAAAACTCCGCCTCGCCACCGAGCAAAAACAGCCGGCATCCCACCATCCAATGGTGCCCCTCAAGCGCTCCCTAACGGTCGCGGTACAGGTCGCTCCCACACCCCGCCCATTGGTACCGCGACCGTCAGGGATCCCACTGGCCGGCCTATCCCATCGCCAACCACCATTAGTACCGCGACCGTTAGGGAGCGCACCGGTATCAGGAGACTCGGACACAGCGCTTCGCCCCCGACCGCCCCCAACCGCACCCCCCCCCTTAACAAGCCAAAACCCCCCCCCCCCCCAAACCCAGGCGTGGAAAAACCGGCCCCCCCCCCCCCCCCACCCACCCCACACCCACCCCCCCAG
>Ga0335069_10005334_pt1 | contig 18933 bp, 17 predicted proteins | sample Lox_Sample_11_FD_206714 | JGI IMG/M metagenome (GOLD analysis project Ga0335069, IMG submission 206714) | Soil microbial communities from Loxahatchee National Wildlife Refuge, Florida, United States - Lox_Sample_1.1 | ecosystem: Environmental > Terrestrial > Soil > Wetlands | place: USA... | reverse complement strand
CAGATGCACGATCCGTGTGCGGTCACTGGTTTCGGTTTCAATCTTCTGCGCAACAGCCGGGACAACTGCCGCGGCCAGTACTGCGAACATGAACACAACGCGTCTCATGGCTTGTTTGTTCCTTCCTTCAGTCCGAATGTTGTACGTCCAGGAGACTCCCTCCGAAGTCTCCTGGACGGTTGTGGTTAGTTGGGTTCAAGCAGCGGCGTAACATTCCTCGTGGGGAGTTGCGGCCGCCGTTGGGTGTCGGGAAATGTCACTTTCCCGTTGCGTACTTCGCTGCGTCCCGCCTTGATCGGGAACTTGCGGACTCGCTCCAATACGACGGGCGAGCCTTTCTCGTCGCGGTCGGTGAACACTTCCCCCGTCTTCGTGACCTGCGCCATGAAGATCAGGCGTTCAACAATCTGTCCATTGGCTTGCGTGAAGGGTTGGACCAGGAAGATCCGCCCTTCCGCGTCGATTTCCACCTCGCCGTCGCATAGACTGGGAACTTCCACGGTGACCGGACGACCACCGGTACGTTCCGCGATCTGGTTGACGACCTCTTGCGGAAAACTATAGAAGACGATCGAACCGGTCCCAGTCACCATGTTGGGATCTGGAGTCGGCCGTCTATCCCGGCAAACGATCGCGTGCAAGGCCGACAGATACGACAATCGAGTCCCATTCTTGCTGCTGCTCCATTTCTGAAGCCCATTGACCAGCGCCTTCAGCTCTTCTCCCGTCCGTTTCTCGTAAGCGTTCAAGGCGGCGGAAGCCTGGTTGCGCCGGAAGAACAGCTGCTTGCGGGTCTCGGCATCGTGCTTGTTCGCCTCGATGTCCGCATTGGCTTTCTCCAGATCCGCCACTAGCTGTTGGCGACGGCCCATGATTTCGGTCACGCGGCTCCCGTAGTACCGGTTGACCACGAAGCACTCCTGATAAATCTCCGGGGTAAAGCTCTGACCTCCGATCACTCCCCGGAATTCGCTCAAGCGCGCCGTGGCGGCACTGCCGAAGAACCGCCCCAGTTCCTTGCGCGTGAAGTTGTACAGTCCTCCGACCTTATCGTTGGCATCGACTTCAATGTGTTCGTCCATGTCTTCGATCCGGCGTTTCTGTTTCAACTTCAGCCAAGGCGCTGTGGGCACATCGTTGCGGATGCTGCGTATGACCTCCTGGTCGGGTTGGGTTCCATGCTTCAGTTGATCCAGCGCATTCTGAAGCTGGTCGACCAACTCCCGTGCCAGATCGGGCCTTCCTTTCGCCAGACACGAGGTCTTCAAATCGGTTATCGCGCCGATCTGATTTCCGCGCGCCTGCATCGAAACTTGCGGAAGGTTCCACCAGGGACTCGGGGGTTTGGGGTTCTTCTTCTTGGTGGCGGAGTGTTGTTCCTCGTAGGCGAACCGGTCTTCGACAAACCGTGGAAAACGGTTGTCCTCGACCAGGCACACCATATCGAAGTCAAAGTCCCCACCGTTTCTTGCAGCGGTTTCCGAATGAAGGACCAGCGTGCCTCTCAGCTGCAGTTGCGCGCGAGCAACGGCAGCGACACCATCGATTGAGAGCCGGCACCCACGCTGTTCGAGGTGCTCAGTCAGCAACCGAACGGTGTCTTCCCCTGAGAGGTTCTCGACCGGCAGGAGGTCTTCTTTCATACGGATGGGATAGCGCACGACCAGGCCATGCCGGCAACTTGATTCGGCAATGGCGCTGGTCTTTGGAATCCAATCCGAACCGCATACCACTTGTCCTTCATGTAGGAAGAGGTAGCCATCATCCGCGAGTGCGAACCCGGGAAGACGGAAGCCACCACTGGTGCAGAGCCGATACGCCCATTTCATCAACACCCGCTGGAGGTGATGCTGAATGAACGGATGCTTCAGCATGTACCCGGTAGCGTCGGCGATCAGAGCTGCCTGTGCCACCGTGTATTCGTCAGAGGTGTAGTCCGAGTTCGGTTCTTCGCCGGGCTCGAGGACTCGCTGGCTTTCCTTCGTGCCCAGCAACTCGAAAAGCTCGGTGAAGTTGTTCGACTCGAACGCCTGCCGCACTTTCTCGATCTGGCTGAGAGCGTACGGTTTGATTTCCAGTTCGATCGAGTCTTCCGGGGCGTGTTCCAGCAGGGTGTAGCTCGAATTGAATTCGAGGTTGCGGGAGACGTCACGAAAGCCGATCAAGACCGGACCGCGGAAGGCGTGTGCCTGACGATCTCCCATAAGCGATCGAATCGTCCGCAACACTTTTCCCTGGTACTTGGGCTTCACGCACGATCTGGGCAGGATGATGTCCGCATCGAGATGCCGCGCGACTTCATCCGCCATGACCTTGAACGCGCCCTTCGCCTGCGTCTTGTCGAACGCCAGACGAAATTGATAAAAGCGATGCGCCCCAATCCGCCTGCCATGAATCCTCCGCTTCGCCTGTTCAACCAGCGCCACTTCCTCGTCCTCGGTCAACGAAGGGCCCTGCTGCTCTTCAGACCGTTCAGCGATCCGTTGGGCGTGCAGTCTCTCCGTCTCCCTGGCTAGAAGTTCGGACTGGTGTTTTTGCTGGAGTTTCCGGAACAACGACTGCGAGATCCATCCCCGGCAATCGTTGGTGCCGAATTCATGGTCATCGACCACCATGACCCGGCAATCCCCCTCCTCGACGAGAACCTTGCACGAGGACACCAGAATTCCGAAGTAGGTGATGGCGGCCTGCGGTGAGAAGCGAAACCTCTCCGCGAGTTTCTTTTCGAAGGAACTCTCGACCGCGTAGAACTTGCCGTTCTTTGCGCTGCCGCTAGCTCCCACCAAGCTGTACCGAATGCCATCCATCTCGATTCGAGTGAGCGCCTGCTCGACCATGGCCTGCTCGCAGGAATCCAGGGGTTCTGTCGGCACGTCAATCGTGGCGACATGAATTCCCGGATAGAGCCCTTGCAAGAGGCTGTTGGTGAGTTGCGCTTCCCGATCCAGTTTCATGGTCTTCTTCGATACGTTTCCATTACGGTCAAGTTCGAGCGCCAACACCAAGTTGACGCCGCAATTCGTAGCATTTGGCATTGCGAATCTCCTTTAAGCTGTCGGGCAAGGACAGCGGAGGAGACGGCTCGTGCCAGTCTCTTCGCTGCCCTTGCCGAAAACCGAACCAAAAGATTTCGGCCAGGCAGCTAAGCGCCGGCCAACACGAGTTGTCGTTGCTACGCCTTGTTGGTCCTCACTGCCTCAGGATTCCAATAGCTTCTGGAGCATTGCCGCAGCTCGCCCAATAAACCGCGTAACCTGCGCAGCCTGGACCACACCCACTCTCCCAACGCCCATAGCCAACACAGCAGCGCCGTGAGCAGGAAAGCCAACAGTGCTCCCATCAGCAAATCCGAAATGCTGGGGGGCACATACTGAAAGTGCTGCCGGACCAACACAAACAACTCGTACAGCAGGATTGGTCCGCAGAACTTCGCTACCGTGAAGAACCAACGTCGGAACAGCACCCGAAACCGTTGCTTCACCATCTCTTCCTCCTTTTCTTTCTGCGTATTGCCAGAACAGAAAGGAGGGACGCTGGCGCGGCTCTCTCGCTGTCCTGGTCGAAAACGTTTCAGGTTCCCGGCCAGGCTCGCGAAACGAACCAGACCAGCACTCAACCGCAATCAGCTTGCGGATCGCTCACCACAGATCAACATCATCTGTACATGAAGCCGGTGCTATAAAAACTCCTGGCCCTACTTGCCGTTAACCGCTTCTTTGCCCAGCAGCGGCTTTCTTCCCGAAAAATCCGGCACGACCCGATACTCCTGAATCTCGTAGTAGGTCACCCCGAGGCGTAGCGCCTCGACCAGCGCTTCGCCCTCGCTGGCCACTTCTCGATCGAAGGCGAGAGTGCCGTCGTTGCCGTTTGCCTTGGCGAGGAAATAGCGCGCATTCCCGTTGTTTTCTTCGTCCGAACTGGCACGAGGACGTCTCGTTCGAGCTGCGGTTGTTTCCGACCCACTGTCGGTCCTGGTCGTTTTTGCCGCTGAGACCGTGTCTGTCGCTGCCGTGCTTGTCATGCTCAACTCCTTATTGCGGCCGGTGTGACATCGCCTGCCGCCTTTACTTGTCCAATTCGCTCTTCTGTTCGAGACCGTTGTCCCGTTCGCCGACCATTTGCTTCTCGGAGTACTCGGCCACCAGTAGTCCGCTGGGATTGAACTCGCTCCTGCGCTCCTCAACCAGCCGGATGTTGTACTGGCCCACGATGCGGTCGGTCACTTCCGCACCGCTCTTCACCTTGTGCACTTCCTTGACCCCGAACACGACGTAATCCCACGGCCCGTTCTTAGTGCGCTCAATCGAGCGAATCCGGAGATCCGAGATGATGTGATCTTCGACGATCTTGCCCACGGTATCGTCGTCGCGCAGCTTGTTCAGGGTGAAGGTCCGCAGGTTGTTGGTCATCATGTTCAGCGACTCGGCAAGGTTGCGAGGCGCCGAATCCGGCGTATAGGAGAGGTAGTGTTCGAGGAACCGCCGCACGACCGCTTTACCTTCGAGGTCTGTCGGAGCGACGCTATCGGACGTGGTGGCATCTGTGCCGGCAGCTTGTGCCGACAACACCATTGCCATCTGCGCGCCGCGGTCCTGCCTTGCGCCACCGCCCACCACCACGGCATTTCCATCCTTATCAACGCGGATGACCGTGGGCGGCTGGATGCGCACATAGATGGCGAAACCGAGCGAGCCGAGCGCAATCACCGCAAACAAGATCGCCAGAAACATGGAGCGATTGGCATACGCGCGCAGCATGCCATCGTGTTCGTAATACCGGGTAAACGTGGCGATCTCCGGTGCATCTCTGTGCGACTGTGGTGTTCTCATTGTTCTGCACCCATCCCTGCCCAACGCATGGTTCTGCCAATCACGTGCCCGGCCTGCCAAGCGGCAAAACCAGCTAGGCTGCGGCCGTTGTAGCCACTGGCTGATTGCGCGCCAGCGGAAGGAGAGTCATTGCGGTTCTGTGGCACGGAAGGCGTTGCGCCAGTGGATAGAGCCCCACTGGCAGAAGACATCGTTGCGTTGACTCCATCGGAACTTGGAGGTGTGGGTGGTCTTGAATCGCCAGTCACGGCGCCGCCACCGGTTCCTTGAGCGACAGGGCGGTCGCCTTGACTGAGAACGGCCGAACCACCGGAGGGAGGAGATGGTGGCCCGCCAGATGAAGCCCGCCGCCCTGCGGCCAGGCCGCTTCCGCCTGAGAATGCCAAGCCCGACGCCACAGCTCCCGCAGTCATTGCTCCACTGATCACGGTCATCAGGGTGCCGCCGATGTCGCCACGGACGATGCGGCTTGCGATAAAAGGAATGAGGGCGACCATGATCGACAGCAAGACGCTGGCCACGCTCATCACGATCATCTGGCTGGAACCAACAAACGCTTGCAGAAATGAGCCGTTGAACTGCATCGGATTCGTGATCTGCAGCGCCGACATCAGCGATTGCAAGATTGCGTACAAGAGCCCCCAACACTGGAAGATCATCATGTTCACGAAGTAGGTTCGGCCCAGCTGGCCGAGCCCACGAGATGGGATCAAGGCCAGGACAAAGGGACCGACCACATACAAGATCGAGCCGTACAGGGCGTAAAAGAGCGTGAACAAGGTGTATGTGAAGGGGAGGATCAGGTAGCCGATCAGCGTTATCAGACCAGCAACGATGGCCGAGATGCCGCCTGTTACCAAGTTCCAAAGGGAAGAAAACCAGTTTGGGTTTGTCTGCCAAGCTTGGGAGAGACTATTTCCCCACGCCTTGATGACATCTACTCCCCCAGAGAGGTTGTAGATCCCATCGGCTACACCGTTGAACATGGCGTTCACGGCACGAAAGGCACTTTGGTAATTCAGGAACACTAATCCCAAAACCAGATACTTAACGGCCGCCACTCCCAGGAGCCGCACATCGCCGCCGTTGCTATAGGCTTCATAGACTGACCACAACAGACTGAGGATGAGAATGACTCCGGCGATTTGCAGAACAGCAGCAGTGATCCCCTGCTGGTCGATTCCGTTCAACCCGGTCTGTAGCAACTGTTCGAAGTAAAAACTTGGCATCGCATCTCTCCCTATTCGTGACTCACTGGTGCTGCATCAAATTGGCTAAAGCCTGGCGCAGGCTGGTGGTATTCGTTGCCCCCATCTTGATGTCGGCGCTAGCGTTGGCAAGATCGACTGCTCGTAAGCGCATCAGGTCTGCCGTGGCGGACTGTGTGTATGCGTTCGCCCGGATCAGCCATGCATCGGCCTGGGCTTCGATAATGGGAGCGCTACCCGGAGCCGCGGCTTGAATGCTTTGGTTGAGCTGATTTGCCGCTTGCAGTTCCAAGTCCGCCAGGGCATCGATCTCAATGGCCCGCTTCATGGCCGCCTGGGCGGCCGCATCCGTCATGTCCACCATGTTCAATACCTGCGGCGATGCGGCAGTGGGCGCCGGAACCGGACCGTAGAGAGCGGTGTATGCGCCAGATGTTTGCCCGATCTGATTCGCATTACGTGAGAGCAGAACCTGCTCCAACTGTTGCGCGGTGGGCAGCGTGGCACTGTTGACCGGTATGTGCATCAGGTTCTGAATCTGGTTGTAGTTACCCTGAAGTGCGCCGACCAATCCCCTTGCCTGGTTGATCAGGTTCTGTGGCCAGACCACAGCCTGCTGAAACTGCTGCATGGCTTTGTCCACGCCCAGAATCTGGTTCAGTCCACCTCCCACCACTTTGGTCAACGCCGACTGAATGCTCGACAGCCCTGCCACCAGCAACGCGCAACATGGGGAAATGATTTGGGCACGCGCTGGCCAGGGTGCCGTGAACACGAGCACCAGGGCGAGAATGACCGCCCGGAGTTTGTGGCCAAGCATCCAGGTCTTCGTGCTTCTGAGCAGATCTGCGAGTCTCTTCATAACGTTTCTTCCTTCTCCCTTACTGGTGCTGCAGCAGGTTCACGAGGACCCCGCGCAGCTGCGTCGTGTTGGTGGCGTTTTCTTTGCGAAGCGTGTTGCGATGTGCGAGGCGTGCCGCTTCCTGACGCAGTTCTGCCGCCAGCAGCTTTTGCGTCAGGGCCTGAGCGTGAATGGCAGACGTGATCGCTGTCGCGGTCAGAAACGGCGCGGAACCGGGCGCTGCCTGGCTGGCGGAATTCTCGATCGCATCCGCCGATTGAAGTTCTATGTCTGTTGCCTGGTCGCCAGCCTTCAGCGTCTTCAAATTGTCGAGAGCCAAGGCATCATCCATGTCCGACATGGCACGGTCCCCAGGATTGGCGGCGGTTGCAACCGGGATTGCGCCATAGGTGTTCGCGAACGCCCCCGTTAAGCCGGCAAAGTTGTTTACCTGGTGGTCCCGGATGACGGCTTCGAGCGCTTGAGGACTGGGCAAAGTCGCGCTGTTGAGGTTTATGTGGAAGATGTTGGTCATCAGATTCCGGTACTGCCCGATCATCTGCGTGACTTGCGCTCGGGCCTGATTGATCAACTGCTGCGGCCACACCACTAACTGCTGCAGATTGTTCACTGCCGTTCGCACCGTGTTGATCGACGTCAACGCTGTCTGGATCACCCCATTGATTACATTGAGAACTGCCTGAATGGCTTGCATTATCCCCAGTTGCGCTTGTGCCGGCTGCGGCGCTCCCACCAGCGTCACCACCATGACTCCGGCAAGCGTCACCGCCATGAGTCGCCGGGGGTTCTGGACTGTCACGACGAACCAGGTAAACGCCGCGAGAAACGTCACATACAAAAGAACCTGCATTTCCTTCAACCTCCCGAAGCACTCAAGGCCTTGAGTGTTCTCCGTTTCCTTTCTCCGTTGCCGCCATAACACGCGCTACCCCATTCACCTCGCCAGACATCTCTTCCAGAAGAGGCGAAACATCTGCCAAGCCCTGCGGAAACTTTCTGGCCAGATCCTGGTAGCACTGCAGCAGCGGCTTTCCTTCGTGCTTCTTCAGGAACCAGGCACGGTACTTCCGCTCCCGCGGGAACGTCGTGCATATCCAATACGACAGTGGAGTAGGCACGATTCGAATCGTCTGCGTCGTCTCGGCCTTCTCTCCAATCACCAGCAGCACTTCGGCGCTGCGGCCTTTTCGAGGGGCGCCGAACCCCTTCACCTGGTTCACTGCTACCGGGTTCAGGTTGAGGTGATTGACCATCGGGGTCACGTCTCCGGGCTGCTGCCCAATGATCTTCGTGCTGGCGTTTTTCAGGATGCCCGGCCCTTGGACTCGCGGTTGAAACTCCGTTCCGACGAAGTCCTCGACCGTCTGGCTGATGCCCCATACACTGGAGTTCCTCTTGCGGGCCGTGCGGTACAGCTGCACAACCTCAGGGGCCAGCGCCGGGGAGTCCAGCAGGAACCAGCACTCGTCGAGCACCGTGATGCTCGGACGCCCGGTCTTGCCCGTTGCGCGAGCAGACATGGCCGTCGCGATCAGCATGCTCATCGCCGTCTCAAGTCGGGGATCGGAACTGAGTCCCTCCACGTTGAAGAAAAGCCAATCGCTGTCCAGGCGCATCGTCGTCGGCTGGTCGAACAGCTTGGCGTAGATACCGCCTTCCGTCCACGAGCGCAGTTTGATCGCCGCCAGGTGCGCCTCATCGATCGTGCGCTGCATCTTCTCGGCGTCACGCCAGTTGGCGAGTTCCTCGCGCAGATCGTTGAAGGTCGGAATGGGATTGGAATAGCGAATTGCGCAGCGCTTGTAGACCCGCCCAATCGCATCGGTTAGCACGTTGTCCAGCAGCGACGTGTCCGAGCCATGACTGTCGCCCAGCATGTGCCGCGTCAGATTCTTCAGGAATGCCGTCTTTTCATTGCTGGGACCCGTATCGCCTTCCGGGAGGTCCCACGGATTCAGCGTTTCTCTGCCATCCAGGTCGACATTGATCACACGGCCGCCCATCAGATCGACCAGCGGTTCGTAGGAATCCCCGCGCTCAAGAATCGACACCAAGGGCCGGGCACGCGCCATCATCAACAGCTTGAGCTGTGCCAGGAACGTCTTGCCTCCGCCGCTCTTGGCCATGATCAGCATGTTGGCGTCGCCCAACCCGGAATCGAACGGCGAGAACGGTATGAGCTGGCGGTAGGGAGTCTCAAACAGCATCAACGGAGAATTGGGCGTACCTCTCCACGGCATCTCCACTGGCAGCAGGTCCGCTGCGTGCAGGGTCAGAACATCCTTCTCCCGCTTGTTGACCTCACCGAGTCCCGGAAGGCTGGAAAAGAAGAAGCGCTTTTGCGCCAATGTCTCCGGAATCCCGCGGGCGCCGTTCATACGCCCGATGGCGTGCAACACCCGCTGCCGCCGGTCGGCGAGAGTGCGCTCCGCTTCCTCCGCCTCAAAGCGATTGCGGGCTGGTCGAGAGGTGCGGACGGCAACGGTCAGGCTGAGCTGACAGGATTTCAGCGAGCTCGATATCAACTCCTGCAGGACCTTGATCAGTTGGTGCTCTGCCACTTGGGCGTCCACATTGAGCCGGAACCCTCCGTGGATGTCCTTCTGTGCCGCTGTCATTTTGCGAAGCCGGCTCTTGTACTGCTTTACCGCCTTTGTCTGATCGGGAAGGACAACTTCCGCGTTGATGATGATCGGGAAGTCCATCACCACCAGCTCCCGCAACACTCCAGGGAAGGTGGCGTCGGGAAGGTCTTTCAGGCTGACGAATGAGTACAGTAGTCCGCCAATCTTGACGTGTTCATCAAGTTCATCTTCGATGTTGACGCTGGCCATCTGGCTTCGTGCACTCTCATAGACCAGCGATTCTCTCGGAGGTAGAAACGGACGTTTGTCGCTTACCAGCGGATTAAGCGCTCGCTTGACCTCAAGGAAGATATCGTTTTGCGTTAGCCGCTCGATCTTCATGCCCGTGGCCTGCAGAGAAGCCTCAACTCCGGACATGAGACTATTGAACTCGGCGACCAGGTCCTCGTGCTCCCGCCGGCTGCGCTCGATGCATTTGCTGGCCGACATGCTGAAGCTCGATCCCCGCATCTTCTTTTTCCACTCCAACTCTGGCGACTGGTGATGGATGCGTGGGTCCCAGATGAAGTAGAAGTGCAGCATGTGCTGCAGGTAATAGCCCTCTGCGTTTTTCTTCAGCCAGAGGTCGGACTGTTCGCGATCGACTGCCTGAAGGACCGCACTCGGATTCTGTTGTTCCCGGTTGTAACGTGCGATCAGATCATCAGCTCCTTCGGTAATCTCAAATCGCACTTGCAGGCGCATGGATCTTTCAGGCAAGGAGCGGATCAGGGCCTCCAGCACCAGCTTTGTCCGGTTCCTCTCCTCGTCACTGGCGTAATAGGAGTGAATGCCGCTTACCCTGTATCCAGCGACAAAGGACCCGTTGAGTTGGATCAACAGATCGTCGGCGAGATCACGAACTCTCAGTTGCTCGCACAGCGGCGGCTGGGCCAATGACTTCTCGAACTGTTCCGTCGTTAACGGCATCGCAAGCTCCCTAGTCCTTGATGTATTCGCGAGTTAACTCGCGGTCCCGCTCCAGCGCCGAGTAAACGTGCGGCTTGGTGTGGAACAGCACCCAGTCCAGCAAGTACCCACGTTGCTTGCCGTACTTGAAGAGCATCAGCGCAGGCACGCTCAGGATGGGAACCAGGTACTGCAGGACCATGTTCATTGGCAGGCCGAACATCTCTCGGTTCAGGAACCTGCCGCAGATGTTCATCACAACCGCCACAGCGAGAATGGCGAACAAGTCCTCGGCTTCGAGTCCGAAGAAGGTGACTCTGGTTCGCAGGTTTCGGTATATCGGTGTCACATCGAGCGCCATTGTTTCTCTCTCCTAAGTCACTCCACCCGTCCCATGGGCGACGAAGAATTCCGCCAGACGAAGCAGCCCTGAAACCATGAGGCACAGCGCCGCTGTCACAAAGTGGCGAAGCCAGCCGCTGGTGGGATGAACCAGCGAGAAGATTCCCAATCGCAGCGCCATCGCTGCCACCTGGGACGCCGCGTAGACCGGCAAAATCACATTCGCGACCCAGTCGATCAGGGTCGTAATGGAAATCCAGTACAGGTCAGGACTGTTCCAAGCTGCCTGCGAAGCGAAAGTCTCAAATGCGCGTGTCAATCCTGAAACCAGCAAACAGGCCAATGCCCCATACATGCTGTGCGAGAATTCCTGCCCCTTGGAAAATTGCAAAATGGCGATGATGATGAAGGCCGCGGCGAGCGTGGGCATGATCACGTTGCCCATCCAGTTCGCCAGATGAAGGATCCCGTGGTCGAAAGACATGTTTCCGAGGTTCATTCGCTCTCCTACATCATCGAAATCAGCAGTCTCCAAATGGCGGAGACTGTGAGCAGGGCCAGCGCCACCACAACCAGCCGCAGGAATGGTTTTCTGGTTGCGAAGTTCAAGATCGCGCCCACCAGTGCCAAAACGGCCGCGATCGGCATAATCGTCCCGACCAGGTGATTCCAAAGACTGTCGAGCACGTCGACAGTCGCGTATTGCGTTCCGGTGTTGTAGCTCTGAATGAGGTTGTAGGTGGTCTGTGTGCCGAGCAGGAACATGGCCGCCAGAATCGACGGCAACGGATGTTGACCTGCGGCAGCGTCCAGAATGGCACGCAATACGAAGAACGCCGCCAGTGTCGGCACCAGTCGCTGCACCACGAAGTTGGCAACGAACTGCGCCACGTCGGACTGGAGATTCGCCAGCCATCCCGTCGCGATTGCTCCATTGGGCAGCGGCACCGGTACCCCAAACGAAGTGAACCAACTCAGCAGCGGCTGAAGTGTGAGGAAAACGATTGCCCAGAACATCCACTTGGTGAATCCGCCCCCGATGGCGAACGTCATCGTGCCCTCGCGCCGCAGGCTGACACCGGCAGTCACCAGGGACAGCAGCGCGGCTGACGGCGCCAGTAAGAGCAGAACCGAGATAATGTCGTTGAGTAGCTGCGGAGTTGCCATCTGTCCTATTCCCCAAGTAGGAACTCACGTCGAAGAGAAGCATTCTGGTTACAGGCAGCCCGCATCGCTTCATAGCCGTTGCGGGCTGCCTGGTTGATTTGCGCCCCTTGCCTGAAGGCCGCACGGTTAAGTCACTCCTCCTGTTCCGTTCGTGATCCAGAACTCGATCAGTCGCGTGACGCCCGAGATAGCCAACAGTGCGGCAGCCGCGAACAACCACCGCCCAAAGCCGCGGCCCGTCAGCCACGACACGACGGCGCCAAGCACCGCCCCGCCGGCGCCAACCGGTGCGATCACGTTGCCGATCCAGTTAATGAAGTTCAGGAAGCTACCTTCCGGTTGGGCGCCGGTCTGTCCTTGAACCGCCACGTTGAACTGCGGAGCGGCGCCAAGGTTCTGTGCGGCCACAAACTGGACAATGGCCAGCAGCAGGATCGCCGCCACAACCAGAGGTTTCTTCCATCCGAGATCTGCCTGAAAGTTCCTCACCCGAGATTTCTCCTTTCCCAGACTCATCGATTGCCTCGCTGCTCGCCGAAATTGGCGGCGGAAAAGTGATCGATGTGCGAGGGAAAGTAGCCGGGAAACAAAAAGCTGTCAAACGGGCGCGAATTTAGCGGGGATAAGAGACCGAGAGATCAGAGAAACGCAGAATGGGGAGAGAATTAATAACTGGAAACGCGTCCGAGTGCGTGGCTATTGCAACCCGGTACTGTCCAATTGGGCCATGCTCCCGCGAACCCGCTCGGTGGCCTTTTCAAAATCAGACCAGTTCAGGGGTGGCAGTTGGTCGCTATTGGCAATTCGATTGAAAGCCATGCGCTTTGCGGCCGTGCAGATCGCCTGGAGATCCGCAGGCGCCAGCCCGCCGAGACGCTTGGCAATCTCTTCAACCGTTAACCCAGGTTCCAGGCGAGCGCCCTTGAGGTAGAGCCCGAGCAGTCGCACTCTCTGTGCAGTTTCAGGAGGCGGGATCAGAATCTTCTCGGAGAACCGGCCGCCTCGGAGTATTCGGGGATCGATGTTTTCCGGATGATTGGTCGTGCCCACCAGAAACACATTGTTTTCGGGCTGCAAGCTGCTGATTTCAGTAAGGAATTGTTCCACAAGCTGGACATCGTGCTGAGCCAGGTAGCGATTGTTCGCGGGCAACAGCCCATCCATTTCATCGAGGAAGACGATTGCGGGACTGTGTTCCTTGGCGCGCGCGAAAACCGCGGCTACACGCTTGACCGAATCTCCAACACCTCCGCCCAGAACAGTGGCAGCAGTCAGCGGATAGAAGCTGCGTTTGGTTTGACTTGCGATCAAGCTTGCGATCAACGTTTTTCCTGTTCCGGGCGGCCCGATCAACAGCAAACCCGTTGGAACCTGCAACCCCAAAGAATGCGTTCGCGTTGGGTCTTCGAGTAGGCGAATGAGGGACCTCAAGTCTTGCTCGACCGACTCCGCGATGACGACATCGTTCCATTCCACCCGTTCCAGTTGTGGCCGGTCCTTACCGCCGTTTCCGTCCAACGCACGCTGCAAATCCTTTGCTTCGATCTTTCGATTGTCCGTCAGCGCATAGTTAGCTGCCTGGTCCACCAAGGCGCGCAATTTCGCTGCACTGGCTCCCGGCGTCCGGCGCGCGAATTCCTGCAAGTCGAAGCGTTTCCACGGTTTCTTGCTGAGCTGCGCTTCCAGAATCTTCACTCGCGTGGTTTCGTCCGGAAGATCGACGCGCACTTTTATGTCAAATCTCCCTTCCCGAATAAGCGCTTCATCGAGGCCATCCAGGCGGTTGGTCGCGGCCATCAGCACGAATCCGCTGATTCCACGGTATTGGTCGATCGCGCTCATCAGGGCCATGGTGATGTTATTGAACTCACGTTCCGCCCCGCCTGGGTCGCCGATGGCGTTCTGCCGGCCACCTCCCAGCGAGTCGATCTCGTCGATGAAGAAGAGGACGGGCTTGCGGCCTGCGGTCTGCGCGAACACTCCCTGGATGTTTTCTCCGGTCGCGCCAATCCAGCGGGTCAGCAGCTTAGGAGCGGATACGTATTGGAAGTGCAGCCCGAACTCACCAGCGGTCGCTCTTGCCAGGAATGTTTTCCCGGTCCCACGCGGTCCGTACAGAAGGATCCCGTTTCTAACCAGCCCGTAGCGTTCGTACTTTTCCGGATTCAGATGTCCCTGCACTACCTGGCGGATTTCTTCCTTTGCCTCTTCCATGCCGCCGAGATCGCTGAACCGTTCCGCTGGTACATTGCGAACGACTTCGACAGGTTTTGACGCCGGTCGCTGAACCGGGGCGCCAACGGTCGCGAGAGTTCTCGGTTGATTCGCCTTTGAAAACAGAATCCTAAAAAAGGAAACGATCAGGCCGATAGGGGCCAGTCCCAGAAGCAGAATCCACAGCGCAGTGAAAACTGGAGACGCCTTGCTGGCCTTGATGACCGGTTCCCATACAAGCAGGACGAGCAAGCCAAGCGCTACTAGGCCTGCCACTGCAAGACTCAGCAGCTTCTTGATGAACATTGGGGCGTTGCGGAGAGGGCCGCGAATGGTGCTTACCAACACGAGTGCTCCCAGCCAAAGCACCGGCGTGTTGAGGAACCATTCTTGAGGCAAGCGCGCCACTTCATCACCAGTCAGCAGGAACACCAGCATCACGCAGAATTGCGTCTCTGCCCGTCCTGACAGAGCTCTAATTTAGCCCATCTCAGGGCTTGGTTGCTGCATATTTGGGTCGATGCTGGAAGGGGTAGTGGGGTACAGATTTGCGAAACATGAGCGCGTCGGTGAGCGGCGTATTCGGCGAGATGCCTGAGTTCTCATCTGGGGGGCCAGGCTGGCATCCAGCCTGGCCGGGCAAGCCTCCGTCTTGCCGTAGTTCGACACCCCAGTCTCCAAAAACACACCTCCTTTCTCTTCATTGCTGTGGCTGTGCTTGGATCGTCGCCTGGCTGCTGGCCTGGGTATAGAGCTGGTTGATTTCGCTTCTTAGCTGCATCAGCTGACGCAGTTCTTCGAGACTCGGCACCCCGCCACTGAAGCCGGCGGTACTGGTTCCGGTGCTTCGCGTCCCGGATGTCGCGCCCCCATGGTCCGAAGATGGTTTCTGGACGACGATGTAAAAGCGCGTGTTGCCCGGCAGGGTCACCACAAGGTTCTGGTTGAACGCCAGGCCGTTTAGCTCTTCCTGTCCTGCGGTCGCGACGTTGTCGGCCAAACGCTCGCGCATCAGGGTGTTGGGAGAAATCATCCCGTTGTAAGTCGAACCCTGTGGACCCACCAGATACGACGCGATTGTCCCCATGCCCGTCAGCGAACGCACCAGAAACTTTGTGCCTGTCTTTTTACCCGAGACATCGCCCTTCAGCGGTCCGAAGCTCAGGCTCATGGCCGAGGCATCGATCTTCTCGACCACCCCATCCGGCATCTCCACCCGGCTGAATTGAATGCCCACATAGCCCGACGGATTCACCTGCGTCAACCGGCCAAAAACCTTCGACCCTGCCGCCAGCACGATCTGTCCGTTGTGCTCGTAGTTGTATTCAACGACCGCTACGACCGGGGCGGCGACTGCCGAACTCACCGGCGTTTGCAGTCGCGCCACCAACCGGGTGCCGGCCGCAATCGCCAGGGTCTCCTCCGCGTCCTCGGGCGAGTTTGGCCTAAGCGTCGGTTTGATTTCCGTCGAACGCACGAACACCAGCGAGGGCTTTTTCAGATCGGAAGATGAGTCCGATGGCGAGGGCGGAGACGGCGGATTGGGGTTGGTTGTGCCCTGTCCCACGGAAGGGTCAGAGAAATCGACCTTGCTCAGCGAGTAATCCTGTGGAGGATTAGTCGCGGTTCCGGTTTTTGCAGTTGGTCTGGGCGCCATGCCGGTTCGCGAGGTCCGGCCAATGTCTTCCGGCGTTAATTGGCCAGCCAGCGCTGGATCTGTGGAGCGCACATCTGCACTCAGCTTCGGCGTCACCGAGCTGTTGGGATCGCTGTTCTCCTGCCCCGGTGTAACCTTGCGTCCCAGACTGGCTTCGCCGCGCGGGTTTTCTCCGGGGAGTGAAATCTTTTGCTTTGGACGCGAGAAGATGCCTAAGAAAAGCAGCAACAGCGCCACGCAAACTCCCGCGAGCAGAAACAGCGATTTGCTCTTGTCGCGCCCGAGTTCCTGCCGGCTCTCTGCCGGTTTCTGCTGCCTTCGCGCTGTCTGGAAAGCGGAAACGAATGCCTCGCGCCAGTTTCCTTTGCCAGTCTCTTCCGGCGCGGACTCCTCGATGGCTATTTCCGTCTCCGGATTTGCTGGAGCTGTTTTCAGTTCCTTGTTCGTTTCCTCAATGAGCATGGTTTGCTGCCTCCCGCAGTGTGCTGACTCCAAAACCGATAGGCGCCAAGGCCGGTTTGTCTACCGCGCCGGACTCCGCCATTTGTAAGAACAGCGTCTCCATCGAGCGCTTGTAAGGCGGACGCTCGAAAAGCACCACGCCGTCGGCGCGTTCCCCGGGTCCGATCCGCCGCCGGCTCAGGCGGAAATCGATCACCGCCAACTGCTCGGCCGTGGACCAGCGCTCATGCTTGATCAGTTTTCCCGACTTGTCCTGACCGCCTAGCTGGATCTGCGGCGGCATCAGCAGGATGGCGTGCTTGCTGGTGTTTACCACCGAGAACAGAACAATCACTTGTTGGCCGCCATCGAGGACCTCGCTGATGCCCGCCCGCAAGCGGTCGCCCTTCACCTCGTCGCCTTCCGGACGTTCGCCATAAAGCACAGGCAGTGGAGCCTGTTGCTGACGTTCCAGCAAGCTGTCGAGCGAGTCTGGTTTGGGTTGGGTTGGCACTATTTCTACCGGAGAACTGGCCATCGTAAGCGAGGTGGGTAACAAGGCAGCTCCCGTTGCCGAGGGACTCGCAACTGAGGAAACCACTGCTGCCTGCGCCTTCGACACGCTGGCGGTCTGTGCGACCAGCGCGAACGGTACGGCTTCGGGTTCGACCAGGAAGCCGCCGGATGGCTGGTAACGAAGCAGGAAATCAACTGTCGCCGAGTTCGGGCCTTCGCCACCACTAACCAGGAGAAAGCTGATCTGGCGTCCTCTAGCGGTGGAAATCAGCAGATTACTTTCGGCATGTTCGTTTGTCAGGGCCTTGACGAACACCAGCTCTGGCTCATGTTCGGAATGCTCCACCTGAAACAGCGCCGGGTCTCCCACTACGACTGAATTCACAGGCTCAGGCACCCGGATCGCGGTCACGAAATGTGCCGCAAGTTCAATCGAAGTGATTTCGTTGTCCGCCGTCGGTTTGGTACGAACCTGTGGAACGATGGTCGTTTGTTGTGCTCCAGCCGTCACGGTCAGTACCGCCAGCGAAAGCCACCCGAGAACTAAAGCGCTTCTCATCCGTCACCTCAACTTTTCTCTCTGCCTCGCCAACTGGCTCCGTGCCCGAAGCACTCGTCGTGCGCGATACCGTTGCGCGACCCGTTTGACATATCCCTGAACATCGGGGGAGGAATACTCCAGTCCCCGCGAAGAGATTTCCTTCTCGCCGACGTAGTAGGCTGCAGTGATCAATCGGAGGTCTCCGTTGAACTTCTGTTTGAGCCAGGCAAGATAAGCGACTCCACCGCGAATGTTCTCCTGCACCAGAAATCGGTTGCGCACTCCGAACCGAACCGCCGTTGCGGGCATCAACTGCATGATCCCCGCCGCGCCCTTGTTTGATACCGCATACGGATTCCATCCCGATTCTTCGTCGATAATCGCGGCCACCAGCTCCACCGGGACCTGATAGACAGCGGAGTAATACTCAGCCCACCTTGCTGACACGTCTCGTGGTGCGCGCGCGTCAGGCATTTGCGCTCTTGCGGTTCCCACTAGCAGCACGAGGAAACACGCCCTTGCCCACTTCATGCCGCAGCCTCCACGGCCGCCGCCGGCAAGCCCTCTTCTGCCATTGCCATCAACTCGTCGCGATAGCGTTTCGAGTCGGCGACCAAGCCTTCAAACCCCGCACGCAGTAACAGGCGTTTACGGTCGGCTTCAGTCTTTGCTAAAAGCGGCAACAGCAGGTCTCGTTGCTCGTGTGAAATCTCTTCGACTCCCAGGATTTCTAGCGCCTGAGCGAGGTCTAGCATTTCGGCGATCGATGGGGGCTTCTCCATGTTCCAGCCCCGCAGTGCGTGCGCGAGCCCGGCTAGTTGTCCCCGCAGCCGCAAGCTTTCGCTGCTGCTTCGGAGCGTCAAGATTTCTTGCTCACGCTCGACCGATGGGTATTCGAAGCGCAAATAGAAGCACCTTCGTCGCAGAGGATCGCCCAGACGTCGTTCTTCGTTCGAACTCAGAACAACAAAGGGAACGGTCGATGCTCCAATCGTGCCCAGCTTCGGAACCGTGATCTGCCAGGCGCTCAGGATCTCCAGCAACAGGGCCTCGATGTTGTGGTCGACCTTGTCGAGCTCGTCGACCAGAAGCACGCATGGTTGCGATTCATAGCGCAGTGCCCGCAATAACGGACCCTCCGCAAAGAAGTCCAGCGAATGCAGCCGGCTTCGTATCTGGTTCCAGTCCTGGCCGAGGTTGGCGCCTTGTGTGTCCAGGTAGAGTTTCTGCAGCGCCTCATCGAACTTGCCGATGACCTTTTCTTCGGTGATTCCCACGTAGCACTGCAGGCGCTCCACCACCGTATTGGCCGCCGCCGCTACCGCGTATGCCAGCTCGGTCTTGCCACATCCTGGCGGACCCTCAACGAGCAGTGGCTTGCGCATACGGGCCGCCAGATACACCACTTCCAGCGTGACTGGATCGATGATGTATCGTGCCGCGCGCAGCTTGGTGGCGAGTTCGCTTGCAGACGAGAACACGTCGGCTTCCTTTCGTCGTGAAAACTACATCGGAAGCTTTGCTTTTGCATTTTTTGGTGCGCGGACTTTGCGGTTATTCGGCAACCTTGTAGTTGGGTTCCCTCTCACGTCGTGAGCGAGGGTGCGAAGCGACGAATGCGTT
>Ga0335069_10005333_pt1 | contig 18936 bp, 12 predicted proteins | sample Lox_Sample_11_FD_206714 | JGI IMG/M metagenome (GOLD analysis project Ga0335069, IMG submission 206714) | Soil microbial communities from Loxahatchee National Wildlife Refuge, Florida, United States - Lox_Sample_1.1 | ecosystem: Environmental > Terrestrial > Soil > Wetlands | place: USA... | reverse complement strand
GGTCGTCTTCTGCACCGTCTTGAGCGCGAGCACGAGGCCCTTGGCGCCGATGCCGTCGCGGAGCGCCTGCAGGAACTTCTCGCGCGACCCCTTGTCGGCGCGGCCGAGCGCGTCGACCAGCGGCTGCGTCGCGTCGGGGCTACCGATCTTGCCGAGGCCGACCGCGGACTCGCGCGCCACCTCGACGACCTTGTCCTGCACGAGCTTGATGAGCGTCGGCGTCCACTTGGGCGACGCGTCGGCCGACAGCGTCGTCGCGACGAGCTGGCGGACGCTGTCGCTCTCGTCGCCGGCCATGCTGGCCCACTTGTCGAGCGGCACGAGCGAGGCGAGCGCCGCCGTGTCGAAGGCGGGGTACCCGTCGAGCCGCTGGAGCGTGGCCAGGTGCCCGAGGCGGTACTCGCCCATGATCGTGTCGAACTGCGAGGCGTCCTTCAGCGCGACGAGGGCCCAGCAGATCTGCGGCTTGTCGCCGCTGCCCGCCTCACCCACGGCCTTCTCGAGCGCCGGCTTGGCCGCATCGGCCGCGGGCGACCCGAAGCCCGCGAGGGCCATTGCCGCCGTGCCGCGCACCGAGTGGTCGACCACCGCGAGCCCCTTGATGATCGAGGGGATGCTCTGCGTGTCCTTGTACCAGGCCAGGCGCACGAACGCTTCCTGCTGCAGGCGCGGCTCGGTGTCCGTGTCCGCCCACTTGCGCCAGCGGGGGAGCTGGTCGGCCTTCGGAAGGAGCTGGATGTCGGCCATCTCCTTGTTGACCTGCTCCTTCGTCAGTGTCTGCGCCTCGCCGTGGATGGAGAGAGCGGCGAAGACCACCGCCCCCACCACGATGAGCAGACCGACGACGATGGCGATCGGCTTGAATGCACCGCGCTTGAAGTTGCCGTCGTCGCTGGGAAACGCCTGATTCATGGGGCCCTCTCGCGCGGGCACGATACCGCAGGGGGCGTGCCGGGAGGGCCGAAAAAGCAGCTAGAATCGTGCAGTGCGACGCGGGACGTCATGGGGCAAGGCAGCCGCGGTCGCGCTCGTCGCGGGGGGGTGTGCATCGTCCTCGGACGGTGCCCGCCCGGCATCCACCGACGCCGGGAGCGACGCCATGATCGACGCGGGGGCACCGGCATGCACGGCGCAAGGTCCCTGCGCAGTCACGGCGGGCACCGGGACCGAGTGTGTGAGCACCGTGAGCGCCAAGATCGCGACGAGCACAGGCGGGCCGGCGGCCTCGGTGCCCGTGTTCGTCTGCGGAACCAACGTGTGCAGCGCCTCGACGAGCACCGCGGCGGACGGGAGGGTACTCCTGCCCGTCTGCCTGGACGTGGCCAAGCCGGCCATCAAGATCTTCGATGACCCGACGTGGGTACCCTTCGCGTCGCTCCTCCTGGGCGCGGGTCCGTCGTTCGACGTGTCGCTCGTGGTCACGCCGCTGCCGGCCGGTGGGAGCATCCTCACTTCGGGGACGAACCGGTTCGGAGGGGTCACGCTCGTGGTGAGCGGGACGGTCACGTTCGATCTCGAGCACACCAACCCGAGCACCCAGAACTTCAAAGCGGCACCGTTCCCGCTCGGCTCGTTCGCGGGCTCCGGGCTCGATCCGACCACCGCGGGCGTGGCGAACGCGTGGGGTCTCGCGCCGCTCAACACGAAGCTCGCACCGCCGGCGCAGCTCACGGTGCCCAACAGCGCGGCGTGGAGCGCGGGGGCTGCCGTCGACGTGCTTCTCGACGGCACCGACACGACGACCGCCACGCCGCCCGCCCCGTGGGGTACCTGGGGCGTGATCGGCTCCGCGCACGTGAGCAGCGATGGCTCGACGATCACCACCGACGTCGGATCAGGCTTGCCCGAGGTCGCCCCCGTGGCATTCCGTCTCCACTGAGTGATGCGCACCATCGTCGTCGCCGCCGCCGTGATCATCGAGGAAGGGCGTGTCCTGCTCACGCAGCGCAAGTCCGGCACGCACCTCGCGGGCGCCTGGGAGTTTCCCGGCGGAAAGGTCGAAGCGGGGGAGGACCCGCGCGAGGGGCTCGTTCGGGAGCTGCGCGAGGAGCTGGGCATCGAGACCACGCCGGGGGAGGTGGTGGACGTGACGTTCCACCGGTACGAGGACGCGGAGAAGGCAGTGCTCCTGCTTTTCTTCGAGGCCAATAGAACCGCGGATTCACCCCAGCCGCGCGCGCTCGACGTCGCGGCGTTCAAATGGGCGACGCGAGCGGATCTCGATCCGGCACACTTCCCTCCGGCCGACGTCGCGGTGCTCGGCAAGGTGCGCAAGAGACTTCCTCGGGTAGAGTAGACGCATGCGGGCGCTACCCGCCCTCGTCACGGTGGCTGCGATCGTCGCGCCGCTCGCGGGCGCGAGCTGCTACACGGTGCCCGCCCTCCAAGACGGGGGGACCGGAACGAGCAGCGGCAGAGATGCCGATCGCGACGTCTCTGCGTCCGGGAGCGGCTCGAGCAGCGGCTCGGGCGGGTCCAGTGGCAGCAGCAGTGGCAGTGGCAGCGGCAGCGACGGCGGCAGTGGCAGCAGCAGTGGCGGCGCGAGCTGCGACGGCGGAGTGCTCTGCTCGTGCGCCAACGCGTCGGATTGCTCGAGTGCAAGTTCCATCTGCGCGACGTCGAGCATCGTCGGCGTCACGCTCAACAACGCCGTGGGGAACTTCTGCACCAAGGAATGCTGCGCTTCCTCCGACTGCCCTTCCGGAACCGTCTGCTACGCATCGGGCGAGGGCGGTCAGTATTGTGTGGACCCCACGTGGCTGGGGCGACAGAAGCCTGCGGCCCCCCCGACCCTGCAAGGCGGTTCCTCGTGCAGCACTGGGTCGCAGTGCAACTCCGGGCTCTGCGTCAACGGTGCGTGCGCCGACACGTGTTGCTCGTACGCGTCCTCGTCCTGCGCGAGCCCCAACGCGTCGTGCATCTTCGGCGCCTTTCCCGGCAAGCAGGGCATCGACACGCACTTCGCGCCACACTGCGCGGCCCTCCCCGGTAACACGCAGACGGGCAATCCCTGCAGCAGCAACAGCCAGTGTCAGGGCGGGCTTTGCTACGACTTCGGGGGTTCGCTCGGGGCCGATTGCACTCAGCCGTGCAGGACCTCGCCGGAATGCGGCAGCGGATCCGTTTGCGCCTGGGACGTGCAGGGCAGCGACGTGTATGCGGCGTGCTTCCCCCTGGGGATGTACGGCAATTTCGGCGCGTCCTGCAGCAACGACAACCAGTGCGCCAGTTTGGTTTGCAACACGACGAACTGCACGGGCCCCTGCTTCTCCGACGGCGACTGCAGCGCCGTACCGAACTGGCGTTGCACGCCGAGCATCGTCATCGATTTCATGACGGCGGGGATGTACTCCGTCCTGAGCTGCGGCCCCTGAGGGCGGGTGATACCATTGAGCGCACGGGGTACCGTCGTGTCAGGCACGTCCTCCCGTCCGGCGCCGACATTTCCCGAGCGCATCGGGCGCTACGACGTGCTGCTCCCCATCGCGAGCGGCGGGATGGCGACCGTGTACGTGGCGTGCGTGCGCGGCCCCATGGGTTTCGAGGCGGAGGTCGCGCTCAAGCTCACGCACCCGCACCTGCGTGAGAGCGCCGAGTTCGCGGCCGATCTGCTGGAGGAGGCGAAGCTCGCGGTGCGCATCCGCCATCGCAACGTCGCAGCGGTCATCGACGCCGGCGTCGATCCTCTCGGCGTGTACCTCGTCATGGAGTACGTCGAGGGCGACACGCTGTCGGGGCTGAACAAGCAGAGCAAGCCGCTGCCGAAGAAGATGGCGATGCGGGTGCTCGTCGACGCGCTCGCGGGGCTCCACGCAGCGCACGAGCTGCTCGACGAGGACGGCAAGCTGCTGGGCGTCGTGCACCGTGACTTCACGCCGCACAACATCCTCGTGGGTACCGACGGCGTGGCGCGTCTGACCGACTTCGGCATCGCGAAGGCGGCCACGCGCCTGAGTCACACGCGCACGGGGTTCGTCAAAGGCAAGATCGGTTACATGGCGCCCGAGCAGGCGAAAGGCTCGCTGCTCGATCGTCGCTGCGACGTATGGGCTGCGGGCGTCATCGCTTGGGAGGTGCTCTCGGGAAAGCGGCTCCATCCCGTCGAGGACGACGTGGCGGTCCTGCTCAAGGTGGCGACCGAGACGCCGCCGCGCCTTCGAACCGTCGATCCGTCGATCCCTCCGGAGATCGACGATGCGGTGGCGTCGGCGCTCGATCGGAACATGGATACGCGGTGTCCGAGCGCGCTCGCGCTCTCCCGCCGATTGAGTGCCGCGTGCAAGGAGCACGGATTGCTGGCGGAGACCGAGGAAGTCGCGGAGTGGCTCCGCCTCATGGCCGGCGCCAGGCTGGCCGCGAGGCGCGAGGATCTCGCCCGCGCCAAGGAGCGTCGTACGAGCGAGCGACCGCCCCCGTCTGCACCCGCGGAGCAGCACCCCAAGACGTCGCTCGGGATCGGCGCGGCCACGGTGCGCGAGATCCCGGCGCCTCGGAATCCGATCGAGCCGACACTCGTGCTGGAGCACGATCACCCCCTGCACCTCCTGAAGCCAATCGAGGAGCCGACGCGGACGGACACGGCGTCGGTCGTGTCGCACGCCCCTCCGAGGATGGCGCCCTCGAGGTCGAGGACGCTCGGCATGGGAGCGGCCATGGTGGCACTCGTCATCGTGGCTCTCGTCATCGGCCGCAAGACGGCGGATGCGCCGCCCTCGCCGGCAGCTTCGGCGAGCACGGCCGCGTCCGTCGTAGCGACGGCGGCACCGGCACCGACCACGATTGCGACGCCGGCACCCTCATCGAGCGCCGCCGGCGCCGACTGGACGCCGGTGGCGGTGCCCGTCGAAGCCTTGCCCGAGACGCCCGTCGCATCCGTCGCCGCGCCTCCGCCCGCGCCCACGCGTCCGCATCCCGGCTCGCGTCCGCACCCGCATCCGGTGCACACTCGTCCGGTGGCTCCCTCGACGCCCGACGGTCCGGCGCCGCTCGCTCCGAGCCCGTACCCCTGAGATGCGGACGGCAATCATTGCCGCGACGCTGTGTCTCGCCACGGCCGCATCCGGGTCCGCTCACGCCGACGAGTCCACCGAGCAAGCCGCTCGGCTCTTTCGGGCCGGGACGGAGTCGTATGCCCATCGCGCGTTCAGGGAGGCGGCGCGCCAGTTCGAGAGCGCGTACCGCGTCGCTCCTCGAGGAGCCGCCATCTACGACGCGGGCCTCGCGTGGGAGCAGGCGGGCGAGACGGCACGCGCCGCCGACGACTTCGCGACGGCCATCGGCAACGGTGACACGAGCTCGCAGCAGCGCAGTGACGCGACCGCGCGACTCAAGGCGCTCGAGGCGCGCCTGGCGCGTTTGGTCGTCACCGGCCCTGCCGATGCGCACGTGACCGTGGACGATGGATCCGAGGCGAGTCTGCCCCTCGGCGTCCACCTCGCTCCGGGCACGCACGCGCTCTTCATCACGTACGCCGGTGGGCGGACGGAGTCGCAAGACGTCGATGCGCGCGCCGGCGCCGAGGTGGTCGTGCGCCTCACCGCGCCGGGCGGTACGGCCTCCGGGCAGGAGCCCGCGTCTCCCTCGTCGGGAGAGACGCCGCCGTCTGCTCCGAGCGACGGTGGAGCGTCGACGCGCCGCACGCTGGCGTGGATCTCACTCGCGGGCGCGGGAGTCGCGTCCGCGTTCGCGGTGTACTTCTATGTGCAGGGAGACAACGCACTCAACGACTACGAGCGCGGCCACGACACGCGGCAGGACCTGCACGACGAAGCGGTCACCGATCGCACGGTGACGCAGGTGCTCGCGGGTTTCGCCGGCGCGCTGGCCGTGACGTCCGGCGTCCTCTTCTTGACGTCGTCCTCGGGCTCCCCTGCGGCGACGTCACTGCGCGTCGGTCCGACGGGCGCATCCCTTCGCCTGACGTTCTGAGTCACTGCGCCGGCGCCGGGTTCGTGCCGGTCGTCACCTGTCCCTGTCCGCCGAGCCACTGGAAGTGATCGATGAGCACGCTCGAATCGAGCAGTCCGTCGCCCGCGTCCCAGATCATGAACTCCAGCGTGAACTGCTCGCCGGGATTGATCGGAGCGGTCGTCGTGAGCCAGCCGGTGGACGCGCCCAGCGTCGCCGTCACGTTGTTGGTGGTGCTCGGATCGCACTGGGTCATGTCGGTGTCGCCGAATCCCGTTCCGAGCAGCTCCTGCGTCCCGGACCCGCACATCGACGTGTAGAGCGGCGGGTCGGCGCTCGTGGGACTGTTGGAGCGCAAGCACCCCACGGGGACGCCAGGGGTGCAGCGGTCGAGGAAGCTGATGTTGACGGCGACGGGGTTGTGCTTCGAGTCGAACGAGATGTTGTCGGTCGTCTGCGACGACGTGAGATAGGCGATGAACGCGTCGTTGAAATTCGAGCAGACGTAGTTGGGCCACTCGCTCGAGAAGAAGTCGAAGTCGAACTGGAACCCGCTCGCGTCGGGCGGCGCCTTGAGCACCAGCTTGACGTCGACCAGGTCGTTGACCTTGTTGTCCTGCGGGCAACCCTGCGCAGCCTTCGGGAAGCCGGGCGGAGCGCTGCCGGTCGGGTAGTTCATGCCGTCCATGGGGTTACCCGCCACGAAGTCCGACATCGGCCCGTTGTTGGTCCCGGCGGCGTCATCCCACTCGCGGCCGAAACCAGAGCTGATGGTGCCCAGCATCGATCCCTCGCGCGGCTTGATGGTGCTTCCGAAGGCGGGGAGGAGCCCCCACTGGCCGGCAGCGGGAGGATTCGAGGAGCCGAACGCGTTCTGGTAGGTGGCGCTGACGATGCCGTAGCCGTCCTTCAGGGCGCTCGTGCAGATGCCGATGGTCTTGGCGAAGAGGAATGCGTCGCCGTCGACGGCGAGCCCCGAGTCGCACGGCGCAGATACGTCGACCGGGCCGATCGGGCCGCCGTCGCCGCTCATCCCCCCGCTGCTGCTGCCGCCCCCGGAGTTGCTCCCGAACGTGCCGGGCCCACCGCCGCTTCCGTTGCCGCTTCCTCCGCTCCCTCCGCCGGTGCCGGACGACCCGCTCCCGCCACCGCCGCCGTTGTCCCCCGAGGAGCCCTGCTGACCGAAGCCGGAGTCCGGGGCGTTGCCCGAGCACGCGACGAAGAGCGCGCCGGCTGCGACCAGTGCGAGACCACTGCGGATCGATGACAAGTGCATGCCCGGTCGACACTGCAACGGCGCGGCCAGTCCGCGGGACCTCTCTCCCGCCTTTTTCTGGGGACTTCCCGCGGATTCACGGTGCAGGCCGCGACGGCGGCGTCGCGCTGGATCGGTGGCGACCGCGACGCGCTTGTCTCAATCCTCGTCGTCGAGGTCACCCGGGTCGACCCCCAGATCGGCCCCGCGTGACGCCAGGCGCGACACGATGCGTTGCATGAAGCGCCGGTTGACCCCCGCGAGCTCCGCGGCGCGCGTCAGGTTGCCGCGCGTCTTGCGGAGCATGCCGCGGACGTAGACCGTCTCGAACCGCTCGGTCCACGCCTGGCGCGCGTCCTTGAGCGGCACCTCGAGCTCGACGAGCCGTTCGAGCGTTTCGGCGGCCACGTCTTCCTCCGGGGGAAGCTTGCCGCTCGGAGCGCCTCCCTGATCGACCAGGCCCAGGGACACCGAGCGCTCGATGAAGTTGCGAAGCTCGCGCACGTTGCCGGGCCAGCTGCGCGCCGCGAGCATCGCGAGGAACTCCGGAGCGAGCTCCCCCCGCCCGCCGAGGCGTGCGTAGAAGTGCTTGGCGAGCGTCGCGATGTCCTCGCGCCGTGAGCGCAGCGGCGGGATCGTCACGTCGATGACGGCGAGGCGGTAATAGAGGTCCTCGCGGAAGGTCCCCTCGTTCACGCACTGGGCGAGCGATCGGTTCGTCGCCGCGATGATGCGCACGTCCACGGGGCGCTCGGTGTTGCTGCCGACGCGGCGGATGGCGCGCTGCTCGATCGCCCGCAGCAGCTTGGGCTGCACCTGCATCGGCAGCTCGCCGATCTCGTCGAGGAACACGGTCCCGCCCGCGGCCTCCTCGAAGACGCCGCGGCGGTCGGACACCGCGCCGCTGAAGGCGCCGCGGACGTGACCGAACAGCTCGCTCTCGATGAGGGTGAGGGGGATGGCGCCGCAGTCGATGGGAACGAACGGCCCCGAGGCTCTCGGCGAGTTCGCGTGCAGCGATCGCGCTGCCACGTCCTTGCCCGTGCCCGTCTCGCCTTCGATGAGCACCGTGGACGTCGTCGGCGCGGCGCGCTCCAGCGTCGCGTACACGCGACGCATCTCGAGGCTCGAGCCGACGCACTCGCCGAAGGACGTCCGGTCCGAGAGCGGCAGGTAGGTGGCCCCGGCGGTCTCTTCGATGCGGAAGGTGCTCGAGCCCACGCGGACAAGCGCCCCGGGCCGGACCTCGCCCTCCCGCAGGCGCACGCCCTCGACGAAGGTGCCGTTGGTGCTCCCGCAGTCGCGCACCACGACCGACCCGGAGCGCACGCGAAGCTCGCAGTGGACGCGCGACACCGTCGGATCCGCGAGGCGCAGCTCGTTGCCGTGGGCCGTCCCCACGCGGGCGACTCCGTCGGGCAGCGCCACGCGCGTGCCTCGCGACGGGCCGTCGACGACGAGCAGCGTGACCGACAGCACGCGCAGTGTGGGCGCTTCGCTCGCGACGGGCCTGGTGACGTCGTCGTTGGGCAAGTCCCCCGGACTATACCGCGGTTTCTTGACGGGTCGCCTCTGCGACTGGTCCCATCTCGGGCCCCAGGGGGTTGCCCGTGCCAGCGAACCAGCCCGCCGACTGCAGCGTTGCGCCCGACGGCTCGGCCGTCACCGTCATTTGCCTCGTCGTCACCCTGTGTGTGCTTTGGCTCGCCTGGGACATCCGGAAGGCGAAGCGCGGACACCGCTGGGTCGCGACGATGCTGGGCGGGATGATTTTCGGCTGGGCGGTCGAATTCATCAACACGCACGATCTCGTCTCGAATCACCACATCTACTGCTACCCGGCTGCCTACGCCGCCCTCTTCGGTCTGCGGATCCCCGTCAACGTCTTCGGCGTGCCTTACTGGGTGTTCGTCGGGTGGGGCGGGATCATCTACGCGTCGACCTGGACGGCGCAGCGCCTGCGGCTGCACCCGTGGGCGCGTCCCATCGCGGCTGCGTTCCTGGCGGCGAGCATCGACTTCAGCCTCGATCCGGTGTCTTCGCTGATGCGGTTCTGGTCGTGGGACTGCTTCCCGGTGAGCTTCATGGGGGTGCCGTACGACAACTTCATCGGCTGGTACCTCATCGTTTTCGTCTACTCGTCGACGGCCGCCTGGCTGCTGCGTCACTGGAAGGGGCGAGGCCCGCTCTACGAGTGGCTGGGTGCGGTTCTCTGCGCCGTCGCAGCGCTGTTCGTGTTCCTGGTGATCGAGTACGCGCTCGCGAAGGTGCAGTCGTATTCGAACGACGACGGGCACATCGCCGCGCTGATCTTCATGGTGACGACCCTCGTCGGGATCGCCGTGACCGTGTTCCTCGCGCGCAAACCGGTCACGGACCAAGACCCGCCGGTGAACTGGCCGGCGATGTGCGTTCCCGCGGTGATTCACGCCGCCTGCTACTTCATCTACTTCTTCTGGTCGTTCCGCAGCGACCCTGCGTCCTCGCCGATGCTCGTCGCGGCGATCCCGATCAACTTCCTCGCCGGACTGTTCATCTTCGTCACGCCGTGGCGGCGCACGCTCATGACTGCGTCAGCGAATCCACCGGCCCGGCAGCCATAGGCGCGTCATCTTCGCGACGTCGACGACGCCGAGAGCCACGAGCTCTCGCGTCGCCTCGTCCACCGTGCGTCGGTCGTCGCGCACGCGACCGAGGGCCATGCGCGTGACCGCGCCATGCAGCCGCATGCCGCGCGTGCCGAATGCAGCAGCCGCACGTTCGAACCGTCCGGCCGCTTCCTCGCCGCGTCGTTCGACGCAGAGGGCAGTCCCCTCGACCAGGTTGGCCATGCCGAGAGCGGCGTCGATGCCGATCCGCTCGAGCCGCGCGGCGTCCGCCCGCGCCGTCGCGAGCCAGGCGCCATGCTCGCCTTCGTGGTCGACCGCACACGCGAGGGCCGCGCGCGCTCTCAGGCCGAGCAAGTCGACCCGCTGGAATTGCACGCGGGACAGGTGGCTTCGTCGCAGCATCTTCCACGCCCTGAGCGCCTGACTCCAAGCGGAGCGGCCGCGACCCTCGTAGAGCTCCACCTGCGCGAGCACGTATGCGGCGCACATGTGCTGGAAGCAGGCCCAGTCCTCCGGCCACTCGGCCACGATCTCGGTGCACTCGGCCCTCACGCGCGCCGGCTCGTTCGCGGCCAGCCCGACGAGGTGCAGAGGGCTCAAGGCGAGCGTCGCCAGCGCGTGCCTGTCACCTCGCGCGCGCGCCGACGCCAGCAGTGCGGGCAGCCGCTCGCCGGCCGCCTTCAGCTCGCCCTGGAACGCCATCGACCAGAGCATGAACGCCTGGGAGGAGACGACCTCCCATGCTGCGCCGGTGCATCGCGTTCGGAAGTCGACCTCCGCCTGCCTGCAGGCATCGACGCACGTGGCGAAGTCCCAGTCGCCCATCGCGGCAGCGCCGCGCGTGAGCGAGAGCCACGCTTGCGTCTCGGGCGTCGGGGCGGCTCGCGCGAGCTCGCGAGCTCCGTCCATCAGACGGCGGCCGATGCGGCGGGCGATCGGGTCGGCGCTGACGGAGACGCCGAGCAAGGCCGCTGCACGCAGGACTCGGTCGCGAGCGCCGAGCTCCAGGGCCATGAGGAGCGATCGGGCCTGGAAGTCGGTCGCGCGCAGGTGGTGCACCATGCTCAGGCCGGTCGCCATCGTCCAGCACGCGTCCATGCGGAGCCGCTGCTCCGCCGTCAGCTCCGACGCAGGGCGCGCCTCGAAGCGGAGACCGCGTCGCATCAAGCGCACCTCCAGCCGCAGGAGAGCGACCGCGAGCGACGACGTCGTCGCGAGATCCGTCCTGGGGATGCGAACGCCGAGCTCCCGGAGGATCTCCGAGAGGATGACGATGCCTCGCTCGACGTGCCCGGCGCGCAGGAGTTGTTCCCCCGCGAGACGACGGAGCTCCTTGGCCGCCGTTCCGTCCAGCAGCGACGACGCCCGCAGGTAGGCTTCCGCGGCGTCCGCTCCTCGGCCCGCGTCGGCGAGCGCCTGCCCGAGGCGTTCTTCGAGGTGCGCGCGTTCGCGTGGGACGTTCTCCGCACGCAGGGCGAGCTGGAAGAAGCGCGCCGCGTGCTCGAACGCGAGTTTCTCGAGCGCGCGCTCCGCCGCGCCGCGCGCGTACCGCGCAGCCTTGTCGCGCACCTCCGCCTCGAAGAAGTGGTTGGCGAGAGCTTCCACCGCGTCCGGCGCCGCGGTCTCCATCGACGTCGCGAGGTGCAGATGCCGCTCCCGGCGCATCCCCGCGTCCATGGCGTCCACGACGAGCTCGCGGATCCGGTCGTGGTAAATCTGCACGTCGTCGCGCTCGGCCAGGCCTCGGAAGGAAGCGAGGTTCTCGGAGCGCAGCGTCGAGATCACCTGCGGGTACTCGGCGGGCTCGAGCCCGGCGGCGCCGCGCGCAACCTCGTGGGCCACGGGCGACGAAGCGATCGCGACGACCTCGAGCAGCTTGCGGCATGACGGACTGAGACGCGATATGCGCGCCGACAGCGCCGCCTCGAGGCTGCGCCCCTCGCGCGCGTCGGGCGCGTCGTAGAGCACGAGCTCGTGGATGAAGAGCGGGTGCCCGCCCGACGTGCGCGCCACCATCGCGGGCAGCAAGTCCGTGCCTCTCCCCATGCGGCGCAGCAGCTCGGACGCGAGCAGCTCGCTGTCGCCCGGCGGCAGGGGGCCCAGCTCGAGGGTCGTGCCCACGCGAGACGTGCGAGCAATCGCTCCGGACGCGCTCGTGGGCGTCGGACGCTCGGTGAAGACGAGGAGCATGCGCGAGGGCGCGTCCTCCGACACGAGGAAGGAGAGGAGCGCCACGCTCTCGGAGTCGATCCACTGCGCGTCGTCCACGTGGATCACGACGGGACGGTGCTCGGCGAGGCTGGCGAGGAGATCGCGCAGGGCCCCGAACGCGAGGCGCCGCGCCTCCTGCGGATCGTCGCGCAACAGACCCGAGGCAGGCACTCCGTCGAACTCGGGGAACGCCCGCAGCACCGGGAACACCTGCCCGAGCAGCGCCGCGTCACCCGGCAGCGCCATCGGGTGCTGCCCGTACTGCGCCTCGCGCAGGTGGCGCACGAGCGCGTCGATCACCCCGTCCACCCCTCCGTAGGGCAACGTCTCGCGCTCGTAGCAGCGGCTCGAGAGGACCAGCGCGCCGTTCGTCTCGCGTCCGGCCTCGGCGAGCCACCTTCGCAGGAGCGCCGTCTTGCCGACGCCGGACTCGCCGACGACCCGCACCACCTCCGAGCCTCCGCGACGCGTGCGCTCGAGCGCGTCACGCAGCACGTCCAGCTCCCTGGTCCGGCTCACGAACACCGTGCGCGAGAAGTGCAGCTGCGTGCGAAAGCTCGCGCGCGCTCTCTCGACCTGCACGTCCAGGCCCAGCCGGCGCGCGATCGCCTCGGCCCCGAGCCGGCGCTCCGGATCCGGCTCGAGCAGGTCCATGCACGTCGCGCAGAGATCCGCGGGAAGGTCGACGTCGCGCGTGACCCTCTGAGGGTGCCAGGGCTGGCTCCGACGCGCAGCGGCCCACGGTGGTGTCCCCGCGAACGGAAGCCCGCCGGTCAGCGCCTGGTAGAGGACGACGCCCACCGCGTACCAGTCGCCTGCCTCGGTGATGGGCTGCCCGCTGAGGAGCTCGGGCGCCATGTAGTCGACGGTCCCGACGAGCTCGGGGCGCAGGCCGCGCTCCTCCTCGCCGATCGCGATGCCGAAGTCGAGCAACACGACGCGCCCGCTGGCGTTGACGAGGACGTTCTGCGGCTTGATGTCCCTGTGGATCACCCCCGACGCGTGCAGGGCGACGAGCGCGCTCGCCAGCTGCCCCAGCGCGCGTCGCAGGCGCTCCTCGTCGAGCACGTCGTTCGGCCGCACGTAGTCGAGGAAGCTCTCGCCCTCGACGAGCTCCATCGTGAGGTAGAAGCGGCCGGCGTCCTCGAAGAGCTCCCCGAACCGCACGAGGAACGGGTGCGACAGCTCGGAGAGGACGCGGAACTCGTGCTTGAACTGGTAGAGGATGGAGCCGGCGCCGTCGTGAAGCGCCTTGATGGCGAGCCGCTGTCCGGTCCGCCGGTCACGCGCCTCGAAGACGGTGCCCATGGCGCCGGATCCGATCGAGCGCACCAGCTCGAACCGCGCGATGCCGGTGAGCTCGGCCGGCTCAGGGAGCGAGCCTGGGGAGTACACGACGAAGGAATCCATTGTAGAGCCGATCGCGCGCCCCGGTCTTGCGTCGGACGTCGTCCATCTTCGCGATGCCGTCCGCGTACTGGGCGTCGACCAGCCCGTCGGGCGCGCACACGTTCTTCACGAGGTGAACGCGGCCGCGGTGCTTGTCGCAGACTTCGGCGATCTCGCTCAGCGCCGCCTCCTCCTTCGGGAAGCGCGTCGAGCAGAGCTTCTCGAACGTGAAGGTCACGGCGTAGCCGGGCAGCTTGCGGCTCGACGAGAGCGCGAACGAGTCGCCGCTCTCCTCCGGCAGGTAGAGGACGTCGATGAGCGTGGGGGTCAGCTTCTTCGCGTCGAGCAGGGTCTTCGCCTCGCGCATGAACGCGGCGAGCTCACGCTCCGACTCGTCCGGCGCGGCGGGGTCGTAGGGGATGACGTACGTCTGCTGCCGGATCCCCATCGGAAACCAGAGGCGCCGCAGCAGGTACCGCAGGTTGCGGTTGGAGTCCTCGAAGAACGTGTACCCGGAGAGCTCGTCGACGTACTTCGAGGGCTTGCTGTAACCCCACTGGAAGACGAGCCAGAAGCCGATGTTGCGGAGCAGCGGGAAGAGCGCGGCGAACTGGAGCAGCCACGACCCGATCGACTTCGGACTGTGGAACACCGACCGCTTCAGGGCGTTCGGCGGGACGCTGACGTAGCGCGACGTCGCGAGGAGCCCGGTCTCTTTCCACATCAAGTTGACCGCGAAGGAGACGGCGCACGCCTCGCCGAGCGGGTCCTGCTCGGCCTTGGCGACGGCCTCCTTCGACCGGCGCCAGTTGCCCTTGTGGGCATCTCGGCGCACGTTCGCGAGGCAGCGGGCCGCGATCTGCTCGAGACCCTGGACCTTCTCGAACGTGGTCGCGACCGCGATGACCTCGCCTGGCTTCGTCGGCACGCGGAGCAGCCGGTGCGTGACGTCCACGACGGCGCCGACGTATCCGAGCCCGCCGATCACCGTGTCGAAGAGGTCCTTGTTCTGGGTGCGCGAGCACTCCACCGGCGCGTACGGGGCGCGCATCGGAACGAGCGAGAAGCGCTCGACATGGTGGCCCTCCCTGGCGAGCGTCGGCGAGAAGCGCGAGAGCGCATCCGCCGAGAGCGTCCCCGCGGCGGATGCGTAGCTCGTGGTCACCATCACGTAGGGCACGAGGCCGTGCTTGCTCGTCTCGCGCAGGATGTCGCCCCACCGCGCCCCCGCGCCCGCGGTGACCGTGGCGTTCGCCGCGTCGACGTCGATGCGGCGGAACTGCTCGAGCGACACGACGAGCGAGTCGTTGAGCGACTGCGTGTCGAACGCGTGTCCGCCGTCACGGAACGTCACGCAGCGAGCATCGTCGCCAGAGAGCGCTTCGCCCAGCTCCCCCGCGTCGCACGGCTTCACGACGGCCGTGCGCACCTTCACGCCGCCGTAGCTCTCGAGCGTCGTCTTGCGCCGGTCGGGCCCCACGGGTCGCGCAGACTACCACTGACGCGGCCGCCCTCCCTTGGCACACGCTGGCCCGCGCGTTTCTCGGGTACTCTCGCGCGCCATGCCCTCGACCTCTCACGCGCACCCCGTCACGCTCGCCATCGACATCGGCGGGACCGGCCTCAAGGCGGAGTTGCTCGACCCGCGCGGCAGTCCGCTGACGGATCGCGTGCGCGTAGAAACGCCGCATCCGGCGACCCCGGACGCGGTGATGTCGGCCCTGGTGGCCCTCGTTGCGCACCTGAAGGGGTACGACCGCATCTCCGCCGGCTTTCCGGGCGTCGTCTTCGACGGGGTCATCAGGACGGCCCCGAACCTCCATCCCTCCTGGTCCGGGTTCCGGCTCGCCGAAGCGCTGCGCAAGCGACTGCACAAACCCGCGCGCGTGCTCAACGACGCCGGCGTGCAGGGGTTCGGCGTGATCGAGGGCAAGGGCCTCGAGATGGTGCTGACGCTCGGGACCGGTCTGGGGTGCGCCCTCTTCTACAATGGCACCTACATCCCGAACCTGGAGCTCGCGCACCACCCGTTCCGCGGCAAGAAGACCTACGAGGACTACCTGGGCGCCCGCGCCCTCGCGAAGGTCGGAAAGAAGAAGTGGAACAAGCGCGTGGCGAAGGCCGTCGCCCAGATCGACCCCATCTGGAACCCGGACCGCCTCTACATCGGCGGCGGCAACGCCAAGCACCTGACCATCGGCCTCCCGTTGCACGTGAAGATCACGTCCAACGAGGCGGGGCTGCTGGGCGGCATCGCCCTCTGGCGCACCTGATCGGCTGCTCTGGCGCACGCTGGCACGGGATTTTCAGACGGTAATGTGGCCCGGCGGCCATCTGGAGGTACCGTAGATGCGCGCCGAGAGGAGGGTCCTGTGCCTCGCGCCTTGTCTTTCGCTCTTCGTCTGACGCTTCTTTCTGCCTTCGTGGCGATGGTCGCCATCGTGGCCGGCGCGTGCGGCCGGTCCGACCTGCCGTTCGGTGTGCTCCCCGAGGGCGGACTGGACGCCACCGAAGAGGGCGACGTCACGCAGCCCGACGTGTTGGGCTGCAACGCGGGGTCGTGTCCCAAGGGCTGCTGCAGCGCGTCCGGCGAGTGCCTGAACGGCGCCGCGATCGACGCGTGCGGGACCGGCGGCGAGGCGTGCCAGAACTGCCAGGCCGAGGGCTTCGAGTTCTGTTACGAGACGGCGCAGGCGTGCGGCAACGCGGTCAACAACTGCGGGCCGACCAACTGCAAGGGGTGCTGCGTCGGCGGCGTGTGCCTCGCCGGGACGGATCCCACCGAGTGCGGCGTCGGCGGCGGGACGTGCACCAACTGTCAGTCGCAAGGCCAGACGTGTAGCGGAGGCCAGTGCTCGACGGCGAGCTGCGGTCCCGGCACCTGCGGCGGCTGCTGCGCGGGCAACACGTGCCTCCCGGGCACCGCGCCCACCGAGTGCGGCGTCCAGGGGCTTCCGTGCGACGACTGCACGCGCAACGGGCTGACTTGCGACTCGCAAGGTCAGTGCACCACCGGCGGGACCTGCACGCCGCAGAACTGCCCCAACGGTTGTTGCAACGGCAACGTGTGCGAGTCGGGCACGTCGAGCCTCGCGTGCGGCATCGGCGGCAAGACGTGCACGAACTGCTCGTCGCTCGGCGAGAACTGCCAGAACCAGGTGTGCACCGGGACCGTCACGTGCAACGCCCAGAACTGCGGGTTCGGGTGCTGCGAGGGCAACGCGTGCGTTCAAGGCACGTCGACGAACGCGTGCGGCTTCGGCGGCCAGCCCTGCCAGAACTGCCAGGCGTTCGGTGAGACCTGTCAGGGCCAGACCTGCCAGACGCAGACGCAGTGCAACTCGCAGAACTGCGGGTTCGGTTGCTGCGAGGGCAACACGTGCGTCCCCGGGACGTCGACCAACGCGTGCGGCTTCGGCGGTCAGCCTTGCCAGAACTGCCAGGCCTTCGGAGAGTCGTGCCAGGCGCAGATCTGCACGGGCGGCGGTACGTGCAATGCACAGACGTGTCCCGGCGGATGCTGCCTGGGTGGCGCCTGCATCCCGGGAACCGTCGACAACGCGTGCGGCTTCGGCGGGCAGGCCTGCCAGAACTGTCAATCGTTCGGCGAGGTGTGCCAGGGACAGGTGTGCGCCCCGGCCGGTGGATGCAACGCGAACAATTGCTTCGGCTGCTGCCAGGGCAACTTCTGCGTCCCGGGCACGGTGGACACCGCGTGTGGCTTCGGCGGCGGGCAGTGCTCGAACTGCACGTTCCAAGGCGAGACTTGCCAGAACCAGCAGTGCCAGTCGGCGTGCAACGCGAACAACTGCCAGGGCTGCTGCGACTCGAGCCAGATCTGCCAGCCGGGCTTCCTCAACAACCAGTGCGGCGGCTTCGGTGCGTCCTGCGTCGACTGCACGTCGCTCAATCCGCCCTCCACGTGCAACGGCAGCCTCTTCCCGCCGCAGTGCGCGAGCCAGCAGATGACGTGCCCCTCGCCGTATGGCGGCTGTTTCGCTCAGCCCGAGCAGGTGCCGTCGCCGGTGACGGCCTGCGCGTCGAGCGACCTGCAGAACGCGGCCGCTGCCTGCGCGGGCGGTGCGCAGACCACCTCGTGCCAGAACTTCTTCAACTTCGAGTTCTCGCACAGCCCGGGCTGCGGTCAGTGCCTGCAGGCCTTCGACTACGACTGGGTCACCCAGCAGGGCATCTTCGAGTGCATCGCGCCGTTCGTGTCGTCGGGGTGTAACCAGGGCGACGCCTGCACCTACGACTGCGGCATCCAGAGCTGCAGCTCGTGCCCCGACCAGACCTCTTACGACACGTGCCTCAGCAACGTGCAAACCGGGCAGTGCTCCACGTACCAGCAAGGCACGACCAAGTGCGAGCAGTCGGCGTACGCGAGCGGTGGGGCCTTCTGCAACCCGGCGAACTACGCGAACTTCGGCGCGTGGCTGCAGGGCGTCGGGGCCCACTACTGCGACATGGGACCCGTCTTCGACGGCGGAGTCTTCGACAGCGGATTCGGACCCGACTGAGCTAGCTGGCTGCGGCTCGTCGGAATCCCCGCGCACGGCGGGGGCCTGGGCGCCTAATATGGGCGCGCGATGACCCCCGCGTTCGGCAAGGATCAGGTCTCCATCGGCAGCGCCCCGGACAACGACGTGGTGCTCGCGGCGCCTGGCGTGGCGCCGCATCACGCGCGCGTCGTGAAGCAGAACGGGCAGCTCTTCTTCGTCGACCTGGGCGCCGGCCCGTCGACGGCGAACGGCGCGCCGGTGGCCCCGCAGCAGCCTGTGCCCTTCGACTTCCGGACGGTGTTCGCGGTGGGCGGCGTCCCGGTGCCGCTCGCGCACGGGGCGCTGTGCACGATGATCATGTCGCCGGGGCAGCTCCAGCCGCAGCGAGGGCAGGTGGTCGTCGGGCGCGACGCGGCGCGGGCCTCGATCGTGCTCGCCCACAACGCCGTCAGCGGCCAGCACGCGACGGTGATGCTCGACCGCATGATGGTCGTCGACCACGGCTCCACCAGCGGAACTTGGGTCGCCGGTCGCCAGGTGCCGGCGAACCAGCCGGCGCCGATCGATCCGAACGGCGTCGTAGCTTTCGGCCCGGTTCCCGTGCCCGTGGGGCTGCTCGCTCACATCGCGCAGGGAGGCGCGCCTCAAGCCGTCGTCTCCGCTGCGGCGCCGGTGGCGGCTCCGCCTCCCGCTGCTGCCGCTCCGGGGGCGCCCGCGGCGCCGGGCGGTGACGGGGGCGGTGGGCACCGCAAGCACCGCACGGTCATCGGGGAGCTCAAGCTCGATCAGCTCCAGTCGAACGTCATCTCGATCGGCCGCACGCCGGACAACCAGATCGTCGTCACGCACCCGCAGGTCAGCTCCAAGCACGCGCAGATCGTGAAGGAGGGCGACCAGCTGTTCCTCGAGGACAAGGGGAGCGCGAACGGCACCTTCGTGCGCGGGCAGCGGCTCGCTGCCGGCCAGCGCGTGCCGGTCGCCAACGGCGAGAAGGTGTTCATCGGTCCGATGCCGCTGCTCATCCACATCCAGGAGAGCCGCGTCAACGGCGTGGTCGAGGACT
>Ga0335069_10005330_pt1 | contig 18940 bp, 35 predicted proteins | sample Lox_Sample_11_FD_206714 | JGI IMG/M metagenome (GOLD analysis project Ga0335069, IMG submission 206714) | Soil microbial communities from Loxahatchee National Wildlife Refuge, Florida, United States - Lox_Sample_1.1 | ecosystem: Environmental > Terrestrial > Soil > Wetlands | place: USA... | reverse complement strand
GTCCACAGGATCGGCTTCTTTTGTGAGAAGTTCCAATCACTTGAGCGCAGGATGCGGGCGCAGCGGGCCATGATCACGGCCATCTGGCGGGCCACCTCGGGCGGCGCCTCGGGGTCGGCCCGCTTCCAGCCGCGCTCGAACGCCGCGAGGACGTGGCGCCACATGCCCTCGACCGTCTTCTCCTCCATCACAGCGGCGACCTCGGGGCTCTTCGGGCCGACGAACGGGGCGCCGGGGTAGTTGTCCACCTGATCGCCGGTGATGGTCTGCACCATGTGCATCCGGTTCGCCGCGAGCTTACTGATGCGCCGGGGCTCGTCGTCCTTGGCGGGGTTGAAGAGCAGCCCCGGGACCGAAGCCATGTCCTTGTCCTCGGAGACGATGATCCGCTCCCCGGGGATGAGCGACGGGTGCGTGGACAGGATGCCCATGCAGTCGTCGGCTTCCAGCCGCGGGCGCTTGTAGGTCTCGTACTTGCTCGCGAGGTGTGCCTCGACGTTGAAGAGGTCGGCCGGCTTGCGCCCTTTCCGGTTGCCCTTGTAGGCCGGCCAGAAGTCCTTGCGGAACTCGTTGCCTCGATCCGTCAGACAGATGACGACGTGGGCCGCCCCGAGCTTCGAGCGCAGGTCCTCGATGTACGCCTCGGCGGCGTCGCACGCCTCCTTCGTGTCGTGGTGAACAGCCGGTGGCTGGTCCTTGCCGTCGAAGTAGTAGACCTCCTCCGTGGCGCTGGCGAACTTGTAGTTGACGATGTCAGCGTCGATGAGGAGCGTGCGTTTCATGGCCGCACCTCCCGCAGGGCTTCGCGCGCCCGGCAAGACTTGCAGGTGTGGTGCTCCGAGCATGAGCAACATCCAATGAAGCCTTCGAGCGCCGCGCGCAGCCTCCGAATCTTCTGCACATCGTCAATGTTGTGAAAGTCGGCCCGCTCGCGCGTCAGCCGCTGGACCTGCGCGTGCAGATCCTCCATGTGCCGGCGCATCGGCTCGATGGCGCGGCAGTAGGTCTCGTCCGCGCGCGGTGGCAGGTGGCAGCCACAGCCGCGGCAGAAGTCTGCTGGCTGCGTCATGGCCGCACCTCCGCACCGTAGATGCACAGCGCCGCCGACAGCACGCCCACGACGACGCCGAGGGTATCGCCGGTGGTCAGGCAGAACGCCGTCAGCACGGCGTCGAGGCCGGCCGCGAAGTACAGCAGGCGCCTCATGTCCGCACTCCCTTCGGCGGTGCTGCGCGTGGGCAGAACACGTCGGTCTGGATGTTGATGACGCGGGGCGTCAGCTTGTTGCATGTCCACACGTTGACGAGGATGCCGACGTGTAGGGCAACGCAGATGATCGCGAGGCTGACTCGCTTGAGGTTCCAGTAGTTCACGCGGCCTCCGGTGTGTTGAATAGATCACGCTCGGCCTCGCGTCTCCGCTTCAGGCCGGGCACCTCCACGCCGTTGACGTGGTCCCACTTCACGAACTCCGCGGCGGCGCCCTCGTAGTCGAGAGCGTTCACCTTGCGTAGCATCGTCGAGTGCGCCTCGGCCGCGATGCCCACGTTAAAGGCAAAGCTCACTAAGGCGTCGAACTGGTTCTGTGTTAAAGGCACAGCAACCATCAGGTTCACCGCGCGCTCCGGCGCGGCGACGTCGCACTTGAACCATGTGGCCGCCTGAGCGGCGTCGCAGGTTGTCCCGTTGGTTACGTCGCGGCCCGTGTGGCCGTAGCCACACGTCCACGGCTCGCCGGGGAACTTGCGGTACGCGGTGAGGCGAAGCTCCTCGAAGCCTTTGATGAACGCCTCGCCGCGAAGGCTTAGCGTCTTCACGACTTCACCTGCTGGTAGACGTGCATGCCACCGAGGCCGAGCAGCGCCATGAGCATCGTCATGCTGGTGGTCTGGTCAACAGGAGGCAGCGTGACCGGGTGACCTGAGAGTGCGCAGCCCCACTCGATCAGCGGCTTGAGTGTTGCGACCGCGAACCCCGCGACGCACACCCACCCCGCGCCGTCGCGGAAGTGCAGGCCGGGCTGCGCGGCCTCGACGGCGTTCGCCTTGATCTGCTCGATGTTGAGTTGGAACTGATCGTCCAGTTCCTTCAGGGCGCCCGCCTGCTGCGCCTGCAGGATCGCTACCTGCGCCGCCGCGCGCTGCGTCGGGTCCGGCCAAATCTTCTGGATGGCCGTGTTGAGAAGGTCGGCTACGGAGCCGATGCCGGTGATGTCCATTAGTGTTCACTCCAGTTGAGTAGGTCGGTGCGCTGCGCGTATGCCTTGTGGTCCCCGTCGTGCGGCCAGACCGTGTAGGTCTCGATGTGACCGTCGGGGAACTCGAAGTGCATCAGCGTGCGGTTGAGGTGGTTGAGCAGCGACTTCTCGCGCAGGATGTTTGCCAGAGCGGCAAATTGACCTGAGCGCACGGTGATCGTGATCTCGCTGATCGTGTCGCGGTCGCGTGGGGCGCGGCGGTTCACTCGGGCTCCTTGTCCGCGAGGTGCATGGCCGCGAGGTACGCTTCCATAAGTGGAACCTCGAACCACTCGGTGTCGAGGTAGCGGGCGTGAGCGAACTGCTCGTGCAGCGCCTCCTCGGCGAGCCCGTCGTCCTCGACGTAGAAGAAGAACTCCAACACCAGCGGGCGCGTGCGCAGGAACGTCTGCGCGTTGGACATCCGCGAGTACGGATTCTTCGAGCGCCCAAGCTTCACGAAGCCGGGGTCGTTCGGGTTCGTGACGCCGTAGATGTAACCCCACGGCGCGGTCGCAGGCGCCTCCTTGAAGCGCGCTGTTGGTTCCCGCGGGAGTACCGGCGGGCGGTCGAGGTGAACCTGAGGCGGACGTGTGGGGACGGGCGTCAAGCCACCGATTGGGCGTCTCCGCCTGTAATCACACGGCTTGCAGATGTACTCGTGTTTGCGTAGCCGAGCTTCGCTCCAATTCGCACCCAACACGAGCGAGTCGTCACACTTGATGCAGCGGCGGTCAGTGCGTGTCCCTCCATGTCCGCCCGACACCGAAAGAACCGGCGAGTGGGCAGCGAAGTTTGAAGTGCTCGCCTGCGTGCCGGATACAGTCAGCGGCGGCGCGGCCGATTTCGTCAGCATGGGTCTCCTCCGTCTCAAGTTGGATTTCGTCATGGATGTTTGCGACATACGAAACAGTTACGCCAAGGGATCTATTGGGCACGGCTACGCTGTCCTCGAAGAGCACGAGCGCTTTCTTCATCACGACCGCGCCTCCAGACTGGAGGAGCGTGTTGAGCGCGCTGTGCTCGCCGCGGATGTGCAGCAGTCGACCGTCGAGCCCCTTCAGGTAGCCACGGGTCTTGACCGCAGCCTTCACGTCCTCGACCAGCTGGCCGAGCGCGGGGAGGTTGGTCATCAGCGCCTCGCGGCGCGCGTCGCCAAGCCGCACCAGCGCCTTCTGCCGCGCACCCTTCGAGGGGTACTTGGCGTTGAAGCGCTCGCGCTGCTCGTCGGTGAAGTCGTCGTACGCGATGGTGCCGAGCTTGAAGTTGCCGGCGCCGTAGATCAGCGCGTACACGAACGTCTTCGCTGAGTCGCGCTTGTTGAGGCGCGTCGCTTGCTGGTTCACCGAGTGGACGTCGGTCTTGTCCTCCTTCTTACCGTTGACCACGGTCTCGACGTACGCACCGCCGTCGTAGCGGGCCATGTAGTGGGCCAGCATGCGAAGCTCCAGCCCCTCGGCGTCGCAGCCGACGAGCACAAGCCCGGGGCTCGCGACCCAACACGCGCGGCACTCCTCGCCGTACGGCGTGCCGACGCGGGGCGTCTGCGCCACGTTCGGGCGGGCGTGCGTCATGCGGCCGGTCACCGCGCCGTTGGTCGTGACGCCACCGTGGATGCGGTACGTCCCGTCGGGCTGCTTCTTCGCGTGCTTCAGCCACGCCTCGTTGCCCGTGGCGATCTGGCCGATGCGCTTCTCGACGAGCAGGTACTCGGCGCAGAGCTTCGCCTCGGGCCACGGCAGCGCCTCCAGCGTCGTCTCGTCCACCTGCGGCTTGCCGCCGTCGGTGAACGTGGTCGGGCGCCAGCCGCGTAGCTTGGTCAGCCGGTCGGCGATGTGGTCCCGTGACGCGGGGTTGAACACGACGTGCTTGACGCGCGACATCGTGGCGCCCTTGGTGTACCCGAGCTTCTTGTTGTCGCCCTTCGGGGTGAAGAGGGCGGTCCCCTTCACGACGTCGGGCGCGTACCACGGCTGGAACAGCTTCATGAGATCGGCGGCGATCTCCGCGTGGCGGCGCTGCAGCTTCGCGGTCAGCGCCTCGGCCGCCGCGTAGTCGAAGCAGAAGCCGTGCTCGGTCTGACTCCAGATGATCTCCGCGACGCGGTGCTCCAGCCAGATGCACTCGGGGCTGTAGTCCTTCTCAAGGATTTTCTTCAGCAGCGTCAGCGTGACCTCCGGGTCCTGTCGGCCGTACTCATCCATCTCCTTCGTGAAGCCGATGTCCTTCCACGTCGAGCCGTACGCCTTCGGGTCGAAGTCGCCCTTGTAGTTGCCGAGGCGGTAGCCCCAAGACTCGAGCCCGTGCTTGCCGATGAGGCCGCGCTGTTGGAAGTCGTGAGGGAGCGAGCCGCGCTTGATCGCGGCGAAGTCCCACTCCTTCACCTCCGGCCAGATGACCTGCGCGCACACGCGCGTGTCGAGGGTCTTGCCGGTGGGCGCGAAGCCGTGGAGCTTCTTCATCACCGGCAGGTCGTAGTTGATGATGTTGTGCCCGCAGATCGCGTCGGCCCGGGCAAGCAGCGCGAGCCCATCCTCGATGGTGCCGTCGCGCTGTGCCGTGGAGCCGTCCTTGTACACGCCGCCGTTGAAGGCGAGCCGCTTGCCGGTGATCGTGTCGATCACGTTGATGCAGTGGATGACGGTGACGTCGTCCAGCAGTCCGTCAGTCTCGATGTCGAACACCAGCATGGGTGCCCTCCGGTTACGTGTTGAAGTGCCAGTAGAAGATCGTGGCGAACCCGACGATCACCGTGGCGATGACGCCGAGCGACGCACCGATGGCGAGGCCGGCGAGGAAGATGATGCTCATTCGTACACCACCTCGATGCTGCACATGTCGAGCGGCTCGTAGTTCGCATCGAAGGGCGAGGCGAGCGTCGGCATCCGCGCGATCTGGTAGTTGCGTGGCATGAGCGAGCCCTCGGGATAGCCCTGATTTCTCAGCAGCTCCATCCACTCGGGGCGTGTCAGCACGATGCGCGTGCAGCGCCGGCCGCCGTTCTTACGCTCCTCCTCGGCAGCGCGCCGCGCGAGGTAGCGTGGGCTGATCTTCTCGAACTCGAATCTCACTTGGATCTCCTCTTGGGTTGTGGGCGGGCCAGCTTCACGCGGGCGCCGCGGTGCCAGCCTTCGCCGCGCGCGAGCGGGCGAATGGGTTTGCGTGGCATGGTCATAGGGATCTCCTCTTCAGTCCGTCGGGGGTGAGGAACTGGTCGCAGTCGACGCAGTGCCAGCCGCGGGCCGTGTTGACGAGCCCGCAGTTGTGAGCGCACTTCGGCCGGCGCAGCGCGTCCCACTCTTCTTGCGTGGCGTCGTCGAGGCTCTTCCGCTCGGGTTCGAGCGGGCCAGCGCCGAGCACGGGCATGCTCTTGCCGAGCACACCTGCCTTCACCTCGCCGTCGGCGTGGGTGCGCTCGATGCCGCCGCTGCCACCAGCGCCGTAACACTCGACCTTCACCAGCGCCGGACAGAGCTTCTCGGCCAACGTCGCGTAGCCGGCGATGTCGTGCCAGCTGTCGGCGTGGTTGGGATCGCCGTTGACGATGCGCGCGATCTTGTTGGCGATCATGTGCAGCGACTCCTTCTGCGCCGCGCTGAGCCGCCCGAGTTGCCAGTTGGGGCCACGGAACATCACGTCCTTCAGGTCCTGCGCGGTGGCGGCGGTGTCGGCGTAGCCGCCGGGTCCCTCGTAGTGCTTGCCGCGGGCGGCGAGCGTGTCTTTGACGGTCATCAGAAGTCTCCGTGTTGGGTTTCGTCGGTGAAGCCGTGCTTGGTCCCTTCCTCAGGCAGCTCGCACTCGCTGAGCCGGCCGGTGTTCCGGTCGTACGCGAGTCCAAACGTGAGGCCGGCTGCGTCGCCGGTGTAGCGATCCTTCAGCACGCGGAACGTGGTGACGCCACCGACGTCCTGCTTGTCTCGCTCAAGGGCGAAGAGGAAGTGCGACCAGTAGGCGATGGAGCGCGAGCCCCGGAAGTGCTTCTCCAGCACGCGCCCGCCTTCCTCGTGCGACTTGCCTTCCGGCGTCGTGAGGTGGCTGATGTAGTAGATCGTGCAGTCGAGTTGCTGCGCGAGCGCCGACAGGTCGGCCATGATGGCGTCGATGGCCTTGCGCTCGTCCTCGTCGATGGCCGCCGCGAGCGCGGTCAGGTGGTCGAGGAAGATGTCGCGGCAGCCGAGCGCCGTCACCATGTACTTGATCTTGTCCTTGATCGTATCCCACGCGGCGGCGCCGAAGTGGTTGTAGAAGTAGACCTTCCCGCTCAGCTGTTGGATCGCTGCGGCGAGGTCGGCCTGCGGCACTTCGGTTCCGGGGATGTGGACGCGTCGACCCATCGCCTTCCCGGCGAGGACCTTCAGCGTGTGCGCGGGGTGTTCTTCGAGCGCCACGCAACCAACCTTGTTGCCGAGGTTGATCAGGTGGAGCATGACCTCCTTGAACAGGTCGGACTTGCCCACGCCGGTGCCGGCGCCGAAGCCGTAGACCTCACGCCTCCGAATGCCGTAGGTCTTCTCGGTGAGAGAAGCCCACGGCCACGGAGTGCCAAGAGCTATCGGCTTCGACGCCTCTTCCGCCAGCGAGTCGACATCGACTACGCCGTCAGGTCTGTATGCCTTCGCGCCCCAAATGGCGTCGATGACGCGGGCGCCTTCGCCGGCCTGCAGCGCCTCGTTCGCATCCTTGAAGCCGGGGATGCGGCCGATGTACGCCTTCCCGGGTGTGAGCAGCTGCGCGCAAGCCTCGGCGCCCGCGCGCCCCGGCTCGTCGTCGTCGAAGAGGAAGATGACCTTGTCGAACTTCTCCAGCCACTCGATGGCCTTGGCGACCGACTTGGCCGAGCCCTGCGCGCCGTTGGGCACGGACACGACGGGCCACTTGTTGCCCTGCAGCTGCGAGACCGACAGCGCGTCGATCTCGCCCTCGGTGACGACGACCATCTTCCCGCCGTCGCGCCAGAGCCATTGGCCGTAGAGCCCTGCCTTTTTCGGCTCGCCGAGCATGACGAACTGCTTGTCGGCGGTGCGCACCTTCTGCGCTACGATCTGCCCGCTCTCGTCGCAGTAGTTGGCCAGCTGCACCGGCGTGCCGTCAGCCTTCTCGCCGACTTGGTAGCGCCAATGCCGGCAGGTCTCCTCGGTGATGTTGCGCTTGGGCAGCGCGCGCACTTCGCCTTTGATCATGTCGCTGCTCACGCGCGCGATCCTCCTCGTGTTGGTGGATGCCTCGGTCGAGGCGTGCTGGTAGTACTGGCAGCCGAAGCAGAAGCCGTGCCCGTCGCTGTAGCGCGCGAGGTTGTCTCGCGAGCCACAGGACGGACAAGGTTCATGGCCGATGCAGGTTGACTCGTCGGCCATGTGGCCTCCTAACAGAGGTAGTCGAGGACCGGGTTGGGCCGGCCGCCGGTGTACGTCTTGACCGGGCGCGCCGTGCCGGGTCGCGTGGTCTGCCAGTCGTAGCCGAGGCGTCGGCGAAACAACTCGTGACCACGGTCGAGCAGCGTGTACTTCGAGTAGCGCACGCCCGCGTCGTTGACACGGATCTCGTTGTCGATGCGCACGCCCTGCGCGCGGAGGTCCTTGATCCGCGCGGCGAGCCGCTGGATGCCGTAGGACTGCGCGATGAGCGGGGTGATGTAGCCGTGGTCGATCATGTGATCGAGCACGCGCTTGCACTGGTGAATGGACATTAGCCCTCCTCAGGGTTGGTGATTTCAAACACGATGGAACCGGCCACGCCCGGCAGCGCCCATCGCTTGCGGGCATCGACGTGAACGACCTGAGAGTCGTCCGCCCACACGCCGGCTTGCGTCAGCGCGTCGAAGAGCGACTTCAGGTAGTTGTCGATGTCGGGCTTGGGGCGGTCGAGCTTGGTTGTCTTCGGCCGCGTGGCGAGGAACGCCACGTCGACCTTGACTGGGCCGGTGATCGGCGGCGCGGAGGTCAGCGACTTGATGACCCCGACGGCCTGCGCCTTCCACTTGGTGTACGTGGCAGGGTAGTAGGCCGTCGGGAACTTCCCACGCACCGCGATCCGGGGCCGCGGACAGGGCAGCGGCTCCAGAGGCAGGTGCAGGCGCATGTTAGAAGTCGTCGCCCGACTTCGGCGCTGGTGCGTCCGCGTCGGTGGGACCCGGGTCGCCGTCGTTGAACTGGCCGGCGTCGGCCGCGTCCTCGTCCGTGTAGCCTTCCTCGGCACCGAAGCCGTGGTCAGCGGCGTTGTCGCCACCACCGGAGACGAGCTTCAGGACCTGCACAGCGTTCAGGTAGAACGCCATGCCCACCTCGTTGTCCTTCGGGGTGTAGTAGGGCAGGGCCTCGACCGCGAGCTTGCCCTCGCTGCCGCCCCAAATGCGCTTGTTCGAGCCGAGCTTGTTGCCCGCGGCGTCGAACAGCTTGGGGGCACGAGTCCACGGCTTGCCGTCGCGCTTGCTGATGCCCGACGCGGTCATCTTCGCGCTGAGCAGCACGAAGCCGGTCTCCTCACCAGACTCCTTGTCGGTCTCCGCGGTGAAGATGTCGCGCACCTTGAGGCTCTTCGCCTTGGCGCCCTGCTTCTTCGCCGTGAGATCCGCGCGGGTTGCCTCAGCCAACGCGTCGCGGGCTGCGGTCAGCTGCTCGACGATGTCGGCCGGGAAAGCGTCGAGCGTGCAGCGCCCCTTGACGCGGTACTCGCCTTCCTTCTTGTACTTCGTGTCGGGCGCGGTCAGCTTCGGGAAGATGAAGACGAGCCGCGGGGTCACGAACTTGATCGGTTTACGGTCTGACATTACAGGTCCTCGGGTTGTGTGGTGACGATGTCGACTTCGCCTTCGGTCTCGAACCAGACGTGAGTCGACGAGCGCAGCTCGGTGGAGGCCCACGGGAAGGGGAAGGGGCCAACGCAGCTGCGCGGGGTGAGCGTCTTCGCCTTGAAGGTGTACGCGTCGTAGCGCGTTGCCTTCTCGCCGTTGGGGCTGACGCAGTAGATGACGAAGGTCGGCTTGAAGATACGACCGCGGTTCGAGGCGCGCTCGACGTTCTCGCGGGCCGCCTCCTCGTCGGTCAGCACGACCTTCTTGACGCCGGCTTGGAGCTTCATTCGCCTTCCTCCTCGTCGAGGGCGGCGTCGAGGGCCTCCCACAGTTCGGTGCCGAAGGTGTACTCGGCGCTTTGGAACGGCGTCTCGTCAGAGGCCATGCCGACGTCGATGAGTCGGATCAGGAGGCGCGCCTCATCGGCGGTGAGCGACACCGTCAGCGACGTGACGGCTTTGGTGGTGTTGATTTCAGCCATTGCGGCGGTCTCCATTGGTTGCGTTGAGGTACTGTTCGAGGTCGACTGAGGTGATCCCGTAGGCCAGCAGCCGCTGGCGCGTGGCGTCGAGGACGTGGCCGTGTTGGTTCACTTCAGCTCGCGCCAGATTCAACAGCGCTGCGATCATTTGGGTCCTCCAGTAACTTGATGAGGTCAGCGAACGCGGTGCGCTTGGCGGCGCCCGTCATGCGCGGGTTGCGGCGGATGTCAGTCAGGATGTCGAGCGTCATTCCGGCGAGGCCGATGCGCTCCAGCGGCGGCGGCGTCAGGCGCTGCAGTAGCGCCAACACGTTGCTGAGGGAGCGGATCGTCATGCGCCGGTACTGCCGGTCCCGACGGACGCGGGGGTCGAGCTTGGTGAGCGTGCTCACTGCCGGTACTCCTCCCCGCGCCGGATCTCGTTGGCGGCGAAGTCGCGGATCGCTTGGATGTGGTGCGTGTGCGCACCCTCGGCGTCCCGCATGATGTTTGCGGAAACCGCCATGACGTCCTCAAGGGAGATGTTGGCCGACTCGCAGACGGCCCGAAGGGCGACCGCGAGGCCGACGATCTGCTCGCCGGGGGTGAAGTCCTGCACCCGTGAGAGTGCGGCCACCGCCGGCCGGCGGACGCGGGCGGGATTCAACAGAAAGCGGATCTGGTCCCGCACGACGTGCGGGCGAAAGCCTCTCATCACTTGTCACCTCCGGGTGGTTTTCGAGGGGATAGGCGGGGTATACGAGGATGGGCACTAAGCCCCCGGGCCTCGGCGCACTCGTCGCAGCCCGGCTGGCAGGCGATGCAGGTGTAGCAGTCGGGGCACACGCGCCCCGGCACCGCCGAGCGGCACACGAGGCAGCCCGCGTCCATGCGGGCGTCGTGCTTCCGAAGCTCCACCTGATCGAGCCGGAAGGCGCGACCGTTGATGTCATGCTTCATGGGAGTACCTTCCTTAAGGGAGTCATTAGGCAAAGAAGTAGGCCGAGTCGCGGACTGCATCGAGGTCCAGCGCACCCTTGGCGGGCACGGGTGGGACCTTCGCCGCAAGCTCCGGGGGCAGCTGAGCGACGATCTCCTCGCGGAAGCGTTCGAGCACGCACGGGGTGTACTGCTCGATGAACGCCTCGCGGATGCAACGATGCAGCAGGTCGACGTCGGCCGCGTGGGTGCCGAACGAGTCGTGGATGCACGCCCAGTGCTTCAGCCCGTTGTCCTCGCCGAGCGTCACCGTCGCCATGAGGTGACTGCTGTCGAGGGAGTGGACGAAGTTGGGCGCGACGCCCGCGACCTGTCGCTTGTGGTCGAGCGTCTTGGTGTCGACCGCCAGCGTCAGGCGCAACCGCAGCCCCTTGTAGTGGACGTTGTTGCGACGTGACATGTAGTCGGTGTAACCCTGACGCACGATGAAGCCGTTCGGTGCGGTCCACCGGATCGGCTGGCCGGCCTCGTTGGCGAGCTTGGCGCACGCCTTCAGGAACGCCATGCCTTCCTTCGCGGCCACCACGGTGTCACCGATGGCGTCCCACACGACACCCGCGGCGTACACCGAGGCTTGCCGCACGTCGTAGCCCATGAGGTAGTCCTCGCCCCCGAGCTTCTCGACAGCGTTCGCGATCTGCGACTGCATGCCGAAGAGCGTGGCCGAGTAGCACATGGTCATCGTCGGCTGCTTGGCGATCTTGCGGACCACCTTGCCGCCCTTCCACGGGGTAGCACCTTCCTCAAGGGAGGCATCGATCAAAGCTTGAGCCCGCTGAGCGACCGCGGTGTAGATGTCACCGGGCTTCTCAGCGGGCACGAGGTTGACCGAGGCGCCGCCCTTGGGGTCGCGGAGCATCGCCGAGTAGTGCTGCAGCCCCGAGCACGAGCCGTCCATCGCGATAGGCAGGTGCGACACGTAGTCCTCACCCTGCACCATCGCGCCGGCAAGCTCCATGCACGCGGCGAGCGCGCACCACGGGCTGTCCGCGGCGCCGTCCCCGAACGCCCACGAGAGGTCGTCGAGGGGCGCCGCGGCGTACCGCAGCAGCCGCTCCATGTTGGCGTCGACCCACGCGACGCGATCCTCGAACGACACCTTGTCGATGCCGAACAGGTTCGCGACGTGGACCTTCAGCCAGAACAGCCCGCGCTCCCCGAGCGGCTTGCCCTCGGCGAACTCCAGCAGCGCGCGGCCGACGTCGTCGGACTGCGGGTTGAGGTAGCTCGCGTACGGGTAGATGCGCCCGCGGAAGTCGAGGTAGTGCGGGAAGTAGATCGCCTGCTCGTCGGCGAACGAGGCGGCGGTTGCCACCTTCGACAACGCCGCGACGCGCTGAGTGTGCAGCCGGGCATTCCGGGTGTACACCTCGGCGCACTGTCGCTTGTACAGCATCAGCGTCTCCTTCTGCTCGGCGGTCAGCTTCGTGCCCTGCGGGGGCAGGTCGGCGGGCCGCGCCGGCAGCGCGCGGTCGGGCTCGGCCAGCAGCGCCTGCAGACGCTCGCCGCTTTCCTTGGCCTCGGTCATGACCGCGAGCACGCCCTTGTTGATCCTCCACGGCGTGCGCTGGATCGCGTTGACGGCGTCGTAGACCATCCGCATCTGCTCGATGGCGCCCATCAGTTCCGCGCCCGCCACGCGGGTCTGCATCAGCGTGGCGCGCCGCAGCGAGCCGCTGATGTAGCCGCCGGTGTACGGGTCCTTCCAGTCGCGCGGCGGGCACACCATCGGCTGGTGGACGGGCGACCGCAGCATCTCCGCGGCGTGCGCCTTCGCCATCCACTCAGCCGCCGCGGGGGTGAACACGATGCGGGTCTGGCGGTTGTGGTGCCCCTCGGTGTTCGTCTGCTCCGTGACCAGTCCGCAGGTCTCGTCGAACAGCTCGATGAGCTTTGCCCCGATGATCAGCTTGTCCTTGTCCGACCAGCTGAGCGCGGCCATGTCGAACTTGCGCACGACGTGGCGCAGCACCGTCACGCGGTGGTGCTCGGCAGTCGACAGGCGGACCTGATTGATGACCTTCGAGTACAGGCCCGGCGCCTTCGCGGACATGTGCATCAGGTTGACGTGATCCTCGATGGCCGAGCCCACGCGCAGCGATGCCGTGGCGAACTTCTGGTTCTCGCCAGCGGCGTCGAGGGCGTAGCGGATGGTCAGGTAGGCGGCTTGTTGGGGGTGGATGTGGGCGAGGTACTTGGCGGCGGTGTGCCACCGGCCGGCGCTCTTGGTGGCGCCGAGGACCCACGCCTCGATGGCGGCGGCCAGCGCGTCTATCGCGCGCTTGGTCTGCTCCTTGCCGGGGCGGGTCTCAGACTCCCCGCGCTCCTCACGGGTGCGGGTGTAGCGGGCACCTCCGTAGACGATGGACTGCTCTTCGATAGCAGCCTGACGGGCATAGATGTCGGTCATGGATTCCTCCACTGGTGGGGGCTGCCTTCACGAGGGGATAGGGCAGCCACGGGGGCTATACGAGGATGGGCACTAAGGGGTGAGGTGTGCCGAGGTGTGCCAGCTGTGCCAGAATCACGGCACAGCGTGGGTCACAGCCCGGGGTAACTCATTGAACGGGAAGGGGCGCGTCGGAGTTCGAGTCTCTCCTTTCGCACCACCTTCCCGTTCCTCATCAACGACTTAGCTACTTCGACTGTGCCAAAGCACCCGGGATCACCTCCTCCAAGGGAGATCCTGTGTGCCGTGCGTGACGCACCTCCACGGGAGCGCCTTCCATGGCGGCGAGGGCGTTGCTCATCTGGTCCGGCGCGAGGTGCGCGTAGCGCTCCGTCACCGTGACCGACGAGTGCCCGAGCCAGCGGCTGACGGTCTGCAGGTGGACGCCACGCTGCACCAGCCGGCTCGCGCAGGTGTGCCGCAGGATGTGGATGTTCACCTTGCCGAGCCCGGGGATCGCCCGGCGCACGAGCAGCCAGCGCCAGCCGACCCAGTCGACGCTCACCTTGCGGTGGTGCGGCGACGCCAGCATGACTTTGAGCGCGGCGCGCGCCCGCGTGGTCAGGGGCACCAGCCGGGGCGCGTCGCTCTTGGTCTCGCCAGCCTTGAGGTGGACAGCCGAGCCGTCGCCGTACGCCTCGGCGCCGAGCGCCTCGGACAGCCGGCAGCCGGTGTCGATCAGGAACGGCACGAGCGCCCGCATGTAGGCCCACGCGCCGTCGCTGCCCGGGGTGTACGCCTCGGCCATCGCCTTGCCCTTCAGGAACTCCATGACCTCGGCCTCCTCGGCCGCCGTCAGGTAGCGTTCCTTCCGGTTGCGCTCGGCGTAGCGCGGGACCTTCGGCACCGCGGCGATCAGCCCCGACTCGTGCGCCTCGCGCAGCGCCGTGCCGATGCACGACATGCGCCGGTTCACCGTCGCCGGGCGCTTGCCCGCCTTGAGCAGCCCGTTGCAGTAGTCCTCCAGCTTGTCCTTGGTCACCTCGTCGGAGAGCCAGAAGCCCACCTCGCGGCGCAGGCGGTTCACCATCAGGCGGGCGTAGTCGGCCCGCTTGTTGTGCTGCCACTTGCGCTCGAAGCACCGCTCCAGTAACTCGCCGAGACTCGGGGCGACCCCGAGGCTTGCCTGAGGCTTGCCCGCGGTCTGGATCGCACGCGCCACCACACCGGGCGCCACCTTCTCGGCAGCCGCACGGTCGGTCTCGTTCGTGCTGATGCGGCGGCGGCGTCCGTCGGTCATCTTGAAGTCGACGTACCAGACGCCTCCGCGGTTTGTCAGTTTCATAGCACCTCCGATACTCTCTGCATCAGTTTCTCGCCCTTCGGCGTGAGCTTCAGGGTCCGAAAGCGATTGTCCTGCTGGTCGATGATCCGCTCCACCAGCCCGAAGCCGGGCCGGTCTTTGAAGTAGTGCAGGGCGGACAGCGCCTGCACCGTCCGGCTCATGCCGGCGGTCGACAGCTTCAGGGTCTTCTGCACCTCGGACTGCGAGATACCAGCGCTGCCAGATGTGGCGATCACAAGGAACGCCAGCAGCTGCGCGATGGGCGCGTCGCGATCCATTTCGCTGATCAGGGTCTCAACAACAGCGGTCAGCTTGTTCGCTGCCGTCGTCTTGCTGACAGGGGACATGAGGGTCTCTCCTCGGTGGTAGCCGTAGCGCCAGATGGCAGACCCACCTCCACAGGTGAAGCTCCGCCTCGGCATATGCTACCGAATCGTAGTTGAGGCGTCGAAAGGATAGGCCGACGCCGTGCCCAGTTCCCCGCTCGATGCTGTACTCGAATCGCTTCACCGTAGTCTCCGTGTGCCGGGGTTTGTTCGGGGCCGGTAACCCGTCCGACTGGTGCCCGCGACCGGCAGGCAAGGTAATCAGTCGGCGTTGTCGAACATGGCGAAGCCTCGGGGCACTCGTCGGCGCGCGTCGCGATCCTGCGACGGTGCTCGCGTTTCCCGAGGGGTCGCGGTGCGCAAAGTCACACCATCGACAGCCCGGGTTGACGTCCCCGGGCCGTCTGTGCTGTGGCTTTCACCTCTACATTTCGAGGGCCATGGTCAGGATCTGCTGCGCCAGCTTGATCGCGTCCTCACGCGACAGGCAGGCATACCCGGGGCCGTTGTGCTGGCCCGGAGCGGCGGGCTTCACCCACCTCACCTCAAGGCCAATCGTGCCGCCGATGTTGTCGACCTCGACCTCGGCGGGTGACGTCGTGTCGCCGTCTTGCATCTTGAAAATCATGTCGCCTCCTGATTTCGGGCCTCCGCGATCACGCGCTGCGCCTCGCGGTAGTCGGCCATGGCGCGCGTGTGGCGCTCCATGTGTTCGCGCTGGTGGCGCTCGCACATGTGCCACACCGGGCGCTCCTCCTGCCCGCGGCGCTCCTTCTCGAACCGCACGCGGCAGGCCGGCTGCGAACACTCATCCGCATCGGCTGCCGCCTTGGTCGCAGCGCGCTCCTCGGGCGTTACCGTCATGCCGTACACGTCAGTCGATGCCGTCATGTTCACCTCCGGTGTCGGAACAGCGGGCGAGGGCGGCGCCCACGATCAGCAGCACCGCGGCGAGCGCCCACTCGCCGCGCCACGCCAGCCCGACCAGCGGGCCGACGTAGAAGACCAGCAGCCATTTGCTGCTCATGACTGCACCTCGTCGGCGTCCTCGATGGCAGCCGCGAGCGCGGCGTACGCCTCGGCATCCCGGCGCAGCAGCCGGCGCAGCGTCTCCACCTCGCCCTCGGTCTCGCGGGCGTGCGGGTTGAGCATCGCGGCGTCATGCCTGCACTGCTCTGCGGCGATCCGCAGGGCGTTCAAGACCGTCTGGACTTGGCTGTCGTTCAGCTTCATGGGTTACTCCTCGATGGGCGCCCTGCGGCGCGATGAATGTGTGCGGTTGTTGGTGCAGTAGTCGCAGCTGCCGTGGTTGCGGCAGCCGGCGGTGTGGTACTGCGGCGCGCCGTCACGGACGTGGCGCTTCGCCGACTTGTAGAACCGCGGGCGTGCGCGGCGAATGGTGCGGCTCACCCCCGCGGCTCGTTGACGGTGAAGCCGGCAGCCGCCAGTAACTCGGCCACCTCGGCGAGCGTGTCGGCGCTCCATTCGGAGCCGTCGAGCGCCACGCTGATGTTGATGGCGAGCCGGTGCAGCTTGTCGCGCTGGTCGGCGACGTCGCGGCACTGCTCGGCGAGCACGGGGAAGCCGCGCACCGTCAGGTACTCGGCCGCCGCGCGGACGTAGTGAGAGCTTGTGAACTTCACGGGACCTCCTAGTGCCGCGCGACGTGCGCGGCGGGCGTGCTGGTGTTGATGTGGAACGAGAGGGTCGGCGCGACGCCGTTGCCGACGTTGTTGCCGATGCAGACCGCCTCCAACGCGATGCCCGACACCTCCCACGCGTGGACGAGCCAGCCCGGCGCGTCGTGGTCGACGAGCAGCGCCGTCACGCCGTAATGCGTGACTCCGCCCAAGGCGAACCATGCGGCCACCTTGGCGGGCTGCGGGTGCGAGCCGAGCGCGGGGTTTTGCTCCGCGAATCGGTTCGGGTTGTCGGCGATCTGCAGCGTCTGCGCAGCGTCCGCCGCGGCGAGGACTTGGTACGCGGTCTCCTCGCGCACGGTCTCGGGCGGCAGGTCGGCGCAGCCGGCCAGAGCGAGCGCACACGCGCCCGCGATTGCGGTTCTCATGGGTTACTCCTCGTTGAATGCGCGGCCGAGCATCTCGGACAGCAGGTCCATGCCACGCGGCTGCGGCGGCGCCTTGCGGCGCTCCAAGTGAGCCGCCACGCTGGCGCGCACCTCAGGCGCGGCCGCGCTGATGCGGATGCCCGCGCGGATCGCCTGCGTGCGCTTGTACGTCAGTTCGTACGCTTGAAGCTCCGGCGGGCAGAGCACGCGCAGGCACTCCATGAAACGCGGCCCGTGCGATGTGCTGCCGTTCTTCAGCACGTCCGCGACGTGCGCAAGCTCGTGCGCGACTAGGTACTGCGCATAACCGGGACGCGAGTCGTTCAGGTTCGCCCGGCGGATCGCGATGAAGTACTGGCCGGCGTTGTCGCGGCCCCCGCGCGACGCCCGCGCCTCGGTGACGAATACCGCGAGGCGTGACCGCGGAGGCAGCGTGAGCTTGCCCGCGGCGAGCGCGTAGGCGGCGCTGATGTGCGCCTCAAGGCGCGCGCTCTCATCCGCGGTCGGCCGCACGGTCTTGCGCGGCTTGCGCGGCTTGGCGCTCGCGGCCACACGCGCCCGCCCGGCGTCGGTGTTGTAGTCGGCAGGCACGACTGAGAATCGCCCGCGCCGACCGCGCGCCTTGTACGGCGCATTCAGCGCCGCGGCCACCTCGGCCGCAGCCTTGTGCGTCTCGAACCGCATGGCGGTGTCGGACTCGATTGTCCATTCCGTCACGCGGTGCGTTTGCCCGCTGTACACGAACACCTCGGTGGCGTCCGTCACGGGCGCGACGGAACCTACCAGCGTGTAACGCCGGCGCCCCGTGCTGTACTTGAGCATGTATTCCACAAGTCACCTCGCTGCGGCGCAGTCGCGCCTATCTGAATTAGGGGAGGGGCGACCTCACGGGCGGGCCGCCCTTTAGGGATCAAACGGGCAGCGCAAAGCCTGCGCCCGTCGACGCTGCCGCCCCGAGCCGCGCGGCGCGCGCCTTGTCGGTTATGCGCTTGAACCGCAGCCCGACAATGACGCCCGACGGATCGGCCGGCCGGTAGTCGTGTACGTCACCGTCGATCACAGGCACGTCAGCGCCGGCAATCGTGTAGCGCGCGGGCAGCGCCTTGCCGCGCTTGACCTGAAACGGCGCCGCGACGTTCCATCCGAGCGCCAGCGCGGCCCGCAGGTCGGCCGGATCGTTCGCCGGATCGTAGCTGTACGTCAGCGTGTAGTTCGCCGGCAGACGGCCCGCGCGGTGCCGCGGCGGAATCTTCGTGTAGTCGTAGAACCGCAGCGCGGGAAACACGCCCATGATGTTCGCGTAGTCGCCGGCCGCAATCGTCTGCCCGTAGTGGCGGGCGATGTGCGCCGACAGATCGGCGCCGACGGTTACCGGGATGCGCTCCCAAAGTATGTCGGACGTGGCATTCAGTCGCGCGGCGGGCTCCATGTTGGCGCGCCGTGCCGCCGCGATGTGCGCGGCAAGCTCCGCAACCAGCATGACCATAAAGGCACCGCGGGCGGCTTTGTAGAACCGCGTGCGATTGATGCGCGCCCGCTGCTTGCCCGCGGCGTACGCGGGATTCCCCGAGCCGTCAAGGCAGGGAGCCTCGCACGCGCCCGCGAACGGGCAGACATTCATGACGCCCGAGCTTGCGGCCGGCGCAAGGTGCAGCGGCGCAGTCAGCACGCCCGCGACGTCCGCAGACTTCGCGACTTTCGGATTAGCAAGCGCGTCCGCGAGTAGCGTCCGCACCTCGAACGCCGCAGCAGCGGCGCGAGCCTCTTTCAGCAACATGGAAAGCCTCGCAGGGTAGTGAGTGAGAACAACAAAGCCGCCAGCGCATCGGCCAGCGGCTTTAGTGCGTCACTCAGAAACGAGCCGCAGCCCGAGGCTTGCGGCGATTGCGGCGACGTCATTTCGCGTCAGTTCCACGCGCACATCGGCGGCCTTGCCTTTTGCGTGGCAAAACACGCCGCCGAGCCCGTTAGGGACGGGCGCGTCGATTGCCAGCGCAACACTGGCAATAGTTCCGGCGCCCCGCGTGGTGTTGTGCGGGATTCGGTACAGCATCATGGGAGACTCCTCGCAGTGAGAACACCAAAGCCGCCCGCACAGCGCAGCGGCTTGGATGCGTCACTAGCAGTCGATGCCGACCACGAACACCGGCCCGCGGTACATCGGCGCCGCGCTGCCGTAGTTCGTGAACCAGCTGCGGCGCGCCGCGGTGCGCTTGCGCTTGCTGATGCGCCGGCCGGGCGTCGCAGGCTTGAGGATGCGAACGCGCGTGCCGTCTTTGTGGAAGTACTGCTTTGCCTTGAACATGTGACACCTCAGGGAGTAGCTAC
>Ga0335069_10005329_pt1 | contig 18940 bp, 20 predicted proteins | sample Lox_Sample_11_FD_206714 | JGI IMG/M metagenome (GOLD analysis project Ga0335069, IMG submission 206714) | Soil microbial communities from Loxahatchee National Wildlife Refuge, Florida, United States - Lox_Sample_1.1 | ecosystem: Environmental > Terrestrial > Soil > Wetlands | place: USA... | reverse complement strand
CCGGCGCGGTGTTCCTCGACGTCGAGCAGGATCTCTCCGCTCCCGGTGGCGGGCGCGGCCGGCCCGGCGGACGCCATCCCTGGCCGTCGGAGGCGCAGGTGGCGGAGGTGATGAGCCGGGCCGGCATCGGCCCCGGCGTGCGCGTGGTGGCGTACGACGACGCCTCTGGCTCCGTGGCCGCGCGCCTGTGGTACCTGCTCCGGGCCCATGGCCACGAGCAGGCGGCCGTCTTGGACGGCGGCATCACGAAGTGGCAGGCGGAGGGCCGCCCCCTCGAGACCGGCGAGACGGCGACGAAGCGAGCGGTCTTCGCGGGACGCCTGCGGTCCGGGTTCGTGGTGGAAAAGAGGGAGATGGTCGCCACCCACCGTCACCGCCTGGTGCTCGACGCCCGCGTGGGCGAGCGCTACCGCGGCGAGACCGAGCCCATCGATCCGCGCGCCGGCCACGTGCCCGGCGCCCGCAACGCGCCCTGGCCGCGGAACCTGGCCGGCGGGGCGGTACCGGTGTTCCTGCCGGCGCCGGCGCTCCGGCAGCGCTACCAGGCGCTGGGCGCGGGGCGTGAGGACCCCGTGGTGTACTGCGGCTCCGGCGTCAACGCCTGCCACGACCTGCTGGCCCTGCACCTCGCCGGCCTGCGCGGCGCGCTGTACGCCGGATCCTGGAGCGAGTGGTCGTCCGATCTCTCCCTGCCGGCGGCGACCGGCGAGGCGCCGTAGCGCCGTCGCCCCCGTCGAGGCTCAGTCTCGACGAGGAGGGAAGGCCTGGCTAGACCCGCGCGGGCGCCTGGGCCATCTCCTCCAGGCGGTCGAGCTGCTGACGGTGGCCGAGCGTGATCAGCACGTCGCCCTTCTCCAGCACGGCTTCCGGGGCCGGGTTGAAGACCATGCCGCCCCGCGGCTTCTTGATGGCGACGATGATGATGCCCAGCTCGCTGCGGATGGGGCTGGCCTTGAGCGCGCAGCCGAGGAGCGGACTGCCGCCGCCCATCTCGATCTCCTCGATCTGCAGCTCCAGGTGCTCGCTGCGCGTCGCCAGCTCGATGAAGTCCATCGCGTTCGGCCGCAGCACCGCCTGCGCCACCCGGTGACCGCCGATGGTGTAGGGAGAGACCACCCGGCTGGCGCCGGCCCGCTGCAGCTTCAGCTCCGCGCCCTCCGCCTCGGCCCGCGCCACGATGAACAGGCGGTCGTTCAGCAGCCGCGCGCTCAGGGTGATGAAGAGGTTGTCGGCGTCGGAGGCGGCAGCGCTGACCAGCGCCCGGGCGCGATCCACGCGGGCGCGGCGCAGCACCTCGTCGGTGGTGGCGTCGCCGACCAGCGGGATGCCGCCGGGAAGGTCGAAGCCCTCGAGCACGTTCGCCTCGCGGTCGACGACCACGAAGTCCAGCCCCGCCGCCGAGAACTCCTCGGCGGCGAGCCGCCCCATGCGGCCGAAGCCGCAGATCACCAGGTGGCCGTCCAGCTTCTCCAGCCGGCTTTCCATGCGCTGTCTCCCGAACACGGTCCGGATCTCGCCGGTGACGACGGCGCGGATGAACTCCGCCGCCGCGTAGAAGGCCGTGAACACGCCGCCCAGGGCGAGCACCATCGTGAAGAGGCGCCCGGTCACGCCCAGCGGGTGCACCTCCTGGAACCCGACGGTGGTGATGGTGATGACGGTCATGTAGAGGGCGTCCAGCAGGGACCAGCCCTCGACCAGGTAGTAGCCGAGGGTGCCGCCGACCAGCAGCACGGCCAGCACCAGCACCGGCAGCAGCAGCCGGTGCAGCACCGCCCGGCCCTCGCCGGGCCCCTCGTCGTCTCCGCGGAAGGGCCCCAGGAGAGCGCCGCCGCGTCGGGGCAGGCGCGCGGGCATGCCCTGCCTAGAGGCCGATCTCCCCGGCCACCGGCAGCAGGGCGGAGATCACGAAGGCCACGTGCTCGGCCAGCGGTCGGCCGAGCGCTTCAGCGCCGCCGTAGACGCAGGCACGGTCGACGGAGCGGGCGAACGCCTTGTCCTTGAGCTTCCTCAGCACCGAGTCGACCGGAAGGTCGGCGAGCTTCTTCGTCGGCCGCACCTTCACGCAGGCCCCGATGAAGCCGACCAGCTCGTCGCACCCGTAGAGGGCCTTGCGCAGCGGGGTGTCGCGGGGGACGCCCATGTAGTCGGCGTGGGAGGCGATCGCCAGCACCATCTCCTCCGGCCAGCCGCGCTCGCGCAGGATGCGGCAGCCGACGTGCAGGTGCGTGTCCTGGGTGGGGTTCTGCTCGTAGTCGAAGTCGTGCAGCAGGCCGACCACGCCCCAGGTCTCGACCTCGGCCGGGTCGGTGACGCCGAACCAGCCGGCGTAGGCGCGCATCGCCTGCTCGACCCCGCGCGCGTGCTTGCGCAGCGCGTCCGACCGGGTGAACTCGAACAGCAGCGCCTCGGCCTCGGCGCGGGTCGGCTGGTGTGCACCCATGGCGCGAGATGATACGGCGGCGGCGGCGGGATCAGAAGGGGCCCAGCCGGAAGGGCAGGCGGGCGTGGCCGGAGGTGGTGGCGCCGATCGGCTTGGTGACGGCATCGAAGAAGGACTGGGCGATCAGCTGGTAGCCGGCGTCGTTCGGGTGCTTGTCGTCGGAGAAGAGGGCACTCAGGCTCGGCTGCTTCAGGAAGTTGCCGTGGACCTCGGCCACCGCCACCTTCTCCTGCGTCGCCATCTGCCGCACCAGCGTGTTCATCTCCGTCACCCAGGCGTTGCGCTCGTCGGCGTTGCGGTCGACGTATTCGGGGTTGACGGGCGGGATGGTGCCCAGCACCGGCATCGCGCCCTGGTCGCGCGTCTGCTGGATCATCGAGCGCAGCGCGTCGACGGTGAAGCAGCCGCTCGGGTCCGCGCGGCAGCCGGAGTCGTTGAAGTCGTTCGTCCCGTACAGGATCAGCACGTAGGCCGGCCGGCGCTGGCTCAGCACCGCGCCGATCCGGGCCTCGCCCACCCGGCTCTTGCTGCCGGTCAGGCAGTCGTTGCTGACGTCCGCCCTGCCCCAGTAGGCCTTGAGCTGGGCCGCCAGCAGGTCGCGGTAGCCCCCGCCCGTGGAGGAGCCGTCGCCGCAGGTGATGCTGTCGCCGAAGGCCGAGTAGGCGTTGGGGTGCGCGCTCGTGCCGATCGGGAGCGTGGCGGGCACCGCCAGCGTGCCCGTCTGCGGCACCGTCACGCTCACCGGCGCGCCGGGCGTGAAGTACGCGGGGAGCGAGGCCGGCTGCACGCTCGCCGACTGGGTGCCCGTGGGGACGTCCTGGACCGTGAAGAGGCCGCCGTCGGCGGTCTGCGCCGTCCGCGATCCCACCGACACGGTCACGTTCGGCAGGCGGACGGCCTCACCCGGGTCGAGCACGCCGTTGCCGTTCTCGTCGTAGAAGACCGCGCCGTTGACCGGCAGGCCGGTGATCGTGTCGGGCCCGGTGGGTGAGCCGCCGCAGGCGGCCGCGAGCGCGGCCAGCAGGCAGGCGAGGAGGATCTTCCAGGTCCGCAAGCCGAGTCAGCATAGCAGATTTGCTTCGCGGGGCCGCCGGGCTATACTCCGGCATCCCGCCGCACTCGGTCGTCCTGGAACCCCAGCCATGAGCGACACGCCTGTCCCGGCCCGCCACAACCGGCGCATCACGGCGCGGCGCGCCTGCCTGCTGACCGTGCGCTACCGCGTCAACGGCGAGTGGCGGCCGGCGACCGCGATGGACCTGTCCCCGTACGGTTGCCGGCTGCGGGTCGGCGAGGACATCGATCGCGGCGTGGCCGTGGCAGTGATGTTCGAGGCGCCGATCCGGGACGGCGTGCGCACGACCGCGGTGGAGGTGCCGGGCACGGCCATCTGGGCCCGGCTCGAGGGCCTGTCGTACCAGGTTGGCGTGCACTTCGCCCTCCCGCCGGACGGCCTGCTCGACATCCTCTCCGTCCTCGGCTGAACGAGCTTCACCGGGGGCGCGGCTCGCCCGCAGCCTGCCGCCTCAGCCGCGCCAGCACGCGCGCCAGGTCGTCCGGCACCGGGCTCTCCACCGCGACCCGCTCGCCGGTGACCGGGTGCGCGAAGCCCAGGCGCCAGGCGTGCAGCAGAGGCCGCGGCGCTGTCCGCTCGGGAACCGGGCGAGCGCGGCCGTAGACGAGGTCGCCCATCACCGGCGTGCCGACGTGGGCCAGATGCGCCCGGATCTGGTGCTGGCGCCCGGTCTCCAGCGTCACCTCGAGCAGGGCGAAGCCGGCCAGCCGTTCACGCACCCGCCAGCGAGTCAGCGCCGGGCGCGACGGCTCGTCCGCGCGGGCCACCCCCCGGCGGCCGCCGCTCCACTCCTCGCGGACCGGCGCGTCGACGACGCCGTGCTCCTGGCGCGGCTCGGCGGACACCACCGCCAGGTAGACGCGCTCGATGCGGTGGTCGCGGAAGGTCTGCAGCAGCCCGGCGCGGGCCTCGGGCGAGAGGGCGAAGGCGAGCGCGCCGGAGGTGTCGCGGTCGAGGCGGTGCACGCGTTCGGCGAACCACCCGTGCGGCTTCAGCCGCCGCGCGTAGTCCTGCACCCGGTGCAGGGCCGAGTCCTCCTCCCGCAGACCCGGAGCGGAGGGCACGCTCAGCATCCCCGCGGGCTTGTCCACCACCATCACGTGCTCGTCCTGGTAGAGCACCGGCAGCGTGCAGCGCGCCCGCGGCAGGGCCCTCCGGTTGGGATCGAACACGACGGTGGCCGTGTCCTCGACCTCGCGGCCGGCCTCGCGCACGCGCTCTCCGTCGACGCTGACCTGGCCCTTCTCGATCACGTCGCGTGCCCGTCGCCGCGACAGCCCCGGGTGGTGCCGGATCAGCAGCAGGTCGAGCCGCACTACTTCGAGCCAGGGGGTGCTGCGCCGCACCCCCTGGAACCTCCGCCCGTTGCTCTCGGCTCGAGCCCGATCATTCCGCTCTACTCCTTCAGCCCCCGCGCGTCGTCCCAGGCCGCCGGGTCCTGGCCGAAGTACGCGGACAGGATCGCATACAGGTCCCGGTGACGACGCCTGACCACCTGCGGGATCTCGAAGAAGGCCTCCACGGCCACGGCCAGGAACTCGACGGGATCGTGGGCGCCGTAGTCGTCGAAGGCGGAGCGGCCGCTGCGCAGCCGCTCCATCTCCCTTTCCGCGAGAAGGACCCACTCGCGGGCGCGGGTCTCGTCCAGGCCCACCGGGATGCCGTCGAAATGGGACTGGTCCACGTCGAGCAGGTGCGCGAACTCGTGCAGCCCCACGTGGTAGGCGTCGTCGGGGACCTCGAAGCTCTCGAGCAGCGCCGGCACCGAGAGGATCACGGTGCCCCAGGGGTGCGCCTCGCCCGCGCGTTCGTCGCCGCCGAAGCGGTAGTCGCGGTCGAAGTCGTCGGGATAGAGCAGCACCTCCGTCAGCTGGTCCCATTCGTAGTCGGGCCAGCCCAGGCTCAGCGTGACCGCCGAGGCCGCCACCAGGAGGCGCAGCTCGTCGTCGACCTCGACGCCGACACCGGTGACGCGCTTGTCGGCCAGGAACAGTCGCAGGTCGTCCTCGAAGCGCGCGCGCCAGGCGGTGTCGAGCCGCTCGAAGTGGTCGTAGGCCTGGAGCAGCTGCCGGCGCCAGGCCCGCGGGAAGGGCGTCGCCAGCGCGTTCCGGCGGCGCGCCGCCCGGCGCCCGAAGGCGCGCAGCAGGGCCAGGCCGGCCGCGGCGCCGGCGAGGAGCCCGAGGACCGCTCCCGGCCAGCCCGCCGCCATCAGGCCGACCCCGCCCGCCACGAGAGCCGAGAGGACCGCGGCGGTGCGGCCGAAGCGCCGGTCTCCGGGCCGCTCCACCCTCACGACGGGGCGCCGGCCTCCGGGTAGCGCGCCGCCAGCAGCCGCGCCAGCACGCGCGCGTCGACGTTGCCGCCGGTGAGGATGGCGACGACCGGGCCGGCGCCGACGAGGCGTCCGCTGCGCGCGGCCGCCACGGCGACGGCGGCCGAGGCCTCGGCCACCACCTGGTCGGCGGCGAGCAGCGCCACCATCGCCTCCTCGATCTGGGCCTCGGCGACCGTGACCACCTCGTCCACCAGGTCGCGGTGCTCGAAGGCGATCCTCCCGATGCCCCCGGCGAGGCCGTCGGCGAGCGTGGGAGCGGCAGGGAAGGTGAGCAGCGGGCGGCCCAGCCGCAGCGACTCGCGCAGCGCCGGCGACGCCTCCGGCTGGACGGCGACGACGCGCGTGCGCGGCGAGAGCGCCTTCATCACCGTCGCCACGCCGGCGAGCAGCCCGCCGCCGCCGACGGGCACCAGCACGGCCGCCGGGTCCGGCAGCTCGTCCAGGATCTCGAGGGCGGCGGTCCCCTGCCCCGCCGCCGTCCGCACGTCCTCGTACGGGTGGACGAAGGTGCCGCCCATGCCGCGCGCGTACGCGTCTGCCGCCTCTGCCGCTTCGTCGTAAGTGCTGCCGGCCTCGCGCACGGTCACCGGGTACGTGCGCAGCCGCGCCAGCTTCGCCAGCGGCGCGCTGCGCGGGACGAACAGGGTGGCCGCGGCACCGCCGCCGAGGCGCTGCACGGCCCAGGCCACGCCCAGGGCGTGGTTGCCGGCGGAGGCCGCCACCAGGCCGGCCCGCAGCGCCGGGGCGTCGAGCGACGAGAGCAGGTTGAGGGCTCCGCGCACCTTGAACGAGCCCGTCGGCTGCCAGCACTCCAGCTTCAGCCGCAGGTCCAGGCCGGGCGCCGCCAGGCTCGGGCGCAGCGGCGTCGGCGGCAGGTGGGGAGCGAGCGTCCTGCGGGCGGCGATGATGTCGTTCAGCGCCAGGCGCAGGCTCACGTCGAGCTCTCCGCTGAGACGCGCTCCGGCCCGGCGGCGATCCCCTCGAGCCGCGGCTCCCCGCACTCGCCGGCGATCGCCTCCGCCACCTGGTCGCGCAGCGCCACGAGCGCCGAGAGCTCCGTTCCCGAGGGGGCGACCGCATCTCCCACCCAGAGACGGACCCGCGCCGGGTGGGGGAGGCTCCAGTCGCCGCGCATCACCTGGCGGGTACCGCGGAGCGCCAGCGGGACCACGGGGACGGCGGCGGTCGCCGCCGCCTTGAAGGCCCCCAGGCGGAACGGGCGCAGCCCGGTGGCGGCGCGGAACGTGCCCTCGGGGAAGAAGAGGACGCGTGCGCCGTGGCGCAGCGCCTGGTCCACCGCCTCGGTGTCCGCCAGCGTCTGCTGGGCGTCCCAGCGGTCGACCGTCAGGTGGCCGCAGCGGCGGACCAGGGCGCCGATCAGCGGGTAGCGGAGGACCTCGCGTTTGGCGACGAAGACGAGGTCGACCGGCAGCGCGGCCACGAGGACGGCCACGTCCGCGTAGGAGGCGTGATTGCAGGCGAGCACCAGCGCGCCCTCGCGCGGCAGCCGCTCGAGGCCCCTGGTCTCGAACCGGCAACCCGTCAGCCGCAGCGCGAAGCGGGAGGCCGCGCGCGCCACCCGGAAGGCGAAGCGGCGGCTGGGCACCAGCTGCAGCAGCAGCCAGGCCGCGCCCAGCGCCGGCGCCAGCGTCAGCGCCAGCCAGGCCGCGTAGAGGCCTCGGCCGGCGCGCCGCAGCAGCGGGCGCAGCCACTCGCCGGCAGCCGCCAGCGGCAGCCGGAGCCGCTGGCCGAGGGTGGTGCCAGGCCGACGGCCCAGCCGGCCGTCGAGGTACAGCTCGCGCGCGGAGGCGCGCCGCAGCTTGCCGCTCGAGGTCTTCGGCACCGCGCCCGGCGGCACCAGCACCACCTCGTCGGGTGGAACCCCGACCGCCGCCGCCACCGCCTCGGTCACCCCGGTCGCCAGCCGCTGGCGCGCGGCGTCGTCTCGCGCACGGGTCTCGGCGACCACCACCAGAGCCTCGGTGCCCAGCGTCGTGCTGGGCACGCCGAAGGCGGCGACGCAGCCCCGACGGACGCCCTCGACCGCGGCAGCAGCCTCCTCGATCTCCTGCGGGACCAGGTTGCGTCCGCCCTTGATGACGAGGTCCTTGCGGCGGCCGCAGACGTAGACCTCGTCGTCGGCGAGGTAGGCGAGGTCGCCGCTGTCGAGCCAGCCCCCGGGCAGCGTGATGGCGGCCGTGGCCTGCGGCTGCCCGTGGTAGCCGCTCGTCATCGACGGCCCACGGAACACCAGGCGCCCCACGGCGCGCTCGGGGAGGTCGGCGCCGGCCTCGTCCACGACGCGCAGCTCGTGCTCGGGGAGAACCCTGCCGGCCGAGACGAACTGCAGCGCGGAGGTGTCGTCCTCGGCGGCCGGGTCGGCGCGGCCCCCGCGCTGGAAGGCGTCGCGGCTCACGCGGTCGATCCTCGGCCCGCGGCCGAGCGGCGGTACGGCCAGCGCGACGGAGTTCTCGGCCAGGCCGTAGACCGGCAGCATCGCCTCGCGGCGGAAGCCGCAGCGGCCGAAGCGCCGGACGAAGCGCTCGACGGTGGCCGGGCTCACCGGCTCGGCGCCGTTGAAGGCCGCGCGCCAGGAGGAGAGGTCCAGTCCCTCGAGGGCCCGGTCGGGGACGCGGCGTGCGCACAGCTCGTAGGCGAAGTTCGGCGCCGGCGAGAGCGTGGCCGCGCGCTGGTGGATCGCCCACAGCCAGCGCTCCGGCCGCGCCAGGAAGGCGGTCGGCGGCAGCAAGGTGAGCGGCACGCCCTGGTGCAGGCACAGCAGCCAGGAGCCGATCAGGCCCATGTCGTGGTACAGCGGCAGCCAGCTCACGCCGACGTCGGTGGGGGAGATCGCGACGCCTTCGACGATGGCACGGATGTTCGCCAGCAGGTTGTCGTGTGTGAGCTGCACGCCCTTGGGCTGTCCGGTCGAGCCGGAGGTGTACTGGATGAGCGCGAGATCAGGGCCCTCGCCCTGCGCGACGGCCACGGGGGCCCCCTGGTTCGCCAGCTCGTCCGCCGTCAGCACCGCCCGCAGCGTGGGAACGGACGGGGACAGCAGCGACACCACCGGCCGCGCTCGCGGCACCGTGACCAGAAGACCTACACCGGCGTCGGCCAATATGGCCGATTGGCGTCTGGCGAACTCCTCCAGGCGGTCGAGACGCAGGGGCGGGTAGATCGGCACCGGGACGGCGCGCGCCAGCTGGATGCCGGCGAAGACGCGCAGGAAGTCGAGCCCCGTCGGCAGCATGAGGGCGACGGTGTCGCCGCGGCGAACCCCGCGGGCGAGGAGGCCGCCGGCCACGGCGGCAGCCTCCCGCCACAGCCGCCCGTAGCTCACCGCCTGTTCGCCGCCGTCCTCGTCGCGCAGGTGGACGTGCAGGCGCTCGGGCTCGAGCGAGGCCCGCCGCCACAGCGACTCGGAGAGGGTACGCACCTCGCCCAGCGGCAGCGCCGACTGTGGCGCCGCCTCACGCTGCGGGACCTGCAGCGGCTCGCCCGCAGTCGTCTCCAGCAGCGCGCGGGCGAGCCCAGAGGCGCTGTCGAGAGCCAGGCAGCGGTCGTCGAGGGTGCGGCCGAAGGTGCGCTCCAGGCGCAGCAGCAGCTCCACCCGCTCCAGGCTGCCGAGGCCCACCTCGCGCTCGAGCGAGGCGCTCGGCGTCACCAGCCGCGCCGCTCTCTCGCCGCCGGTCTCCCGCGCCAGCGTGCGCACCACCTCCACGACACGCTGCTCGAGCACGGCGAGCCGCGGGAGCGGCGTCTCGGTCTCGGGGGCCATCCGCCGCCGAATGTACGACGGGTCGGATGGAAAAAGAAAAGGGCGCGGCCAAAGGCCGCGCCCTGGTGCGGAGAGAAGGGCCCTACTTGGCGCCGAGCACCGCGTCCTTGGCGGCCTTGGCGACCACGAACTTCAGCCGCTTGCGGGCCGGGATCTTGATGGCTTCGCCGGTCTGCGGGTTGCGGCCCATGCGGGCCTTGTACGAGCGGACCACGAGCTTCCCGACGCCCGGGAACGTGAAGCCGTTCTTCGCTTCCTTGTAGGACATCTGCGCCAGGGTCTCGAGGGCCAGACCCGCCTGCTTCTTGGTGATCCCCACCTTCTCGGCGACCGCCGCCACGATCTTCGACTTGGTCATCGGCTTTGCTGCCATCTCGGTTCAATCCTCCTCAGGGTCGGGCCTGCTGGGTGCCGGCGTGCCGGGTACCGGCGCGCGGACATCGCGAAAACGCGGGTCAGTATACGCGCGTTCCTCGCGGCCCTGTCAAGGGCGAAACGCGCTTCTGGGCGCTCTGCTCAAGGGTTTTCGCGACCTGGGCTGTCGCCCGCCGGGGTTGGTGCGGCCGGCTCAGTGCGCGCTGGCGTCGGGCTGGTGGAGCAGGAACACGGTCTCGTCGGGCCGAGCGAGGCCGAGCTGCTCGCGCGCCACCCGTTCGATGGCGCGGGGCGAGGTGCGCAGGGCGGCGACGTCGGAGGCGAGCTGCGCGTTCTCGCCGCGCAGAGTGTCGATCTGCTGCCGCAGCTCGTCGATCTGCTGCCGCTTCTGCACGAGGTTCAGCAGACCACGGTCGCCGAACACGGCGCCCACCGCGAGACCGATGAGCGCGATCAGCGTCCCCAGCACCCAGGCGCGCCGGCGCGCCCCCGGGTCGCCCCTCGGCCCCTCCTCACGCGGCATGATTCCGACCTGATCCTTTTCTTTAACGACGATACCTAAATATCGATTATATCTCATTTTTCTGTGCCCGAGTCCGGGGTGTCACCCCAACCCGACGGCTACCCTCGCGGGCGGTCGCCTCCTGGTAGCGGCGCAGCAGCGTGACGATCTGCCGGCCGACCGCGTGCAGCCGGCGCATGCCGGCCCGGTACTCGCGGTACGCCTTCACCAGGCCGCGTGCCTCGGCCATCTGTGCCTCGTCGAGATAGGCGAAGCCGCCGCGGCCGCCGCTGCGCGTGGACAGCACGTAGTAGGGGCCGTGCCGCTGCCCGGTGCGGCAGGCGCAGGTCGGCTTGCCGCACACCCCGAAGCGCACGAACAGCGAGCCCGGGAGCTGGCGCCGCCACCGCAGCAGTTGGCCGACCAGGACGCGCTGCTCCCGCAGCCGGGTCCGCACGCGCTGTCGGATGTGCTCGGGATCGGCCATCGGATGTCTTGCAGTAACTTCTCAAGAAACACTGTAAGACTACGACTGCTGCCGCCGCGAGTCAAGGGTCGCAGATGCGGCCGGTCGCGGCTGCGGTCGGCGCGAGCCGGAGCCGCTCGCGCGCTAAGATGGCGGGCAGGCCCCCGGGAGGCGCGCGATGTGGCTGCTGAAGACGGAGCCGGGCGAGTACTCGTACGACGATCTGGAGCGCGAGGGCCGGACGCGCTGGGACGGGGTCAGGAACCCGGCGGCGCTGCGGAACCTGCGGGCGATGAAGAGCGGCGAGCGGGCGCTCGTCTACCACACCGGCGCCGAGAAGGCGGTGGTGGGGCTGGCGGAGGTGGTGAGCGTCGCCTATCCCGACCCGCGGCAGGGCGACCGGCGGCGGGTGGTGATCGACCTCGAGCCGCGCGGCCGCCTGGCCCGCAAGGTGGGCCTCTCCGAGCTGAAGCAGCTGCCCGAGTTCGCGGACAGCCCGCTGCTGCGGCAGGGGCGGCTCTCGGTGGTGCCGCTCACCGCGGCGCAGTGGCGGGCGATCGAGTCGCGAGGCTCCCGGTGAGCGAGCGCGTCGTCGCGCTCTCCACCGTCGGCTCGGCGCAGGACGCCGAGCGCATCGCCCGCGAGCTGGTCGAGCGCCGCCTGGCGGCCTGCGTGAACATCCTGCCGGGCGTCGTCTCCGTCTACCGTTGGCGGGGGGCGCTGCAGCAGGACGCCGAGCGGATGCTGGTGATCAAGACCCGAGCCGAGAAGCTGCCGGCCCTGCGCGAGGCGCTGGTCTCGCTGCACCCCTACGAGTTGCCCGAGCTGGTGGCGCTGTCGATCGCGGACGGCCACCCGCCCTACCTGGGCTGGATCGACGAGAGCGTCGGCCCCTAGACCGCCGCCAGCGCACTCTCCAGGTCCGCGACCAGGTCCTCCGCGTCCTCGCACCCGACGCTGATGCGGACCAGGCCGTCGCCGATGCCCAGGGCGTCGCGCTCCTCCTGCGTGTAGCCGGCGTGGGTCATGGTGGCCGGGTGGGAGACCAGGGTCTCCACGCCGCCGAGGCTCTCGCCCAGCGAGCACAGGCGCACGCGCGCGAGCATCGCCCTGGCCGCCGCCAGGCTGCCCAGGTCGAACGAGATCATGGAGCCGAACCCGCTCGCCTGCCGGACGTGCACCTCGTGCCCGGGGTGGTCCGCGAAGCCGGGCCAGTGCACCCGCCTCACCTTCGCGTGGCCGCGGAGGAAAGGTGCGACGCGGCGGGCGTTCTGCTCGTGGCGCGGCATGCGCAGGTGCAGGGTCTTCGTCCCCCGCAGCACCAGCCAGGAGTCGAAGGGGGAGAGGATGCCGCCGACGGCGTTCTGCACGTACTGCAGCCACTGCCCGTGCTTCGGGTCCTTGACCACCGCCACCCCGCCCACGCTGTCCGAGTGGCCGTTCAGGAACTTGGTGGTCGAGTGCACCACCAGGTCGGCGCCCAGCGAGAGCGGCCGCTGGAAGAAGGGGCTCATGAAGGTGTTGTCCACCGCCAGCAGCGCGCCCTGCCCGTGGGCGACCTCCGCCAGCCGAGCGATGTCGCAGATCTTCATCAGCGGGTTGGTGGGGGTCTCGATCCAGAGCAGGTGGAAGCGGCCGGCGCGGCGCTCGAACTCCGCGACGTCGCTGGCGTCCAGGAACGCGAACTCGAGGCCGTAGCCGGCGAGGATCTTCGTGAACAGGCGGTGGGTGCCCCCGTAGACGTTGTCGGCGACGACCACCCTCTGACCCGCCTTGACGAAGGTCAGTACCGCCTGGGTGGCGGCCATCCCCGAGGCGTAGCAGTAGGCGTCCGCCCCGCCCTCGAGCGCGGCGAGGTTCCTCTCCAGGCTTCGCCGGGTCAGGTTGTGTGTGCGCGCGTACTCGTAGCCCTTGTGCTGCCCCAGCCCCTCCTGAACGTAGGTCGAGGTCTGGTAGATGGGGACCGTCACCGCGCCAGTGACGGGGTCGGGCGCCTGGCCGGCGTGGATGCAGTCCGTTGCGAAGCCCATGCTCACCTCGATGCGGGGGACGCCGCGGCAGGGCGGCGGGAGATGCTACCGCAGCGCGACGTGGAGCGAGACGGGCTGGCCGCCCCGCAGGACCACGGCGTCGAGATCGGTGGCGCTCTGCAATCGCGGCCACAGCCCGATCAGCGTGGCCATGCCGTCGATCTGCGTGCCGTTGATGCGGGTGACCACGTCGCCTGCGCGCAGCCCGGCGTCGGTCAGCAGCGTGCCCTCGGGGACGCGCGTCAGCTGGACGCCCACCACGTGCCCGTCCTCCATCACCGGTGCGATCGCGGTCTCCGCCAGGATGCGGTTCATCTCGTCGCCAAGCCGCGCCTGCACCTGCTTGCGGTCCATCTCGCGGGCGGGGGTGGCGGGATCCTCGCGCGGCTCGGCGGGCCGGCCGGCCGCCGGCGTCGCCTGGGCCGGGTGCGGCAGCGCCGCCGTCGGCGGCGCGCCCTGGCTCACCCGCCTCTCGACCGGGCGTCCGTCGATCTCGAGCGTTGCGCTGTTGACGGCCAGCGCCAGGAGCTTCGCTCCGAACGCCGTCTCCCCGACGGCGACCACCCGCGTCCGTCCGCCGGAATGCAGGACGGCCACCGACCGCCCCGGTGCCGGCGAGCGCACGATGCCCACCACCTCGACCGGCGGCTCCTGCGCCGGCACGGGCGCGGGCTTCGCCCCGGGCGGCGGCGCGGCAGGCGACGATACCGGGGCCGCGCCGGGGACGGCGGCGGCGAGGAAGCATACGAACGGAACGAGGCGCATCCTCTGGCACCGTAGCCGGCCCGCGCGCTGCTGTCAACGACGACGGCAGCGGTGCTAGATTGGCGCCGTGCGACAGCTGGGCGAGCAGTCGGCGGCCGGTCCCGCGTCCCGTCGCGGCGGGCGCGCCCTGCTGCCGGCGAGCTGGCGCGGTCGGATCCTCGCCATCGCCCTCCTCCTGCTGCTGGCGGAGCTGCTGCTCGCCGCCCTTGGCTGGTCGTTGCCGGAGCCGCTGTGGATCGTCGTCAAGCTGGTGCTGCTGTTGTACGTCCTCTGGGCCTTCTGGCGCGGCGTGCGCTGGCTTGCGAACCGGTTCCTCTGGCGGATCCGCACCAAGCTGATCCTCTCCTACCTGTTCATCGCTCTCGTGCCGCTGGTGCTGCTGGCGGTGCTCTTCGTGACCGCCGGCGTGCTGATCCTGCTGCTCTCCGGCTCCTGGCTGGTCACCGCCGAGGTCGACCGCATCGCGGACGTGTCCCGCGCCACCGCCGCCTCTGCCATCCTCGACCTGCCCGCCCCCGACCCGGCCGCCGAGCGCTCGCTCGCCGAGCGGCTGGCCCCGGTACGGGCCGTGCACGCGGCCGCCTCCTGGACGCTGCTACGCCAGGGCCGGGTGGTGGCGGCGCAGGGGCAGGCGCCGCGCGCGCTGCCGCCGTGGTGGAAGGGCGAGCCGTTCGCGGCGCTGGTGACGGTCGGCGAGGCGCCCTCGCCCTACCAGCTGCCCAGGGCGGTGCTGCGCGTGGCGGTCTCCCGCGACGCGACGGCGCTGCTGGTGGACCTGCCGGTGGACGCGCAGTTCTTCGGCCACCTGGAGGCCCGCTCCGGCATCCACGTGCTGCAGCCGCACGAGCTGAAGGTGGAGCCCGCCGGCGCGACCCGCGGGCAGGTGCGGGGGGAGCGCGGCCCGGTCGTCCAGGTCGAGGACGAGGGGCACCGGGTGACCATCCCGGCCGGTGCCGGCCTGGGCTTCATCGCCCTGCCGCCGATCCGCGACTGGACCACGGGCGAGCCCTCGAAGCACGAGTTCCTGCCCCTGGTCTTCCGCTTCCAGCCGCTCGACTTCGTGCGCCGCCTCTCGCCGCAGCTGCCGCGCGGCATGGGCGAGTGGAGCTCGCTCGCCGACGTGCTCCTCTTCGCCCTCGGCATCGTGGCCCTGGTGTTCCTGGTGATGTACGGGGTGGCGCTGGCGCTGGGGCTGATGCTCGCCCGCTCGATCACCTACGGCGTGCACGCCCTCTCCGTGGGCACCGAGCGGCTGCGGCAGGGCGACTTCGACCACGTGATCGCGGTCCGCTCGCGCGACCAGCTGGGCGACCTGGCGGCCTCCTTCAACGAGATGTCGCGCGGGCTGCGCCAGCTGATGGCGGAGCAGGCGGAGCGGCAGCGCCTGGAAGAGGAGCTGCGGATCGCGCGCCAGATCCAGATGAGCCTGCTGCCCGGGCAGGACGTGGCGCGCATGCCCGGGCTGCGCATCGCCGCGCTGTGCCTGCCGGCGGCCGAGGTGGGCGGCGACTACTACGACCTGCTGCCCCTCGGCGAGACGCGCATGGGCGTGCTGGTGGCGGACGTGTCCGGCAAGGGGACCTCGGCGGCGCTCTACATGGCGGAGCTCAAAGGGCTGGTGCTGTCACTGTCGCGGATCCACCCCTCGCCGGCGCGCCTGCTGGCCGAGGCCAACCGCATCCTGGCCGCGAACATGGACTCGCGGTCGTTCGTCACCATGACCTACGCCATCGTGGACACCGCCGAGCGCCGCATGCGGCTGGCCCGCGCCGGCCACAACCCGGTGTTGCAGCTGGAGGCGCGCAGCGGGCGCACGCGGGTGCTGGCCCCGCCCGGTCTGGGTCTGGGGCTCGACGCCGGCGAGCGCTTCGACCGGCTGCTGGAGGAGCAGGAGGTGCCGCTGGTGCCCGGCGACCTGTTCCTGTTCTACACCGACGGGCTGTCCGAGGCCATGAACGCCGGCGCCGAGCTGTTCGGCGAGGGACGGCTGACCCGCATATTGGAGGAGGCCGGGGGGCTCAGCAGCGAGGAGCTGAAGGAGAAGATACTCGGGGAGGTGCGGCGCTTCGTCGGCGACGCGGCCCCTCATGACGACATGACGCTGGTGGTGCTGAAGGTGGTCGAGGAGGAGGGCACGGCGTGACCGGCACCCGCGGGGACGAGCTGCACGCGCTGGAGCGGCGGGTGGGCTACCGCTTCGCCGACATCGCGCTGCTCGACCGCGCCCTGACCCACTCCAGCCTGGCGAACGAGAGCCTCGACCCCGACGTGGCGGACAACGAGCCGCTCGAGTTCCTGGGCGACGCCGTGCTGGGGATGATGGTGACCGACCTGCTCCACCGGCGCGACCCCGACGGCCCGGAGGGCGCCAAGAGCCGGCGCCGGGCGCAGATCGTCTCCACCGCCAACCTCGCCCGTCACGCCGCGGAGCTGGGGCTGCCGGAGCTGTTGGCTCTCGGGCGCGGCGAGGAGAAGACCGGCGGCCGCGAGAAGACGGCGCTGTGGGCGAACGCCTGCGAGGCGCTGGTGGCGGCGCTCTACCTGGACGGCGGCTTCGAGGTGACACACCGTTTCGTGCGAGACGAGTTCGCCAAGGACCTCGCGGACACCGACGAGCCCCTGGAGGACCCCAAGAGCGCGCTGCAGGAGCGGCTGCAGGCCTCCGGCCGCCCGTTGCCGCGATACCTGGTGGTGGCGGAGGAGGGGCCGAGCCACCGCCGTCGCTTCCGGGTCGAGTGCCGGCTGGAGGACGGCACCGTCACCGTGGGCGAGGACTACTCCAAGAAGGCGGCCCAGCAGAAGGCGGCGCGGCAGGCTCTCTCCCGGCTCGACACGGGGGCCTCGGGGGCCGGGCCGGGGTAGCCCTCGGCGACCGGCCCCGATCCGTCGTCCCCGCGCGCTATTCGATCCAGCCGCCGCCCAGGCAGACCTCGCCGTCGTAGAAGACCGCCGCCTGGCCGGGGGTGATGGCACGCTGCGGTGCGTCGAACAGCACCTCGGTGCGGCCGCCGGGCAGCGGGCGCACCGTGGCCGACGCTTCCGCGTGGCGATGGCGGATGCGGACGCGCGCCCGGATCTCGCGCTGCGGCTCGGCGACGGACAGCCAGTTGACCTCCCGCGCCCGGAGCCGCGCCGAGAGCAGCTCCTCCTCCTCGCCGACCACCACCGCCCGCGAGGCCGGCTGCACCGCCACCACGTAGAGCGGTCGCGAGGCGCTGAGCCCCAGCCCCCGGCGCTGCCCGACGGTGAACCGGTGGACGCCGCCGTGCCGGCCGAGCTCGCGCCCGCGGCGGTCCACGATTGGCCCCGGGCGAAGGGCGGCGACCGCCTGCCGCTCCACGAACCCGGCGTAGTCGCCGTCGGTCACGAAGCAGATCTCCTGGCTCTCGGCCTTGTCCGCCACGGGCAGCCCTCGCTCGCGGGCGATCCGGCGAACCTCGGCCTTGGTCAGGGCGCCCACCGGAAAGCAGGCGAGCGCCAGCTGCTCCTGGGTGAGGCCGAAGAGGAAGTACGACTGGTCCTTGGCGGGGTCGCTGCCCTTCAGCAGCTGCAGCCGGCCTGTCTGCGGGTCACGCCCCTGGCGCGCGTAGTGGCCGGTGGCGACCTGGACGGCGCCCAGCGCGACCGTGCGCTCGACCAGGCTGGCGAACTTCACCTCGGTGTTGCAGCGGGCGCAGGGCAGGGGCGTACGGCCCTCCAGGTAGTCGCGCACGAACGGCGCGATCACGCCGTCGTGGAAGGGCCGCTCCAGGTCGAGCACGTAGTGGGGGATGCCCAGCCGCGCCGCCACCCGCTTCGCGTCGTGGAAGTCCTCGAGCGAGCAGCAGCGCCCGAACGAGGGGCCGGCGCCGCCGGTCTGGTCGTGGAGCTGCAGGGAGACGCCGACCACCTCGTGACCCTGGTCCCGGAGCAGGGCCGCGGCCACCGAGGAGTCGACGCCCCCGGACATCGCCACCACCACGCGCACGATCCCCCAGTATAGCGGCGCGGTAGAATGACCACCTAGGCAGGATCCCTTCAGGCAGGAGGCCGCATGGATTCGACCCTCACCAGCCTGCTCGACGCGCGCGCGGGCGCACTGGGGAGAGACCTCGCCACCGCGCTCTTCGCTCACGACGCACCTCACTACCGCGAGATGCCGGCGGAGGAGGTGCGCGCGCGCTGCGACCGCCTGGTGGCCGCCTTCCTGGAAGCCGTGCGCGGCGGCGGGCCCGAGCCTTTCGTCCGTCACCTGCGCGGCATCGTGGAGCAGCGGGTGGCGGAGGGGTTCCTGCTGCGCGAGGTGCAGCAGGCTCTCTCGCTGCTGGAGGCGGCGGTGTGGCCGCTGGCCGAAGGTGCCGGCGGCGACACCGCGACCGTGGTGCGGCGCCTGGCGGTGGTGACGGGCATCGTGGGGCAGGGCAAGGACGAGCTGGCGCGCGCCTTCCTCGACCAGCTCGAGCGCTGCGGAGCCCGCGCCAGCAGCTTGCAGCGGCGCCTGGACGAGCTGTTCCGCGGCACCGAGCCGACGCCGCAGGGCTGATCAGACCGGCTCCACCAGACGCGGCCGGCCGGCCATCCAGCGCGGCAGCCGAAGGGCGCAGTCGCCGCAGAAGCGGTCGCCGCGGGTGTCCACCGCCTCGATGCTGCCGGCGAAGCTCATCAGGCACCCGCGGTCGCGGCAGTGCTCGAGGCCCGCCAGGTGGCCGAGCTCGTGCAGGACCTCGCAGGCCGCCCGGCCGGAGCACAGCTCGCCGTCGGCCGGGAGGCCGTAGAAGGCCGGGTCGGTGCGGGCCAGCGACACCAGGCAGGCCCGGCCCCGCTGGCGGGCGAGCCCGAACACGAAGGTGAAGACCGGTATCGCGATGTCGGCGCCGGTGACGCCGACCAGCAGCCGCGGGCCCGGCGAGGCCGCCGCCTCCAGCTGCCGCAGCAGGTCGCCCGCGTCGAGCTGGTCGCGGCCGCTGATCCGTCGCGCCGGCAGCGGAGCGGCCGGGAGCAGGTGGACCGGCAGCTCGATCAGCCGGCTCAGCCGCGCCGCCAGCGAGGCCATGGCCGCGGGTGCCATGTCGCCGACGGGCTGCAGGTCGACCGCCTCCGCCAGGAGCGCGGTCTCATCCGCCATCGTCCGGCTTCTTCAGCTCGTACCGGCGGATCTTGTTGTAGAGGGTGACCCGGTCCACGTCGAG
>Ga0335069_10005327_pt1 | contig 18941 bp, 24 predicted proteins | sample Lox_Sample_11_FD_206714 | JGI IMG/M metagenome (GOLD analysis project Ga0335069, IMG submission 206714) | Soil microbial communities from Loxahatchee National Wildlife Refuge, Florida, United States - Lox_Sample_1.1 | ecosystem: Environmental > Terrestrial > Soil > Wetlands | place: USA... | reverse complement strand
TAGTTAATGCCTGAGCGCTTCCGCCCACTCGCAGATCATCTGAGCTAAGTCAGACGATCTGATCATCGTTCCCCTTAGGTCACCTATAGCTGTATCCAGCTGCCGAGGAACTAGACGGCTGCGGAAATGAGGATCAGGCATGTCAACCTTCGTTGCATCACTGGAATCGCAGAGTGCTTGGGCTCCGCCCGCAGCGACTCCGCTCGACGAGGCGGCCTGGCAAACATGGGCTGCGAGGGGCCGCGCACATGACCGGCGAAGCAGCGCCGCGCGAATTTTGGCCGTGAAGTGGGCCTCCATTGCGGTGTTGCTTGGTGCGGCGGTGCTTTGGTCCCATCTCGCTTCGTTCGAGGTAGCAGTGAGATTCCTGGTGACTGCCGGCTCAATGGTCGTTCTGTTTCAGGCTTTACAGGCAAGGTATTACGCGGTTGCGGCTGCGTTTGGAGCGCTTGCGGTGTTTTACAACCCGGTCGCGCCCCTATTCAGTTTTTCAAACGACTGGCAACGCGCCGCGGTGGCGATAAGCGCCGTACCGTTCGTCCTGTCTCTCCCCTGGCGCGATAAGAGGATTAACAACAATGACTAAAGTTCAACAGACCGCGTTGCGATCGGCATTTCCATTGCTCCTGGCGCTTGGAGTGATGCCAGCAGCCACGTCGACAGGAGACCTTTCCAGGTACCGAAGTTTCCAACTCGGAACGGACCTCTCGACGGTCGCCAAACAGGCGGGTACGAACCCGTCTGAAGCAAAGTTGATCCATAGCCGCCCGGCCCTCATCCAAGAACTAGAGTGGCGCCCTCAGCCTTTCGGCTCAACTTCCGAAAAAGATCCGGCCCAGGATGTGGTTTTCAGTTTCTACGACGGCGAACTTTCTCAGATCGTGGTCGATTACGACCGGTACCAGACCGAGGGATTGACGGTCGACGACTTCATCGATGCAATCTCGATAGCGTACGGACCCGCTACAAGGCCCACGGCTCCGGCCAAGGTTGATCCGGGAAGCTACAGCGATCAGGAAGAGATCCTCGCGCAATGGCAGGATTCGCAGTACCGCTTCGATCTGATCCGCTCTGCGTACGGGTCTGGCTTCAAATTAGTTGGAGTCGTGAAAAAGCTGGAAGTGTCCGCCCAAGCCGCCACTCTGGCAGCGAAACGGCTCGACGATCAAGAAGCGCCGCAAAGAGAGGCTGCCCAGCTGGCGAGCGAAGAACAGGCAGCGAAAGCCAAGTTGGAAAAGGCGAGGCTTGTGAACAAGCCTAAGTTTCGACCGTGACCCGAACCGCGAAGCAAAAGCAAGCAAAGGAGATACACGAACAATGACGGGCACTGAATCAATGAGTCCCACATTTCGCGAAGGTGAAGAAGTCGTGCTGGCGGATGGCACATATCGGGGCACTTTGGGCGTTTTTCTCCACCTGAAAGAAGACGCGAACTGGGCAGATATCCGGGAGCGAAATGGCGTGATCCGTAGCCACCCGGTAATATGGCTGGCCCATTCCGCGAGCACAATCCCAGGTTCTGTGGTCTGAGGCGGTCATGACAGACATAATCACAGCGGGCAACATTCTGGTTCAGGAGGGCACGCATCTCCCGAGCTCCCTCCTGCTGCAGAACAGGGCTGATTCGAATAGATGGGCAGCGGTTAACGGTGCTCGTTCCACGTTCGAGAAGGCGATTCACGAAGAAGGGTGGACCCTCTTCTTCATGGCTGGCGAAATCAAAACCACCGTCTTTGGTTTTGACAGGCAAAAAACGCTGCGCTCCGCTCTAAAGCGACTAATTGCGAACGTGAAATCGCAGCACTGCAACACTATCGAAATTACGCGAGTTACGAGTAAGACGTTCTTGAAAGTGCCTTATGTGAGTGTCTGTGCTCACCCGCGGCACCTTCAGAAGGGCATGCTTTTTTCCGGCTGATGCGCGGGCTCATGCCGGCACGCTTTCACAGGCTAATTTCAACGGAGACTAATTACGTCATGAAGATTCGACCCCTATACGACCGCATCGTGGTGAAGCGGATCGAAGAAAAGGAAACCACGCGCCACGGCATCGTCATTCCGGATTCTGCCAAGGAGAAACCACAAGAGGGCGAAGTTATTGCCGTCGGGCACGGCAAGCGGCTCGAGGACGGCACTTTGGTGGCCTTAGACGTAAAGGTCGGCGACCGGGTACTTTTTGCGAAGTACTCTGGCAGCGACACCAAAGTAGGTGACACGGAATACCTGATCATGCGCGAGGACGACATCCTGGGCGTTCTGGATGCGGCCTCACAGGCGCTTTCTAAAGCAAGCTAATTTCAAATTCGAATCACGAGAGAAGACTTCGATGGCAAAACAAATTACTTATAGTGACAACTCCCGCCAGGCAATTCTACGCGGTGTCAATCAGCTCTCCGACGCGGTGAAGGTGACGCTCGGCCCCCGAGGACGGAACGTAGTCCTGGAAAAGAAATACGGTGGACCCACGATCACCAAGGATGGTGTGACGGTGGCCAAAGAGATCGAATTGAAGGACCCACTCGAGAACATGGGTGCCCAGATGGTACGGGAAGTGGCATCGAAAACGTCTGATATTGCAGGAGACGGCACTACTACAGCTACGATTCTGGCCCAGGCAATCTACCGGGAAGGTATCAAAGCAGTCACCGCCGGGGCGAATCCGATGGCTATTAAGCGTGGCATCGACAAAGCCGTGGAAGTTGCGGTCGAGGAAGTTAAGAAGCTCTCTAAACCCGTGTCCGGCGACATGATTGCCCAGGTGGGCAGCATCTCCGCCAACAGCGATACCACTATCGGCAACATCATTGCTGAGGCCATGAAGAAGGTAGGCAAGGACGGCGTGATCACCGTCGAAGAGTCCAAGACCATGGTGACGGAACTCCAGACAGTCGACGGGATGCAGTTTGACCGCGGCTATCTCTCCCCCTATTTCGTGAGTGACGCTCAGCGCATGGAGTGCGTCTTCGAGGACCCCTATATTCTGATTCACGACAAAAAGATCAGCAACATGAAGGATCTGCTGCCCATTCTCGAGCAGATTGCGCGCGCAGGTAAACCACTGCTAGTAATCGCCGAAGAAGTGGAAGGCGAAGCCCTGGCCACGCTGGTGGTCAACAAGCTGCGCGGCACGCTCAGCGCCTGCGCCGTGAAGTCCCCGGGCTTTGGCGACCGCCGCAAGGCAATGCTGGAAGATATCTCGCTCCTCACCGGCGGTAAGGCCATCATGGAAGAGACCGGCATCAAGCTGGAGGGCATCAAGCTGGAGGATCTCGGCCGCGCTAAGCGCGTCACGGTGGACAAGGACACCACGACGATCGTTGACGGCGGGGGATCGCAGAAGGATATCGAAGGCCGGATTAAGCAGCTTCGTGCACAAATCGAAGAGACAACCTCGGATTACGACCGCGAGAAACTGCAAGAGCGGCTGGCGAAGCTGGCCGGCGGTGTGGCCATCATCAAAGTGGGGGCTGCAACCGAAACTGAGATGAAGGAGAAAAAGGCCCGTGTCGAGGACGCACTACATGCAACTCGCGCCGCGGTAGAGGAAGGGATCGTACCCGGCGGCGGCGTGGCGCTGCTGCGAGCGTCGGTTGCCCTTCAGGCTCTCAAGGCCGACGGGGACGAACAATTCGGCGTCACCATTGTCCGTCGCGCGTGCGAGGAGCCCGTACGGCAGATCGTGCTGAACTGCGGAACCGAAGGGGCCGTGGTAGTCGAGAAGATCAAGACGAATAAGGATCCGAACTTCGGATTCAACGCGTCCACAGAACGGTACGAAGATCTGGTGAAGGCCGGCGTAATCGATCCAACCAAGGTGACGCGCACGGCTCTTCAGAATGCAGCTTCCATCGCCTCTCTCATGCTGACAACCGAGGCCATGATCTGCGAGGTTGCGGAGGAGCCAAGCGAATAAGTTCTGGCGCGGCGGCAGGATCAAGGACACCACAATGAACAAACGATTACTGAAGCGCCACAAGCGCCAAGTTGCGCGCGCCAAAGAACGAGGCAAGCTTTCGGAACCCGACCTGAGAACGCCGGAACAACTAACGGCCGCGCGCGAAGCAAGCCGGGCTGTGGCCAGCCGGCGAACCGACCCTCGTGAACCTTACTCCACGCCGTCGCCCAATCGCGGTCCTGCCGCAACTATTTCCACGAAAGCTGACGCAGAAACATGATCCGTGCCATGATAGGGCCCGGTTCCACTCACTGCCCGCATTGCAGATCCATCGACTTTAGAAGCGTAGACGCCCGAAGTTTCATGGAGACGGCTTTGCAATGGCTTCTCCAACCCTACTGGTGCTGTCTTTGCGGTCATCGCTTCTTCCTGTTCCGATGGCAAGTGCCCGTTGGGGGCTCGGCGTAAAAGCGGCGTACGGAAGACGCGACTCATCTTTCAGCGTGCCATAAAGGAAAAGGCCGGACATTACAAATCCAGTTCCACTGCCCGCCCTACCAAGCTCTGCGGCTTCCTCGGAGCGCATGATAGACAACCAGGAAAACCACCGAGCCGAGAACCGCCACAAACAGACTGTACAGGTTGAGCCCACTTACACCAGCCGCTCCGAAGGCGTGGAACAACCAGCCGCCAACGACGGCACCGACAACTCCTAACAGGACATCGAGCACGACGCCTTCGCCTTTCCTATTTACAAGCTTGCTGCCAATAAACCCAGCAAGCAATCCGAGAACGATCCAAGCCAGAAATGACATGCACTGCTCCTTTTTTGTTTCATGAATGTAAACGGTGAAGTAGCTCGCCGCTGTAGGCTGACGTGCCACCTCAGAACGCTTTCTAAAACCAGTCCCCCAGCTTTCCGTACGTGCGCTTCTTTCTTTGCCAAATCCGAGTTAGGTTCGCCAGGTGCCGTGACGTTCTCGGCGACGAGCTCAGATTTCGCAAGCCTAGCGACTGTACGGCGTGCTTCCGGGTCTCCGGGCTCCTCTCCCTTCAGCGAGCCCTCGAGTAGACTGAGGGCGCGCATGGACAGCAACGTCGCTCAGGCTTTTCTTCTGCTGATGACTAACAACGCCAGGCCGCTTGCCGCCGCGACTGCCCCGACAATAGGCGGTAGCGGAAGCGTCTTAGTTCTCTCCGCGGTTACATGGACTGGACCGAGATCCACCACTTTTTCCCGGCTCGAGTAAGTGATGCCTTGGTACGCGAAGGCAATGACTCCAACTGCAATAAGAACGATAGCAAAGACTGTACTTGTTTTCATCTTGGTCCACGTTTCGCGTCATCGGGCCGGCAATAACTGGGATGCCGGCCCCACATAGAAGCCCAATGACGGTTTACTTAACAGCAATCGGCGAGCCGATCTCTGTGCCAATGATTTCGCCGGAAACAACCAGTTCCACACGACGATTCTGCTGCCGGCCGACGGCAGTGTCGTTTGTGGCCACAGGCTGGGTCTTTCCGAATCCTTGAGATGTAACTGAATTCATCGGAATCCCCGCCTGGGTCAAGTAGTCGCGAACTGCAGAGGCGCGTTGTTCGGAAAGCTGCTGGTTGTAGTCATCGCCACCCACGCTATCGGTATGACCCTCTACATCCAGCTTTAGACCAGAATGCCCCGAGATGATGCCGGCCACCCTGGCGAGCTTCTCACGGGCTCCAGTGCGTAATGAATATTTGCCAGTATCAAACAGGACATCCGACATGTTGACGATCAAGCCGCGGGCCGTATCGCGAGTTTCGAGAATCACGTTGAATTGCCGCAATAACTGAGATCGCAGCTCGGTCTTGTCAGCCTCGGCTTGTGTTTTCTCGCTTGCCGCGTGATCCAGGTCGGCCCGGAGGCCAGCTCTTTGCCTGTCATTCTCCCGCTTCAACCGGTCCGCTTCAGTGGCGGCGGAAGCGGTTCGTAGGTCATTCTCGCTTTTCAAACGATCTGCTTCGGCCTGCGCGGCCACCGTTCGCGCGTCGTTCTGTGCTTTCAGGCGATCTGCTTCCGCCTGAGCAGCCGACATCTGCGCTTCGTGTTCCCGCTTTACGCGTTCAGCTTCTACCTGGGAAGCAATTCGCGCCCCCTCGGCTTCGCGTGTGACCCGCTCTGTCTCGGACTGCGCAGCGGCTCGTTCGCTCTCAGCGTGCGATTCGCGGTCCGCTCCCGCCTGGCGCTCGTTGGCCAAGTTCTCTTCCTCTATCTTTTTGACAGTGATAATCCGGGCGTCTTCCGCCATTTGAACGGCTTCGCGCGCTACCGTCCCGATGGGCTTCTTGCCGGCCCTGCCTTGTAGATAGCCTTCAGCGTTCTCCAAATCCTGCACGGCCTTCTGGAACGTTTCCCCAGCATAGGTCTCAGCGCCGGTCCATCGTGCAATCTGGACGGCATTGCGTGCCTCGTAGAGTTCCAATGGCACTTTCCTATCGAGACGCAGAGGCCTGATCTCGGATGGGTTTACATTCAAGGTGTACTGGCCCCTCTGCAACAGCTCGTACTTTGCGTCGACTTGTTCAATGATCCCAGTGGTATCTTGGCGGACGAAGTTTTCCATGACTACTACATCGCTGGGTTGGGTTACCGCGAAGTAGGGTTCCGCCGTCACAATCAAGCCAAAAGATTGCAGCTCCGTAGTAGCATCCAGCTTCGTCTTGCCTCCGTTTAAGAGCACTTCTCCGACATTGGTCGCGCGGCCCTCGGGAGTCACGGCCCACATTACGTAGGTCAGATACTCGGGACCAGACATAGTAGCCGGCTCAAGTCGCTCCATCTCCGCATCGATCTTGATGACGCCTTGTTTACTCTCCACCTTGGCCTCGCCGCGTGCCGCCGGCATCAGCGTCGTACCGCGGAAACCAATTCTTGTCGATCCACTGCGGTGATTGTAGTTAATTGCTTTGGTCGTGCGTGCGACGACTGTGACGCGATAAATCGGTGTCGAGCCGTTGGCCATTCTGGCCGCATTCTCGCTCGCACTCGATTGTTGAGTCGGGTTCGGAGCCCGCGGCGGCTGAGCCGATAAAATCCCGACAAGCGTAAGGAACACGCCTACCATCTTCATCTTGCTGCCTGATCTTTCTCTGTGCGGCTTCGCGAGCCCGAATCTTTACTGACTTCTGCGTTTAGGTGTGGCGAGTAATGGTTCAACTCTGCCATCAGCTTTCCGGCCGAGCGAGGTGCACGAATCCGTTTGGTGACGATCTCTCGGTTCTCCAGCTTCTTCCCGTAGAGTTCGGCGTTATCGTCCAGGTCTTCTCGAAGGGTCGCTCCTTCTAAAGCGACACCGGCAAACAGTCCCTGAGACCGCGACCAAGAAAGAATCTCCGCGTGCATCTGGGCGTCTGTCTGAGCCGTCGCCGTGCGTCCCACGGGACCTGCCGCGATTGATCCCTCCCCACCCAACGTGAACTTACTGGAGAGCAGTTTATTCTCGCCGCCATCATTCATGACCAGCATGATCAAGTCGGTCTCAGAGCCACCGATCTGGAAACCAAAACTGCCGCCTTCAATGCGGACCGTTGCCGGCGCCGACCATCCTATACCGCTCGCCTTTCGACAGGACAGGTATCCTTTGCCGTACTTCCCACCGACCACGAAAGCGGCTGTTTTGAGCCCCGGCACAATCACGATGCAATGAGCTTTCTCGAATAGATCTCGCGGAATGCCCTTATCTGGCGTTGCCATGACCTCCGAAAAGACTGCGGCAGATTCATCCAGGCGTTTGACCGCGTCCCTGTTGTCTTTAGCCAACATCGGTAAAGCTGCCAAAGCAGCTACCAAGATCAGTTTCATATTTCTCCTCTCGTCCTCACTTCCTAAAGCACGACACGCGCCAACCTCTTCAGACATCAAGCCAATGGCGGATGACCCGTAGGTCCGCAGGCTTACGATCCAGCAGGTTCTTAGTCTTATGCCGGCTAGAGGCCTGAGGTCGACGGCAGATGCAGAATCTGTTGCGGAGAAGTGCAGCTTTTGCGGGTATTGCGAGTACGGAAGGCAATCAGAAGTCTTGCGGGCGTACCGGACTCTCGGCGACTGGAATCGCTTTAATTATTCGTCCCCGACGCGGCCTTTGCTTCTCTGTGGAATTCAGCAATACGGTTTTGCAGGGTCCGAAGACTGATTCCGAGAAGTTCGGCGGCGCGTTTGCGGTTGTGGTTGACGTGTTCCAGAGTCAGCTTGATATACGCTTCTTCGGCATCAGAAAGGGGCCGCCCAGCCTGAAGGGTTACCTGCCCCCGGCCGTCGCCCTGTCCCGGTCTGTTCCGCCTGGGTCGAATATCGAAGGTGGGAGACGGCAGGTGCTCCATCCGAATCGTGCCCACGCTGGCGACGATTATCGCCCGCTCAATCACATTCCGCAGCTCCCTGACATTGCCGGGCCACTCGTGCGTACGAAAGAGTTCCAGGACTTCGGAATCAATATCCGTAACACGGGTGCCATGCTTCGTGTTTAGAGTCTGAATCATGACATCCGCGATGAGCGGAATGTCCTCCCGGCGGTCGCGCAGAGGAGGGAGCAGGATTTGAAACACGCTTAGCCGGTAGTAGATCTCTTCACGCAAGTGTGTTATTAGCGATTGGCTGGTGGCAGCAAGTAAACGCACATCGACCGGAATCTCACTCTTGGCGCCCAACCTTCTGACCTTCGAATCCTCCAGGACGCGCAAGAGTTTCGGCTGCGTAGTGAGAGGCATCTCGCCGATCTCGTCGAGAAACAGAGTGCCGCCACGCGCCTGTTCAAAGCACCCTGCGCGGCGCTCCATGGCACCGGTGAAGGCACCTCTCTCATGTCCGAACAATTCGCTCTCAATCAACGCTTCAGGTAGGGCAGCGGTATTGATCGCGACAAAAGGTCCGCCTCCGCGGGCCGATAACTTATGAATTTCTCGTGCGACCAACTCTTTTCCAGTGCCACTCTCCCCGCTGATTAATACCGGAGCCGAAGTAGGCGCTACCTGCCGGATAACTGAAAAGAGTTTTTGCATAGCGGGAGAGATGCCCACTAAGTCTCCCAACACCCCACGAAGCGTTAAATCCCGCTCAAGCTCGTCCGTCTTTTGCAGGGCGCGCTTGTGGAGAATCGCGCGTTCCAGCAGGATCTCGAAGGCACGTGGCTCCACTGGTTTCTCCAGAAACCAAAATGCCTTCAGCTCATGCACGACGGATAGAGCTTTTTCGATGCTTCCAAATGCGGTGAGCACAATCGCTGGGGTAAGATCACCGCGATCCTTCAATTGACGCAGTAATTCGAAGCCATCCATGCGCGGCATCACCAGATCCGCAACAATAACGTCCGGGTTAAATGTGCTGAGCCGTTCTAGAGCTTCGATGCCGTCGGCGGCAACCTGCGTTACGAAGCCGCGATCAGTAAGAAGGGTCGCCAACGCGGTTCGCTGCGGGACGTCATCATCTGCGATGAGGATTCGGCCAGAGGTCGCTAGCGCAGGCGGCAACACTCCTTATTCTATCAGGTCGTAACGCAGACCGGCCCGACTTTCGTGTTATTCGGCCGGTCTATGCTGGCTGGAAAGCAAAGTAAGTGCGGCCCCCTGTTGCAGTTGATAGTCAGAGTAAGCCAGTATCCGGTTAATTTCGTAACTCTTGACGAAAAGGATCTTGGCGCTCGCTTGTACTTCGCGCGCGTCGGCATCCAGAACCCGTCATCGAAGCGGGCCTGCTCCATGGTAATGTGCGAGTCACGCAGAACGTGCGCCAGGAACAACCCCATCGAGAATGGCTGGGCCACTTCCCCGTCAACTTTGACCCAACCGTAGTCTTGCTTGTCGACCCACAGCTTACCCTCCACCTTGGACATCATTTTGCCGTACGTGCCGTGTCCACGATAGCCTGCGCCCCGCGTCGCCCGAAGCACGTAGGCCGGCCTGCCGTTCACTACTTCCTCACCGACGAGTTGGAAGTCAAAACCCTCGGGAACTTCCCGGATGAACGACCTGCTCTCCTGCTGCTCGCGCAATCGCGCAGCGCGCTCCTGCCCAGTCTCCCGCTTCAACTTGTCGAGCTTTTCCGCCTGCCTTCTTTGCACCTCGGCCGATGGAGGCCGCCCGTTGTGTTCCACGAGTTGCTCGAACGGGACGTCGTTGACAAAAGTGATTTTCGAGATGTCAACGTCTCCCGATTTCACCCGCCCGTTTGCATCCAGGTACCGGCCTTCATCACGCTCGGTATATAAGTAGCGATCTCGCTCAGCCCAACTTCGCTCTGTCGCGTCGATCGACCGCAACACGATCTGGCGGACCTCAAGGTCGCTCAAGTGATGTTCAGGTTTCGCGGCAGCAGTGCCGCTGCTTTGAGCAAAGAGCGGGTCGAAACTGCGAGGATGATGGCCACCATTCTCATTCCGAATCTTCCCTTTCCTCCTGGAAATCACATCCGCCTTAACCACGCGTCGCGGGTGGAGTTGGGCGGGGGACTTCTCTAGTCCCCGCGCGAGCTGCCGGTACCAACCACATCATTTGCCCGATCGCGCAAATCTGCGCCTTGGCGCGCGATGTAATCTCGCCCAGCAGACGCCTTGGTCTTCAACATATCCGCTCCGTCTAGCGCTTTGCGCCGGATAAACTGCCGGGTCGCACGGCCGGATTGAGGGACGAAGAGAAATGTTAAGGCGATACCCGTTCCAAGTCCGATCAAGAAACACGTCGACGAAATGTTTTTGTTGGCCATATCAACCTCCCGCAGACTATTGCGTGAACCGGTAGTTGGCTACGCTCGCCCACAATCCCACTGCCTTTAATAGCCAAATCCCAACGCCAACGACGACAACTATGTTTAGAATCGCCTTGATAGCGGAGGCCATGGGGATGTAACTATTGATCAGCCACAACGCCACGCCGATCACGATTAACACGATCACGATGTTTAACAACGGCATTTTTGTTCTCCTGACGTCAGGTCAGACTATTGACCTGCGTCCCTGAATTAGCTGGATTACCAACACGACCACCGCGAGCACCAACAACAGGTGAATGGCGCCGCCCAAGGTGTAGGATGTGGCGAGCCCAAGCGCCCACAACACGAACAGAATCACACAGATCGTCCAAAGCATATCCTTTTTGCCCTTTCCAAAACTCGTTTCCTGTTTAAAGACTTCGGATTACTCCATCCCGAATAGTACTTGCAATAGCGGGTCCAAACTGAGCTTTTTGCCACGCTGTAGGCCGCGGTCACTAATGCTAACGCCGCGTGGTTGAAGTATCACGGCGACGATGCAATATGTGCGCCGGAAGGTGCTGAATCTGCCATCGCTCAGGCGTCGTGTTCAAGATTCAGATAGCATCCCGCGCGCTGAGTTCATCTTTACAAAGGAACCAGCTGCCGTTCCGAACTGGGATGACGAGTGCGCAGAGTTGTGATGAACGTGCGGTCTAACTGACCGGTGCGTAATCGAATCATGCCAATCGTGGCGCAGACGGATACCACCCTGGATGCGCGAAAAATCATTCGCGATCAACGGTACATCAACAGGCAGAAACGGCAGTGGAACAGAGCTTTGAGGAACGGTAAAGTGGGCAAGGCTGAGAGGAAGAACCGCAACGCTCAGGTCGCCAAGGTAAAGCGGGCGGAGGATGCTCACGATCTTGGGAAAGACGTACAAAAGCAAAAGTGAACTGAATTTGCGGCACTGCTGTATTAGACGGTCCGAGTGCGATCCGGTCCTGAGCCGATCTTGAAGATCTGACCACCAGGATCTCTTCACAGAGGTCCGGCGGGTTTTTGGACAGAGGCCTCTGGGTCGTGCCTGGGCGCGACTATTCAGAGAAATCCGGATCAGCCGGGGGGAGAGTGAAGTAGAACGTTGCACCCGCCCCGGGAGTCGATTCCACCCAAATTCGCCCGCCATGCCAGTCGATGGCCTTCTTGCAGAACGCGAGTCCCAGCCCCGTCCCCGGGTATTCCTTTTCGTGCAGGCGTTTGAATACGCCGAAGATGCGATCGTGGAATGCCGGGTCAATGCCAGGGCCGTTGTCTTTGACGGAAAATACCAACTCCCGATTCTCTCGGTTACAAGAAATGTGAACGCGCGCTTGGGCTGTGCCACAGTATTCGACGGCATTTCGGAGCAGGTGGTTCAGGACCTTGGAGAGCATCGCGGCATCTCCCATGACCGCCGGCAAAGGGTCATGCGTAACGACAGAACTCCCGTCGTTTCCCTGCTTTTCCATCGCGAGAAGCAAGACGGCTCCCATATCTGTACGTGACACCCGCCTGTCGCCGCTTTCGGTAACACCGAACTCCACCATGTCGGTCAACAGTGATTGCATTCTAGCGACACCGTCCCGGATGTGGCCGAGAAATACATCCGCATCAGAATCCAGGCGGCCGGCATATGCTTCGGATATCAGTTGGCTATTCGCGGCGACATCGCGCAGAGACTCGCGCAAGTTGTGAGCCGACAATGAGACGAACTCTTCGAAATCCGCGTTCGCCTGATCCAACCGCTTCCGCACTTCGAGGCAGCGCTCTGTTTCCACACCCAGGGCTTGGCGTAAGCGTTCGATCTCTTCTTCGAGAAGATTTCTGTCGGAGATCTCCATTCCCATACGTGTACCGTGACTCATGGTATGACGTGCCCAAGATTCCCCAGGTTCCTGCTCATCGCAAGGTTCCGAGCTGGAATAGTGAACTTAAACGTCGCCCCGCGACCGCTTTCCGACTCCACCCAAATTCGTCCCCCGTGACGCTCGATCACCTTTTTGCACAGCGCAAGTCCCAGGCCCGCGCCCGGAATGTCGGGCCCATGCAAGCGCTTAAACATCCCGAAAATTCGCTCGGCATCCTCCGGATCGATACCGATTCCGTTGTCCTGCACGGAGAGCTGCCACGCTTCCGCATCCCACTTGGCGGCGATATGGATTTTCGGCGGCTCTTTGGATCTGTACTTGATCGAATTAGCTATGAGGTTCCGGAAAACCTGCTGGAGCATTACCTGCTCACCTACCAACGTCGGCAGCTTTTCAGAGGTAACGGTTGCGCCGCTCTGCGTGACCGCGACCTGGAGATTTACTAGCGTTTTGGCGAGGATGTCGTTACAGTCGACGGGGCCAAAGCTGTCCTGGCCCTCCTCTGTCGTTTCCCAATACGTAAGGAGCCCTTTGAGCAAGGCTTCAATCCGCAGCGCAGCCTCCACACAGTACCCTGCGACCTTATCAGATTCTTCGTCCAGCTTTCCCGCATTCTCCCGTGTCAGCAACTGAGTGAAGTTCACCACCATCCGCACAGGTTCTTGCAGGTCGTGCGTAAGGGCATAGGCGAAATTCTGAAGCTCTGCATTAGTCGCCTTCAGCGCGTCCTCGGCCCGTTTGCGGTCGGTCGTGTCCTCAATCGCCAGGAGAATGGTCCGCACTTGCGCATTCGCGTCGAAGACCTCGCGAGCGTTCAGGAGCATCACTTTTCTTCCAACATGCGCAAACTCGCGCACCACTTCAAAGTCACGGAACGTGGAATGGGTGGGGAGTACGTTATCCAGTAGTTCGCGCAGTTCCGGGATGTTCCATTGTCCCTTTGCCAAGTCGTAGATAAGATGACCCTCCGTCTCCTGTGGGCTGGCCTGGAAGGTCTCGTAGAACGCTTTGTTGGCGCTCACCACGGCGAGGTTGTGATTCAGAATCACGAGAGGCTCACGGACCGTCTCCACAATCGCCTCAGCGAAGTCCAGCCCGCGCTTGGCCGCATCGATATCGATCAGCATCACCACTGCGCCGTCAATTTTTCCGTTCGGCCCTAGCGACGGCAGTATACGTAGAGAATACCAGCGGCCGTGCGCATCCCGGATATCGTGGGGCTCTCGATTGCCGCCCTGCATGGCATCCCCCAGCAACCCCCGTAAATCGGGAAGCTCAATATGAGGCTGAAGATCCGTGATCAATCGCCCGGCATCGGATGCAATCAGGTTTAACATGGGCTCGATGGCCCGGGTGAAGCGGCGAATGCGCAGATCCTTCCCAACCATGACGAGTGGGATGTTGATGCTTTCGAGAAGGTTGGTCAGATCTCGGTTGACCTCGCTCAACTCCGTGTTACTGGTCTTGAGCTCTTCATTCAGGGTATTCAATTCTTCATTCGCTGATTCCAACTCTTCTTGCGCGGTTTCCAGTTCTTCGTTTCCCGCTTGGGCCTCTTCGCTCGCTGCTCTGAGCTCTTCCAGCGCAGATTCCTTTTCTTCAATGATCGATTGCAGATACTCCTTCGTGGCGGCAAGTTCTCGCCGCAGCCGCGCGGCTTCTCCCGCTTCGTCCTTCGGTGCCTTGCGTTTCGGCGCAGCAGGTTTTGTACTCGCAGGCTGTATTGCGCCGGATGGGGCGACATCCTCGAACAGGATCAAGAAGTAGCGTTGGGAAGAGGATGATTCCCGAAACGGAATTACCTTGATCTTAACCTCGACGAATTGGCCGCTGCTTGCGATCCGCAAGCCTTCCTCATTGGCCGTAATGTTGCTTTGTCTCGCGGTCTGAACCGCTTCGCTGACGCTGGCTATCAAGCCTTCCCGGACCATTCGGAGAAGGTTGTGGCTCGGCTCTCCCGGCGACAACTCGAGATAAGGGCCCGTACGCCCCCGGACCTGAACGATGTTCATGGCATCGTCGATAACGACGCCGGCAGGAGCGTATTCGGCCAGCAACAACCGGTCAGCCTCTGTCTGCACAGCCGGTCTTGCTCGTGTTTCAACCAGCCTGCCACTGTGCTGCGTGCGGCCCTTGGCACGGTGGCCTTCGCCAAGTTCGGGAACCGGTACATCCGTGCCCGGCAGCGATTGGTAGATCTTGTGCTTCTTTTCCACGTGTTGAAATACATCCGAAAACGCGCCGATGCTTTCCGATGGGCCCAGCACCAGGAAGCCCTTCGGCTTGAGGGCGTAATGAAGTATGGACAGCACCTTGCCTTGCAATACAGCCCCGAGGTAAATCAGCACATTACAGCAACTGATGAGGTCCAACTTCGAAAAAGGCGGATCGCGCGACAGATCGTGCTTTGCAAAAACGCAGACGTCACGGATGCTCTTCGCTATCTGGTAACCGTGTTCTGACCTGGTGAAGAACCTCGCTAGCTGCTTCGGCGAGATGGATCGTAGTGCCGCTTCCGTGTATATGCCAGCGCGGGCCTTCTCAATCGCCGCTTCGCTCACATCCGTGGCGAATATCTGAAACGGCACTCTTGCCGCCGCATCGTCCAGGAATTCCACTAAACTCATGGCGATCGAATAAGCTTCTTCGCCGCTAGCGCAGCCTGGAACCCAGATCCGGATGGGATCCTCGCTTGAGCGATCCTCAACCAGAACTGGGAAAATCCGTTTCTTCAGTTCCTGGAACATGGCCGGTTCCCGAAAGAATGCGGTAACCGTGATAAAAAAGGTCTCACACAGCGCACTTGCTTCCCCGCGGTTCTCTTCGAGATCCCTGATGTAGTCTTCCAACCTCTCGAATCCGCGGAGTGCCATGCGCCGCCGGATGCGCCGCTTGATCGTGCTCTGCTTATAATGCGTGAATTCGACTCCGCTAGCGCTCCGCAATAGCCGGAAGACCTTGCCGAACTCCGCCGCGTCTGATGACTCAATCGGCTGATCGGGCGGGAGCGCAATAGAAGCACGGGACGCCACCGCCACCAGGCGCCGGGCGATTCCGGAGGGCGAGAGAACAAAATCCACCCCGCCAGCGGCGATGGCGCTTCCGGGCATTGCGTCGAACCGCGCAGATGCCTTCTCTTGGGCGAACGTGATGCCGCCCCTCGCCTTTATCGCCTGGAGGCCAAGCGTTCCATCGGATCCGGTTCCGGACAGAACGACCCCGTAGGCTTCTCTGCCTCGATCTTCTGCCAGCGCGGACATAAACGAGTCAATCGGCATGTTTCGGCCGCGTTCCGAACGAGGTGGAGTGTGCAGGACTCCGTTCGAAATGCTCAAATTGCATCGCGGCGGTATCACATAAACGTGGTTGGCCTCGGCGCGCGTATCCCCGCTGAGTTCGCTGATAGGCATCTTACTTGCCCTGGAAAGCAACTCGGTCAGATGACTTTCGTGCTTCGGATCCAGATGCTGAATCAGCACAAATGCCATGCCGGTATCGTTGGGCAGGTGGCTGAGCAGATCCGTGAATGCCTCTAGTCCGCCGGCGGACGCCCCGATACCAACAATCGGGAATGAACTGGGTTGCCCGTTCGACTCCGAGGGGGGAACTTTAAGAGCGAGTTGGGAGACCGTTCGGGTCGCTTTTCGGTTTCGGAGTGGCACTTGAGCCCCGTGAGGCACACGCGCGGTACTTACCCGACGTCGGTTAGCCGGCTTCTTGGCCACACACCACCTGAGCCTTTCGTGGATCCGCGAATTGATCGTTCGCCAGACACGTAGCACGCCGCCTGCCAGTCTGCCAGTAGCAGCTACTCGTAGGCCTTAACGGTGCTTGAATTGTAACGCAGCCGGGAGTACCCGGCCGAACTTCGCAGCTAGAAAAACATGTTCCGCGGTCAGAAAAAAATGACCCGGAAGTGAGCAATATTGAACAGACAGCGATCTCGACGCAGATTTACTGTGGTGCGACTCCACAATTGTTGCGCGCCTTAGCGGTGCCAATGGATATTCAGAAGATTCTCGCCGAACTTCACGAACAGAGGGACCAAGTTACCGCCGTGATAGAGGCGCTGGAAACGATCGCTTTCCAGCACAAGCCTCGAAGGGGCCGGCCACCCAAATGGTTAACGGTGAATCGTATCGCCACATCGAAGAATGGCAGCAATGGCTTCCTGAATGGTTCCCTTCCATTGCCTCCTCCAAAGAATGGAGCCCGGAATTCTACCTTCGAGGCAACTAGCGGGACGCCGGACTGAGCGCGCGTGTCTAACCCTACCTAATCCTATCCGATCCAGCAGTCATAGATTTCCCCCGCAAGAAATACAACTGGTGAGCAATATTGAACAGATTGCAGCAGATCTAGATGCTAACTTTAGCTCGAGACAGCGGCTGCCGCCTATGGAACCGGAAAAGCTAGGTCAAACCGTCTTAGTGGTCGACGATGACTGGGCAATTCGCAAGTTTGTGAAGATGTTGCTTGAGAGTGAAGGATATGATTTGCTCACGGCCGATGGCGCAGCGTCCGCGATGGAGCTATACGACCATTCTCCAGTTGCGCTGTTGTTAACCGACGTAGTTATGCCAAACATAGACGGTCCGAAATTGGCAGATCTGCTATTGCAACGGGAGCCGCAACTACGGGTTCTCTTCATGTCGGGTAGCGAGAACGTTAGCCGGGGTTATGGCTGTGTGGCAAAACCATTTACCGGAACCCGTTTGATTCGTAGAATCGGCCAAGTTCTGGAATCGCTGCCTAGCACGAGCTGTGGCCGGACAGCGGCAGCCTGAAATCGCAGCTCAGATCGACGCGGATCGAGCCAACAGATCCTTAATGAGCTTGCCGATCTCCAAAAACTGATCTAGCCCGGCGGGCTTGGTGACGAATTGTGCGACTCCGAGATCCATGATGCGGGCCCGGTCTCGCGGGGATTCTGAAGAACTCCACACGCAAACCACAGCCGTGGCGAGATGCCTGGCGCCCTGAATCTTCCGCAAAATGTCTTCCCCGTTATACTTGGACAGGTTCAAATCCATCAGGATCAAGTCTGGAATTGGTGCTTTCGCATAGGCGGCTTCCCTGCGAATAAATGCGAGGGCTTGGTCTCCGCTGGTGAGGTGAGTCAGTTCAAAAAGAATATTTTGGCAATTCAGCGCGCGCTTGAGAAGAAAGACATCCGAACTGTTGTCCTCGATCACGAGGATTTGCGCTCGAGACGCAGCCGGTGCCGGTATCACACTAACTCCCACGGCTAATTGTCTCATCTTTCTAGTTCGGCAGGCCTGTCCACGGTAGACAGTGCTGGGGTTTGCGGCAACACCTGCCTTGCCCTCACGATGAACCGCTTCGGCGCGTTCCCTATATAGGAAAAAGGGTAACAGGTAACCATCGTTAGGGTATTGCTGCCTGACGCGGCGAGGACCGCGATATCGTCTGGTTCGACGATCATTAGCGACTCGACCTCGTAACCAAAATCGCCCAAGGGCGTGGAGAAGTGAATCTCGTCCTTGCTCCTCAAGTCCTTCAGCCCGCGAAAGAACGTGTCACGGTGGCCCGCTACGCCGACGTTGCCGGCTTCACCCGGCAGCGCCGTGGACGGAATATGGCCAACAGCGAGCTGTAGCGTTTTCCCGTCGATGCCTTCGCGGACCATGGCAGAGAGGTGTAGCCTTGGTACTGAGAGACGTCCGATGACCGAGGTTGGGGACGCGGCCTCAGACAGTGGCATGGAACGCTGGGGCCGGCTGACAACGTCCCCAATTATTGCGGTTTCGTGGTATTGGCTGACGGGAGCGGTGGAGCGCGCCATGGTCCGGTCGAACCACCAACTTTCATACCTTTGGTAGAACACCCGCGCAAAATATCCATAGCCATAGAGTCCGAGGCAAACGGTTGCGAGAATCAAGAATACGTATTGGCCCAGACTCCAATGGCGCTTCGGCTTTTGACTGGCGAGGTTCAGTGTGCCGGCTAGTAACGGTAGCGCGTGATGACTGGCCACGACGACCGGCCTAAGCGAGGGATAAATGTAAACTTTCATTGACCCGACGTTCTGTTTTCCACGCCAGCCTGGTCCATCAGCGAGCGGCTCTCCGGAAGAACATAGCTCGTGCGGGTGCGAACGGCTAATTTGCGCCCATCAGATTGCCGCGCTACGACTTTAATCTTACGCAACGAACTCTTATCGCCAGATCGAGCTGGAACGTAGCCGATTGTGTAACGATTGCGAATGTCGCTTGCGATCACCCGGCAGATTTCCGCAACTTCAGACATTCGAGTCGGTAGGAAGGCCGTACCACCGCTGATTCGGGCTAGCTTTTCCAGTAGGCGGGGGTTTTGATCTTTGTCGTCCTCATCCAAGAGGCCAATCGTATAAATGGTGGCGCGGGACTCGTGGACCAGTCGCATAACCTCG
>Ga0335069_10005326_pt1 | contig 18942 bp, 13 predicted proteins | sample Lox_Sample_11_FD_206714 | JGI IMG/M metagenome (GOLD analysis project Ga0335069, IMG submission 206714) | Soil microbial communities from Loxahatchee National Wildlife Refuge, Florida, United States - Lox_Sample_1.1 | ecosystem: Environmental > Terrestrial > Soil > Wetlands | place: USA... | reverse complement strand
AAAGAAGCGATGATCCTGAAAGGTGGGAGTGGCCGTAAGCGACCATGCGGCGCTTCCCGGACCGTAGAGCAGGTTCACTGAGTTCTCAGCCTGGCTGCCGCTCGTGCCGATGTACTCGCCTCGACCAGCGACAGACCACCCATGTTTGAAGCTTCGGCTCAGAAGTAACGCGCCGCTTTGTGTCGATGCACCGTTTGGAATCCCGATACTCTCGTTGGTGGGCACATGGCTGAATTGGTAGTAAGGCTGAACGATCCAATTGCCCTTTGTGTACGTGTAAATCAGCGCGTACATCACGCTATTGTTCTGCACGGGCGTGGCCATGGTCTGGAACTTGGTCTGTCCCAGGTTGCCCATTCCATCGAAAGCAACGCTGTGCGGCCCAGAGGTGTAGGTCAGAGCGCCGCTCAGCCATGAATAGCGGTTGGAATAGTAGCCGTCGTTCCAACTTAGCGAAGCTGTGACCTTTTTGATCGTCTGATTGAGCTGAATTCCGCGGCTTACTGCATTTTCCTGATTCCAAAGCAATCCGCGTTCGACATTCATATTCTCAAAGTCGAAGGTGTATTCCGCGCCCATCAGCGTTGGAAGTGCCCCCACTTGAATGGACGTGTTCTTGCCTGGAACGAGTCTGAAGTAAGCAACTGGCACCGGGCCATAAAGGTCCGAGATCGCCTTGTCGGTCGGGAGAAACGGAGTACCCACGGACAGGATGTTGTAGGCCCCGGCCTGAACATAGAACTGAAACCAGCTTTCAGACCTTTGGAGGAATATCTGACCGTTGCTGAGTGCTGCCTGAGCTGTGTCATCTCCGCTAACGTGATTCTCCTGGACAAGACCGTAGCCACTGGCCACACCGTTGAGATCGAGTTTTCCAAACGGCCCGGCATCGAAGACGATTGGAGGGGCTGCCTGCAAGGGCCCGGTGATGGGCGGGGTGGAAAGCGGGGCAGGTTGAGCGGCCGTTTGGGCGGAGACCTGCGCCTGAGATTGCTCGGTGGATGAATCCTGGCCAAATGAGGGGTCACTTGCCACGAGAAGAATGAAGAGTGCGAGGACGTACGAAAGACTTACGAGCCTGTTTGAAGATATCGACATGTTCTCTGATTTCCGTTGAAGTGCGTTGCAGCGGCAAAATGGTCCCGACGATGCGGGACCTGGCGCCTAAGTGGGATCAATGAGGGACGGTAGCCGGTGCCGCCTGAACTGCTGTGAGGGGAGGTGAAAAACACACAAATGCGCATTTCTCCCGGCCGTGATGCAAGCTAGAGTTGGCGTCTCCTCTTCCTGCTTCTCAGCTCATGAGTCACGCTCGCAAGCACGTAGAGCATGAAGGTCATGCTTGCAGCACCTAGCCCGAGAATCGCCAAAGTCGCAAATGTTGAGTTCACTTTGAATCACCTGGAGACAAAGTACCTCCGGGGGGATAACAAAGGCATAAACGGCGCATAACCGTTTGCTAAAGCAGATGGAGAGGGTGCGCGACCGAGACCAGTCAATGGCGCTTTCTTCGATCAGCCACAACAATCACACGAATGTCCTTCGCATTTCGAACAATGTGAAGAATTGGGTCCGCGCTGAACAGGTGAGTCCAGGGTCGGTAGGTGGGTCTGTCCAGGAGTATCTGTGTGATCTGATTTCGACGCGCAAAGTCAAGGATCAACTCAGCAGGGTCATCCCCTTCAAGGACACGGGTCTCGATATGGAGGTTGCGGGCAAAATTCAGATGCGTCTCAACAGCGTCGGTCTCTCTTGCGGGACCACTGCTCCCGCGGCGAGGCGACACGGACACGGCGAAGCAGTCCGCTTCCAGGTAGTCCGCCATCCTCCGGCCACGCCGAATCAACATCGCCGTCGACGGTCTGGTGGTCACGTAAACCAGAATGCGATCACGGTGTTGCTCTGCTGACGGTGAGGAATCCTCAGACGGGCTTCCCTGCACATCCGGCGCCTCAATCTCTTCGCGTGATTCGAGCTCGAGCGCGGTTTGACGCAGCGCAAGCTCCCGCAACGCAGCCAGCGTCGATTCCTTGAAGAAGTTAAGAAGCGCACGTTCAGCCTTTTCAGGCGCGTAGATCACGCCCCTCTTTAGCCGGTTCATGAGCGCGCCGGTGGTTGCATCCACCATCACAACTTCGCTTGCGCTCTTGATGAACCAGTCGGGCACTGTCTCGCGCACACGTATCCCGGTTATGCGAAAAACGTGGTCATTGAGGCTCTCCAGGTGCTGAATGTTCATGTTCGTCATCACGTCGATTCCCGCATCCAGCAGAACCTGTACATCCTCCCAGCGCTTCGACCGCTGCGAGCCGGGCACATTTGTATGCGCCAATTCGTCGACGACACAGATCGCTGGGCGCCGATCCAGAATGGCATCCGTATCCATTTCCCGGAAGGTAGAGCCGCCGTGACTGCTCGCCTTGGTAGGAATCAACTCGAGGCCGGCGGTCTTCGCCATTGTGTCTTTTCTTCCATGGGGCTCGAAGTACCCGACGGCAATATCCACACCCTTTCGCTTCAGTTCCTGCGCATCTTCCAGCATCCGATATGTCTTGCCGACTCCAGCGGCATAACCGAGATACAGGTGCAGCCTGCCCGCACGGGCAGAGTGCCCCGGCCTGCCGAATTCGCCGCTATTGGGGGTAGACGACGACATCAATCCCCTCCGCGGACCGTATGAGTCGATCCACGAGATCTCCTCGAAGCCGATTCCACACGTTGTATGGAGCAGAGCTGTGCCCAACAAAAATCTGCGTAATCCCTCGTTCCATGGCAAACAGCAGGATTGCCTGCGCCGCGTCCTTGCCGTTCAGGACTTCCACGGCGGCTCCCAGCTTGCGCGCAACCTCGAGGTTCTGTTCCAGAATCTTCTGACCAGTCCCTGACGAGGCAGCCACATAGACTGCGAAGAATTCGCCCTGAAAACGATCGGCGTTTCGGCGCCCGCTTTCCAACATCTGGGTCGCATCCGATTTCGGTGTCACGCAGACCATGATTCGTTCATGCACTCCCCAGGTTTGTTCGGTGCCACCATGTGAGCGCAAATAGCCTTCCAACTGCCGGTCAACAACCGCCGCTGCCGCCAGAAGGGCCAGTTCCCTCAGTCTCGAAAGCTTGAGCTTCTCCGCAAGCAATGTCGATCGGTCAATCATCCCGTGCCACAAGCTCTCGGCAGGCGGAGAATCGACGAGCGCAATCTCGTCTGCACTTGTCTCGAGAAAGATCTTCGGGATGATAAACGGCGCGCGGTTTCCCGTGATTCTCTCAATTTCGTCCTGAAGGCCCTCGAGGTACTGTACGTTTACCGTGGTGATTACCGAAATTCCGGCATCCAGCAATTGCTCGACGTCCTGCCATCGATGCGCATTGGGGCTGCCCGGCGGATTGTCGTATGCCAGTCCATCGATCAGGGTAACCTGCGGTTGCCGGCGGACAACGGCCTCAACGTCAATCGACTCTGCGTCTCCCGTCTTCAGAGTTGGAATGATCTCCATGCGATCCACGATTGCCTGGATTCCGGGAGGATATTCGTGCTGCAACGCACAAACAACCACGTCCTCGCCTCTCTCGAGTCGACGACGTCCTTCGTCCAACATCTGATACGACTTGCCAACACCCCCGGCATAGCCGAGAAACACTTTGAGTTGGCCTCGCCGCCTTCGCCGCTCTTCCAACTCAATCTCGGCCAGAAGCTCATCAGGTGTCTGGCGTCGCAGAGAATCCTCTGTCATTTGAACGTATTCTATCCACAGAAGGGCCAGCCGAGTTGAGTTCTTATCTAGTTCACAGGGAGTTGTCCGAGATCAGCCACCACCGCCTCAGTGCAACAAATGCCCAAATGGCTTCAACGAGTCCAAATGGCCACGCTCCCTGCAGAAAACCATAAGTAGATCCCAGTGCACATGCAAAGGCGAAGCCGAGCGTGTAGATGCGCCCCCGCTTCTCAAGAGCGTAGAACACGAGCATCAGTGAGACCGCCGTCAGGCCAAACGCACTCAGCAGGTTCACGGCCGGACTCCCGACACCGAAGACATTTTGGAATCTCTTGCCTTGCGGGCCACGATCAACCACCAGGACTCGTGTTGCGGGTCGCTCTCGATAAACTGCTCGTCTCGACGAACAACTTCAAACTCAGTTTGCTGAAGATCCGAGACAACTTTTTGTGAGGCAATTTCGTGCTCCCCGGTTTCCGCCGTTGCGTTCATTGCGGACGGACCTGAGCGATCGACGATAACCAGCGTTCCGTCCGGAACCAGAGCAGTGGAAACATGGCGAAGTATGGCCTGAGGATCTTCAAATTCGTGGTATGTGTTTGAGATCAGAACGGAATTGACCCCCTCAGCGGGCAAGTGCGGATCGGCCGGTTCGCCAACCGAGACAGAGACATTGTTCTTTCCCTTCATCCGCGCCCTCACTCGCAGGAAGAACAGGGGCAGCCGGCGAATATCTTCCCCAATCACTCGACCACGTTCTCCCACTGGCGATGACAACTTTAGAGTGAAATACCCTGAGCCGCATCCGAGATCGACAACCGTGTCACCGCCCTTAAGATTCAGGGCCTTGATCACATCGGCTGGTCGTTGCCAATGGTCGCGCTCAGCCTCAACTCTGTCCAGAACGTTGAGAGTGCTGAGCGCGGAGTAGCCTACATAACCCGCAAATGCAACGGCACACGCGCAGGTGAGAAACAGCAGGAGCTTAATGCGGTAGTCAAGTCTCACCTGGCCGAGTCCTCGCTAATTGCCGGTCACAGGTCCAGTCTTCGCCAGTGGAAAGCTCTTGTCGAGCGCAGCGTTCAGCAACAAGACGTTCACTCGTGGTTCCCCGATGAATCCCAGATCGGCATGATCAGTATTCTGAGCAATCAGCGACTTGACCTGACCTGACGTGATGCCGCGCGCCTTCGAGACGCGCCCAACCTGCAATGCGGCATTTGCGGGGCTGATATGAGGATCTAACCCGGATGCGGATCCTGTGACCGCGTCCGGCGGAATCGCTGCTTTCGCCTTGAAGATCAGAGGGGCCTTCGGATCGTTAAACGCCTTGATCAACTTCACATCATCGATGTTCCCTTGCGAGTCTTTGAATTGATCGAGCGGCGACGAAGATTCGTACGGGATGTCGTTGTCCACACAGTAGTGGACAATCCTGTCCTCGATTCCGTCGAAGTCGACCATCTCCTTGCCCTTGTCGTCAGTCTTGGTCGTTCCATGCAACAGCTTGGTGCTGGTTGGCCCCAGGTTTGATCCACCGCTGGCGGTCGCGTCATACCCGTTCCCTGCTGAGGAAGGTCGAGGATGAAAGTACTCCGGCTTGGAAAACGACTGCCCAATCAGGCTCGAGCCCACCACCTTGCCGTCCAGGGTCACGAGACTGCCATTGGCCTGCCTGGGGAATATCAACTGAGAGAGCGCCGTCATTGCCGCGGGATACAGTAGCCCCGTGAGAATCGTAATTGCCAGCATCCAGCGCAATCCTGGTCCAAGTTGCTTGATCATGTTCTTCTCCTTCCTACGCAAGGTGCAGTGCGGCCAAAAGTCGATCGATGAGCCAAATCCCCGGGAATGGCGCAATGATGCCGCCAAGCCCATAGATGAGCAGATTGCGTGTCAGCATCTGTCCCGCGCTCACAGGTTTGTATCGCACTCCACGAAGCGCCAGCGGGATCAGCACAATGATGATCACGGCATTGAAGATCACTGCCGAAAGCACCGCACTCTCCGGCGAATGCAGGCCCATAATATTGAGCTTGTTCAACTCGGGATAAATCGACGCGAACATCGCCGGAATGATGGCAAAGTACTTCGCGACGTCATTGGCGATTGAGAACGTCGTAAGTGATCCGCGCGTAATCAAAAGCTGCTTCCCGATAGCAACAACCTCGATCAGCTTTGTCGGGTTGCTGTCCAGGTCCACCATATTGCCGGCTTCCTTGGCGGCCATGGTGCCTGTGTTCATCGCGACGCCCACATCAGCCTGCGCCAATGCCGGTGCGTCATTGGTTCCGTCGCCGGTCATGGCAACAAGCCTTCCGCCCGCCTGTTCTTTTTTGATGAACTCGAGCTTGTCCCGCGGCGTTGCCTGCGCCAGAAAATCGTCCACACCGGCTTCCTGTGCGATGGCAGCCGCAGTCAGCGGATTGTCCCCGGTGATCATCACGGAACGGATTCCCATTGTGCGAAGAGACGCGAGGCGCTCCTTCATGCCGCCCTTGACGATGTCCTTCAGGTGGATCACTCCAAGGACTCTCCTCCCGTCCGCAACTGCCAATGGAGTTCCGCCATTCCGCGAGATCTCGTCGGATATTTGCGATAGCGATGCAGGAACGCTTCCACCAGCCTTGACAACGAACTGCGCGATGGCCTCGGTTGCACCCTTGCGAAGGTGACGTCCATCGAGATCGACACCGCTCATCCGCGTGTATGCCGAAAATGGGATAAAGTTGGCCTCGTGTTCAGCCACTTCACGGCCGCGCAGGTTGTACCTCTCTTTCGCGAGAACCACAACCGAGCGTCCTTCAGGTGTTTCGTCGGCCAAGCTCGAAAGTTGAGCGGCATCCGCGAGTTCGTCCTCACTCACGCCACCCACCGGAACGAAGTCGACAGCCTGCCTGTTGCCTAGGGTGATGGTCCCAGTCTTATCGAGCAGCAGCGTATTCACGTCACCGGCTGCCTCAACAGCCTTGCCGCTCATAGCCAGGACATTGTGCTGCATCACGCGATCCATGCCCGCGATACCGATGGCTGAAAGCAGTCCGCCAATCGTTGTCGGGATCAGACAGACAAGCAACGAGACGAGAACCGCTACCGTCGGCATGCTCCCGCTTCCCACAGCGGCAATTGAATACATCGCGTACGGCGGGAGTGTCGCAACCGCAAGGAGGAAAATAAGCGTCAATCCCGCGATTAGGATGTTCAACGCGATCTCATTCGGTGTCTTCTGCCGCACCGCACCTTCAACAAGAGCGATCATCCTGTCGAGGAATGTCTCGCCTGGGTTCGACGTGATCCGCACCTTGATGTGGTCTGAGAGCACCTTCGTGCCGCCCGTGACGGCACTCCGGTCGCCGCCAGACTCGCGGATGACTGGCGCACTTTCGCCGGTAATTACAGACTCGTCAACGCTGGCGATGCCTTCAATCACTTCGCCATCGCCAGGAATCAGCTGTCCGGCTTCGCAATAAACAATATCGCCAGATCGCAGAGCAGACGCCGCAACCATCTCGGATCTGCCATCGGGAAGGAGCTTGTGAGCAACCGCATCCGTCTTGGTCTTCCGGAGAGCATCAGCCTGAGCCTTGCCCCGGGCTTCGGCCATCGCCTCGGCAAAGTTCGCAAACACGACTGTGAACCAGAGCCAGAGCGCGATCTGGATTCCGAAGAACACGCCCGGCGTGTGCATAATCGCGTCTTTGATCACGAAGACCGTTGTCAGCGCGGCCCCGACCTCGACGACGAACATGACTGGGTTCTTCGCGACCTTCCTTGGGTCCAGCTTGACAAACGACTCCTTAGTGGCACGGCGTAGGATCTCGGGATCGAATAGAGGGCGAGCACGGACACCTCTCGAGATCAGTACTGTCGAATCATGCTCTCTCGTCTCGATCTTTCGCTCCACCGGCAGGGGGGCAACAGTCGGCATTTCTTATCTCCTTATCGCCTCTTCAGTTCAGAACAATTTCCCGTTGACCATCTGGAAGTGCTCGACGATCGGTCCCAATGACAGGACCGGGAAGTAGGTCAGCGCACCGACGATGATGACTGTTCCGATGAGCAGGACCACGAATAGCGTGCCGTTTGTCGGCAAAGTGCCGCTTGTGATCGGCACGAGCTTCTTCTTTGCCAGGCTGCCTGCAATTGCCAGGGCCGGAATGATGAAGAAGAAGCGCGCAATCAACATGTCAATGCCGAGTGTCAGGTTGTACCAGGGTGTGTTGGCATTGATCCCGGCAAATGCGCTGCCGTTGTTTCCCGCGCCGCTTGAATACGCGTACAGGATCTCGGAAAGTCCATGCGCTCCGTTGTTGTTGGTATTCGCGGTCGCGGGTCCGGGAGCATTCCAATAGCCACCTTTTGCGAACGGTGTTACCGAACCGAGCGCGGTGAAGAGAAGAATGCACATTGAGGTCGCCAGGACGGCGATGATTGCCATCTTCACTTCTTTCTGCTCAATCTTCTTGCCAACATATTCGGGTGTTCGCCCGACCATCAGGCCACCTATAAACACAGCGATCACGGCGTACAGGAGCATGCTGTATAGGCCTGCGCCAACCCCGCCGAAGATCACCTCGTCCGTCTGGATGTTGAACAGCGGAACAAGTCCACCGAGAGGCGTGAAGCTATCGTGCATGCCGTTGACGGCTCCGCAGCTGGCATCCGTCGTGACGGTTGCAAACAGAGTGGACTGTGCCATGCCGAACCGGACTTCCTTGCCTTCCATGTTGCCGCCCGAATGAGTTCCGGCATATGCGTGTTCAACTCCTAGATCCGTTACCATTGGATTACCGCGCTGCTCTGCCCAGTAGCAGATGAACACCCCGGCGAAGAACATCGCAGACATCGCCGCAAAGACAGCCCAGCCTTGCCGTGTATCCTTTACCGCTTTGCCGAATGTATAAGTCAGTCCGGCACCTAGCACAAAGATCAAAAGCATCTGAAGCAGGTTCGCAGCCGGCGTCGGATTCTCATAGGGATGAGATGAGTTGGCATTGAAGAATCCGCCGCCGTTAGTGCCCAGCATCTTGATCGCAAGCTGCGATGCGAGCGGGCCCTGTTCGATCACCTGCTGCGCGCCCTCTAGCGTCGAGGCGGTGACCGGTCCCTTGAAGTTCTGGATTGACCCCTGCCAGACGAAGAAAAGCGTGGCCAGAACGCAGATCGGCATCAGCACATATAGGGTGCAACGGGTAACATCCACCCAGAGATTTCCGATCGTCTGGACCGTATGGCGAGCAAATCCGCGGATCAACGCAACGGCCACGGCAATACCGACAGCAGCCGAGACAAAGTTCTGTACGGCGAGTGCCGCCATTTGCGTGAGGTAGCTCAACGTCGTATCTGGCGAATACGACTGCCAGTTCGTATTCGTCATAAAGCTGACCGCGGTGTTGTAGGCCAGGTCCGGTGTCATTGGCGTCGCGCCGCTCGGAGCCTGCGGCGTGGAAAAATGCATCGGGTTCAGTGGAAGATATCCCTGCAACCGCTGCAGCGCATACACAAAGAGGAAGCTGAAGATGCTCAGCGAGATGAGTGACGCCGAGTATTGGATCCAAGTCTGTTCTTCGGTCTCCCGGACCCCGCTGAGCTTGTAGATGAGACGCTCAAGCGGCCTGAGCCCCGGATGAAGGAAGGTTCGCTCGCCCTCGAATACGCGGTACATGAAATTACCGACAGGCTTCGTAAGTACAAGCACGACCCCGAAGAAGATAAGAATCTGCAGAATTCCAATGAGTGTCATATTCAGTCCTCAGAACTTCTCTGGCCGAATCAGGGCGTATACCACGTAGGCAAACAAGAGCACCGTTACCACTCCTGCAATCGCGTATTCCATTCGTTCCTCCTAAAGGCGCTCAGAAGCTTTGGTGAATCCCCAAAGAACAGCGAAGAACAAAAGAGTCACAAGAACATAGAAAACGTCCAACATAATCACCTCACGCCAAACATGTGTTTTCCCGAGAAACTCGGCTTAGTTGAATTGCGATGTCCTTCTTCTGCCTGTCTTCATTGCACATCTCCAGCCGGATGCTTTTCAGGGCGAACAAAGACAACATCATGGCCGTTGTTGCGTAAGACCTCGCAAAGCCGGCTCGCGGGCGTCTGCCACCAATGCTTCCGCCCTGCGATCACCACCAGCGAGTGCGGCTTCAGGATCCGCAAAAGAGTTTCAAGTCGATCCCGGCACAGGTAAACCTGGACAGTCTTCTCATCGACGCCGGCCGCAAATTTGCGAGCAAGATCACACAACAGCCGTTCAATGAACTGGACCGAAATCAGCGATTGATCCAAGGACAGTTGAAGCGGTACTGAAACCGCGGCCCGAACCCGTATACATGCCCCGAGATCGTGTGCCATTCGCGTGGCAAACCCCAGCGCACTTGCTGTGCCCTGCGAATCGGTGTGAATCACGTTCACTTCCAATGGAAGCCAGCTTTCCCTCTTCTCTTCTTCGGCAGCCAGCAGTCGGTCGGGCAGGCTCAGCCGTTCGGCAATGTGTCCGCTTCTCATGGGTCCGGCTTCTTATGTTGTTCCGGGGGATATAAATGGGACATAAACGACTCCTAATGACTAAATAAACCGATTTCATGGGACCATGATCGGGCTTTTTCGCCCTGATTTTGCCCAAAGAGATCAGGCTTCGCTGGGATCGCAGAGAGTGTGCTGAGGCTACTGCGGAAGGTGGAACCGGTAGCCCGCCCAGGCATCCGTTACGAGAAATACAGGCTTTGCGGGATCCGGTTCAATCTTTTTCCGCAGGCGATTGACAAAGACACGCAGGTATTCTGACTCGTCCCCATAATCCGGACCCCAGATCGCTTGCAATAGTTCGCGATGGGCGATTGTTCTGTTGGGCCTTGTGAGGAAGTAAGAGAGCAGATCAAACTCCCGCGCAGTAAGATGTGAGACTCGTCCGTGCACGCTAACTTCGCGCGATGGCAAATCAATGACAACGCCCTCCCGAGCCAACGGCTCAAGGTCCGAATGTTCGGGAGGCTGGGGAAGCCGGCGCAGGCTGGCGCGAATCCTCGCTAGCAGTTCGGGCATGCTGAATGGTTTCGTAACGTAGTCGTCAGCGCCTGCGTCAAGGGCATCAACCTTGTCCTTCTCTGAGTTGCTCACAGTCAGCATGATGACAGCGACATCAGAAGCTGAGCGTATCAGCCGGCACGCTTCAAGCCCGCCTATCCCGGGCATATTCATATCCAGGAGCACAAGATCGTAATTGCTTGCGCGCAGCTCCTCGAGTCCTTCTTCGCCGGATCGCGCATCGCCAACCTGATAGCCGTGTGAAACCAGAGTGGCTCTCATGACTCGACGAATCTGAGGGTCGTCGTCAATGACCAGGATTTTGGCCGAACTCATGACTGTCCGCTCCGCGACGCTACAGGCAGACTGAACGAGAACTCTGATCCCTGACCCGGCGTGCTCGCAACCCAGATGTCTTCGCCATGTGCTTTCACGATCTCACGCGCGATTGAGAGCCCCATTCCCGTTCCCTTCAGGTGTCGTTCGTTCTTGCCACGATAGAACTTTTCAAAGATTCGACCCTGCTCTTCTTCCGGAATTCCCGGACCATTGTCACGCACCTGGAGAATCACCTTCCCCTCTTCTGTTCGCGCAGAGACCGAGATCGCACTCTCGCGCGGTGAGTACTTGAGCGCGTTGTGAAGAAGATGAGCAATTGCCATTTGAATTAGTTCGACATCAACACGAACCAGGGGAACATCATCGGGGATTGAAACATCAATCCTTCGACCATCCGTCAGCGCCTTGATCCGCCGGATACCTCCATGAACAAGAGCATCTACAAAATGAATTCCGAGATTCAGCCGGAAGGTCCCGCCTTCAATTCGTGCCAGCTGTATTGCATCGGTCACGAGATTCGACAACCTGTCCACCGCTTCATCGGCAATGCTGATCAGTTCACGGGTCGGTTCCGGCAGCTCTCCTGATGACTGCAAGAGCAAATCGGTTGTTACCGCCTTGATCGAGGTGAGCGGCGTCTTGAATTCGTGAGCAATGGCATCAAGCAGCGTCGATTTCAGCTCCTCACTCTGTCGCGCAACCTCAGCCCGATTCACGGCATTCTGGGAGTTTGCTCGCTCCAGTCCGATCGCAACAAGATTTAAAAGAGACTGCAGGGCCGCATCCGATAGGGCCCCCTCGGATAGAGCCAGGCTTCCAATGGGCTCCCCACCAAGACGGATCGGTGTGACAACAAGACCTGTCGCGTCATCTCGCACCACAGTTGAGCGGACTGCGGCCTCTCTCATTCTCACGTCGACGTCCTGAACACCGGAAAGGCCGGCACGAACCACCTCTCCGCTGGAGCGAACGTAGAGCGCCACTGACGAGAATTCAAACGTCTGCGCAATCTGCTTAACAATCTGATTTGGCATCGGCTGGGTAGCGTCAGCAAGCAGGAGGGCCCGGCTGAGCGAATATAGCCTTTCCATCTCGCTCTGACGATCGAGTGCCTCTTGCGTTCGGCGTTGTGCGCGTGCGGAAAGCTGACTCGCCGTCAGCGAAGTCACCAGAAACGTAAAGAGCGCGATCCAATTCTGGGGATCCGCGATTGTCAAGGTTCCAACAGGCGGAAGGAAAAAGAAGTTGAAGCAGAACATCGCCGCGACAGACGCCACTGTCGACTCGACAATTCCGATCTTGGTTGCGATAAAGAGGATTTCAAGCAGATAGAAGAAACCAGTTGTACTCGCATTGGCATGCATCCAGCGAGACAAGACGAAGGTGAGCGCAGCAACCGACGCAAGTGAAAATAGAATTCGGATTGCCAGCGAAATCGCCTTGCGAAGATCGGGTGGAGGGATGCGAGAACCCACTTGTGAGAGCTTGGCGCCTGGTGCGATCGCCTTGCTGGGAACGTCCATTACATCCAAGTTGAGCATACCTAGCGACGGTCCTCTTCGCTCCGAAACAACATATCAGTCTCAGGGTTTCCCTAAGTCCGCAATGCTCAGCTGAAGCAACCCGGACCTTTCCCGGCAAGGTACCGCAGAACCTGTAAACAGCACATAAACAAGTGGATCGCACTTCAGCTACGTTTGACCAGCACCTCTGCCTCATACTTGCGAACCGTGTCGAGCCATGCGCTGCCAACCGGCACATCCCTGGTCGCACAATAATAGTCCCAAACCGCCGGCCACGGCAGCGATCTGGCCTCTTCCATCAGTGCAAGACGAGCGGTGTAGTCGAAACGGTCCTCGGCCATTGCAAGTTCATCTTTCGGCTCCAGCAGCGCATAGAGAAGCGCTTTGCGCATGTTGCGCGTGCCAATCACCCACGCAGCCACGCGATTGATGCTGGCATCAAAATAGTCGAGGCCGATGTTGACACGCTTGAGAGCTTTCGCGCGTACGATTTCCTGCGCGATGGCAACTGTTGCATCGTCGAACAGAACAACGTGATCGCTGTCCCACCGCACAGGCCGGGAAACGTGCAGCAGGATTTCGCCCAGGTAGCACAGGGCTGTGGAGATCTTGTCCGCCACGTTTTCTGTTGGATGAAAATGCCCGGCATCAAGACAAAGCAGAGTCTTGCGTGTCGCCGCATAGGCCATGTAAAACTCGTTCGACCCTACCGTATAGCTCTCAGCACCGATCCCGAAGAGCTTTCCTTCGACTGCCACCTTGTGATGCTCCCCGCTCGCACGGGCGAGGATCGCATCGAGCGAAGAGAGCAGCAGCTCCCGCGGCTTAAGCCTGTCCGCAGGCATGTCTTTGTATCCGTCCGGAATCCAGATGTTCATGATCGCCGGAGTTTTCAGCTCCCGCCCCATGTGTTCGCTGATCTTCCGGCTGGCGACGCAGTGATCGATCCAGAACTTGCGGATAGCTGTATCAGGGTGACTGAGCGTTAGGTTTCGCGCGCTTTTCGGATGCGAGAAGCACGTCGGGTTGAAGTCCAGGCCCAGCCCTTTCTCCCTGGCCCAGTCGATCCATCGTTGAAAATGCCTCGGCTCGATGGCGTCACGCTCCACCGGCTTGGTCGCTTCGAGATAGATCGCATGAAGGTTCACACGTTTCGCGCCGGGAATGAGAGAGAGAGCCATTTCGAGGTCGGCGCGAAGCTCTGTGGCATTGCGCGCGCGCCCCGGATAGTTGCCTGTGGCCTGAATACCCCCAGTCAGGCTCCCATTGGGGTTTTCGAATCCCAGAACGTCATCGCCCTGCCAGCACTGGATCGAAATGGGAATCTCATCCAACTCGTGCAACATGAGATCGGTTTCGATTCCAAGCTCCCGAAAACGATCACGCGCTAGCGTATACGCATCTTCGATCTTTCTGTTCATCATGCGCAGTGCTCTCCCTCATGGCATCTTGCTGTTCGCAGTTCCTGAAAGCGTTCGTAAACCCCTTCGGGAACGCCTGCCTTTGGCACGTAGTGCGTCAGATCAAAAGAAGCCCGAATGATCTCTCGCGCTCTGTCGAGATTCTCAATGACGCCCAGAGCGATCATCTGCGCGCTGAGGTTGCCGAGTACGGAGGCCTCCACGGGCCCGGCAATCACGGGCAATTGGCACGCGTCAGCGCAGAGCTGGTTGAGCAGCCTGTTCTGGCATCCGCCTCCCACGATCCGGATGCACACGAGCGTCCGGCCTTGAAGCATCTCGAGTTCCTCTTTCACATTTCTGTAGCTGAGAGCAAGACTGTCAAAGATGCATCGAGCAAGGTCGACAACGCTTCCAGGAACAGACTGACGCGTTGTCTGGCAAAAGGTACGGATCGACTCTGTCATCGACTGCGGATTCAAGAAGCGCGGATGGTCCAAGTCGAGGATATACCGCCACGGCTTTGCGGCTGTGGCCTCGGCCACAACTTCGCCGACGTCGGCTATCGTATGTTCTTCGCAGATCCTTTGAATCGGCCACATTCCCATGATGTTTTTGAGAATTCGGAAGCGCCGTTCGAGGCCTCCTTCATTAGTGAAGTTCATCCGCATCGCTTCTGCCGAGGCGATTGGCACTGCGCTTTCAACTCCCATCAACGACCACGTGCCCGAGCTGATATACGCCTCCTCGGCACTCCCCAGCGGAGTCCCGGCGACGGCCGAACCGGTGTCGTGTGTGGCGGGGGCAATCACCTTTACGTTGCCGGGAGGGAGCTTCAGATCTCCGAGCACCGTTCCAGCAGGAACTGGCCGGTGCATCAGGTCGCGCTTGAGTCCAATCGCTTCGAGAATCGCCTGGTCCCATTCACCGTCGAGCCCGAGCATCTGCGTCGTTGTCGCATTGGTGTATTCATTCGAGAGAACGCCCGAGAGGCGAAAATGCAGGTAGTCGGGAATCATCATCAAGTGCCTTGCGAAGTCCATCCACCTCGGCTCCTGCTCCACCGACGCCGCGAGCTGATACAACGTGTTGAACGAAAGGAATTGGATGCCCGTGCGACGATAGATCTCTTCGGGCGAAATATGACGATGTACCCTTTCCATCACTCCAGTCGTGCGCTTGTCGCGGTAACAGACAGGCAGGCCGACCAGACGAAGTTCCTTATCGAGAAGAACGTAGTCCACGCCCCAGCTGTCGACACCTACGCTTGTGAAGAACCGCTCCGAGACGCCGCGCTTCAGCGCCCTCTGAATCTCGGACAGAATCTCTTCGGTGCCCCAACACTGATAGCCGGTCGCGCCGTCCTCGCCCATGGGTGTCCGGAACCGGCCAAGCTCGGTCAATTCAAAACGCCCGTCGCGCACCCTGCCCGAGACAAGTCTTCCGCTTCCGGCGCCAAGATCGACTGCCAGACACTCGGCCTCGGCTCTCTTTGCCGTTGCAGATTCTCTTTGCGTCATGCCTGAACTCGGGAACCGCTCACTCAGAGATGGTTATCGTGTGTGGTGGAGGCTGCTCGGGTACCATCCCCCTTTGGCGCTTGCCATCATAGCGAACCGCAGACCAAAAAACAAACAGGTGCTCTATTGAAATCTTCCATTAATCTTACGGCAGGCAAAGCACGATTTCTGCAGCGGCGTCAACGACCTTCATGCAATCTGAACGCGCTCTGAACCACTCCTCCAGTTGCTGATCGGCGCCGGAACTTGCTTTAATTGCGCAAAACTCTTCGAGTACAGGTCTATGACGGAGTCGATTCCAAATCAGCACGGCAGAGGGGATTGGAAAATCTTCAACACACTGCACCGAGATCACACAGGTGCAAACAGGACCTTCATCGGGGCCGGCCTTCTCGTGCTGTTCGTTGCCATCAGTTCCATCGCGGCGCTAGCGCAGCCGCCTTCATCGAACGACACACAGAAGGCACTGCATGAGGGTTTCGTTCATCCCCCCGATGACTGCCGGATCATGATGCGATGGTGGTGGTTTGGACCTTCCGCGACCAAGCCTGAGCTAAAGCGTGAACTGGAGCAGATGAGAGCCGCGGGAATCGGCGGCGTCGAGATTGCAACGCTCTATCCACTGGCACTCGATGATCCTAAAACCGGGTTCCACAATTACCCCTTTGTCTCAGCGGAGCACATTGAGAACCTGCGGTACGCCGCGGAACAGGCACGCGCACTCGGAATGCGGGTCGATATTACGCTTGGAAGCGGGTGGCCCTTTGGCGGCCCTCATATCCCGGTAACTGAGGCTGCCGGTAAACTGCGAATTGAAGTCATTCCGGTGCCTGCCGGTGCAAGTTCCATTCCTGTCCCGCCGCTCGAGGCAGGCGAAAAGCTGCTGGCTGTCTTCGCCGCTCCTGCGGGAGATTCCGGCCTCGATTTGAAGCAAGCGAAGCCGTTGCCTCTTCCCTCCGGTGCGCGACTCGAATTTACGGCAGGCTCAACCTCCGGGCAGTCTGCCATCTTCTTCATCGCAAGCCGCACGGGAATGATGGTGAAGCGCGCTGCTGAGGGCGCTGCTGGCTTCGTTCTGGATCACTATGACCGAGCTGCGATCGAGCATCACCTCCTGGCGGTTGGCGATCCGCTTCTCTCTGCGTTCGGCGATCATCCGCCGTACTCCATCTTCAGCGACAGCCTCGAAGACTACGGTTCCGATTGGACACCGAATCTGCTCACAGAGTTTGAGAAGCGGCGCGGATATGACCTGCAGCCCCTGCTGCCCGCCTTGATTGGCGACGTTGGCCCGCAGACTGCAGCCATACGCCACGACTGGGGACAGACACTCACCGAACTCGCCAACGAGCAGTTCTTGCAGCCCATCCATGCATGGGCACAGCAGCACCACACCCTCTTTCGTTCCCAGACCTACGGGTTTCCACCAGTCACGCTTGCGAGCAATCGATTTGAAGATCTGCCCGAAGGCGAAGGTAAGGCGACCATTAACATGTGGCGCGAGTTCTCTGACACCCGCTGGGCGGCATCCGCGGGACACCTCTTCCACCATTCCGTGGTTTCCTCTGAAACATGGACCTGGTTGCACTCACCTGCGTTCCGCGCCACGCCGCTCGACATGAAGGCCGAGGCAGACCTGCATTTTCTTCAGGGAATCAATCAGCTGATTGGCCACGGCTGGCCCTACTCTCCGGAATCTGCCGGCAAGCCCGGATGGCGCATGTATGCCGCGGGGGCATTCAATGCCCACAACCCATGGTTCCCCGTCATGCCCGATCTGGCCGGGTATCTGCAGCGTGTGAGCTACGCGCTGCGCCTCGGGGAACCCGCAAACGACGTGGCAATTCTCCTTCCAACCGATGATGTTTGGGCCTCGTTTAAGGCACGCGTCCAACAGAACAAGCCTGCCACATCGCTGGGCGGATTCGATGAGACGGGTTCAAACATCACGATCGACGAATCCGTCGGCACGTTTCTCGGGCGTGATGTGATTCCGCAGGTTCTCGATGCCGGATTCAACTTCGATTTCATCGACGCTGAAACCATCGAAGCCGCCGGCATTCCCTACAAGGTACTGATTCTCCCCGGGGTCGATCGGATTCCACCCTCGACCTATGAGAAGATTGCCGATTTTGCGCGTCGCGGCGGAATCGTAATCGCAACCCGTCGCCTGCCGGCAACGGCCCCGGGCTACCTCAACGCAAGTGCAGTCTCCGAGCGGGTGCGCAAGCTCTCCGATGTTCTTTTTCACGGCAACCTGAGCACAACTCACTTTGTAGCGGACGAGCAGAGGCTCGGAACGTCCATCGCTTCCTGGCTTCGACCTGACTTCGCTCTGACTCCCAAGGTTCCAGAGATCGGCTTCATTCACCGCAAACTCGATTCGGGAGATCTCTACTTTGTGGCCAACACCAGCAACCGGCTCCAAGCCGTCCACGCGAGCTTTCGCGCCTCCGTGACGCATGCCGAGTCCTGGGACCCGTTTACCGGTAGCGCAAAGGGACTGGATCACACAGACGATATCGAACTCGATCTGCACCCGTACGAATCACGAATCTTCTACTTCTCAAATGCGGCGCTCTCCCCCGTCACTCCTGAGTTGAAGCTGCGCAACACACAAATCGACATCTCCCACAACTGGCGAGTCACCGCCGGAGGCGCATCTCTCCCAATGTCTGATCTCACGTCGTGGACTGATCACCGCGATCTCCGCTATTATTCCGGACCCGCGACATACGAGAAGACCCTCGACATTTCGGCCTCCGACCTTCATCCCGGCCATTCAGTATTGATCGATTTCGGAGAGGGCACGCCCGTTCCCCTCCCTGACCCATTGCCGCGGTTCAATATGCGCGCCTACCTTGAGAGTCCGGTCCGCGAAGCAGCCCAAGTATTTGTCAACGATAAGTTCGCCGGATTCGTATGGCATCCTCCATTCCGCGTCGAGATTTCTCGCTTGCTCAAACCCGGAAAGAACAACCTGCGCATTTTGGTCGGCAACACAGCGATCAATGCACTTGCGGATACCACGCCACCGAACTACCGCCTTCTCTACGATCGCTATGGCGTTGAATTCATTCCCCAAGACATGCAAAACCTTGAGCCGTTGCCATCCGGAATTCTGGAACGCGTCGTACTGATCGAGCAGAGTCCGGAATAATGGCCCATCGGCGCTCTCGCTGTGCAAAGCCGGCGTTTCCGTGCGATGCGATTGCAAGCCCTTCGGGCTGACTCCCCTGGAAGAACGACCCTCCATAGCACACAAAAATAAGGGGATCCGCCACGCCTCGAGCCCCCGGGGGGACTGTCGGTCGCAGGCGATCCGGCTGTCCGAAAAGCAACGTGCTGCGCACGGCCCGCATCATCCCATGCATGCTCCGGAGAATCTCGCTTCTCCTGGACCGACATGCAACACGAT
>Ga0335069_10005324_pt1 | contig 18951 bp, 9 predicted proteins | sample Lox_Sample_11_FD_206714 | JGI IMG/M metagenome (GOLD analysis project Ga0335069, IMG submission 206714) | Soil microbial communities from Loxahatchee National Wildlife Refuge, Florida, United States - Lox_Sample_1.1 | ecosystem: Environmental > Terrestrial > Soil > Wetlands | place: USA: Florida... | reverse complement strand
CCTACCGCGGGTATAACGGGTACCTGATTGAGGTTGGGCGCTACCGTGTTCTCTTCGGAGGCGACACCGCCAACACCGCGGCGTTTCAGTCGCTGCGCTCGTCAAAGGCGATCGACCTGGCCATCATGCCCATCGGCGCATATAACCCCTGGATCTACTATCACTGCACGCCGGAACAGGCCTGGCGCATGGGCAACGACGCCGGCGCCGAGTTCTTCGTGCCTGTCCACCACCAGACATTCCAGCTCAGCCGCGAGCCATTTACCGAGCCCATCGAGCGGTTCCACCAGGCCGCCGCCAATCATCCCGATCGCGTTGCGCTCTCGGGCATCGGCCAGGAATTTCACATCTCATAACTACGCCCGCCGGCTAACCTAAACTTTCGCTGATCGTCAGGAGGAAATGATGAAGTCCATTGTTCTTTGTTTGCTTCTGACCGTTGCCGCTGTACATGCCGAGGATCCCTATGAAGGTCTCTGGCAGGGCTATGACGGCGAGTGGGGTCACGTTTCCCGGCAACTGGTCGCGTTGGCCGAGGCCATGCCCGCCGAGAAATTCGCATGGCGTCCAGCCGAGGGTGTGCGTTCCACAAGCGAAGTCTTGATGCACATCGCACTCGCAAATTTCTATTTGTTAAGCGTGACTGGCCCGAAGATGCCTGCCGATATTAAGGCGGAAAACATGGAGAGCGCCGTCACTGCTAAAGGCGAAGTTGTTGATTGGCTGAAACGCTCACTGGAAGCCGTGAAGAATGCGCACCTTACCGTAAAAGCGACTGACCTTCAACGCAAAGTGAAGGTCAACGGCCGTGATTCCACCGTGGACGCTATGTACCTGCGCATCATCGTTCACGCCAATGAGCACATGGGCCAGTTGGTTGCTTACGCCCGCATGAACGGTGTTGTGCCGCCGTGGTCGAAGTAGCGGACTATCTCGCCGCTTGCTCCGCTGGCTCAATCGTGTGAGCCAGCGCCACCGTCGCCAGCGCCGTTCCAGCCGCCGAAATCCATTGGTCGTGATCGTACGGGAAGCCGCTTTGGAAATACGGCTGGAACTTCACCACCCGGCTCTTGACGTGCCAGGAGCCGTCCGCATGCTGCGTGTTGAGCAGAAACGCGACGCCGCGGCGATATGCCGGGTCCGTTACGCGAATCGCGCCGGATTCGGCTAGCGCGTAAAGCGATTCTCCGGTCGAATACGCGTCGCTCTCCAGATGCACATTTCCCGCCCATCCGCCATCTGCCCGCTGAATCGCCAGCAGGCCCTTGGCTGCCTCCTCGAACTTCTCCCCGCGCAACCCGGCCCATTTCAAACCCGCCAATAGCATGGCGCGATCGTCCGTCGTTTTGGGGTGCGATTCCAGCAGATAATCCCGCGCCCGTGCGATTCTTCGGTCCAGCTCGCCTTTCAACCCGGGCGGACCATAGATTTGCATCAGATGAATCCCGAACGCCGCGCGCGCGATGCAGCTTTCTTCAATCGGTGGCCGCGACACCCCGCCGTAGCACCAGGACCCATCCAGGTCTTGTTCCTCCGCGACATTCGCCACCATGGCATCCGTGGTCGCATCGCCCGGATAGTCCAAGGCCGCAAGCCCCAGAAGCGAGTAGACCAGCGTGTCCGATGTACCTGGCGGATCGACTCTCTGCAGCAGTCCGTCCTGACGGCTCGTCCACAGCGTCGTCACTACCTTCAATTGTTCCTCCGCCGCCGCGTCGTCCACCGGCACGTGTGCCTTCCGTGCGGCCGCCACCGCCATCGCGGTAAAGTTCTGATGGTGGCAGCCCACGCAGCCGCCTTCTTTGAAAAACTCCGTGGTGGAACGCTGCAATAACGCGATGCTGCGCGTAATCGCCGTCTTGGCATCCACGGGCGTCATAGTCGCGGAGTCCCCTGTCTCGACGTTCCGCGCTTTTTCCAACCCGGCTTTCTGTAGCAAGCCGATCATGTCCGGATCGCCATATTTCGAGGCCCAATCGAGCGCCGTCTCATCCGTCAGGCTCTTCGCTTTGATGTCGCAGCCACGCGACAGAAGCAAACGAGCTACGTCGGGATTCTGTACTTCCGACGCAACCGCCAGCATCAGCGGCGTCATGCCGCGAATGTCCTGAGCATTCACGTTCGCGCCGGCATCGATCAGCGTCTTCACTAGTTCGGGCGTGGCGTAAGGTGAAGCGTACAGCAGCGGGCTCAAATGATTCAGTCCGATCAACCCTTTCCGTACTTCGTTGGATTTTATGTTTGCCGCATTTACGTCTGCACCCTTCGCCAGCAGCAACTTCACCAGCGCCAGGTTCCCCGTAGCGGCTGCGAATTGCAGTGGTGTGTCGCCCCTCGCGGTAGCGGCATTCACATCGACGCCTTTCTCGACGAACAGCCGCGCCATGTTGAGATCGCTCGCCATCGCCGCCGCCAAAAGTGGCGTGGCGCCCCCCACGGGGGTCTTCAAATCGGCGCCGTGGGCCATCAAAAACCGCACAATTTCAATCGAACCGGCCGTCGATGCCGCCACCAGCAATGGCGTCATTCCCACCTTCGACCGTGCGTTTACGTCCGCGCCGGCTTCCACCAGCAGCCGGACCTTTTCCAGGTTGGCCGCGCCCCATGTCAGCGCCGTGGTGTCGAACGCGTTCTTGATCTTTGCATCCGCGCCCGCGGCTAGCAGTAATTTCACAGCTTCGGGACTGCCAACGGCAGCCGCGTACATCAGCGGCGTAGCCCCGTGCCGGTCTTTGATGTTGACATCTCCGCCCGCGATCAGCTTCTTCAGTTGTGGCAGATCGTTGGCTCGAACCGCCTTGTAGTATTCATCGCTCGAGCTGCCGGCCATAAGTACGGTCACCGCCAGTGCCAGCAGGGCAGCGCTTCTTATCCACATAGGCACCCCTCCTCCGTGGTTCGGACCATCGTACACGAATTGTGTTTCGCGGAGAAGCAGCGTTTCATCCAGCCGCGACTCGTGAGCAATGGCATCATATGTAAATGCCTTTTGCCCTCAGTAGACAGCTTTATCGTGTCCTTCCCGTTTTTCTGGCGGCGCTGCCCATTGCCGCGCAGAACCACAGAACTTGGAGCGATTACGGCGGCGCTCCCGATGCCGCGCAATATTCTGCGCTCAATGAGATCAATCGTTCCAATGTCAGTAAGCTCGAAGTCGCATGGTCTTATTCAACCGGCGATGGCAAGCACTATTTCTTCAATCCCATCGTGGTCGACCGGACCATATACGTCATGGCCAGGAACGAATCCATCGTCGCCCTCGACGCCGTGACCGGTAAGCAAATCTGGTCGCACCCAGCGGAGCCCGGCACCACCGTCATCACCAACCGGGGCATTAATTACTGGGAGGGCAAGGATCGTTCCGACCGCCGTTTACTCTATGCCAGCAATCATTGCCTGCGCGCCATCGACGCGCGCACCGGCCGCGACATCCCATCCTTCGGTAATCATGGCCTTGTCGATCTCAAGCAGGGACTCGACCGCGACCCCACTAAAATCGCCCTCGTCCAATCCACCAGTCCCGGGAAAGTTTACGAAGATCTGTTGATCCTTGGCTCCGCCACCAATCAAGGCTACGGTTCGGCGCCCGGCGATATCCGCGCCTACGATGTGCGCACGGGAAAACTGGTTTGGACCTTCCACACCATCCCGCGGCCTGGCGAGTTCGGATACGAAACCTGGCCGAAAGATGCATGGACCCGAGTCGGTGGCGCCAATGCCTGGAGCGAGCTTTCCCTCGACGAAAAGCGCGGCATCCTCTACGCTCCCACGGCCAGTGCCAAATATAACTTCTACGGTGTGGACCGCAGCGGCGCCAATCTCTTCGCCGATTGCCTGCTGGCTCTCGACGCCAGAACCGGCAAGCGTCTTTGGCATTTTCAGATGGTCCATCACGACATCTGGGACTACGATAACGGCACGGCCCCCAAGCTCCTCACCGTCCGTCATGACGGCAAAATGGTGGACATCGTCGCTCAGGTCACCAAACAGGGTTTCGTTTTCGCATTCGATCGTGTCACCGGCGCGCCTTTGTGGCCGATCGAGGAGCGTCCCGTGCCCAAATCCGATATGCCCGGCGAGCAGACCTGGCCCACCCAGCCGTTCCCCGTAAAGCCGCCGCCGTTCGCGCGGCAGAAATTCACGGTCGACGATCTCAGCCCGTTCCTCACTCCGGAGGATCGCGCCCGCTTCCGAGATCAACTTCTGAGCGCGCGCAATGAAGGCCTGTTCACCCCGCCGGGCCGTCGCGACACCGTTGAAATGCCCAGCAACAATGGCGGCGCCAACTGGGGCGGAGCCGCCGTCGATAGCGCCAAGGGCTTGTTATACGTTGTGTCCAAAGACCTTCCATCCATCCTGAAGCTCGAAACGAAACCGCAGCCCGATCAGCCGACAACCACGGCCCTCGGCGAGCACTACTTCAGCAGCTTCGGATTCCTGTTCGCTAGCGACGGTCTTTCGCCCATCGCTCCACCGTGGACGTCGCTAACCGCGTACGACTTGAACGACGGCACTATCAAGTGGAAGATCCCACTCGGCGAGGTGCCCGAACTCGCCGCCAAAGGCATCAAAAACACCGGCGCGCACTTTCCGAAGGTCAGTCCGGTAGTCACCGCTGGCGGCATAATCTTCGCCGGCACCCGCGATCACAAAGTCCGCGCGCTCGACGCCGAGAACGGACAAGTGCTATGGGAGCACGAACTCGACGCCGCGCTCGAGGGCATGCCCGCCGTGTACGAAGTCGACGGCCGCGAATATGTCGTGTTCTGCGCGTCCGCCGGGTCCAAACCGAATCCAGCGGCTGGCGAACAGATCCGCGGCGCCTACGTCGCGTTTGCATTGCCGCCGGCGCAATCCCAGCGATTGCCATAGCTCTTGGTACGGCATCGAGCCCAGGGCGCTAAGCCAGTTTCAGCCCTTTGGTTTCACGCGCGAAGAGGAGAACCACCATGCCCAGCACATAGATGAGTGCAACCGCGCTTGCCGCGCGCGCAAAGCTACCCAACTGTGACACCAGGTAACCGGTCAAGAACGGACCCGACGCAGCCAGCACGCGGCCGGCGTTGAAGCAGAAGCCTGAGCCCGTCGCCCGCATCGCCGTGGGAAATAACTCTGGCAGGTAGATAGGGAAGCCACTGAAGATTCCGTTGGTGAAGAATCCAAGTACCGGGAGTGCCGCCAGCACGCCCCCGTAAGACCTCGGCGCCAGAAACGTACCGGGAAGTGCAATGGCCGCCCCAATCATCATCACGGCAAATGCAGGGCGTCGTCCGATGCGCTCTGCCAACGGTGGGAAGGCAAAGTACCCCACAATCGAGCCGGCGTTTAAGGCCATCACGGCATAGCTGACCATTGCCGCAATGTCCGTGGGCATGAGGCGTGCCGACTCGATCCGCTCCCGGACCAGAGAAGGCGTCCAGTTGGTTGCGCCCCATAAACCGAAAACCGCAACGAATGCCAGTGCGGCGCCAACAAAGGTATCGCGCCGCCGTGCCGGAGCAAACAGCCCCCATAGCGTCAATCCAGCCGATTTGTCCGGCTTGGCCTCTTTCCACCGCTCCGGTTCGTGTATCTTCAGCAACGCGAACAACCCGACAAGTGCCGGCACAAGGCCAACAAAAAACATAACGCGCCACGAGTGCCCCGCGAGGAGCAGATACACACCCGCCGCCAGAAAATATCCCGCGCCCCAGGCCGATTGCAGCACCCCCGCACCCTTCACACGCAGTGACTCGGGCAGCACCTCCGCCACCAGCGTGGCACCCGAAGCCCATTCGCCGCCCACGCCGAGCGCTGTTATAAAGCGATAGATCGCCAGCTCCCACCAGGAGTGCGCAAAGCCCGCCAGGCCCGTGAACACGGCATAAATCAGGATTGCGATCACCAGCGTGCGCGCGCGGCCGATGTAATCCGCCAAGATCCCGAGCAGGACGCCTCCGATGGCCCAGCCCACCAGAAAGATTGCCAGGATAATACCGCCGTACCAGCCGATGTTTTCCGCCGTATTGTTCTTCCCAAGCAATTCTCGAAGTGCCGGCGTCAGCACCAGATTGTAGATCGTGGCATCCATCGAGTCGAACACCCACCCCATCCACGCTACGAGCAATACCAAGAGCTGGTACCGTGAAAGGCCACCTAACCCTTGTTTTGAGTTCATTCTTAAAGCGTCTGCTTGAGCCGTCTGCATCGAACCAACGCTAGTTTACCTTCATCACAACAAACGTCAGATCGTCATACTGCGCCGCATCTTTGATCCAGTTCCTCAGTTCCTGAGAGATTCGCGCGGACATCTCGTGTGCCGGCAGGTGCACCAACTGCCGCAGCAGTTTCTTGAGCCGCTCCTCGCCGAACTCTTCCTCATTCGGATTCAGCGCCTCGGTGACGCCGTCGGTGAAGGCGACCAGTACATCCCCAGTCCGCAGGTCCACGGTCGTCTCCTCATAACTCACCTGCGGCAGCAGCCCCAGAACGGTGCCGCCCGACGCGAGTTCTTCAATCTCCGCCTCGTCGCCGGATTTGGCAGACGGCACGTGAACCGATCGAATCAGGTAAGGCGGATTGTGGCCGGCATTCACATAGCGAAGCTGGCGGCCCTGTTCGTCAATCTGCGCGTAAAAGAACGTAGCGTAGCTGTTCGGCTTGGTCGAACGGTGCAGGAACCGGTTCATTTTCACCGCCAATTGCGGCAGCGAAATATTTTCTTCAGTCGACAAAATGCGCAGCGAAGCCTGCACCACCGCCATGATCAGCGCCGCGGCGATCCCCTTGCCGGCAATGTCCGCGAGTGCGATTCCAATTCGGTGATCCCCTGCATCCAGAAAATCGTAATAATCGCCGCCAATCCCGCGGGCAGGAAGACTCACGGCCGCGAGCTCAGCTCCAGCGGCATCCGGAGGCCGTTCCGGTAGAAGCCGCCGTTGCACCTCCACCGCCAGCGCCAGATCGCGGTTGATTTTCTCCTGCTCCAGAAGCCGCTCGGTCAGCCGCGCGTTCTCCATCATGAGCGCCAGTTGCTGCGCCCAATCCCGAAGCGCTCGCGTTTCCGCTCGGCTATAAGCCTCGCGACCCTCCGGCGGACCAAGCAGCAGCACGCCGAGTATGTCGCTTTTGGTCCGCAGCGAAACTGCGACGCGCGCCCCGGTCTGTTTCAACATCTCAATCTCAGCAAGATACTGTGGTCGATTCTCCGTGGCCCATCGCTGCCACGCGTCCACATCTCCGCCGTCAAATGGCAAAGGGAACGCGTAAAACCGGAGCCGGTTCAGCAGGAAGCCTTCGGCCGGCAGGGAGACGTCCGCGGCAGCCTGCTCCGGTGTTACCGCGGCCCGCCGGTATTCCTTTCCGGAAACATTCTCCAGCAGCATCGCCGACTTCCCTCCGATCTTCGCGCACAACGTGCCCAGCGAGGATTGGAGCGCTTCGCCGAACGACGCCGCGCGCCGCGATGCCTCTACGAACTCCGTGATCAAGCTCCCGTCGGGCTGCACGGAGTCGTCGTCCAATTCCGTCCCTTTCATTGCCTCACGAATGCGCAGATATGCCGACTGCCACATCGACTCCGGCTCGTTCCGGATAGCCACCATGGGAGACAACAGCGTAGCGCGCCACGCCGGAAAGAACGAAGCGCCCATCGCAATACACGCCACAATCGCCGTGGAAACCGCAAAAGGAAAAGCTCCCACTCCCGGTACCGTCGATGCCCGAACCAAAATCCAAGCCGCCACGCCCGCCATGAGGCCGCCGAAGGCGACACCATAAACAGCCATCTTCAAACCGCCACCCACCACCAAAGACAACACATCTCGCCCGCCTGCGCCCAGCGCCATGCGCGTACCAATCTCCACCGTCCGCTGCCTTACGGAATAAGAAACAACTCCGTACACCCCCAGAGCCGTCATCAGCAGCGCAGCCAGCGCGAAGAATGTCGTCATGAACGAACCCACGCGCTCGACGGATAACGACGCAGTGGCAATCTCGTTCATAGTTTTCAGATCGCGAATCGGCTGCGAGGGGTCAACGTTTTGCACCGCCCGCCTCACCTCGGGGATCAACTTCTCCACCGGCAACGCCGATCGCACCACAAACAGCATCGGGTTCACCGCCACGTCGCCGCTCGGCAGGTAGACTTCGGGTACCGTCGCACCGCCTAAGCCGTCATTCTTTACGTCGCCCACAACGCCCACCACCTGAAACCTGCTGCCGTTCGGGCTGCTGAGGTGCCCATACGCGCCGACAGGATTCTGGTTCGGCCAATCGCGCCTGGCTGCGGCCTGGTTGATGACAGCGAAAAGACGATCGTCGCTAACATCGCCATCATTGAGGAAGCGGCCACTGCGCAACGGGATGCGCATCGTGCTCACATAGCCCGGGCTGGCCGCCACGAAACTCGTCCTCTCCACGCCGCGCAGATTTGCTTCGTGACCTTCCGCATAGATCGTTGTGCTGAAACAGCAACCGTTCAGCGGCAACTGGTTTGCAAGCGCGACCCCCGTGACGCTCGGAATTGCCTCCAACGCTTCGATCAGCCTCTTTTGAACCGGCCGCAGCTTATCTGCATTGGAATGCGCCGCGTCGCCGATAGTGAGTTCGAAAGTCAGCAGGTGATCGGGATCAAAGCCCGGGTGAATGCGGGACAGTTCCCTCAGATGGTCAATCAGCACCCCGCTCATAGCCAGCAGCGTAAAAGCCAGCGCGATCTCTCCGACCACCAGCGATTGCGATAGCTTGCGGCTTCGTGCTCCCGCCGACGTCCTTACACCCTCGGTGAGAACCTCGTTGGGAAACGTTCGTGCGGCCTGCCATAGCGGCGCCATGCTGGATAGCGCGCTTGCCAGGCACGCTGTCCCCGCTGCAAACAGCAGCACCTTCCAGTCGATGGCGATCTCGTCGGCGCGTGGGATGTAGTCGGCCGCCATCGATACCACCGCACGCACCAGCGCGGTGCTCACCAGGACGCCGGCGGCCGCTCCAGCCAGAGAGACGAACAAGCCTTCCATAAAGTACTGGAGCGCAAGTTGCCTCGGCGCGGCGCCCAGTGCTACCCGCGTTGCCGTTTCCCGCGCCCGCGCCACCGCTCGTGCCAGCAAGACGCCGGCTACATTCGCGCACGTGATCAAGAGCAGAAGCCCCGCCGCCGCAAAAAGCAGAAGGAGCGTCGGCCTGATCTCCATGCTCACGCCTGCCTGCAGATCGTTCAATTTCGCGGTGTACGACGGGTGTCCGACGGGATCTTGCTTCGCGATCTCAGCCGCGACGGCCTTGACGTCCGCCTCCGCTTGGGCAAACGAGACGCCTGGCTTCCGCTTGGCGTAGCCGAAATAGTAGCCTTCATCCTTATTTTGCCCCAGCCCGTTGGGATCGAGTGAGATCCAAACATCACTCCGCGTGTCTGTACCCGGCCCCGGCACTGGCAGGCGAAATGCCGGTGGCATCACACCGGTTACCGTGTAACTACGGCCGTTCATGGCAACCGCTTTCCCAACGATGTTCGCATCGCTGCCCAGACGCTTCCAAATGGCATACGAGATCACCACATCCGAGTCGTCATGGAACCATTGCCCCATCATCGGGTTCACTCCGATGTGCTGCGCCAGCGCTGGGGTCACGGCCGCGCCGTTGACGTGCTGTGGCTGCCCCGGAGATGTGAGGTTGAAGTCCTCCAGCCGCATCCAGCCGAAGACATCGAAGCTGTGATTCCGCTTCTGGAATTGCTGCAGATCAGGAAAGTTACTTCCGCCCCACTGTTTGGGTTGGCTGAACGTTCCGCGATATAGCGCGACCCAACGCTCACCCTCCGGATACGGCAACGGTTTCAGCATCACGGAATTGACAACCGTGTAGATCGCGGTCGTCGAGCCAATGCCTACCGCCAACGCCAGCGCCGCCACCACCGCAACGGCCTTGCCGCTCTTCCACGATCGCCACGCCTGCAAAATGAACGACAGCATACGCGAAATGTTACATGATCGGTGGTTCACCCGCTAGCGTGCGGATTGAATTTCAGGCTTGTAGCAATTCTTCGCCCGGCTGCCCGTGCGATTCCATCTGCCGAACCACCATGTCGTGATAAATGCCGCGGCTTCTCATCAGCTCATCGTGTGTTCCTCGCTCGATGACCCGTCCTTCTTCCATCAGCAGAATCACGTCCGCGCGCCGCACGGTGGAGAGACGATGCGCAATCACGAATGTCGTTCGTCCCGCCAGCAGAGCAGACATCGATGCCTGAATCAGTTGTTCGCTCTCCGTATCCAGGTTGCTGGTGGCTTCGTCAAGAATGAGAATCTGCGGCGATGCCAGAATCGCTCGGGCAATAGCCAGGCGTTGCTGTTGCCCGCCCGACAGCTTGACGCCGCGCTCGCCGATGAACGTCTCATATCTTTCCGGAAGCTTCACAATGAACTCGTGAGCGTTGGCGCGCCTCGCGGCGTCTTCTACTTCGGCGTCGGATGCATCGTGCCGTCCGTAGGCGATGTTGTCTCGAACCGATCCGTCAAACAGAAATACATCCTGTTGCACCAGCGCCAGCAATCCACGATACGTCCGCAGCCGATAATCGCGGATGTCCGTGCCGTTCAGCAGGATTCGTCCCCGAGTCGGATCGTGGAACCGCGCCACCAGGTCCGTCACGGTGGTCTTTCCCGCGCCGCTCCGTCCCACCAGCGCCACCACGGAGCCGCTCGGCACCGTCACGCTAAAAACGTGAACCACCGGCCGGTTTTCGCGATACTCAAACCCCACGTCTTCGAATCGAATCTCCTCCACCACGCGCGGTGCTTCGCGCGCGTCCGGCCTGTCGGGTTTATCGCTTTCCATCGCCAGCGTTTCAAACACGCGCTCCATGGCCGCCAGCGAGCGTTGTAGCTCTGAAAACGAATTCACGATGTTCCATACCGGGTTCAGCAGTAACACGGTGTACCATTGGAAAGCCATAATGTCGCCGATCGAAGCCCCGCCGCGGAGATAAAGATAGCCGCCGTACCAGACGATCGCCACGTTCACAGCGCCCATCAGAAGGTTCCACGACGTCCAGATCACCAGTTCGCGGCGCTGCGCGAACAGTTCCTTGCGCAGCACGGCGTGGCGCCCTTGCATAAAATCGAGCAGCTCGCGTACTTCTCGCCGGAACGCCCGCACCACGCGAATCCCCGAAAATGCCTCTCCTACGCGGCCGTCGATAATCTCCGCGTCCTTCCGAATCGAACGGTAGATGGGCCGGATGCGGCGCGCGAAGACAAAGCTGATCAGCATCACGCCGGGGATGATCGCCAGCGCCGCCAGCGCCAGCCGCCAGTTCAGCGCCATCAATACGCCCACCGCGATCATCAGGCGGATGACGGACACCGTCGGCGACACGATAGCCATCTGCAAAAGGCCGGTCGTCGTGTCCACATCGCCCGTCAGCCGCGACAGAATACCCCCGGTCTTCATGTCCCAGAGCTTTGGCAGCGGCAGGTGCAGCATCCGGTCGAACAGCGACCGGCGCAGCGCCAGCATCAACTGCCCGTTGAGCAGACGTTGGCGGTAATCCCGGAGCGCGCCGATCAGATTGGATGCAACCACCAGGCCGACGAACAGCAAACCCGCCATGTTGAGACGGGTGATTCGGGCCATGCCGCTTAACCCCGCCACCAACAGCACGCGGTCGATGATGTACCGCATGAATAGCGGTTGAATCATCTCCAAGCTGGCCCCGCCCAGCGCCAGCAATAGCAAACCCCCTATCGTCAAGGCGTGGGGCCGCAGCCAACGCACGTATTCGCGCAAATACTCGCGTCGCCTCGTGCGCTTCTGCGGCTTCTGGACTCCGTCGCTGTCGGCTATGTCGTCCAAGCGTCGCTGCTTATAATCCTGAACAAATGACAGATAGCGCTGGCGCGAAGAGTGAGGCCGATGCATGCGGTCTTCCGGTGCCGGGAACGGAAAGATTGTAGCGCGGGAACGCGCGTCCTGTGCGAGTGCAGGTGGCCCTTCTCCCTACATGATTCGCGCAAGGCGTTGTACGGTCGAGCTCCGCAGTAGGACAGGCCCTTTCTTACTCATCTCTGAGCGAGATGGCAGGGTTTACGCGCATCGCGCGAAGGGAGGGTACATACGATGCGGCAAGCCCCACCAGGGCCAGAATCAGGACGCCGCTGCCTTGCGTCAGCGAGTCATACCAGGAGACGCCCCAAATCTGGCTCGCCAGGAATCGAGACAGCAGGAGTCCCAGGAGCTCACCGATTGCGAGGCCGGCGGAGATCAACCGCATAGCAGACACAAGCACCAAGATACCGACGTCGCGCGCGCCGGCCCCGAGGGCCATGCGTATCCCGATCTCGTGCCGTTGCTGCGTGACGGTGTAGGAAATCACGCTGTACACCCCGACACTGACGAGCGCCAGACCGATGGCCGCGAAAACGGAAAAAAGAATCAAGGCGAAGCGCGGCCGGGCGTACTGGCTCACTTCTAAAATTTCATCCATCGTCTCGGTCTGCTGCGGAATGACACTTCGATCGAGGCTCAGGATTTCCTTGGTGAGTGCGGTTCCGAAAGCCGCGGGGTCGCCATAGGTGTGGACGTAAATGATGTATTGGCCGTAGTCGGCTACGGTATATGGTATGTATGCCTCGGGAGCCACATCACGGCGCGCGCCTTCGTTCTTCACGTCCGAGACGACGCCGGCGATCTCGAACCAGGGGCTCGCCAGAGGCTCAGGCGCCGATTTCAACGCTATCAGCTCGATCTGTTTTCCGATCGGATTGCTCCGGCCAAAAAACCTGGCGGCCATGCTCCGGTTAATGACCGCGACTCTCCGCTTCCCGCTCTCATCCTGCTCCGTTAACAACCTTCCAGTGATCAGATGTAACCCGACGGTTTGGAAATATTGCCGGGAGCACGGCGTCATGCGGCCTTTCCAGGCTTCCGCGTGAGTGGCACCCATCACATCGAATTCAGTTCCGATCCCTCCCGTGGGTGGGATCTCCAGAGATGCCGCGGCCGACACCACGCCGGGAAGACGCTCCAGGTGCGGCAGAAGAGCGCGCACGAAGTGTGCCTGGGCATCGGTAGTCGGGTATTGTTTGTCTGGAAGATTGATGCCGGCCACGAGCAAGTGATCGGTACGAATCCCCAAATCGATGCCGCGCTCGCGAAAAAAGCTGCGCATCAACAGTCCTGAGCCTGTCAACAGCACAAGGGAGAGGGCGACTTCGCCCACAATCAGTGCATTGCGAAGACGGCCTCGCCGGAAGCCGCTATTTCCGCGGCTAGCGGCCTTCATTGGCTGGTTCAAGTCGCGGCGGGCAGCCGTCAGGGCTGGTGCAAGGCCAAACAGCATGGCGGTGATCACAGCCACCGCCACGGTAGCCACGAGCACGTCGGTGTTCAGGCTGATCACGGCCTCGTCTGGAAACGTGAACACCGGAAGCAGTACCACCAGGCCCTTCAAGAATCCCAATGCGAACACACAGCCCGCCGCCGCGCCGATCAGAGCAAGCAATGTACTCTCGGTCATTAACTGCCGGATGATGCGGAATCGCGTAGCACCGAGTGCGATACGCAAGGCCAGTTCCTTCTGGCGGGCCGTGGCTTTCGCAAGCAGCAGATTGGCCACGTTCGCGCAGGCAATGAGCAGCAGGAAGCCGACCGCCGCGAGCAGCGTAAATAGCGTGTTCTGGAACCGTCCGACGGCGATGTGTCCCAGCGACTCCAACCGGACGTCGAACTGTTTGGGATAGTTCTGTGGATAAATCTTCGATAATTGGCGGGCGAGTGTCGCGACATCGGCTGCAGCCGCTCTCGGATCGAGACCTGGCTTGAGGTGCCCGTATAATACGAACATGCGGCTCATGGCCCCGGGCTCGGCGCGATCGAGCGAGGCCGGCATCCACAGGTCGCCGCCCCAGAACGCAAAACGAGGCGGCATGATGCCAATTAGCGTTGCCGGCTTGCCATTCAGGACGTAGTTCTTTCCGACAATGCCCGGATCCAGGCCGAATTTCTTCACCCACATCTTGTAGCTGAGTACGAATACCGCGGGAGCGCCCGGCTGGGCATCCGTTGGAAGGATGGCCCGGCCGAGCAGCGGGCTGACGCCGAGGAACTGGAATGCGTTGCCGGTTACCATGTCCGCATCGAAAGGCTCCGGCGCACCGGACCGGTCCATGAGCACGGTTTCCTCCAGCACGCCGATCGACTGGTCGAAGATGCGGTTTTTCTGCTGGTAATCGAGGAACTCCGGGACCGTGAACCACTGCCTCCCCTGCGTGCCGCTGTCGGCGCGGTCGCGAATCTCGATGGCGAACACCCGGTCGCTTGCGGCGTAAGGAAACGGGTGCAGCAGAACGTTATCGATCACGCTGAAGATCGCGGTCGTAGAACCGATCCCCAGGGCGAGGGCGAAAACCGCGGTGAGAAAGAATCCGCGGTCCTTGAGAATGGTGCGAAGACCGAAGCGGACGTCCTGAAAGAGCCAAACCATGCGCGATTGCGAGCAAGATGCCTGCCACCGCGGGTGGCGGCTAATCTGTTGAGGTAGCAGGCATTTCGTAGAGTTTGCTGGCCCGGTCTGTCCACAAACGGGACGCCGTGTCGCCGAACCGGACAGTAGGCCGGTGCCGTCCGAGGGGCCAATCAGCTGTAGGGGTCTGCCTGAACGTCTCTAAGCAATTCGCCCAATTGTTCCCGCCGAGTCCCCCAATTACTCTAGAAGCGGAGTACTGATGCTACGTGGCGTAATCATCTGTCCGGATCATGAATTGAGCGCTTCTTTGCAGGAAGCTCTGGAGAAAACGAGGCGCGTCGGCATCTTGCGCCAACTGGAAGGCTATCCGGGGGAACTGGACTTGGTTCGTTTTCTTCGCGCGAGCGCGCCGGAGGTGGTGTTCCTAGGGATGGAAAACTCCCGTCAGGCGATCACCGTTGCCCAGTGCATCGAGTCGCATGTGCCGGGCCTGCAGATCGTTGCCGTAGGCCGTTCGGTGCAGCGCGAAGTGCTCTTGGAGACCATGCGTGCCGGCATCCGCGAGTTTCTGACCGTACCGTTCGAAGGAGATGCGGTGGAGCAAATGGCGGCTCGCGTCGCCGACATCGTGGAGCGCAAGCCGCCGGCCATAGAATCTACCGAGCGCGTGCTGGCGTTTCTGCCGTCGAAACCCGGCGTCGGATGTTCCACCATCGCTTTGAACGCGAGCATCATGCTGTCGCAGCTACCGGACACGAAAACGTTGCTGGCGGATTTCGATTTGAACTGCGGCATGATCGCCTTCATGCTCCAGATGGATGCGACCCATTCGGTCGTCGCGGCGGTCGAAAATGCACATCACATGGACGAAACCTTATGGCCGAAGCTGGTGGGGAGTTCGGGCAATCTGGACGTTCTGCCGGCTGGTAAGCTAGCGCCGGGACATCGCATCGACGGCATACAAATTGGCCATTTGATTGAGTTTGCGCGCCGGCACTATCAGGCGATCTGCCTGGATCTATCGGGCATTCTGGAAAAGTATTCGGTGGAATTGCTGCACGAATCCAAGGAGATTTATCTGGTCTGCACGCCCGAGGTTCCCAGCCTGCATCTGGCGCGGGAAAAGCTGCACTTCCTCCGCGGACTCGAGCTTGACAGCCGGGTGAAGGTTTTGGTGAACCGGGCGCAGCGGAATAGCCTGATTCCGACATCCGAAGTGCAGAAAGTCCTTGGAGTGCCGGTGTACATGAGCTTTCCCAACGATTATCTGGGCGTTCACCGGGCGTTGACCTCAGGAAAGCATGTCAGCCCGAATTCCGAACTGGGAGCAGGCTTTGCCGCGCTCGCGTCGGCGATTCGCAATGGACAGCAACCGCAGAGGCCGTCCAGGCCCGGTTTGCTGGACTTGCTCCGGCCGCGCAAAAAGCAGGCACCGGTAGCGCACGAACCGAGTGTACTGGCGTCGTAAACGTGGCCGTCCGGAGAATCTGCGGAAGACGACGTGGCTTACACGTCAGCCGTTGTTTCCGCCCCACTTGAGCAAGCTGGTACAGGGCCGCGTCAGCGGGTCATCATAGTGATTCGGGCTGATGCGCAGCGCATAGCCGAGGCGTCCGGTCTGCTGCGGAGCAATTTCCTTAGCGAAGATCGCGGTCGAGCCGTTGCGTTCCACTACCGGCAGTACCATCACCTCGGTCTCTTCCAGGCTCCCGGCAGCGCCGACACGCCCCATCACCAGCTCGACGCGGACGTCTTCGGGATCGAGCCCCGCTAAGTCGACCGTCGCACGCACCGGCACCGTGATGCCGCTGGTCACTGGCCCGTTAGGCGCGGGCCCGGTTTCGACGAAGTGCACGCGATCCCAAACCTCGCGAACCTTACCACTCCATTTCACTCGGCGGCGCGCGCTATCGAAGTGGCTCTGCAACTGCGCGGAAAAAGCCAGATGCGCCGGCGCGTACAGCTCGTGATCGTACTCACGCAACATGCGGCGGGCATCGAATTCCGGACTGAGATAGCGCAAAGACTGCTTCACGCGTCGCATCCACTCCTGTGTGCCGTGGTCGCGCCGTTCGTAAAACATGGGCACGATCTCGTTTTCGAGCAGATAGTAGATCGCGCTGGCATGCATGTTCTCCTGGTCTTCGGAGTACGGCTCGCGATCGCCGATGGCCCAGCCACCCGATTCCTCGTAAGCCTCGTCAAACCAGCCGTCGAGAATGCTCAGGTTCAGCACGCCGTTCATGGCCGCCTTCATGCCGCTCGTGCCGCAGGCTTCTTCCCCGCGCCGCGGCGTGTTCAGCCAGATGTCACAGCTCTGCACGAGCTCGCGCGCTACCTTCATGTCATAGTCTTCGATGAAGACGATGTGCTTCCAAAGCTCGGGATCGCGCGAATACTGCACCACATCGCGGATCTGCGACTTGCCCGGATGGTCTTTGGGATGCGCCTTGCCGGCGATTACGATCTGCACCGGCCGGTCTTTGTTGGTCAAGATGCGTTTCAACCGCTCCGGATCGCGGAAGATCAGATTGGCGCGTTTGTAAGTAGCGAACCGGCGAGCAAAGCCGATCGTCAGAACGCTCGGATCGAGAACCTCGGTGGAGTGACGCAGCTCGGACGACGCGGCCTTGCGGCGGAAAGCCGAGGCGGTCTGGCGATCGCGCACAAATGCGATTAAGCGGCGCTTGCGGCGGCGATGCACTTCGAGCAGTTCCTCATCCGGGATCTCGTCCACCAGCTCCCAGGTTTTCGAATCCATGGTGTGATCACGCCAATCGGGCTCCAGGTACTGGTCGTAAAGATCGGTCAGGTCGCTGTTGAGCCAACTCGGCAGATGCACACCGTTGGTGACGGAGGTGAGCGGGACTTCCCAAATGGGAAGATCGGGCCACAGATCGTGCCACATCTCCTGCGCTACCCGGCGATGCAGACGGCTTACGGCGTTCCTGTAGGAGGAGGTCTTCACGGCGAGCACCGCCATGGAGAAGCGCTCACCCATATCCGAGGGATTGCGCCGTCCAAGGTCCATGAACTGGTGGAATTCGATTCCGGCTTCTCGGCAGTAATCCTGGAAGTAGTAGTGCATCATCCCGGGATCAAACAGGTCAATGCCGGCGGGCACGGGCGTGTGGGTGGTGAAGATGTTATTGGTGCGCGTGGCCTCGAGGGCTTCGTCGAACGAGAGCCGATGTTCTTCCATGAGGGCGCGGATGCGCTCCGCCGCCAGAAATGCCGAATGGCCCTCATTCATGTGGTAGACGGTGGGCTCCAGATTCATGGCACGCAGCGCGCGCAGACCACCGATGCCGAGCACGATTTCCTGGCGGATGCGCGTATCCATGTCGCCGCCGTATAGCTGGTCGGTGATGTCTCGATCCTGCGGCGATGCATTATCCGGAATATTGGTATCGAGCAGGTAAAGCTTGATGCGGCCCACATCCATGCGCCAGACCTGAATCACCAGAGGACCGGTGGGAAGTTTGACCGTCACCTTCAGGTCTTCGCCAAACCCGTCCTTGACGGGCAATATGGGCAGCGTATAGAAGTCGTTGTCGCTGTAGCGTTCCTGCTGCCAGCCGTCGGCGTTCAGCACCTGGCGGAAGTAACCCTGCTGATAGAGCAATCCAACTCCGATGAGCGGCAGGTTGAGATCGCTTGCCGATTTCAAGTGGTCGCCGGAGAGAATGCCCAAGCCGCCGGAATAAATGGGCAGGCATTCACTGAGGCCGTACTCCGCCGAAAAATAAGCGATCAGCTTGCCGCTGCTCGGGGTGCGGCCGTTGCGCATGTGTGCGTCGTAGCGCTGGCACGCCTGGGCATAGTGCGCCAGATAGCGCGGATCGGCGGCGGCGCGTTCGAGCGCCTCCTGCGAAACGCGGCCAAGCATCATGACCGGGTTGTAGCCGGACTCCTTCCACAGCGCCGGATCCAGCCGCCGGAAAAGCGCGCGGATGGGCGGCTCCCAACTCCACAAAAGGTTGTAAGCGAGTTCGCTCATGCGCGAGAGAGGAGCGGGGATCGCCGGCCGTACCAGAAACTCGCGCACAGGTCGTATATGAAACGGCATGTGAAGACGCTTCTTCTATGATAAAGGGTCCGAAGCCTCAGGCGCGGCCTGTCACAACATTAACTTAATTTAAGCCATCTGGCGGATGGAAGATCTGTCTCCTTTAGTTAAGGGGAGCGCACGGTCGCGGCGCGGTGTATAGTTAGGTTACCGTTGACGTTGCGTTTGTTGGTTTTCTTCGGTTGTCTGGCGCTCGCGGGACGCGCGGAGGCAGCGGGACGCGTGCTGGCGGTGGATGTTGACTCCATCGTTCACCCCGTGACCGTCGAGATCGTCGGGCGCGCGCTAAATCAAGCCGCGCAGCAACATGACGATGTGGTCCTGATCCGCCTGAATACGCCGGGCGGACTGATGGACGCTATGCGCGAGACGATCCAGAAGATCGTCGCTTCTCCCGTACCCGTCATCACTTACGTTACGCCCAGCGGCGGGCGCGCCGCCT
>Ga0335069_10005323_pt1 | contig 18952 bp, 12 predicted proteins | sample Lox_Sample_11_FD_206714 | JGI IMG/M metagenome (GOLD analysis project Ga0335069, IMG submission 206714) | Soil microbial communities from Loxahatchee National Wildlife Refuge, Florida, United States - Lox_Sample_1.1 | ecosystem: Environmental > Terrestrial > Soil > Wetlands | place: USA... | reverse complement strand
GGCCTTCCAGAAGGCCGAACGGATTCGCCGCGAAGTTGACGATAGCAAAGAAGAAGATCTGAATCGCGGCCAGAATCACTGACGCATAGGCGAAAAGGCGCGGATCGGTCTTGTAACGCAGCCGGAGAACAAAGGCGTAAGCGGAGAGGAGAAGCGTCCAGAAGACCAGCGAGCCTTCCTGCCCGGACCAGAGGGTGGCGAATTTGTATTTACCGTCGAGATCGCGGTTGCTGTGGTGATAGATGTAAGCGATGGAGAAGTCGTTGCGGAACGCCGCAACCACCAGGACGAGCGCGGCAAGGAAAACGGCGCCGAACGCGACCAGTCCGGCACGACGGGAAGTTTCGGCAAGGCGCGCCGATCCGGGCCCGGGCTGGACCAAGGCTAGAAGTCCCGCACCAAAGCAGTACACGCTCAGGCCGAGACCTAGAATCAGGGCAAAAGTTCCAAGGAGCGCCATGTAGGGGAGAACCCGTTCTTTATTTTTTCAGAAAGCCAAGCGGCAGGCAACCGCAAGGGCGTAGAAAAGTAGGTGCCGGTAGGACAGTAGCGAGGATGGCCGGATTCCCGAGCTTTTTGTACAGATTACTGAACCGCCGGGGGCGCCAGCGACGCTTGCACCGACGCGCCCGGCAGTTCGTCCCCACGGAAGAAGCGGTCTTTTTGCTTGGCGTTCGCGTCTTTCATCTCGGGCATGGCGACGAAGGGCTTGGAGTAGTCGTTAGCGGCGTTCCAGAACAAGAACCCGATGCCGCCCTTCGTCCTGGCCGTTTCGACCTGGATCTTGATGTATTCCGGCGAATAGGTCTTGGTGCGCCAGTGGAAGGCCTGCAGCCACGGACGGATCACCACGCCACTGCCCTTGGTGATCAGTTCGAATCGGTCCATGGACTCGCCAATGAAGTGCGCCGGCTCGTCCCCGGGGTGCGGGATATTGTCCATGCCGAAGAAGTGCGACGGATAGATCATGGGGCTGAGCACGTCGCAATAACGGGCCATTTGCACGATGTCCTGTCCGGTGTGAGATAGGTCGACCTGGCGCTGCCAGGCCATCACGCCAAAGACGTCAAGGCTCAGGAGGACGCCCGTGGGGTGCAGTTCGGCGTAGGCTTTCTTCAGGAACCCAGCGATCACGTCGGAACGCTGAAGCCCATGGGGCTTCGGGCTCTCGGCCTTCGGCTTCCGGCTTTTCGCCAACTTGGTTGTGCTTCCGGGCTTCTCGGTACCAGCTGCTGGTTGCGGTCCCGTTGACTGCGGTTGTGTTTCCTGCGGACGTACGGTCCCTCCTCCGGCTTTCGCCGTCGTCAGGATGACATTGTTCTTGGGATCGGCGTTGGAACTGGGTTCCGGCTTTGCGTCCGGATTCTCCGGCTGGTCTTTCTCGAAGACGAACGCGGCATCTTTCTGGTCGCCTTCTGCTGGGAAGCGAACGTAGTCGAACTGGATTTCGTCCACTCCGAGCTGGGCTACGTGCTTGGCCAGCGCAATGTCATAGTCCTGCACCTTGGGGTTCGAGGGATCGGTCCAGACCAGCTTTCCGTTCTCGCGCCAGGCAGTGTGATTCTTGCGAGACTGAACGGCCAGCTCCGGATGCTCCACCACCAGGCGCTCGTCGCGGAACATGGCGATGCGGGCGATGGCGTGCATATTCTGCTGGTGCAGGAAGTGGACGAACTTGGGCACGTCGTGGATATAAACCTTGTGCTGGCCGAGCAGCGGATGCTCAAACGGGATGTTCACGCTGCCGTCGGAGTCCTTGATATCGAAAACTACGGCGTTGCCGCCCACTTCGCGCCAGTGCTTGATGATCCTCAGGCCGTGGTCGCTGGCCGCCATGACTCCGGTCAGGTAGATGGCCCGGACCTCGAAGTCCTTGGAAACGGGGATTGTCTTCTCGCTAATAGGAGCCGGCAGGATGCCGGGGATGACGATCTGCTGGTTGGCCTTCAGGATATTCGTCGATTCCGAAATGTGGTTGGTGGCGCGAATCGCATCCGCCAGTTCCGATGAAGTCAGGTACGAGGTCTGCCCCAGGTAGCGGCGCGCTATTGTAGGCAGCGCTTCTCCCCGCTTTGCGGTGTACAGTTCAGTGCCATTCGTTGGCTTGGCTTGGGGGACGTCGGGATTCGGATTCGTCGGGATGCTGGCGCTGACGGGCTGCAACTGGGCCTGCGCTGCCGGCTTGGCCGTCTGAGCTTCTGCATCAAAGTCGGCGGCGGAATGAGGTGCAAGGTGCCACGCGGCGGCTCCAAAAAGAACGCAGGTGAAGGCAGTGACGATCCGAACAGACGAATGACGCAAGGTCCCCTCCGGCGAAATCAGTGGCCTGAGTGCGATAGTAGTTGCGGTAATAGTGGTCCGCTAGTTACGTGCGGACTACTCCTGTAGTCCTGAGGCGCCAGTCCTGAGAGAAAGCCGCTTCGATGCCCGCAACGCTCGCGCAATGCATCTGGTCTGCGAGCCTTCGACGCGGGAACAGGATTGGAATGGCTCGGCTCCCGACTGAGGACTCCGGATTGAAGGCGATTCCTTTCCGACATGGTGCAAACGTTTTCTCTTATCTGGCTGTGAGGATCAGGGCCAAGCGAACCGGGGCGGGATTAGTTCTACCTAACCCTTTTAAATCCGTCACATCAATCGTTTTTGGGAAATGGCGAATGCGTGGCCTGACGCTTGCTTATTTCCACGGCAGCCGGAAACGTCAGTTCTGGTATCGAATCGAGAGCCCTCCAGAACGGCAGGCCAAAAGTCGGGGATGAGCCTAAGATTTCCGGAAAAAACCAGGAGAGAGCCGGAGAAAACGGCCGAAAGGGATAAAGCCCGGGGATGGTGGGCGACCAAAGCTTATGAGAACGAATCTCGCAACAGTGCTCGATCCAAACCGTCGCAGCAACGATGCTGGAGAGTTTGAAACCGCACTTCGCCGCCGCATCGTCGGACAAGACCAGGCGGTTGAGAAGGTCGTCGAGATCTACCAGATGTTCCTGGCCGGGCTGAACGCGCCGGGACGTCCGGTGGGCAACCTTCTGTTCCTGGGTCCGACCGGCTCGGGCAAGACTCGCGTAGTGGAAGCCATGGCCGAGGCTCTGTTCGGAGATTCGCGCGCCTGCATCAAGATTGATTGCGCCGAGTTCCAGCACTCGCACGAGATCGCCAAGCTGATCGGCTCGCCTCCGGGATACCTGGGCCACCGCGAGACGCATCCCCTGCTCACGCAGGAAGCGCTGAACCAGTGGTTCACGGAGAAGCTGAAGCTCTCGATCCTGCTGTTCGACGAAATTGAGAAAGCCAGCGACTCGCTCTGGCAGCTTCTGCTGGGAATTCTGGACAAAGCGACGTTGACCCTGGGCGATAACCGCCGGGTGGATTTGTCGCAGTGCATCATCATCATGACCTCGAACCTGGGCGCGGGCGAAATGATGAACCTGGTGGATGGCGGGTTCGGATTCGCGCCGAAGGTGGTTGAGGTCGACGAATCGTTTGATGACAAGATTCAGCGTACCGCCGTGGAAGCGGCCCGGCGCAAGTTCACGCCGGAGTTCATGAACCGCATCGACAAGACGGTGGTGTTCAAGACGCTGCGCGATGAACACCTGTCACAGATTCTGGATATTGAGCTTGGCATGGTGCAGCAGCGCGTGCTGATGGCCGCCGGCACGAACCAGTTCGTGTTCAACTGCACCGCCGCCGTGAAGCAATACTTGCTGAAGGAAGGCACCGATCCGCGGTACGGGGCGCGGCACTTGAAGCGCGCCATCGAGCGGAACCTGGTCTTCCCTCTGGCCAACCTGGTCGCGACCGGACAGGTAAAGCTGGGTGATTTCGTTCGCGTCGATATGGCTTCGGAAAACAAGATGATCTTCGTGAAGGAAGCCGAGAACGCGATGGCGCCGATCCTGCTCGAGCGTTACGGAGCCGCGGCAGGCAATCCGCCGGCAACACGTGCCGCGCGTACGGCGGTGAATAATCGCCGCGACTTTGGAGCTCCCTCGCCGGGCGTGGCGGAGAGCAAGTAATTTCGGCTTTGGTTTGACAAGTTCACCCTTCTCGCTAGACCGCATCTCGCGAGTCGTATCTCATGGCGCTGGAGTCCTTCCGGCGCCAATTTTTTGTGCGCAGCTGCTGGAGCAGAAAGTCTCGAGTGAAAATCGAAATTGGCGGGAGGATGCAGAAATCTCGTGCTAGACTTCGACGTCCTGATGCCACGGCACGCCAGGGGATAACGCCCTGACTAACTGGGGGACATGACTTTCCATGCAAGACGATACCCAATCAATTGAGACCATCGAACGAAGCCAGAGTCGCCCCGAGCCAGACACTAACACGCTCCGAGATCTGGTTGTCATTAACTCCGTCACTAAGTGGTTCGGTAGTAAGTCGGCACTTGATCAAGTTTCTTTCGCGGTTCCGGCAGGGCAGATTTGCGGCCTTCTAGGACCTAACGGCGCCGGCAAAACAACGCTTTTTAGGCTAGTGATGGGAATTTTGAAAGCCACCCAGGGACAACTGCTCATCGATGGGCTGGACGCGTTTGAGGACCGGGTTGAAGTGAAACGACTGCTCGGCTTCCTGCCGGACGAGCCCGTGTTTTATTCCTATCTTTCGGGTCGAGAGGTGCTTGAACTTAGTGCAGCAATGCATGGATTAGATGTTGAAGGAGCCATGTCGCGGATAGAGCTCATCGCTCGGAAGCTTCGCTTAGCCGACGACTTGATCAACTATGCGGAAGACTACTCTCGCGGAATGAAGAAGAAACTCGGACTATTGCTCGCGATGCTTCATCAACCGAAGCTTTTGGTATTGGACGAACCCACGAATGGACTCGACGTGGAGTCGACACATCAGTTCTACGATTTGATACTGGAAGAAGCACAGAGGGGCACGACCGTTCTTTTTTCCACGCACCTGATGGACCACGTAACCAAGCTGTGCTCGCACGCCGTGATCATCAACGGGGGCAGAGTAGTTACTAAGGGCCCGATCGATGAATTGCGCGCCGCACATGAGGAAGCAAGCCTCGAAGACATCTTTTTGAAACTCACGTCACGACCACCACAGCGATGAGCGTCAGATTCAGCAAGGAACCGACTTTTCGGACGACAGTGCGTCTGCTCTTGAAGGCCTCGCGGCAGCGGTCGCTAGGACGGCGAACGCGGCAGCAAGAGCTGATCAACAGACGCGGCGGGAGCGATTGGGGCGGCTTTGGTTATCTCGTGGCCATCTTTTTCATGGGCGCCATCAACGTTGGCGCTGCGTTCATGCTTCGGGGTGCGGTGGAAGCTGGTCAAAGAATTGTCATCGAGAGGCAGGGCAAGATCGCAGTTAGCAAAACATTCCTTGATGGCTTAGAGTCTGCAAAGAGATTGAGTGTGCTTCTCTCGGAGGACATCAACAAAGAACTGTCTGAGTCTTTCTATTCCATAGAAGCGGCCAAGATTGCGCAGGATCGCGGAGGAGATAAAAGGGAGATTGCGCGCAAGCTGGAAGAAACGGTGAGAGCGGGACGGACAGGTGATTTGATTGAGAACGACGTAGCCTCTCCTGGATTGGGAGCACTCTCGCGAACGGGACCTCTCGCCGCGATGCTCGGATCGATGGTCCTGATCTGGTGGTGGTTGATGCTGGTATTTCAGGGAGAAGGACTTGAGCTCGACTTGCAGCGGCGCCGGCATCCGATGTGGGAATGGTTGTTCAGCCATCCGGTTCCACCTGGGGCAGTGTTTCTGGCGGAGATGCTGTCGCCGATCGCGTCAAATCCTGTCTATTGGACGGCACCATTGTTCGTAGGGTGTGTGTACGGCTTCGCGTATGACTTTCCCACGGCTGTATTGGCGGTGCTTCTAATCGGGGTTCCTATCACGATCAGCGCGGCTTGTCTGGGCAAAGCGATTGAGATTGGGGTGGTCTTACGCTTCCCGCCTCGTTCTCGTGGCGCAATCATCGGCCTGATGGGATGGATCGGGTACGCCTCGCTCATGCTGTTCTTCATTGGTTGGTTGGTAGTGGAAAGGGTCGTACCTGTTGTGGGGAAGTACCTTGAGGTTCTAACGTTCCTCCCATGGCCTTGGCTCCCATGGTTTGTGGGAAGTTTCGGCAAACCATCGTTTGTAGCCGGATTGATGGTTTGTTGGATCTTCTCCGGGATCACTCTTACTGGAGCGATTTGGTTCAGCGTTTGGGGGACTGAACAGGGATTGAGCGGCAACTTCGGTTCATCCGACGTGGCGCCGTCTTCGCCGCAGAGAGTCACACGGTTTGGAAAGGATCCCCTTTATCACAAAGAGTTCCTGTGGTTTGCCCGAGATCGAAGCGCGATTGTTCAAGCGATTCTTATTCCGCTTACGGTTGCCGGAGTTCAGCTCTTTAACTTCCGCGGGGTTTTGCAATACGCGCAAGGAGCCTGGAACTATCTTTGTGGCGCTGCCATTTTGTTTGGGACTTACTTCTTGTGGATTCTTGGCCCGAAATCTCTCGCGTCTGAAGGAACAGCACTTTGGATTGCCTTGACCTGGCCCCGAGGGCTGGAGAGTCTGCTGAAAGCGAAAGCGTGGCTCTGGTCGTTGATTTCGAGCGGGATGGTGTTGCTGGTCCTATGCTACGCAGCCTTCGCATTTCCCCATAATCTCGCGCAGATCGCGCTGGTGGGTATTGCCTGGTTTTTCTTCGGCAGAAGCATGGCTGAGAAGACTGTAACCTTGGTCACAGTTCCCTCCTCGTCTGGTGAGCAACAGCCCATTCCATGGACCCGCAGATACGCAGCCCAACTCGGGATGCTGACTTTCGCCATAGGCGTGCTCACGCAGCAATGGCAAATTGCGGTTGTGGGGATCGTATATTCGTACATCACTGCGGCTGCCATGTGGCAGAACTTCCGAGCGCGATTGCCGTACCTCTTTGATGAATGGTCGGAGGAACTTCCGCCGGCACCGACTCTGATGCACGGCATGATTGCGATCAGCATCATGATCGAGGCTGCTGCGATCATCACCGGGTTTGTGATCGCCATAGCCGGGCGAGCAAGCGTTGGCGTTGCGCAAGCCGTAGGCTATGGTATCGGAGCGGTCGCAGTCTCGATCGGCATGTCGGACTTTCTCGATGGAAGAGGAGTATCGGGAAGCGACATCTGGCAATGGAGATCTTCATCCGAAGCAGTAGCGGATCGCTGGTGGAAGGATTTGCGGACCCTGAAAGGAATAGTCTGGGGAGGGTTCGGCGGTTTCGGCTTAGGCTTTCTTGCAGTGGGATACCAAACCGTTCTCAAACATCTGCCTGTCACCTCTGAAATACTGCGTAAGTCAGAGGAGGAGATGGCGAAAATACCCTTGATGACAGTTTCCCTCGGGGTGATGGCAATACTGTTTGCACCGTTCGCGGAGGAATATCTGTTTCGAGGAGTGCTCTACCGCGCATTGGACAAAGAATGGGGAGGCTGGCGCGCAGTCGTGGGTAGCGCAGCGTTCTTCGCGGTATATCACACACCACTTGCATGGGTACCGGTCGGTTTGTTGGGTGCCGCAAACGCGATACTCTTCAAGAAGACTGGCCGACTGGCGCCAGCGGTCGCTCTGCACATGCTGTACAACACGGTTGTGGTGTTGCTGCAGTGAAGGGCTTGGAGAATTAACATTTTGCGACTTCGTTGTTTTACATTACATGTAGGACGATAGATCTATGAACAGACTGGCGGCGTTTCTCTTGGCGGCTTCGTTGAGTGTTGGTTGTTCCCTGCCTGCTTCGGCCGGCGCGGACAACAAGTATCAGGGGCAGGATCGCGCGTCCCGCAAAGCGCAGAAGAAAGAAGCGAAGGCGATGAAGAGATACGCCAAGGCGCAGAAGAAAGCGGAACGCAAGATGCTGAAGCAAAGCAAGAATTCCAAGTACAAGCCGCAGAAACCGCAGAAACATTCTTAAGACGGCGGGACGGGACGTACTCTCCCGGCTTGCTGCCTTGCGGGACGGGAGATCGAATCCCCCCACACTCCACACAATTGCTGACCCTCGGGCAGGTGCCCGAGCAATGTACTAACTGGTAAACTTCGCTTTTTCAGTCAGATAGCGCAACCCCTGCGAGAACGCAGGTTTCTACATATATCCCTTGACTTCGGCGGAAACAGGATTAGCATAGAAATATCACCTCCGATCCAATTCAGGATCGAATGGGCCGATAGCCAAGGAATGTCACCGCTTCTTGGTTGCCGGCCCATTTAAATTTAGCGACAGTTAACGGTCGCGACTGTTCAGTCAAAAATTCTCCCCTGGAATCGACCCGCCTCACTTCTCTGAACACTTCGCTGCGCCTACGGCTGGCAGGATGCGTTTGACCAGGTCGCGGTCTGGAGCTTCATCTTTGAGAATTTCCCAGCCAGTGAAAACTGCGATCAGTTTCTCTTCTGGAAAAGCCATCAGGCGCTGTCCGCCGAAACCGCGGGCCATCCAGATGAACCCTTGTCGGTCGGTACGCGGCAGCAGCCACCATTTGAAGCCGTAGTGATATCCGTCTTCGGCGGGGGTTTGGTCGGCGAGGGCCTGCCGAACCCAATCCTTGGAAATAATCTGCTTCCCGTCCCACTCGCCTTCGTGCAGGAACAGATACCCGAGCTTGGCCAATCCGGCATTGTTCAGAAAAAGGCCGCCCTCGGTGTCGACCGCGCCGAGCGGCGATCTCTTCCAGAAGTAGTCGATCCCGAGTGGAGCGAACAAATACTTGGCACCATACTGCTCGATGTCCTGCCCGGTTTCTTTCTCAAAAATGTAGGCGAGCAATTCGGAGACGCCGCTGCTGTAATTGAAAACTTTTCCCGGTTCCTGCGCCATGGGCCGGTCGATCACGTACTGCACCCAGTCCTCAGAGGCCTCCATCAGGCTGGAATCGTTCTTCGGATCGTCGTAAGCGACCTCCTCGTTCCAGTCGAGCCCGGTGGTCATGGTGAGGACATGCTTGAGCGTAGTGCGGCGCTTGCGATCATCGACATTCTTCACCTTGCTGACGTCGAAATAGTGCAGCAGGGGCGTGTCGAGTGAAGACTTGAAGTCACCGCGACTAATTGCAATGCCAATGATCGTCGACGAAACGGTTTTGCTTACCGACTGCATGCTGTGCAGGTCGGTGCCGTGGAAGTACGGGTGCCACGCAGGATCAAAGTAGTTGTACCAGCCCGTTAGATGTGCGTTGAGCGGACCGCGCTCGTGCGCTTCCTTGTAGTAGATTTTCCCGTAATCGTGCGCATACGTGCGCTCGAAGGCAACCGCACCGCAGCGGTAAACGGCAAACGTGTCAATCAGGCCGTATTTCCCGTTGGCGATATCAGCATCAAAACCGTTAAGCAGTTTTTCGTCGAGTCCGACACTGGCGGGCGTCGCTTTCGCCCAGCTATGGGTAGGCCATGACGACGCCTGTGTCTGTGCGAAGAGCGTTGTCGTGAATACTAAGGTGACGAGAAAAATTGCGAGTGCGATGCGAGCGGTGACCGCGCTACGGCCTGGGTGCATTCCTAGCTCCGGGAGAAGAAAGTGACTATGCCAGTCACTTCCGAGCAGAGAGTGTACACCACAACAACAAGAGGATTTACTCGACGGACAGCCGGGGCGGCTGTCGCCACATCTGTTCTACCCGGCGATGACCCACTGGCGCACCCGGCGCAGAATCGACTCCGGGGCCTCGGCTTCGAGTTCCACCGAGCCGTCTTTGTAGGTGCGGGAGTGAATGCGGGCACGCGCTTCGAGCAGGGCGAGAAGCTTCCCTTCTTTTTGCGGCATGCTCAGGTGCACGCGGTGCACCGGATCTTCTTCAATCATGCTATCGATGCGTTCCAGCAACCGCCGCAAGCCGGTGCCCTCGGTGGCCGACACGTAAAGCGTGGCGCCGGTTCGCTCCGAGTCGGCGATCAGGCTCTCGGCCACTTCCTCATCCAGCAGATCGACCTTGTTCATCACGCGCAGGCGGGGCTTCTTTTCGGCCTCGAGTTCCTTCAGCACGAGTTCCACCTGCGCGTCTTGCTCGGCGGAAAGGCGGCTGCTGGCATCGGAAACATGCAGAATCAACGACGCCCGCTGCACTTCTTCCAGCGTGGCACGGAAGGCTGACACCAGCGTGTGCGGCAGGTTGCGAATAAATCCGACTGTGTCGGAAAGAAGTACTTTGCGCTTGGACGGCAATTCCACGCCGCGAATAGTCGGATCGAGGGTTGCAAACATGCGCGAAGAAGAAAGCACGCCGGCTTGAGTCAGTGTATTGAACAGTGTGGATTTTCCCGCGTTGGTGTATCCCACCAGCGCGACCGTGGCCACGGGAGCCGATTCGCGCCGCTGGCGCTGCTGCGCGCGGATTTTCCGCACGTTCTCCAGTTGCTGCTCCACGTGGCGGACGCGACGGTAAATCTTGCGGCGGTCGGTCTCGAGCTGGGTTTCGCCGGGACCCCGCGTCCCGATGCCGCCGCCGAGCTGCGACATTTCCACGCCGCGTCCGGCAAGCCGGGGCAGCATGTACTGCAGTTGCGCCAACTCCACCTGCAACTGGCCTTCACGGGTCCGCGCATGGCGGGCAAAAATGTCGAGGATCAACTGCGTCCGGTCGATCACCCGCACCTGCACAATCTTCTCGATATTGCGCTGCTGCGAAGGAGTGAGGTCGTGATCGAACAGCAGCACGTCCGCGTTGACGCTGGCGGCCGCGCCCGCAATCTCTTCCAGCTTCCCTGCTCCGATGAGGGTTGCGGGATCGGGACGCTCGCGACGTTGCAGGATTTGTCCGGCAACCGTCGCGCCCGCGCTCTCGGCCAGCGTTCGCAGCTCCGACAGTGATTCATCGGCATCAAACTCGGGGATGCTGGACTTCGCATCCAGCTTGGGGGTACCTGGGCGTTTCGAGGAGGCGGAGGCTTCCCGCGCCGCCACTGCCTGCGCGGTCACCGCACCGCGGGCGCGGCGCGAGCGAACGTCGAGTCCTACCAGGAATGCGCGTTCCGTGCCGGGCTCCGCGGAAGCGGAGCTAGTCCCGAAAGGCACACCAGTGCTGGCGCGCGCGGTGTCGCGAGACTTCTTGCGAGTGGAACTTCGCAATCCGAAAGCTTATCCCTCGGTGCCCGACGCGCTGGCGACGGAAACTGGCGCCCCGACTGCAGATGCCTTTTCCGAGTGCGGCACGTGGCCCGCATGCGACGACGCCACCCGCCCCATGACCACAGTGGAGATGGCGTGCTTGAAGATGAGTTGCTCCTGACCGTTCGCCTCCAGCACCACGGAGTACTTGTCAAAAGAGCGGATTCGGCCCGTCAACTTTACCCCGCTGAGCAGGTAGATGGTGATGCTCGCTCTCTCTTTGCGGGCCGTGTTAAGGAAGGAATCCTGAATGTTCTGCGCCGGCTTATTGCTGTCCATAGCCGATCTCCTTGGTCTCTAAACTGCGGACGATCCATCCCACCCGCCCCACTTCGGCCAAAGGCAGGCGTCAAAACCATCAGCATGCTCCCGGTGGCCTTCCCGCAGCTCGGGAACATGGGGGGACAACCCCGCAGGATGCGCCTCCCTGACCGCAGAGACTGCACTTCCGGCGGACAATGTGTGTACGATACGGCGATCTGCAAAGCTTTTCAACCGGGAAGTTGTGCACAGGCCGCAAACTTGGCAGGCATCGGCGCAGACAGCCGCCACGTTCGCCATTTGCCATTGACAGCCACTGCCGCAAAGTGGAGACTTTCGTCGAATCTTTCACTTGAAGCTTTCGCCCGCCGGACGCCCGTTTTCAGGTCCGGAAAGGGCTCGATGTGTCCATTCGAAGCTGCGGAGGGAGCATGCAACATTTCGGCGAAGTGGCAGCTGCTTTGGTCTTGCCCACCATCTCGGGAAAAGAAGCGGCGATGCTGATCCTGCGGTGGTTTCATTTCCTGGCCGGCATCACCTGGGTCGGCCTGCTGTACTTCTTCAACCTGATCAACGTGCCGTTCATGAAAACCGTGGACGCCCCCGCAAAACCTAAGATTTTTGAGAACCTGACCCTGCCCGCCCTGAACTGGTTCCGCTGGAGCGCGCTGGTCACGGTGTTCGTCGGGTTCTGGTACTGGGGACAGTTTCTGGTCGCGCCTGATGCTGAGCGCCAGGGCGGAGGTGGCGGCGCCACTCAAGGCATGTTCTTTCTACTTTGGGTAGCGACGTGGGCAATTCTGTTTTTCGTCATCAAGAAAGTGACGCCAAGCGGATATGTGCTGGGCGTGATCACGGCCATCGTGGTCTACGCCGCCGGCTGGATTTTCGTTCACTACACGCCGGTTGGCGGAGACGACAATCACGTGCTTGCGATCGGCATTGGCGGCGGCATGGGCATCGTGATGCTCTTCAACGTATGGGGCATCATCTGGCCGAATAACAAGAAAATCATCCGCGCCGCCCTGGCAGGAACACCAAGGGAAGACGCGGCAGCACTGGCCCGCCAAGCCTTCCTGGCCTCGCGGACAAACTTCTTCTTGTCGGTCCCGCTGCTGTTCTACATGGCGGCAGCTTCGCATTTTTCGAGCACGGTGATATTTGGGAAGTGAAGACGACGATGTCAAGCGAAACAGAGTGGCGGAATGATTCCGCCACTCGCATTCAGTGGTGATGTCTGAGGATAGCGTGCTACTTGGAAATTTCTACATTCGCAAGGATGCGCACGCCCGTGCCAAGCTTCACGTTCTTCCCTTTTGAAGTAAGAACTCCATTCTCGAGTTGAAGGTCATGCATCCCCTGAACCCCAGTAGACTTGGGATCGATCGCGATTTGTGGCGTTGAGGAGGATTGAGTCTCGGAGCCATTCTTTGCGTTAGTGATACCAATACCACCCGGGCTAACACCGGTCAGGCCTCCACCCACGCCACCCCCTCCTCCCATGCTTCCCCCCTGGGACGTCCCCGCCGTCGCCATGTTTGGCCCCGTTGGCTCTTCGGCCGGAGGAAAAACGGCTTGAACCGTTCCTTTCAAAGCAAGCGACTCACCGCCGCCGACGGATAGCTTGTCGAATGCGAGGGTCAATTGTGACTCCGGATCACCCTTTGATCGGGCCTTTGCCGAGACAACGTGGCCCGACATTTTCGAGCCCTTAGAGATCAACATCCCGTTGGGCAATTTGAAGCTTCCTGCCGTCTCAAGTTCGATCACATCACCATCTTTTAGCTTACTGGAGTCCAGCGTCTTCGTAACCTTCACGGGGAAAGCTCCGTGACCAATAGTCGCAGAAGCGTCAGGCGCTGCAGCCTGTCCAAGACATAGTGACGCCGCGAGTAGAACACCAAGAAATCCGACCATCAATCGTTTCATGATTCCACCTCAAATGCTTAGATGCGGGAATTATAGATCACATAACATGCTTCGTTTCTTCATCCTCGCATGCGAACCACACCGCAAAAAGTAAGGCCAGCCTCGCGGCTGGCCTCGAGGTTATGCAAGTTATGGGTCTCAGAATACGATTTTTGCACTGAGCTGCATCACGCGCGGGGAGGAGTCGAAGCCCAGGAAGTTACCATAGGGGCTTGTCGGCGTTCCCTGCATGCTGCTGATCGTTCCGAACGTTGGATCGAGTTCCGGCGGTCCACCAGTGTAGGAGCTGGCAAAAGCGCCGTTCGGCAGGCCGAAGTTAGGGTGATTGAACACGTTGAAGGCTTGCGCTCCGATGGCGAAGTTATAGCGTTCCTTGAACCTGAAATTCTTGAACAAATTCAGGTCCATATCGAAGTAGTGAGGCCCGCGGTACTGATTGCGGCGCTGCGTCGGATATGGTTCGCCAAACCAGCTCGGGTCATTGGCGTCTAGAACTCCGGCCGGATTCAAGCATTGCGGGACACCCAAAGTGGTAGCATCGAAGCTCGCATTTGCTTTGCCACAACTTCCCGGCTGTGCGTTTCCGATGATGGAGGCCAGAATTGTGTCGCCACCGTTGAGGATAGTTCCGCTTAGATTGCCATCCGTGATCGCGAAGGGCAGTCCGGTGCGCCAGAACATCTTGCCCGAGAGCTGCCAGCCCTCAGTCAAATATTTCTCCGGGCCAGTCCGATGGAATTCCGGATTAAAGACGAAGTCCGCATTCACCAGATGACGGACGTCGTAATCCGAGTTGCCGTAGTTGCATTGGCGGAGATTACTGGGACAAATCTGACCCAAGATCGAGTCGCCGTAGGTGAACAATCCGCCGTTTGAGGTCTCATCGATGTTGTGCGACCAAGTGTAGTTGACGTGCGCCGAAACCCAGTGCGAGAACTGGCGCCGCAAACTGAACGTGACGCCGTTGTAGTTGGAGACCGCTCCCTGCTTGTACTCGGTCACAGTCGAGTAGTCGTAGGCGGCCGGCGCTTGCTGCACCGTACCCTCATAGAGCCCGTATGCGTCAAATGCATTGCCCCAAGCGTTGTAGTACGTAATGCGGGACCCGTGGTTGCCAGCATAGTTGATGATAAACACCGTGTTGCGATTGAGCTCCTGTTGAACCGAGAGGTTCCATTCCTGCCACTCAGGAGCTGTAACCTTTCCGATGATACCGTTACCAGCTGGAGCGGCGAAGACGACTCCCAGAGGCATGCTGCCTTGGATATCGCTGTAGCTCTTCGTAATGTCGAAGGCCGCGGCTGAGGCTGCAAATGTAGCTGGGGCGCCCGCCGGATCAAAAGGCAGGACACCTGCAGTAGGTGGAGAACTACGCACTCGCAACATGACAGAAACGGGAGGCTGGCCGCCAAATCCGAGGATGTTGTCGACCATCCCCACCGCCGGATTGTCGTAGAACTGGCCGAAGCCGCCGCTGACTACTGTTTTTCCGGTGTTGCGCGGATCCCAGCTGAAACCAAACCTGGGAGACAGGACAATTTTGTCGACTCCGGGATATCCCTGATGTTGACCATAATGCAGGTCCTGGCTATAGGGCACATCAAGAGAACCACCCGTGTATCCGGACTGTATCTCCGCCTGAACCGAGGCAGAGTTGGAGAATGGCCCGTACAGGTTGGAGAAGCAGTTTGTCTGGCAAACCGGGTTAGAGTTGCGTTCCGCGCGCAATGCGAGCGTCAATTTCAGATTACGCGTGGCCTTCCATTCATCTTGGGCGTACAGGCCTAAACCCCAAAATGCAATGGGATTGTTGGCGCTGGGAATGTATGCCTTACGGTACTGGTAGGCCTCGCCTTGCGCGAATTGCTGAAAGGTCGTGGCTCCGTAGCCCCAGTAGACGATAGGATTTGTGAAGAAGAAGTTCTTGTCACTCACGTCATACCGACGGAAGTTTTCTCCGAACCTCAGCGTGTGATTGCCATGTGTCCACGAAAAGTCGTCGATGAACTGATATTGAGTAATCTTACGGCCTTGTGGAAAGCTGGCGGCTCCAGCATTGGGACTCGTGAAGTTGTATTGGCCGAAGCCGCTGAAGGCCTCTCCATAGTTGAACGTTTTCTGAGCGTTTGGTGCATCAAAAATCGCGACGTAGTGGCTCAGAGTCGCCTTGAAATCGTTCGTTTTAGTAGGCCCGAAGATGTGGGTCTCTGACACTTGGGCATCCCATGAGGGCTGCATCGAATTCGCATCGAACAGAGAATTGATCGGGTCCAGCGAAGTCGGCTGCAATCCGTGATCCAGCTTGTAGCGGCCAAAGATGTTGTCGTTGGCGCCTAGCTTCTGGTCTACGCGAATTCCGAGGATGTACTCCCACGCCAACGCCTTCGGAGTGATAAACCATGTTTGGGAACACGGGGTTCCTGCTCCAGTCGTCCAGCCCGGAAGCGCCAAAGTATCGCAAGGATCTCCAGGAACAACTGGGTTTTGCGGAGCCGAGGCATATCCCGGCGCACCTTGCCACAAGCTCATGAGTTTGTTGTAGTCGGTCGATTCAGCCGGGTGCAGGGTGGCAACAGCGTTTTCGGCAGCGGTCACAAAGGCTGGAGTAGGAGCTGTAACTTGATCTACGTTCGGAAGTAGAAAACGCATCCCTTCATAGTCCACGAAGAAGAACGTGTGATCCTTATAGATCGGTCCACCGAATGAGGTTTGCCACTGGTTCGCGTTCGCGAATGCTGGCTGGTTCGCCGGCTGTGTCGGGTCAAGATTGTTGTGAATGAACTCCTGGGACTCCTTATTCATCCAGTTATTGGCATTTAGCGCCCTGCCGTTCCAAAAGTAAAGGGCGTTGCCATGGAACTGATTCGTTCCCGATTTGGTCACGTACGTGATCTGAGCACCGGCGAGCTGGCCATACTGACCGCCATAAGGGTTTGTGACTACCGTCGCTTCACTGATTTCGTTCTGTCCGAGGGTAAGGTTTGAAGCGCCCGAGTTGTTGATGTTGAAATACGGGTCCATGTCGTTCTCACCGTTGATGGTGAAAAGGTTCGACGTGGCGGGCAGACCGTTGACAGTAAAGTTTCCATATCCGCCGGTGCCGTTCACAACGACGCCCGGGGCCGTATCAGCAATGTTGGTGATGTCCCCACCGGCACTCGGCAACTGCGCAACTTCTGCGGCGGTAAACGCGGTGTTCTGACTTGGCTCCGTATTGATTAGCGGAGCAGTCCCGGAGACTTCGACCGTTTCCGTGCCCTTCGCAACGACGAGATCAACGTCTGCCTTGGTCACCTGACCAACCTGCACATCCATGGTCTGTGCCACCTCCGCAAATCCGCCCTGCTTCACACTGATCTGGTAACGTCCGGGCTTTAACAGGTTGAAGGTGTATCCCCCACTACCACTTGTCGTGGCGGTCGCAGTCGACCCTGTGTCCAAACTCTTTAGGGTCACAGTCGCGTTGGGTACGATCGCGTGCGACGGGTCAAACACCGTCCCTGAGATGCTGCCTGTGGTCAGCGACTGTCCGAAAAGCGGCGTCGCGGCCAGGCTGAGCGTCAACAGCACAACTAGAACAATAGGAAAACGTTCAAAACGCATTTCCTTGCCTCCTTAGAATTTTCGTAAACCAGACTCGGGTCTAAGCGCTTTGGTGTGACCTGGGAAAATCAGCGCACCCGACGATTGCTAAACCTCTGAGACCCCTCGACAATCCGTATCAGTTCGGAACCGTATAACCCCGCCCGTCTTCGCCGGCTTCATCTGCAAAATTTTGTGGAACTTCGCGCAATACTACCAACAAAACGCACAATACAATAATGCAACTCACAATCCAAAGCAACAGCATGCATAACTGTTTCATTTGCAACAGCTTAGTGCATGACTGTCTTGTATCAATACAAAAATCAGTAGGAGTTGGCCTGTCTTAATATGAGAATTGGGAATTAATACCGACAGGAAAATGTGCGGCGGATTCTTTCAGACCCCTAGCGGTGACGGCGAAAAGCAGGCTTCGCCACCGTTTCCCCCGGAGCCAATACGCGGCGAACGATGGGAGTATTGAGCTTGTATTTGCGCTCGATGACGTTGCCGGCATCGTCTGTCACTCGCAGGACGAAGACCGGCAGCGTTCCCTCTTTCTCGAAGTTCTCGCTCGTCACGGTCACGGGAAGCACACCGTTCAAGCCGTGCTCCCGATAGGCGGTCTCGTAGCGGTGCTTGCGCACGTTCCAGGTGAAGACCCGCACCTGGTCGAAGTCGTAGGGCAGGCCGTCATGGGGATCGGTGAGCACGCACAGGTATTGCGGGATCTTCTTGTCTCCGTCTGGAACTTCGTCGAGCACGAAGAACGCCACGAAGCGCTGGCCTTCCGCATATTGCGCAATATCGAGCGGAGCATCGACGTCAACCATGCGAGCCAGTACCCATCCCACATGGCCGTTCGCGTCCCGCACCAGCCACCAGTCTTCCAGCACCGGGCCGGAAGCCTTCGCGGATTGCTTGGCTTCCACGGGCTTGGGCACCGGGTGCGCCGCGCCCGGCTGCTTTTCCGCGGTGGCACGCTTCAGGATTGCTACCTTCGCTCCCGAGGCGAGCTGGTAAAGATGGTCTGTCTCGCGTCCCGGCGTGATGTGCAGATTTGTATCGTTCCGAAGGATGCCGGGCGCCTGTGCGGGCGCGCTCTGGTTGTCTTGCGTGAGCTTCTGCAGGCCATCGTAGGTTTTCTGGTCAACCAGGTATCGCTGCTCGATCCATCCTTCAAGCCCGCTGGCGGTGCGGACCCGTGCAAAACGCTTCTCGTGATCCAGTACTTCCACGCGCTCGCCATTTTTCACAGTGCCGACGCGGTTGTAGATGGCCGCGACCTGGTCCCGCAGAGCCGCCTGGGGCGCCGACACATAGTTCACTTCAAGCACGCGATGACGGCCGCGGTTACAAGCGGAAAGCGTGATGATTGTTGCCATCACGACAGCAACGGCGGTGGTCCGAATGCGCACTGGGCCCGACAATCTCATTACGGGGATGAGGGTAACTTCTCACTATAACGCGTTGTCGAGTTTCGCTCGCAGCACGAAAGTTTACGTACGATGCACCTGCCGACGCAGTCGGCCAAAGACATCCGCGGGAGCCTTCGGTTACCATAGAGACAGAGTTTTGACGTGCTCTGGCCGCTGGCTTAGGCGGCTTAAGTCGCAATTCTTGCGTCTAATTTAGCGGGGAGTTTTTCGGCACATGTTCACTCAGCTCATGCACAGCGCGCGCACGCGCCAGTTCGCGGTAATTGCACTTCTTTGCACACTGGCGGGCTTTGCCGCCGCGCAGGATACGCCGGACACCGTCCTGCGTCCGCCCAAGGGAACGCAGGTCGCCATCGTGGTTTTTGAGGATTTGCAGTGTCCCATGTGCCGCCGGACGGCGCCGCTCGTGGAGCAGGCCTCCAAAACCTACAAGATTCCGGTGATCCGCCACGATTTTCCGCTGCCCATGCACAACTGGTCGTATCAGGCTGCGGTGATGGCGCGGTACTTCGACACGCACTCGAAGGCGCTGGGCAACGAGTTCCGCGACTACATCTTCGAGAACCAGCTTGAAATCAATCCCACGAATCTCCGCGGTTACGCGGAAAAGTTCGCCACTTCGCACAAGGTGGACCTGCCTTTTG